>Ga0172379_10002548_pt1 | contig 31718 bp, 29 predicted proteins | sample GrowelOW334metaG_FD_119756 | JGI IMG/M metagenome (GOLD analysis project Ga0172379, IMG submission 119756) | Groundwater microbial communities from an aquifer near a municipal landfill in Southern Ontario, Canada - Groundwater well OW334 metaG | ecosystem: Environmental > Aquatic > Deep...
CACCGCCGCCAGCGAGCAGGACGCCATCATCTGGCGATACGCCCGGGCGCTGTCCGCCGCCAGGCTCCGCGCCGACAACCCGACCAGCGAGGAAAACACCACCATCGCCACCACCGTCCCAAGCCCATAGGCGGCCAGGTAGAAGACCGCCTCGTTCATCGTCGCAAACGCAAGCGCCGGGATCACCGCGAGAAAATGCGAGCTGCCCGCCGCACCGTGCAATGTCCCGACCGCAAAGGCCGTGTGCGTGTGCCGGTGCTCGGCGGCGTGCGTGTGCGTGTGCGCCGTCGCCCCGTCGTGCGCGTGGATGTGGACGTGCTGCCGGCCGTCGTGCTCATGCTCATGCGTGTGGACGCGCCCGCTCAACGCCCGCCGGACGCCCCAGAGGCCGATGCCGATGAGCATCACGCCCACGAGACGCTCGCTCCACGAGGATATCGCCTCCAGCGGCAGCCAGTCGCGCAGGAGCAGCGACAGCACGCCGACGAACATCACGCCGCCCGCGTGCCCGATCCCCCAGCGCAGGCCCACCTCCCAGGCCCTGCGACGCGAATCCGCAGCCAGCGGCGCGACCGCGGCGAGATGGTCCGGCCCGGAGACGACGTGGATCGCTCCTGCTACCAGCCCGGTGACAACGGAAATCATGCGCTTGCGTCAGAGCGCCGGCCCCAACGGGCGGCGAGCGTAGGAAGGAGGTTCGGTGAAGTAAAGGAGAGCTTGGATGCGGCGCTTCTCACTTTTTGGCCGCCGGCTTCGAAGCGGAGGGAGATTTCTCAAGCCCCGCCTTGTAGCGGATCCAGTTGTGCCAGCCGCGCTCAAACTCCGGCAGGCCGCCGCGCCAGAGCTTGTCGAGCTGCGCGGTGAAGACGGCACCCGGCTTCGCGCCGCGCTCGACGGTCGGTGCCTTGAGCAGGGCCGCGAGGAAGTTCTGCGCATTCTGAGCCGACATGAAGAAGTCGAAGAGCGAATAGCCCACGACGTAGCCCATCCCTACATTGCCGCCAAACTGCCGGCTCCACTCGTCGTAGCCTTCCGCCTCGAGATAGCCGCGCAGGGGAGGAAGTTTTTTCTCGTCGAGCATGAACTTCAGCGTCTGCCAGCGGCGGGTCCGGTCGGTCTTCTGCGCCTCGCTCTCCGCCCATGCGGGCTTGCCGAACCAGTCGGCGCTGCCCTCGTTCATCCACAGGGGGACGTGCAGAAGGAAGGACTGCGTGACCGCATGAGTGGTCTCGTGCAGGACCGTCGACAGGTGCACGGCCGGCTGCGGATGTTTCCAGGAAATGACCTCCGCGGTGGCGGTGACAATTTCGCCCGTGTCCGTCTTGAAGGTCTTTTGACTGGCGGTGTAGCCCAGCAACTGCGGGCTGACGCTGCGGCCGATGGTGGCGGAGTAGCTCTTGTATTCCTCGTAGGTCGGGAAGATGCGATAGGTCACCTTCAACTCCGCCGGCGCCTTGCGCCGCAACACCTGCTCGTGCCGTGCGATGAGCTGCTTCAACTCATAGCGGATGGCATAATCCATCCCGCTGGTGACGGTGCAGCCGGTCTTTGCGTAATGGACCTCGAAGGCTGCGAGGCGGACGGGCAGGAGCAACAACAACCCCAGCAGCAGGCCATGCGAAGGAGCGCGGCCTTCACGCAGAAAAGTGAGCAAACCGGCGTTGGTTCGAACGCACTTTTCGAGTCGCGGCTTTCTGCGGCATGAATGCCGCGCTCCGCCTGCGCTCGTCCCGCTGCCGGCTGCCTGGCTGCGGCTGAGAAAGCACAGGCTCATGGGACAACGGGGCTCACTGGACCGTGAGCACGGTGTAATTCTTCTTCCCCTTGCGGAGGAGGAGATGCCGGCCGAAGAGCAGGTCGGCCGGGGTGATGGCGCGCTGCGGGTTGGTCTCGCGCACGTTGTTCACGTAGATGCCGCCGCCTTCGACGTCTTTGCGCGCCTGGCCCTTGGACTGCCCCAACCCGGCGTGAACGAGCAACTCGACCAGCGCGGTGCCCGCGCCTCCGAGTTGCGCGGCTTCGACCGGCCGGGTCGGCACCTCTCCGACGATGTCGTTGAAGCTCTCCTCAGTTACTTGTTCAACGCTCCCTCCGAAGAGGACATCGCTCGCGATAACAGCATTGGTCATGGCCAAATCACCGTGAACCAAAGCTGTTATTCTCCTCGCGAGCTGAATGTGCGCCGCCCGCGCGCCGGGATTGGCGGTGTGGGCTTGTTCAAGCGCCTCAATTTCCCCGCGGCTGAGGAAGGTGAAGTATTTCAGGTAGCGGATCACGTCGCGGTCGTCGGTGTTGATCCAGAACTGGTAGAAGCGGTAGACGCTGGTCTTCTTCGCATCGAGCCAGATGGTGCCGGACTCGGTCTTGCCGAACTTCGTGCCGTCGGCCTTCGTGATGAGCGGGAGCGTGAGGCCCCACGCGGGCCGCGCGAGTTTTTTGCGGATGAGATCGGTGCCCGCCGTGATGTTGCCCCACTGGTCCGAGCCGCCGATCTGCAGGTCGCAGCCGTGGTCGCGGGCCAGCACGTAAAAGTCAAAGGCCTGGAGCAGCATGTAGCTGAACTCGGTGTAGCTGATGCCCACCTCGCGGTCCTCCATGCGCGCGCGGACGGACTCCTTGGCGATCATCATGTTCACCGAGAAGTGCTTGCCGATGTCGCGGAGGAAATCGAGGAAGCTGACGCCGGCGGTCCAGTCCGCGTTGTCCACGAGCGAGGCGCGGTTGGGCTGGATTTCAAAGTCGAGCAGGCGCGCGAGCTGCGGACGCACGGCCTCGACGTTCGCGGAAATCTGCTCCTTCGTGAGCAGCTGGCGCTCGGCGGTCTTGCCGCTGGGGTCTCCGATGCTCCCGGTCGCGCCGCCCGCGACGGCGATGGGGCAATGTCCGGCGTTCTGAAAGCGCCGCAGCGCGAGCAGCGGCACGAGGGAGCCGACATGGAGCGAGTCGGCCGTGGGGTCGAAGCCGCAGTAGAGCGTGACCGGGCGTGCGGCGAGCTGCTTCTGCAACTCCGCCGCATCCGTGCAATCCGAGACGAGGCCGCGCCACTGCAATTCTTCGTAGATGTTCATCAGCGCGGCAGTTATCGCGGCGGCACGGCGGCGGCTCAAGGGGAAACTCCGTTTGACCTTAACCTCCGTCCGGCTTATCCCGTCCTAAGTGCGTTGGCACACCGGATGCCTGAACGAGTGGAGTTCGCATGAACGAAAACAAAGTGTCGGGCGGAAATCAGGGCGGAGCGCCTGCGGGCGAAGGCAGGCCCCAGCAGGGCGTGTTGATCTACCTGCCGAGCCGCTGGCTGTTCGGGCTGTGCCTGCTCCAGTTCGCGCTGCTCACCGGATTGGCGCTGATGCACTGGCTGCCCGAGCGCCCGGTCCCGCCGCCAGCCCGGCCCGCAGCCCGGCCCGCCGTGGGCGGCGAGTCGGAGCTCTTCTTCAAAGGCAGGCCCGGCCCGTGGGGACAGGTCGAATACGTCCGCATCAACATCGAGCCGCCCGACGAATTCGTGCCGGTGGACGACCGGCAGTTCGAGCCGACACGCTGGCACTTCCTCAACTACTCGCGCGCCCAGCTCACCGCCTTCTTCAACTCCTGCGAACTCACGCCTCCACAGCGCACGGTGCTGACGGACATGACGAAGTGGCAGGGCGCGACGAACGGCATCTTCGTGACGCCGCCCAACGACCTGATCCTCGAACTCAACTCCCGCGCGCGGACGCAAATCTACACGGTGCTCGCCGAGAGTGAGGAGAACGCGTTCCACGTCTGGCCGGCGACCTTCCGCAACGGCGCGGCGGACGAATGGTTTCGCGCGAGCGGGCTTTCCCCTGCGACCCTGGCGCTGGTGAAGGGCCTCGCCTATCCGCGCGGCGCCTCGCTGTGCTTCTCCGACATGCCGCAGGCGTTCAGCCGCATCCCGGGGATGCCCGAGCGCCGGCTGCTGGTCAAGGCGCTCTCCCGGCAGTCCACGCTCCTGATGAAGCTGCGGATCGCGCCGGATGCGGACGTGGCGGCGCTGACCGGCTACTGGGCCAGGGGGGGTCGCGCCAAGGACGTGGCGCCGCTTTTGAATTCGCTGTGCAAGGTGCCCGGCGGGGCCACGGTGGATGTGGCGCACCTGATGCCGCCCTTTGCGCGCAAGCGGCTCAACACGTATCCGTTTCCGCCCGACAAACCCGATGCGCCGATGCCCGACTGCTTCTGGACCGTGATGAACTTCTTCAACGAGCCGCCGGACGACCGCTACAATGACGACGCCGTGTGGCGGAAGGAGCTGGAACAGGACTACACGCCCGTCGCCGAACCGACGTTCGGCGACCTCGTCTTCTTCCTCCGCGCGGACGGCACACCGTTGCACGCCGCGGTGCACATCGCCGACGACGTGGTCTTCACCAAGAACGGCGGCAGCCTGAGCCAGCCATGGATCCTGATGAAGCTCGAGGACGTGCTCTCGAAGTATCCGACCGTCGCGCCGATGCGCGCGGTCATGTTCCGCTCCAACAAGCGCAAGACCTGAACAACACCGGCTGCCCCGGCCTTGCGGCCAGTCCGCGCCCGCCGATTTTAGCTTGGCCTTTGGGGGCTCGGGAGGAATCATCCGCTCCGTCAGCAACACCGGCTCATCATGCGCACCCCCCGAGTTCTAATCGTCGAGGACAGCCCCGAGATGGCGGACCTGCTGGCCATCTCCCTCCAGACCGACAACATCGAGTCTGACCACGCGGGCGATGGCAAAAAGGCGCTGGAGATGGCGCGGGCCAAGGCCTTCGACCTGGTGCTGCTCGACCTCGGCCTGCCGGACATGGACGGCCTGGACGTGCTGGCCGCGCTCAAGACGGATCCCGCGTTGAAGCACCTCCCCGTCATCGTTGTCACGGGCCGGGAGCGCACGGAGGACAAGCTCCGGGCGTTCAACCTTGGCGCGGTGGACTACGTCAGCAAGCCGTTCAACTTCCTCGAGGTCCAGGCCCGCATCATCGCCACGCTCAAGCGCAAGTCCGCCGCGGATGACGCCGAGCAGGCCGTCCAACAGGAACGGCAGCGCACGCACGAGGAGATGCTCCGGATCAGCCGGGCCGTGGACGCCGCCGGCGACGCCGTGGCCATCCTCAACCCCGAGGGCCGCGTCACCTACATCAACGAGGCGCACACGGATTTCTTCGGGCTGACCCTCGACGAGCTCCAGGTTTTCGAGCGACACCGGCGGCTTTTTCGAAAGCCGGAACTCTGGGACGAAATCTGGCGCACCTGCGAGGAGGGCGGTGCCTGGAGCGGCGAGGTGCAGATGCACGCGGCGGGCGAGCGGCTCGCGCCCACGCTGTGCCGTGCCGACGCCATCCGCGACGAACGCCGCGCGTTCCTCGGCGTGGTGCTCATCTTCACCGACATCACACAGCGCAAGCGCCTCGAGGAGGACCTGCTTTACCTCGCCAACCACGACCCGCTCACCAGCCTGCGCAACCGCCGGTCCTTCCTCGAAGTCCTCCAGAGCACCGTGGACAAGGCGCGGCGCGGCACACACAGCTTCCTGCTCTACCTCGACCTGGACAACTTCAAGGTCGTCAACAACTCGCTCGACCACCAGGCGGGCGACCGCCTGCTCATGGACATCGCACGCACCCTGGGTGACCAGCTCCGGCCCGGGGACGAGCTGGCCCGGCTCGGCGGCGACGAGTTCACCGTCCTGCTCAACGGCGCGGACGAGGCCGTGGCCACGCAGTTTGCCCGCCTCCTTGTGCAGACGTTTGACGCGTATCGCTTCAAGGAGGGCGGCAAGACCTTCTGCTGCACGGCGAGCGTCGGCCTCTCGCGCATCGACGGCACGGTCACCGCCGAGGACGCGCTCTCGCAGGCGGACTCCGCCTGCTACCATGTGAAGACGCTCGGTCGCAACGGCTACGAGATCTTCCGCCCGGACAACCAGGCCATCGCCCGGCTCAGCAGCGAGGCCGGCTGGTCCATCCGCATCAAGGACGCCCTGCGCGACCGGCGCATGGAGATGTGGTTGCAGCCCATCCTGCCGCTCCGGGCCGACGGACGGGCCTACTTCGAGGCACTCGTCCGCCTGCGCGACCCCGACGGCAAGATCATCACGCCGGGACAGTTCCTCTCCGCCGCCGAGAACTTCGGGAACATGCAGCAGATCGACCAGTTCGCGCTCTACGAGTCCGTGAACCTGATGGCGGGCCACCCGCAGCTCTCTCTCTCCATCAACCTCTCCGCCCGCACGCTGAACAACGCCCAGCTCCCCATCATCGTGGAGCGCCTGCTCTCCGCGTCCAACATCGCCCCGGACCGCGTGCTCTTTGAAATCACCGAGACGGCGATGATCCAGAACCTCACGCAGGCGCGGCAGCTCATCACCGCCATCAAGCAGCTCGGCTGCCGGTTCGCGCTCGACGACTTCGGCGTGGGCGCGTCCTCCATGCTCTACCTGCGCGACCTGCCGGTGGACGTGCTGAAGATCGACGGCAGCTTCATCCGCTCGGTGGACGCCGATCCCATCAACCGCGCGCTGGTGAAGTCCATCAACGAAATCGCCCACATCCTCGGCAAGCAGACCGTGGCGGAATACGTCGTCAGCGCCGCCGTGCTGCAGGTGGTGAAAGGCCTGGGCGTGGACTACGTGCAGGGCTGGCACGTCTGCGAGCCCGCTCCGCCGGAGCACTTCTTCAAGATGGGCCTGGAGAACGTCACGCTGCCAAAGGCGTGACCTCCGCAGGCTGTCCGCCCCTCACCCGCGCGCAACGGCGATGAGCTGCTTCGCCTTCGAGGCGGCGGTCTGGTCGTGATCAGACCGCCGATACGCGCCGAAATCGCAGAACCAATACTTCTTCGCGAGCCGATACATCCAGTGCTTCTCGGGGATTTCCTCGCCGGGGAGCCACTGGCTGAAGCGCGGCGTCATCGCATCCAGCTCCGCCAGCGCGGAGCCGCGGACGGTGGTGTCGCGTGCGCCGTGCTTCATGACGAGCTGCTTCACGATGTCGGGCCGCTCCAGCACCACGCAGCCGCGCGTGTGCTGCGAGCTGAGTTCGCGGAAGTCCTTCAGGAACGCGCTGTCGCGCATCGTCGCGTAGATGCCGCGCGGGTCGCTGATGTTCTCCGTGGCGAACTGGATGATCGGGCACGGCTCGATGTCGCCCTTCGGCCCGATGTGATGCGAAACGCCCGTGGACATGGGGCAGAGCGCATTTCCCTCGCCGTCGTAGTAGGCGTCGATGATCGCGATGGGCAGCCGCGCGCGCATTTCGGTGACGAACTTTCGGATGCGCACGAGCTGGTCGGGCCGCAGCGCGAGGTCGAAGTTCGGTTTCGGGCCGACGGGCCGGTAGGTGTGATACCACGCGTAGTGGACGCCGCGCTCGATGAGGTGCCGGAGCCATTCCTCGGTGAGCAGCTCCTCAATGTTCGACCGGCAGATGCTGGTGGCGACGCCCGTGAGGATGCCCTCGCGCAGGCTGTTATCGAGACCCCGAAGCGTTTTGTTCAGCACGTCCTTCTTGCCGCGCCGCTCGTCGCTGACGACCTCGCGGCCTTCGATGCTGATGAGCGGGGTGACGTTGCCGATCTCGCGCAGACGCTTCGCCACCTTCTCGGTGATGAACTGGCCGTTGGTGAAGACCTGAAAGTAGCAGTCCGGATGCGCCGCAAGCAGGTCGAGGAGCTTCGGGTGCATGAACGGCTCGCCGCCGAGGATGCCGAAGAAGCTGTTCCCGTGCGCCTGCGCGTCGGCGATGGTGCGGCTGAGGGTGCCGAGGTCAATGGCGTCCTTCGCCTCGACATCCACCCAGCAGCCCTGGCAGCGGAGGTTGCAGGAGTTGATGATGGAGAGGTAGAGGAACGGCGGGAACGTCTCGCCGCGCTTGAGCCGGCGCTTGAAGCGCTCGACGGAGAGCATGCCCTTCACGCCGAAGTTCCAGACGAACTTGGCGATGCAGCGCTTGTCGGCGGAGCGGAAAGTGCGGAAGGCGAGGGCGGGGAGCATGTTTACTTGAGGCGCTTCACAGAAATCTCGCCATCGACACCGTCGACTTTCATCTTGTAGCCGGTGCCGGATTTGAAAATCAAAACCTTGGGGCGATAGGCATAGTGATACTTGTAGGCATACGAGGATTGCTGCCAAATCTGATTATTGGTGAGTTGGAAGACTGTTTCCCCTTCCCACCCCTTAAACTCGCCTTCTATTTGGCTTTCAATTGCCTCCCCTGAGTCGGGTTGACCTTTCGATGAAGCAAGTCGCATCACCTCCGCAGTGTAGGTCGTAAGCCATGTATCTAGGCGTTTTAATTCTTCATCTGACAGCTTAGAAAGGCCTGCAGCCTTAAAATCCTCCGCGTTCATCAACTTGGTAACTTTTACAGACGGCCTCACGCCTGTGAGTTTCGATTTCGGATTCCGGGCCGGTTCTTGTGTCAGGATTGGTGTCACGAATAGAAGAGTGACCGCTAACACCACCAGCAGGACGAGTTTGGTTCTCATTATTTCAGGTGCGGTTGTAGCAAAGTTTCGACGGCCTCAACTGCCTTGTTTACTTCAAGTGTGAAGGAGTCTGGCTTCGATTCTTCACTCAGGTCGAAAAGAACACGATTCACCTCGGTCACCTGCTCCTTGCTTAGAGGGGATGGCGTTGGTTGTTGCTTTTGGCTTAAGTGCATTTGGATGCTCCATTGCAAGAGGGCTAACTGCTTTTTTAGGGCACCGCACTTGACCTTGATTTCCTTACCCCAAGAAACCTCCGCCTCAAAAATCTCGGCGTCCAAATCACGAACCGCGTCCGAAAGCTTCAGCCATCGCTTCCTGTAAACAGCGTAGCTCGATTGCGCGGCAAAGTTTTCCTTCAATGCCTCAGGAGTGAGTTTGGCTTCGCCAATCGCTTCATCTCTCTCGCCCTCAAAAATCATCGGGCTCCTCACCTGTGGAATGGAATCTCGGACCTTGTAAACCGCACGGAGTAATCTCCGCGAGAGTTCGTAGTCAGTCTTTCCCCTCAGTTGTTTCTTCCAAGCATTTAGTCCGCGCGCAGCGACGGTTGCCCCGACTGCCGCAGCCAGTGCGGTAGTAACGTCCTTCGCAATCGAAACCCATTCGGCCAGCTCTTGGACTGAAAGGCTCATGCACTGGAGTGTTTAGCCGAAGTCTGCGCCCGACTTTCACAGTATTCAAAAACGCTGAACAGCCGGGCTTTCTGCCGAGCTGCCGGCTGCTCCCGCGTGAGCTGCCTTTCAAGGCAAAGACCAGATGACATCTCCCTCAGCCGCAGCAGCCGCCCGCCATCAGTGAGCTTCACCAACTGAATTTCAATCCGGCAGTTCTTCATTGGAACGGTATCCGTTCAATTTCGACTATCCTCAACTCCCACACGTAAGCGTCGAGCCAATAGAGCACGCAATGCCGTCCGGCATATTTGACCCGCAGGGTGCGGTCGCGCACGGAGCGGCGCTCCGCATCAGGACGCTGGTTCGGGTCGGCAAGCAATTCCTCAATGCACCGCCTCACTTGCCGGCGCTCCCCGCTCCTCATCCCCTCAATCTTCTCCAAAGCAGACTGATGAATGACAAATTGCCATCCGTCGCTCATTTGCCCTGCCGGTCCAACTTGTCGAGCCGGGCGGCTGCCTCGGCCCAAGATACCTTGTTCTTCCCAGCGTCCATCTCATCCATGCGCCCGTCCAACTCGGCGAGTGCGGCGGTGTCCTGCTGGCGCTCGGTTTCCCAGAGGTATTGCGCCAGCCAGCGCCGCTCTTCAGGTGAGCGCTCGTCCACGTAGCTTTTCAATTCGGCTGTGCTCATGGTTGGACTGTGCTCGATTGCGCCTGCCTTTGCAACGCCGCCTGAGCCTTCGCCTTGGCCTCTTCCGCGCGGCGCATGATTTCCTCGGGCGCGGGCAGGCTCATCAGGACTTCCATCGGAATGTCGCCGGCTGCGCTGGCGAGCTTGGTGAGGCATTTCTGGCGCTCGGCCAGGGCTTTCTTGTCGTCGCGCTCCTTGCTGAAGCGGGCCTTGGCGGCGTCGCTGCGCTGGCGGAGCTGGGAATAAACGTCGCCGCCGAGCAGCGAGGAGATGTCGATCTTCATCTTCTCCTTGCCCAGGTCGGAGTCCTGCACCACGTCGCCGTTGATGGGGCCGGCCTTGTATTTCGGGAACATGATCGCCGCCTCGGGGCAGACGCGCGAACAGGCGGGACAGTTGGTTTTGCAGTTGTCGTGGTTCTGCGCCTGGATTTTGTTCTGCTCGTCCACGCCATAGACGCCGAAGAGGCAGAAGCTCAGGCACTGCATGCAGTTCGTGCAGCGGTCGTAGTCAATGACCGGGAACCACGGCTTCCACTCGCCGTGCCTCGCCGCGCCGGTCTCGGTCTGCACGCTCTCGGCGCTCTCGGCGATGCGCGCGGCGTCGAGGCCGGTGATGTCCTGGAAGCGCACGGTGGTGCCGGCAGTGACGCCCTCGGCCTCAGGCGTGCGCCCGGCGAACTGCCCGAGCACGAGCAACGACCCGCGCTCATGCGGCGCGACGCGCCCGCCCGCGACGGCGCGGGTGACGGCGAAGCCCTTCTCCAGCAGCGCGGTCAGCGCGGAGAAGCGGTCGGTGCTGGCGAGCGGCGGCGAATCAGCGCCCTCGTAAAGGACGACGCGGAGCGTGGCGGCGGTGGTGAGGGACATGCGAAAGAGGGGATGGGGTCTGGCGTCTTGCGTCTAGGGTTGAACGGCGGCGGCTTTCGGCGCATCGCTGCCGGTGACTTTGCCTTTGGGCAAGTTGGCTTTGACCTCGCCGTTGAAGAGGGCGGCGCAGACTTCCTCGGCGGTTTGCACGCGCATGTTGAGCACCTCGGCGGAGTCGAGCGGGAGGTCGGCGTTGGCGGTGTGGAAAAGCCACTTCACGGCGCGCGGGAAGCAGGCGGCGATCTTCACCGGCCCGCCGTCGGCCAGGCGCTTGAGCGACGGGTCCTGTCGCGCGCTCATCTCGCAGAGGTCGGCCACGGCGTCAAAGGCCACGCCTGAGTCGGAGAGCTTTTTGAGCACGGCCTCCTTCACCTCGGGCGGGACGACCTGCGCGTATTGGCAGTGGCAGTAAAGTATTCGCGGCGCGTCGGGCATGTCGCGGGGCAGCTTGCGCGAGGCCGCGCGCGGCGGCAACTGCGGGTTTCTCCTGCGGACACCCGCAGGAACCCGGATGGCTCCGGGACAATTCGCCCGGGTTTTCCACCGCCAGAGCCGACGTTTCCAGGTTCTCGCGTGGACTGGCGCGGGTCCGGGTGCCGGAAGATTGACAAGCCGGTGCCGCGCCGATTGAGTCGCGCGATGAAGCTCGCAGGAATCTCTCCCGCCAACCGCGCGGCGCGTTGGCTTGCAGGCGGCTGGTTCTGCCTCGCTCTCCTCGGTCCGGTTGTCGCCGCTGACAAACCGGAGCCGTCCGCCGCCGCGACCAACACCGTCACCGGCAGATGGACTTACTCGCTGGACGTCTCCATCGACACCTCGCTCGACTTCACCGCCGAGTTCAAGCAGGACGGCGGGACCGTCACCGGCACGGTCACGGTGCAGGAACTCAAGACGGCGATTGAGAAGGGCAGGTTCAAGGACGGCCGGCTCACCTTTGAAATCCCGCGCGAGTATGCGGGCGTGAAGTTCACTTCGCGCTACTCCGGCAGACTCACCGGAGACACGCTCAAGGGAAAAATCCTCTCCGGCACCGCACCGCTCGAACGCACCTACGAGTGGAACGCCAGGCGCGTGAAAAGCGCCCCTTGAGCTTTGAGCTGTCTGGGCGTCGGGCCGGAGTAAAACATCACAAGCCGCCGCTGCCCGGGATTTCCTCACGACTGCTCCCGTCGCGTCCGTCCGGCAGTTTCATTTTCCCCGGCGCTTGCTAGAGTCCGCGCGTGAACTTGCTGGCACTCCACGAACTGCACCAACAACTCGGCGCACACTTCATCGACGTGAACGCCGCGGAAGCCGTCGCGCACTACGGCGACGCGGCGGCGGAGCATGACGCATTGCGCAGCAGCGTGGGCGTGCTGGACCTGGGCTGCCGCAGCCGGCTGTGTGTCACCGGCGCGGACCGCGTGAAGTTCCTCCACGGCCAGGTGACCAACGACGTGCAACGCCTGCGTGTCGGCGAGAGCTGCTACGCCGCACTCGTCAACGCCAAGGGCAAGATGCACAGCGACCTGATCATCTACCGGCTCGCGGACGAGCTGCTGCTCGACTTCGAGCCGGGCTACAGCGCCGCCGTCGCGGAGCGGCTGGAGAAATACGTCATCACCGAGGACGTGCAGGTGCTCGATGCCGCGCCGCACTACGGGCTGTTGAGCGTGCAAGGCCCGCGCGCGGCGGAGGCGGTCACGGCCCTGGGGCTGGATTGGCAACTGCCGGAGAAACCGCTTTCCTTCAGCGCGCATCAAGACCCGACGCTCGGCCAGCTCTATCTGACACAGAACTCGCGCGTCGGCTCCAGCCTGGTAGGGAGAGACTCCGTCGAGCCGTCGAACGAGCGCAGCGAGGCGAGCGCAGCGAGCATCTCGGCAACGAATGCGAACCCGGATGCTCGCGCCGACTCCGTCGGTAATCAGGGCTCGACGGAGTCTCGCCCTACCAGCGGTGGACAGGCCGGCGGCTTCGACCTCTTCGTCCCCACCGCCGCCCTCGGTGCGGTCTTCGACAAACTCGTCGCCGCCGCGAAGTCGCTCGGCGGTCGGGCCTGCGGCTGGGACGCGCTGGAAACCGCGCGCATCGAGGCGGGCATCCCGCGCTTCGGGCAGGACATGGACGAGACGAACCTGCCGCCGGAAGCCGGCATCGAATCGCGCGCCATCAGCTACAGCAAGGGCTGCTACATCGGCCAGGAAGTCATCGCGCGCATCCGCACTTACGGCCAGGTGGCGAAGTCCTTGCGTGGTCTGCGCCTGCCCGCGGGGCTCGACCCGCTTCCGGCGAAGGGCGACAAGCTCTTCGCCGACGGCAAGGAAGTCGGCCACCTCACCAGCGTGATTCCCGGCTTCGCGCTCGGCTACGTGCGCAAGGAACACAACGCGCCGGGAACCGTGCTGACACTCCGAACCGCAGGCGGCGATTGCGTGGTGACGGTGGCTGAAGGCTCAAGCTGACATGAGCGAATACTTGGATGGCGGTCCACAAAAGACGCGAGAGACCTTCTGGCTGCACTTCGTCTGCGGTTTCGTGGTCGGCGGGCTGGTGGGGTTCCGGTTCGTTGGCCGACACTTCAGCGGCGATTCCGTCGCAGGCTTCCTGCTGGCGGTGCTGGCCTGCGCCATCGTCATCGGCTTCCTTGCGGGCCATTACCTTGACCGATTTTGGCACGGGCTTTCGGATTGGCTCCGTTGGTGGTGAGCGCCAATTCCCGCGTGACTTTCGCCCCGCCGCATGGCATTTCCTCCGCCGCCATGCACAAAAATATTTTGCTCTGCCTGACTGTGTTTGCCCTCGCCGTGGGAGTCGCCTCCGCGCCCGCGCAGGACAAGAAGACGGAGAAGAAGGCTGCAAACACGCCGGACTTCACTGATCCCTCCAAGTTGACCGAAAAGGCTCCGGAGAAGTTCAAGGTGAAGTTTGACACGACCAAGGGGGCCTTCACGGTCGAGGTGACCCGCTCGCTTGCTCCTCTCGGGGCGGATCGATTTTACAACATGGTTCGCTCTGGCTATTTCAAGGACATCGCCTTCTTCCGGGTCATCGCGGGCTTCATGTGTCAGTTTGGGATTCACGGCGACCCGAAGGTTGCCACCGCCTGGCGCAGTGCGCGGATTTCCGACGACCCCGTCAAGGCCAGCAACACACGCGGAGCCATCACGTTTGCGATGGCCGGGCCTGACACAAGGACAACGCAGCTCTTCATCAACTTTGGCGACAACGCGCGGCTGGATGGCATGGGCTTTCCGTCCTTTGGAAAAGTGACTGAAGGCATGGATGTTGTGGACAAGCTCAACAGTGAATATGGCGAAGGTGCCCCGCGTGGTCGCGGCCCGGACCAAGGCCGAGTTCAAATGGAAGGCAACGCCTACCTCAAGAAGGATTTCCCCAATCTCGACTACATTAAGTCCGCGAACATCCTGCCCTAAACCGTCCGTCTCTTCCAACGACACCATGAGCACCGCCAACGAAGTCGCCGTCATCAACACCTGCCACGGCCAGATGGTCGTCGAGTTCTGGTCGGACGTCGCGCCCGGCCATGTCGAAAACTTCAAGAAGCTCGCGCGCGAGGGTTTCTACGACGGCACGGCGTTTCACCGCGTGGTGAAGGGCTTCATGATCCAGGGCGGCGACCCGCTCACGAAGGACGCCGCGAACGAGGCGCGCTGGGGCACCGGCGGGCCGGGCTACAAGATCAAGGCCGAGTTCAACGAGCGCGCACATGTCCGCGGCGTGCTCTCCGCCGCGCGGTCGCAGGATCCGAACAGCGCCGGCAGCCAGTTCTTCGTCTGCCTCGGGGATGCGAAGTTTCTCGACCGCCAATACACCGCGTTCGGCAAGCTCATCGCCGGCGATGAGGTGCTCGAAGCCATCGGCAGCGTGGAAACCAAGTCCGCCGGTGGCGGGGAGAAAAGCCGCCCGACGCGCCGCATGAGCGTGGAGAGCGTGCAGATCGTCCCGCGTGATTCCGTGAAGGTGTAGCGCGGGCCGGAGCGTCCGGCCTGCTCCGTCCCATGCCCGAAGCTCCCGACCTCCTTGCGTTGCTGAAGCAATACTTCGGCTACGCCTCGTTCCGTCCGCTCCAGGAGGAAATCATCCGCGACGCACTCGCGGGCCGGGATGTCCTCGCGCTGCTGCCGACCGGCGGCGGCAAGTCGCTCTGCTTCCAGCTCCCCGCCCTCGCCCGCGACGGACTCACCGTCGTCGTCTCGCCGCTGATTGCCTTGATGAAGGACCAGGTGGACGCGCTTACGGCCAGCGGCGTCCCGGCGACGTTTCTCAATTCCTCGCTCAAGGCCGACGAGTCCCGCGCCCGCCTGCGCGGCCTGCATAACGGCGAATACCGTCTGCTCTACGCCGCCCCCGAGCGCCTCATGCTCTCGGGAATGCTCGCCGATCTCGAACGCTGGAACGTGAACCTCTTCGCGATTGACGAGGCGCACTGCATCAGCGAGTGGGGCCACGATTTCCGGCCCGAGTATCGGCAGATCGCCCAGCTCCGCGAGCGCTTCCCGCAGGTGCCCTTCATGGCGCTCACCGCCACGGCCACCGAGCGCGTGCGCGAGGACATCGCCGGGCAGCTCAAGCTCCGCGACCCGGCCCGCTACGTCGCCAGCTTCAACCGCCCAAACTTGACCTACCGCATCAGCGCGAAGACCGGCGCTTACGGACAGGTGCTCGACTTCCTCCGCGCCCATCCGCGCGACAGCGGCATCATCTATTGCCAGGCGCGCAAGACCACCGAATCGCTCGCCGAGAAGCTCCGTGCCGACGGCATCAAGGCCGCGCCCTACCACGCGGAAGTGCCGAAGGACGAGCGTTCCGGCAATCAGGAAGGCTTCCTCCGCGACGAAATCCGCGTAATCTGCGCGACGATCGCGTTCGGCATGGGCATCAACAAGCCGAACGTCCGCTTCGTCATCCACTACGATCTGCCCAAGAACATCGAGGGCTACTATCAGGAGACGGGCCGTGCGGGCCGCGACGGTTTGCCGAGCGAGTGCATCCTGCTGTTCAGCGCCGGCGACGTGCAGAAGTATCTCGGCTTCATCAGCGAGAAGCCGCCCGCCGAGCAGGTCATCGCCCGCGAGCAGTTGAGCCAGATGGTCCATTACGCCGAGTGCTCCGGCTGCCGGCGCGTGGAGCTGCTGGCTTACTTCGGCGAAACGTTTGGTGTCCCGCCTTCAGGCGGCTCCGAGTCCGAACCGGCTGAAGCCGGGACAACCAACTGCGGCGCGTGCGACAACTGCCTGACGCCGCGCGCGACCTTCGACGGCACGGTCGCGGCGCAGAAGTTCATGTCGTGCGTTTTCCGCATCCGGCAGGCGGGCAGTTTCGGCGTCGGACTGAACCACGTCATCGAGGTGCTCACCGGCGCGCAGAGCGAGCGCGTGCTGAAATGGGGCCACCAGAATCTCACCACCTACAACATCGGCCACGAGCACAGCCGCTCTGAGTGGGCCGCCATCGGGCGCGAACTCATCCGTCTCGGCTACCTGCGCCAGACCACGGACAAGTTCCCCGTCGTCGAGCTGACCGATGCGGGCCGCGCCGTGCTGACCGCACGGACCAAAGTCACGTTGACCAAGCCCGTCGCCGCGCCGGAGAAGCAAGTCAGCCACGTCGGCGAGATCGCCTGCGACGAGCTCCTCTTCGAGAAGCTCCGGCGGCTCCGCAAGGAACTCGCCGACGCCCGCGCCGTGCCCAGTTACATCATCTTCTCCGACGTCGCGCTGCGGCAGATGGCGCGGCTCTATCCGCAGACAGAGGGCGAGTTCAGCCGCATCAGCGGCGTGGGCGCAAGCAAGCTTCGGGACTTCGGCGCGCAGTTTCTGGAGGAGGTCGCCGCGCACCTCCGCGCCAACCCGAAGCAGATTTTCGCCGACGATTCCTTCACGCAGAAACCTGCCGCGCCGCAGCGCAGCAAGCTCACCGAAACCGTCGTCGCCACGCTGCACTACTGGCGCGGCGGACGGACGGTGGACGAGATCGCGCGCCTTCGCGACGTGAAGCCAAGCACCATTTACAGTCACCTCGCTGACGCGGTGGACGCGGGCGAGCCGTTCGACTTGGGCACCGTGATGACCGCCGACCAGCAGACGCGCGCGGCGAAGGCGTTTTACCAGTTCGGCTGGGGCAACATCACCGGCGTGAAGGAATCGCTGCCGGACATTGACTACGGCCCGCTGCGCATCTTCCGAGCGGTGAAGAACCGCGAGGGGCGGTAAAAGTAGCCGCCGAGGTAAGGAGGCGGGCTCGGCGTGCGCGCGGGTGGGTCCGCCTCCTTACCTCGGCGGCTACGGGCGCGCGGCCACGCGTTGACAATTCCAACCGCCCCCGCTGACACTCGCGCCATGATCCGCCGCACCTTCCTTCCCCTCGCGCTCTGTCTTGCGCTCGCCGGCCTCTCCGCCTGCACGCACACGCCGCCCGCGCCCGCGCCTGCATCCGCCCCGGTTTCCAGCCCCACCCGCCCGGTCGGCGTGGCCGAGGTGGACATCACGCCGGACTACTCCGTCCGCCTCAACGGCTACGGCGGCCGTCGCCTGGAGTCCGAGGGCATCGAGCAACGCATCCGTGCGAAGGCCCTGGCCATCGGCGGCGATGCCGAAGGCCCGTTCCTGCTCATCACCGTGGACAACTGCGGCGTGCCCGGGTGGATTCGCACCGAGTTGCTCCAGCGCCTCGCCGCAAAACACGTCACCAGCGAGCGGCTGGCCCTCAGCTCCAGCCACACGCACTCCGCGCCGATGCTCAACGGCGTGCTGTCCACGATCTTCGGCGTTCCCATCCCGCCCGAGCACCAGCGGAACATCGACCGCTACACGCGCGAGTTCACCGGCAAGCTGGAGCAGCTCGCCCTCGCCGCGCTCGCGGACCGCCGGCCGGCGCACCTCGCGTGGACGAAGGGCGAGGTGAAGTTCGCCGCGAACCGGCGCAAGCCCACGCCCGCGGGCTATCAGAACGCGCCCAACCCCGCCGGCCCCGTGGACCACGATCTGCCCCTGCTGCGCGTGACTTCGCCGGAGGGAATTCTGCGCGCCGTGCTGGTGAGCTACGCCTGCCACTGCACGACCACGGGCTTCAACAAAATGCACGCCGACTGGGCGGGCTGCGCGCAACTGGCCATCGAGAAGGCGCATCCCGGCGTGGTCGCGCTCACGGCCATCGGCTGCGGAGCGGATCAGAACCCTTATCCGCGCGGCACGTATGAACTGGCGAACCAGCATGGGCGGTCGCTTGCGGACGAAGCCGGGCGGCTGCTCAAGGAAGGCAAGTTCACCGAACTGCAGGCACCCCTCACCGGCGTGACCCGGCGCATCGAGCTGCCGTTCGACAAGCTGCCCACGCGCGCCGAGTGGGAGACGGCGGCGAAGAAGACCGGGGCCGAGGGGCTGCGGGCCCGGTTCGCACTCAAGACACTCGACGAGGGCGGGACCATCCCCGACCGGCTGCCATATCTCGTGCAGGTGTGGAGCTTCGGCAGCGACCTCGCGATGGTCTTCCTGCCGGGCGAGGTGGTCGTGGACTACGGCCTGCGCATCAAGCGTGAGTTCGACGGCCAGCGCGTCTGGGTGAACAGCTACGCCAACGACGTGCCCTGCTACATTCCTTCGCGCCGCGTCTGGGACGAAGGCGGCTACGAGGCGGGCGGCGCGATGGTCTATTACAACCGCCCGAACCGTTTCGACGGCACGCAGGAGACGCGTATCTTCGACGCGGTGCAGGCGCTGATGCCGAAGGCGTTTGCTGCTCCGGCCAAGTAACCTTCCACCACTTTACCGTCCGACTCAGCCACAACATGAACCGCCAGCCTCGTCTGCTCGCCCTGCTGTTCCTCGCCTCGGCTTTCACTTCGCGCGCCGCAGAACTTGCGATCCCCGACAACGTCACCTTCGAACGCAACATCACCTACGCCGAGGCGGGCGGTGCGCGCGTGCAGCTCAACCTGGCGCGGCCCAAGAACACCAGCGGACCGCTCCCCGCCGTGCTGTGCATCCACGGCGGCGGCTTCCGCGCGGGCAGCCGCGAGGGCTACAACAAGCTTTGCCTCACGCTCGCGCAGCGCGGCTTTGTGGCGGCCACCATCAGCTACCGGCTCGCGCCGACGCATCAGTTTCCCGCCGCCGTTCACGACACGAAGGCCGCCGTGCGCTGGCTCCGTGCGAACGCCGCGAAGTATGGCATTGATCCCGCGCGCATCGGTGTGACGGGCGGATCGGCCGGCGGACATCTTGCGCAGTTCCTCGGGGTGACGGCGGGCGTGAAGGATTTCGAGGGTGCGGACAATCTCGGTTTCTCCAGTGCCGTGACCTGCGTGGTGAACGTCTATGGCCCGAGCGATTTCACCAAGTCCTACGGCAAGAGCGTGGATGCGCACAAAGTCCTGCCGCTGTGGCTCGGGGGGAATCTGGAGACGGCGCGCCTGCGGCACGTCCAGTCCAGCCCGCTGAACTGGGTCACGCCCAACGCCGCGCCCGCGCTCATCCTCCACGGCACCGAGGACAAATACGTCGCCTACGAGCAGGCCATCTGGATGCGCGACCGGCTCACGGCCTGCGGCGTGCCGGTGGAACTGATCACGCTGGAAGGCGCCGGCCACGGGTTCAAGGGCGCGGATGCGGAGAAGGCGGAGGCCGCGCTCATCGCCTACTTCGAGCAGCGGCTGAAGCACTGAAAGATTTCTGGATTTGCGCAAGGGATGCTGTGCGTGTCAGACATTGACCCCGGCTCCTACACCCCACGCCGACTCAACGCCAAGTTCGACCGCCAGCCCGCCCACTTTTTGATGCGTCAGCCCTGAGAATCCAATTGTCCCGCCGTGCCTCACGCGCCACTGTAGCGCCATGTCCACGCAAATCCCCCGAAGGGCCGCCGTCCTTTCCCTGCTGCTGTTCACCTCCGTTTCCCAGCGCGCAGCGGAGCCCGCCGACTTCATCGTCCGCAATGCCAGGGTCGTCACCGTGGATGCGCGGTTCAGCCTCGCACAGGCCGTCGCGGTGGGCGGGGCCAAAATCCTCGCCGTCGGCAGCAACGCGGACATCGCCAGATACGCCGGGCCAGGCACACGCATCGTGGACGCGCACGGCAGGATGGTCCTGCCCGGTTTGATGGACAGCCACACGCATGCCTTCCGGTGTGCGACGAGCGAGCTGGACGGCGAGGTCTTCGTCGCGAAATCCATTCCGCAGGTGCAGGCCTATCTTCGTGCCCAGGCCGCAAAGAAGCCGCCCGGGGCCTGGCTTCTCATTGATCGCGGCTTCCCCACCCGGCTCGCCGAGGGCCGGCTGCCGACAAAGGCCGAGCTGGACGCCGCCGCGCCGGACAATCCCGTCCACTACAACGCCGGGCCCGTCTCGATGGCGAACTCGAAGGCCCTCGCCGTCTCCGGCATCACCCGCGACACCAGGGACCCGACGCCCGGCATCGTCGTGAAAGACCCGCAGACCGGCGAGCCGACGGGCCTCCTGCGTGGGGCCGCCCAGCTGCTGAAGGTGGCTTCCTCCGCGCGAAGCCCGACAGCCGCCGTCCGTCGCGACGCCGTGAAGAAGTTCTACTCGCTCTTCAACCAGCAGGGCATCACGAGCATCGCCGAACGCACCTCGGACAACTCCATGATCGACGAGTTGCGGGATCTCTCGGCGAAGGGCGAGCTGACGGTCCGCGTGAACTGCACCCGAGTCACCAGCGCGGGCAAGACGCGTGAGGATTCCATCGTCAACATCGCCCGGCTCGCCCAGGCCCCCGCCGGCAAGCTCGCCTACGGCCCCACCGGCGTCGGCGATGACTGGGTGCGCATCGGACCGCTGAAGGTTTTCCTCGACGGCGGGATGCTCATCGGCACCGCATTCATGCGCGAGCCGTGGGGCGTCGGACCGACCTACCAGATCACGGACCCCGCTTATCGCGGCCAGCTCCTGCAGGACACCAACCAGCTCCGCGAGCTCTACATCGAGGCTGCAAAACAAGGCTGGCAGCTCACTGCGCACTGCGCGGGAGAAGGTGCCATGGACGTCCTGCTCGACCTTTACGAGCAGGTGCAACGCGAGCTGGACATCACACAGCGTCGCTTTCAGATGACACACGCAAACTTCCCCTCGGCGCACAACCTCGACCGCTGCCGCCGCCTTGGCGTGGGTGCCGACTTGCAGCCCGCGTGGCTTTGGAAGGACGGAGCGAGCCTGGTCAAGACGCTGGGCGAACACCGCATGGAATGGTTCCTGCCCTTCAAGACCTACATGGAATCCGGCGTCAACGTCGGCGGCGGGAGCGACCTGATGACCAAGCTCGACCCGATCGAGAGCATCAATCCGTGGAGCCCGTGGCTCGGCATGTGGGTCGCGCTCACGCGGCAGACGGAACGCGGCGGCGTGCTCAACGCGAAGGAACGCATCACGCGCGAGCAGGTCATCCGCTTCTACACCCTCAACAACGCCCGCCTCCACTTCGACGAAACCAGGAAAGGCTCGCTCGAACCGGGCAAACTCGCCGATCTCATCCTGGTGGATCGCGACCTGTTGAACTGCCCGGTCAACGACGTGCGCGACACGAAAGTGCTGCTCACGATGGTCGGCGGGAAAGTCGTCTGGGACGCGGCGAAACCGCAGCCCGGCTCAGCCGGAACTCCGCAGTGAGAGCCCGCGAAACACGCCAAACACACGAAAGAGAATGTGTTTGGCGGGGACGAACGGGAAAAAACACTTCTGCCGGCACGAGCGCTGAAGGCCGCTGTTTTCGCGATCTTTCGTCTGTTTCGCGGGCAATCCCTCCGGCATTCCGGTTCAGCCCAACCCGCTCGCTGACTTCGCACGTTGGAGAACCTTCGTCGCCACGGCCCGGGCCTTCTCGGCTCCGTTGCGCAGAATCTGGCGGACGTGGTCCTGGTTCGCAGCCAGCTCGGCGCGTCTGGCACGCGCGGCGGCGAAGTGCAGCCAGTAGTGCTCGAAGAGGGCCTTCTTCAAGTCGCCGTAGCCAAGACCGCCGGCGCGCAGACGATTTTCGAAGTCGGTCGCCACATCGGCGGGGGCGACGAGTTTGAGGAGCTGCACGGCGAGGTTCTTGTCCGCGTCGGACTTCGGCTCGGCGGGCGTGCGCGAGTCCATGACGATGCCCATGATCTTCTTTCGCGTGGCCTTCTCCTCGCCGAAGATCTCGATGGTGTTGCCGTAGCTCTTGCTCATCTTCTGTCCGTCGAGGCCGGGCACGGCGGCGCCTTCCTCCCGGATGCGCGGCTCCGGGATGACGAAGGTCTGGCCGTAGAGCTGGTTGAACTTGCCGGCGATGTCGCGTGTGACTTCAAGGTGCTGCTTCTGGTCCTTGCCCACGGGCACGACGTTCGCGTCGAAGAGCAAAATGTCCGCGGCCATCAAGACGGGATAGGCGAAGAGGCCGTGGTTCACCGAGCCGACCTCGCCGTCGCCGAGCTTGGCGACCTTGTCCTTGAAGCTGTGGCAGCGTTCGAGCAGGCCCATCGGTGTGACGGTGGAGAGAAGCCACGCGAGTTCGGCGACCTCGGGCACGTCGGACTGCACCCAGAAGACGCAGCGCGCGGGATCGAGGCCGCAGGCGAGGAAGTCCAGCGCCACGTCGAGCGTGTATTGGCGGCGGAGCTTCGCGTCCGTGAGCGAGGTCATCGAGTGGTAGTTCGCGATGAAGTAGAACGCCTCGCCCTGCTGTTGCAGTTCGATGGCCGGGCGCATCGCGCCGAAGTAGTTGCCCAGATGCAGCGCGCCGGAAGGCTGGATGCCCGTCAAAATTCGCATGGGCGGGACGGTAGCAAGCGAGAGCCGGGGCTGAAAGGCCAAGGTTAGCGGCAGCATTCTCGGAGCGCGGCTGTGGGCGGAGCCTCAGCCGCAGCAGGCAGGGAAGTCCGAACACAACCACCACACCGGGTCCAACTCGGTGTTTGCTGCGGCTGGTCTGCGACACAGCCGCGCTCCGCGTTGCTCACTTCCCACCGATGCAATACACCGCGCGGTCGGAGCGGAGGAAGATTTGCCCGTCCGAGACAGCGGGACTGCCGTTGAAAGGCGTTGGGTCCAGCGGCGGATTGTGCGCGAGCAGCTTGAACTCCGGCTTTGCTTCGATGACGAACAACCCACGGTTGCGTGTGGGGAAGTAGATGCGGTCGCCCGACAGCACGGGTGAGGCGTAAATCTTGTCTGGTCTTGGTTGAAGCTGCTGCTCCCACACGACTTCGCCGGTCGCGGCCTTCGCGCAGTAGAGCACACACCGGCTGTCGTTGGCGAAATAGAGATGGCCGTCGTGCCAGACGGGCGAGGAGACGTTCGAGCCTTTGTTCAACTGCCAGACCACATGCGTCGCGGTCACGTCACCGCGACCGCCCGCGCGCACGGCCATCGCCTGGCCGGCAGGATGGCCGAGCAGGTAGATGACGCCGTCGCGCGCGACGATGGTCGGGCACAACTCGGCGGCGTTGATGGCGCGGCACGTCCACAGCTCCTTGCCGTCGCGCGGATCGAAGGCCCGCAGCTTGCCAGCGATGGCCACGACGAGTTCCGGCCGCTCGCCGCCGGCCTTCACGAGCGCCGGCGTGTTCCACGCGCGGGCCATGCCCTTGACGCTCCATGCGACCGAGCCGTCCGCCTTGCGCAACGCGAAGAGCGTGTCGCTCTCGAAAGCGGCGTTGACGATGACGAGATCCTCGAAGAGCACCGGCGACGCGCCCGTGCCCCAGTCGTGCTTGTTGGTGCCGACGTTCGCGTGCCAGAGCGCCTTGCCCTCGTGCGTGTAGGCGAACACGCCGTTCTTGCCCTGGAAAAAGAACGCGTTCGCGCCGTCGCTCACCGGCGTGTGCGACGCGTAGCCACCCTGCGGCAGGTAAGGCCCGACATACGGCGTCTCCGGCAACGGCGCGGGCGCGGGGTGGTCCCAGAGAATCTTCCCGTCACGGCGGTCGAGGCAGAGCGCGTGACGCTTGAGCTGTGCGGGGTCGCCGGGACTCTGAAGGTCGTGCCCGTAACCGCTCCAGCAAGTGAGGAACACGCGGCCCTTGCTCACGATGGGACTCGACGAGCCGGGGCCGGGCAGTTCGGTGCGCCAGAGGATGCTCTCGTTCGTGCTCCAGCGCAGCGGGAGCTGCGTCTCGGTCACGACGCCGTCGCCGGTCGGGCCACGGAAGCGCGGCCAGTCGCCGGCTTGGGCGACCGTGACTGCGAGGATCAGGCTGGTGAGGAGTGCGATGATGATGGGCTTCAGGTGCATGGTGCGTGGCGGCCAATGTGCGAACGCCGAAGTGGAGGTCTGACCGACTCCGCCGGGGAATAATTCGTAGGACTACCGTGTCGTCGCCGGTTCAGACCGCTTGAGTTACAGAAAGCGGCCGTGTGCCGAGGAACGCGCTGCCCAGCCGGTGCGGGTTTGAAGTGAGGCGGAGGTCGAGCTGCCGGGGAGAAGTCTTCGATATTGTCATTGACGCGCCGGTTTAACGGGTGGATGAAGCGGACTCTCGTCCGCCCATGAAAGCAGTCGCTCATCGCAAGCACTCCGGTCTTCGGCGTCGTCCAGCGGCTGGCTTGCTGAGGTGGCTGGCTGGTCGCATCAGCGCCTCGGTTCTGGTCGCGTGCGTTGTTCCCCACTTGAACTTGTCGGCGGCAAACCCCTACTTCCGCACCAACTCCGAAGTCCCGTTCCTCACGCACACCAGCAGGGGCGCGCAGCGCATCAACCGCAAGCTGGATGAAATCACGTTGCCGGAAGTCCACTTCGACGGCGTGCCGCTGGCGGAGGTCGTGAAGCGGCTCTCCGGCGACGCGAAGCAGTTCGACCCGGAGAAAAAGGGGCTGAACTTCCTCGTCAATGACGTGGTGCGCCCCGCCCCGCCGCTGGACGCCAATGGCAACCCCGTGCCGGGCGCGCAGCCGGTGCTGTTAAGCCAGGGCCTCATCCGCGTGGGCACGCCGTTGAAGAACCTCACGCTCCGCCAGGCGCTCGATGTCATCTGCAAAACCGCCGAGCTGCCCACGCAGTTCGGCGTGGAGGAATACGCCGTTGCGCTCATCCCGCGCGGGCCGGGCAACACCGCCTACTTCTCCCGCACGTTCCGCGTGAACCCGGACACCTTCATGCAGGGCCTGCGCGGCGTGGTGGGAAGTCCGGTGTCGGGCGTCACGACCGGCGGCGGCAACCAGTCCGGCGGGACGGCCTCCGGCCGCGTGCGCGCCACCGTCCCCGCCACGGTCCCGGCGACCCAGACGACGGCGGAAGCCAACGCGCTTGTCCGCCAGTTCTTCCAGATTGCCGGCGTCACCAGCCTCGGCGCGACAAACTCCAGCACGCAGGTGCTCTTCAACCCGGAGAACGGCCTCCTGCTCGCACGCGGCACGACCAACGACCTGCGCCTCATCGAGCAGGCGATTCAGAAAATGCAACCGCCCGAGCCGTCACTCAAAGCGCCGGCAAAGCGCAGCGGCGACGGCGCTTTGGTTTGGTGTCCACGCTTCAGCGTGTCGGATCGCTCGGGCACCCTGAAGGGTGGACACCAAACAACGACGACCGGCTTGGAGCAGTGAGTCACTCCGGCTTGTCCAGGTGTTCGCCCGGCGGCAGTTCGTCGTAGCCCTTGAAGTGCTCCGGGCGCAGCGGCTCCGAGATGTTGTGCTCCTCGCTGAACCATTTGCCCAGGTCCACAAGCTTGCAGCGCTTGGAGCAGAACGGGCCGAAGGGCGTGGCAAACCAGTCCCCGGCCTTTTTGCACGTCGGGCACTTGACGGTTGCAGGGCGGCTCATGGGGTGGGGTGTTTCAGTCCCGGCGCGGGGATCATTTTTCTCCCGCGATCTGCCGCACCGTCCGCACGAAGGCCTCCATCTCCGCCTCCGAGCCGACGGTGATGCGCAGATAGTCGGACACCCCGGGATGCTTGAACCAGCGGACGAGCACCTTCTTCGCGCGCAGCCTGCCGAGCCATTCTCCGGCGGGAAAACGCGGCGGCCGGGCCAGCAGGAAGTTCGTCTGGCTGGGCAGCACGGCCCAGCCCAGTCCGGTGAGTTCCGCCGTGACCAGTTCGCGCGTGGCGATGATGCGCCGGAAGTTGCGGCGGTAGTGCGACAGGTCATCCAGCGTCGCCAGCGCGGCAACCTGGCCAAGTCCGTTGACGTTGTAACTGTCGCGAATCTTGTCCAGCGCCGCGATGAGGTCCGCGTGCCCGACGAAGTAGCCGACGCGCTGAAAGCAGAGCGAGTAGGCCTTCGAGAACGTGCGCGAGACGAGCACGTGCGGGTGCTTGAGCGCGAGCGTCATCGCGTTCTCCCGGGCGAAGTCCACGTAGGCCTCGTCCAGCACGACGATGCCCCGAGACTTCGCACACAGCGCGTCCAGCGCCGCCGTGCTGAAACCGCGGCCGCTCGGCGCGTTGGGCGTGGTGATGAGTGAGAGTGCGGCCTTGAAATCCCAACCCAGCCTCGGCAGTGCGGCGGGCGCCGGCAGGGAGAAGTCGGCGTTGAGCGGAACGGCGTTGCACTGTGCCCCCGCGATCTCAGCCAGCACGGGGTAGAGCGAGTAACTCGGGTTGAAGAACTGGACGGTGCTCTTGCTCGGTAGCCGCCGAGGTAAGGAGGCGGGTTCCGCTGCACTGCCGTCCGTCCGCCTCGTCACCTCGGCGGCTACCGGCTCCACGAACGTCCGCGTCGCCAGCGCCAGCAGCTCGTCCGAGCCGTTGCCGACGATGATGTTCTCCGGCGTGCAGCCGTGGAGCCTGGCGAGTTTTTCGCGCAGCGCGGACGCGGTGGGGTTCGGATAGAGCCGGAGCCGTCCGTCCACCGCGGCCTTCACCGCCGCGAGGACTTTCGGCGACGGCGGGTAGGGATTTTCGTTGGTGTTGAGCTTGATGAGGCCGGGAATCTTCGGCTGCTCGCCGGGGACATAGGCGTGCAACCGCTGGACCAGCGGACGAATCAACGAACGTGAGGCGCGAACTGCCATGCGCGGAGTGTCGGGAGAAACCGGCGTGAAAGTCGAGCCGGGGTTCACTTCAACTGGTAGGGTGAGACTCCGTCGAACCCCATTTCGAGCGATAGCGAGGCGAGCGAAGCGAGTTTCAGCACCGAGATGCTCGCTGCGCTCGCGCCGACTGCGTCGGCAAATGGGGTTCGACAGAGTCTCACCCTACCAGCCGTCAGTCCGTGGGAAACCTGAATGGGGGACAGGAGTGCCCCCTCACGCCGTGCAGCGCTTCAGCAGGTTCTCCGTGATGCGTTGCACGCGGGCGTCCGGACCGTGCGGGCGGCTCCAGTGGCTCCACGGGAGGATGTGGCCGGGAGGCGAGCTGAGGCCCTGCGCCCACCAGATCGTCGCGGCGTTGAAGACAATGTTGCCCTTCGGGCCGGGGAAGATCGTCGCGGTCCAGTGCGCGGGCGTGACACCGCCGCGCCAGGAAGTGCCTTCGCCGACAATTTCGAGACCGGGGATGTTCGCGGGTGCCCCGTGGTGTTCCCAGCCGACGAGGCCGCGGACGGTGTCGCCCTTCTTCATGCCCGTGCCCTCGAAAATCCAGTGCTCCGGCTTCGAGCAGACCCAGTCGCCGCCGCCGTTGAAGGGCACGATGCTCCGCGCGCCCATGATGTCCGCCTCGTTGCGCGGGTCGCGTTTCCATTCCTTCGTGAAGACGCTGATGGACTCCTCGATCTCAGCATCGGTCAGCCCGGCGTAGATGCCGGTGCGGGTGAGGATGCGTTTGGCCTTGCCGCTGGAGGACGGCGAGAACGGCGTGACGCCGAAGACCGAGTTGCCCGAAAGCCACAGCGCGTGGGTTCCGGAGGCGATGGCGGACTTCACCGCGTCGTATTGCCGCGTGTCCCAATACTCGTCGTGGCCGACGCTGATGAAGGTCTTGCAGCGCGTGATGTTCGCGGCATCGAGGCAGTCGCTGTTCGAGCAGTAGGTCACGTCGTAGCCGTGCTGCTCCAGCCAGTAGGCCAGAGGGAATTCCCAGAGCAGATACTCGCCGGAGCCGATGGAGAGCGGGTGCTCGTAGATCTGCGCATACTTGCCGTAGGGACGGTCGAAGCTCGCCTGCACGCCGCGCGCGTGCGCGCCGCGCGGGTCGGTGTAAAGCGAGTAGTCGTTGGGCCAGCGGTTGTAGGCCTGCCAGGTGTTGTCGCTGCACTGGAAGAGGATGTCCGCCGGGCGGTCGTCGCGGACGATGAAGACGATGTAGCTCTGCCACCAGGGCTCGATGGCCTTGTCCGGCACGGTGGTGAGCCGCGCGAGGTAAACGCCACTCGGCCACGAGGAAGGGATCTCGATCGAGACGGCCGGCTCCCACCTGCACTCGCGGAGACGGTTCTCGCCGACGGGCGGGTCCGGCTGCTTCGTGCCGGAAACCGGCCCCTTCGTCATCATCAGCCGTGCGCCGCTTCCGCCGTAATATCCGGTGCGGAAGACCTCGAAGAGGAACTTCGAGGCCGGGTTCGTGCTGACCATGAAGTCCAGCGTCTCGCCGGCCTTCACGCTCTGGCGCGAACAGTAGCCCTCGATGGCGGACGCGCGGAAGCCGAGGCTCTTGTCGAGCCGCACCCGCGTGAGCTGCCAGTCGATCGCGCCGGGCCGGGCGTTCTCCTGCGCGATGAGGGAGCTGCGGCCCTTGGAGCGCGCCCTGGTCTGCGCGGAGGCGGAGGCCGCGACGAGCGTGGCGGCGGTCGCAGCAGTGGAGGTCTGGAGGAATTCACGGCGGTCGAGACGGGGAGGGCGCGATTTCATGTGAGGAATGTGGAAGAGATGATTCGCCAGGAGGACAGGATATTCAACGGCGGTGTTCAAACCAAACACCGAGCAGGCGAGAACCGACGGTCAGGAGCGCGGCCATCAGGCCGCAGAAACGGGCGCACGTCAGTGAACATGCGAATGCACTTGTCCTGCTGAAGCATTCTGCGGCCTGAACGCCGCGCTCCGGATCAGTCAGAGACTCCTCACGTCGTCGCCTACGCGAAGAGGTCGCGGGCGGCGGCGAGATCGCGGGTGACTTGGGCTTGGAGCGCGGCCATGTCGGGAAACTTCTGCTCGTCGCGGAGCCTGGCGGCGAAGGTGAGTTCGAGTTCCGCACCGTAGATGTCCTCCGTGAAATCGAGCAGATGAACTTCGCATTGGAGTCGCGGCACCGGGTTGGCGACCGTGGGGCGGACGCCGAGGTTCAACGCGCCGCGATGCTCGCGTCCGCGCAGACGGACGTGGACGGCATAGACTCCGTTTGGGGGAAGGGCGAGCCCGGACACGTCGAGGTTCGCGGTGGGGAAACCGAGCTTGCGACCGACCCGATCCCCCTCAATCACGGTGCCGGCGATGGAATACTCCCGTCCGAGCATCTGGCTGGCGGCGTCAAGGTCGCCGGAGCGGACGGTTTCGCGGATGCGCGTGCTGCTGACGGCCTCGCCATCGAGCGAGACGGCGGCAAGGCCGTGGACGGTGAACATGAGTTCCGCGCCGAGCTGCCTGAGAAGCGCGACATCGCCGCTGCGCTTGTGGCCGAAGGTGAATTCACTGCCGACGCTGACGCTGTGAAGATGCCCGAAGTCGCGCGCGAGGCCGCGGATGAACTGCTCGCCGGTCTGCCCGCTGAACGCGCGGTCGAAGCGGATGAGCAGCGCGTTCGCGATGCCGAGCGATTCGATGGCCCGGAGCTTTTGCGGCAGCGAATAAAGCATCGGCGGCACGCGGTCGGGCGCGACGACGGCGTTTGGGTGGCGGTCGAAGGTGATGACGACCGGAACGCCCTCGTGCTGGCGGGCGTCGGCGAGCGTCTGCCGGATGACCTGCTGGTGGCCCAGATGCACGCCGTCGAAGACCCCGATGGCCACGCAGACCTTGCGCGGACTGGCGCGGAGCTCGGTGGCGGCGGAGAGGACGCGCATCCTAATTCCAGTGGTTGCAATTTAACGCGAAGACGCAAAGGCGCAGAGACCCAAAGGGAACCGACTCAGGAGTTACAGGGCCGCACGCACCGCGCAGGTGAACCGGGTTAGCACCGGCATTCCGACCAAACATTTCCGGCTCCGCGTCCCTGCGTCTTTGCGTCTTTGCGTTAAGCGGTGTTCTTCGGCTCATTGCTCTCGGTTGCCTTTACCTGGCGAGTTGCAGGAAGGGGATGACGCGCTTTTCGAGCTCGTTCACCGAAAGCGCGAGAATGGCGTCGAGGGTGAGGGCGTCGGCCACGTCCCACTTGCCGGAAGTGACGCGGCGGAGGGTGGCGAGGTGTGCGCCGCAACCGAGCTTGATGCCCAGCTCGTGCGCGAGCGAGCGCACGTAGGTGCCCTTGGTGCAGGCGACGCGGAACTTGGCGAGCGGCTCGGCGTAGGCGGTGAAACGGTAGTTGAAGATGTGGACGAGGCGCGGCTCGCGGACGACCTCGATGCCCTTGCGCGCAAGCTTGTAGAGCGGCACGCCTCCCTGCTTCTTCGCGGAAACCATCGGCGGGATTTGCTGGAGGTCGCCGATGAACGTGGCGGCAGCCTCGTTCAACTGGTCGAGCGTGAGCGGTGGGACGGGTTGCGTGGCGGTCACGACGCCGTCGGCGTCGTAGCTGTCGGTGGCTTCGCCGAACTTGATGTCGCCCTCATAGACCTTGTCGTCGGACATCAGCTTCTCCGAGAGCTTGGTGCCGCGACCGAGGACGATGATGAGCAGGCCGGTGGCGTTGGGGTCGAGCGTGCCGCAATGGCCGACCTTTTTGATGCCGAACTTCCGGCGGATGGCGTCCACCACATCGTGCGAGGTGCAGCCGGCGGGCTTGTCCACGAGCAGGGCGCCGTCGAGAGGGTCAAACTGGAGCATGAGAAATCAGTCGAAAGGACTCCGCTTACCTGGCGGCGTCCAGGGCTTTCTTGATGGCGGCGATGATCTTGCGTTGAACGGAGAGGGGGTTTCCTGCAATCCGCGCGCCGGCCGCCGCCGCGTGCCCGCCGCCGCCGAACTTGCCGGCGATTTCATTGACGTTCACTCGGCCGCTTTTGGAGCGGAGGCTGATGCGGGTGAGTTCCGGCTCCACCTCCTCGAAGACGCACGCGACGACGACCGGCTCGATGTCGCGGATGTGGTCGATGAGCCCCTCGCTGTCGTTGGTGTCCGCGCCGGTGCGGGCGTAGTCGCGCTTGCGCAGCCAGAACCACGCGATCTGGTCGTCGTGCGTGGTGCGGAAGCTGTTGAAGACGTGCCGCAGCAGCTTCGCGCGCGACATCGGGTAGCTCTGATAAACCTCGTTGCAGACGCGCGCGAGGTTCGCGCCGTGGCGCACGAGGTCGGCGGCGACGTGATAGGTGCCGGGCGTGGTGCTCGGGTAGCCGAAGCTGCCGGTGTCGGTGGAGATGGCGGTGAAGAGGCAGTCGGCGATCGCGGGCGTGACGGGCCAGCGGGCGTGCTTGAGCAGTTCGTAAATCAGCTCGCCGGTCGCGGGCACGCGGGCGGAGACCCAGTTGAGCTTCGCGTAGCGGGTGTTGCTCTCGTGGTGGTCAATGTTGATGAAGTCGCGGTGTTTTCCGATGCACTTTCCGGCGGTGCCGAGGCGCTCGAAGCTTGCGCAATCCGTGGCGATGACGAGATCGAACTTGTGGCCGGGCTCGGGCTTCCTCACCAGTCCGTTGGGGACCATGAAGCGGAGTTTTTGCGGGACACCGTCCTGGTTCCAGACGGTGACCTGCTTGCCGAAGTTCTGGAGCGCGAGCGCGAGGCCGACCTGCGAGCCGATGCAGTCGCCGTCGGGACGCATGTGGCCGACCACGCAGATGGTCCTGGCGCGGCGGATGGCGTCGAGAATCTCGTCGAGCATGTGCGAGTAGCCGGTCACGCGGGGCGGAGGCTGGAGGCTGGAGGGCGAACGAACGCGACGGTGGAAGCGGACGCTTTCCCCCTCACCCCGTTGCTCTCCCGCCGGGAGAGGGAGGATGGCAGCCAGCCGTGAAGCAAGAGAGAGAGAGCCGGGTTCATTTCTTCGGGGTCTCCTGTTTCTCCAGCTCTTCGAGGATGGAGAGGACGCGGTTGCCGCGCTCGACGCTTTCGTCGAGGTGGAACTCGATCTTCGGGGTGTAGCGCAGGACGATGGACCGGCCCAGCTCGTATTGGATCTGG
>Ga0172379_10002549_pt1 | contig 31714 bp, 25 predicted proteins | sample GrowelOW334metaG_FD_119756 | JGI IMG/M metagenome (GOLD analysis project Ga0172379, IMG submission 119756) | Groundwater microbial communities from an aquifer near a municipal landfill in Southern Ontario, Canada - Groundwater well OW334 metaG | ecosystem: Environmental > Aquatic > Deep...
CCTTCATTTGTAGGGAAGTCATGAAATGCTGCTCCATATGATCCTGGTCCCAAGTCTCCAGTTTCTAAGCCTCTCTTTTTGCATTTTGCCTCTGTACCCCATGGTACCCACCATGAACAGCCAAATTCTTCAAGTTGTTCTAAAGTCCTGGCTCCATTTATAAATGCCAAGATCTCTGCTATTGCTTGTTGCCAAATAGTTACTTTAAGCATCTCCGAAACTTTCGGATTCATATTTCTCTCAGTTATCATTGGGAAGCCGTTCTCTATTTTGAAATGCATAGGACCTGGTCCAATAAGTGTGATCGCATCAACTTCTTGTTGAGTATTTGTACGAATACCTTGTTCAAGGATTTTCTTTAATAGATCTCGATATTGTGTATCAGGAAGTCTTTGTTCTATTGGTTTCATAATTTCAAATATTACAATATTTATTCCTGTTTAGCGAATCCAATAAATTGAGCTTCGCATAACAACCTGTGGATAACTGCTTGCATTATTCTGATATAGGAGTAATATCTTCTTTGGATCACCTTTCTTCGGAAGGGTGTGAAATAATGTGGTTATTACCACTAAAAAAGGGAGTTATAACTCTTCATCTCTTCATCAGGAATGGTGGTTGAGTACTCTCTGGGACTCTGAGTGACGGTAAGATCTACTTCCTGGAGCAAGCAATTTCTACAGAGTAGAACCCTTTCCCAAGTACCGAGTCCCTCAATTTTTCCTTCGAGTGGTCTCTCGTATGTTCCGAGAGACCGATGCCCGGGCCACGTGTGATCTGGTTTTTCATTTGACCAGACATACGTGGCCCTTTTCTTTTCTACGGATTTAGCTATAATCCACTTATGAAAGACATTCAAATAAAGAAACTTATTGATACAGAAAAAAAGCGCCAAAAGAGTGTCATAAATCTTATTGCTTCTGAAAACTATGTTTCAGATGATGTTCTAGAAGCACTTGGATCAGAATTAACCAATAAATATGCAGAAGGGTATCCCGGCAAGAGATATTATGGGGGAAATGAAATCGTAGACAAGATAGAAACTCTATGCAAAGAACGAGCACTCAAACTCTTTGATCTCAATCCAAATGAATGGCATGTAAATGTACAGCCACTTTCTGGTTCGCCTGCAAACCTAGCTGTGTATACTGCACTAATTCCTCAAGGAGGCAAAATAATGGGTATGTCGCTCGATCAGGGTGGACACTTGACCCATGGTCACAAAGTATCGGCTACGGGCAAATTCTGGACACAGGTGCCATATGGTGTAGATCCAAAGACAGAAACAATAAATTATGATCAATTGAAAGATTTAGCCAATACAGAAAAGCCAAATATCATAGTAAGTGGCTATACTGCATATCCTAGAATTGTAAACTGGGAAAAGATGAAAGAGGTTGCTGGTGCTGGTAATTTATTATTCATGGTTGATATGTCACACATAGCTGGTCTTGTGGCGGGTAAGGTATATCCATCACCATTTCCTTTTGCTGATATTGTTACAACTACTACACATAAGACTTTACGTGGACCACGTGCAGCACTTATATTTGTTCGTAAAGATGAGAGGGAATTGGACAAGAAGATAGATAAAGCAGTTTTCCCAGGTCTCCAAGGTGGACCACATATCAATCAGATTGCCGGAGTTGCTGTGGCTCTCAAAGAAGCAATGAGTCCTTCATTCAAGAAATATGCAAAACAGTTGGTAAAGAATGCAGAGGTATTGGCTAATGAATTGAGCAAACGTGGCTGGCGAATCATATCTAGTGGTACTGATTCACATTTGATATTGGTTGATACTTGGAATGGTGGTAATAAAAATAAACTTGGAGCCGGTGGAGTATCTGGTAAGGAAGCAAGTGATAGGCTTGAGAAAGAAAAAATAATTGTAAATAAAAACACAATACCGTTTGATACACGATCACCAGTTGATCCTTCTGGTATCAGACTAGGCACGGCTGCCGAGACTACACGAGGAAAAAAAGAAAAAGATTTTGTGAAGATTGCGGAGCGCATTGACAAGATTTTGAGATAGGATTAAGCTAATACATGGTCAGTTGTTACTCCAAAATCAAAGTGTCAAGAAAGAAATGCTTTATGAACAAGTCTCTCTTGGTGCTTCCTTCATTCGAAGGAAGCTACGATTAGTTCGGCCCGATCACAGCATTACATGCGGACATAGTGAGGCGACAGCTGTGATCGGGCCTTTTTATATTGAAAATTAATAAATGATGGAGCCACGTATTTGGCATACTATAAATAAAAAAAGAAAAAAGTAGCAGAGGTCCCTATCGAGACTTGCTACTTTTCGAAATTATTCTCCCGCCACAGCGTGGCTTTTCTTCACACTTGTGACGGGAGAGGGGGGCTTGAGGAACCGACTACATAGTCGTTGACAGGATCGTCGGAGCTACGATACCCCCACCTATCTGGCGCTTTCCATATATATGTATAACTGATATGAACTTGTTTGTCAAGGGAAATTTAAAGTCTTTTCTGATACAATATAGCCATGAAAGAACTATTATTTCCACATATTATAAAAGTAGTATCAACATTTGGTATCGATGAGAAAATGGTTGATATAGAATATTCGGACAATACAAATCATGGAGACTTCTCTACGAACGTTGCACTCATAAATGCAAAGAAGTTGAAGATGAATCCTAGTCAATTGGCGGATAAAATTGTTTCAAAATTCAAAGAAGAAATGCCAGACCTCGTAGAATCTGTCGCTGTTGCAGGCGCTGGCTTTATCAATTTTAAGATAAAAGATAAATTCTGGGCTGAAAAAATATTGGATACAAAATGGTTGGAGCGAAGCCACGGAGGTCAGACCTCCGTAATGGTCGAATATACCGATCCAAATCCATTCAAGGAATTCCATATAGGACATCTCATGTCCAATGCTATAGGAGAGAGTATTTCTCGTCTCATCGAATATTCTGGTACAAAAGTCATACGTGCAAATTGGCAAGGCGATGTCGGGCCACATGTAGCAAAAGCGATATGGGGAGCGTTAAAAGATCAAAAATCAAAGATCAAAGATCAAAAATTTCCACAGGAAGAGAACAGCGAAATATCTAAATCTGCTTATTGGGGAAAAGCATATGCATTTGGTGCTGATGCATATGACAAAGATGAGAATATTAGAAAAGAAATAAATGAGATAAATAAGAAAATATATGATAGAAGTGATGAGAAGGTAAATGAATTGTATGATAAAGGCCGAAAAGAAAGTCTAGAAGCATTTGAAGATATATACAAAAGACTTGATACAAAGTTTGATAATTATTTTTTCGAAGGAAAAGAGGGGAGGAACGGTGAAGAGATTGCAAATGAATTATTAAAAAAAGGCATTCTCGAAGAGAGTGATGGAGCTATCATATTTAAAGGAGAAAAATATGGCTTACATACTCGCGTCTTCATCACATCCAATGGTCTACCAACATATGAAACCAAGGAGTTGGGTCTCAATATAGAGAAATTCAAATTGTATCCAGACCTATCACAATCAATAATTGTTACAGCAAATGAACAAAGTGATTACTTCAAAGTATTATTCAAAGCCTTTTCTTTATTTGAAGAAAATATTGCGAATAAGACCAAACATATTGCACATGGACTCATGCGCTTTGCTTCTGGCAAGATGTCTTCGAGAAAGGGGAATGTGATATCTGGAGAAGTATTGATAGATGAGATAAAGAGCATGGTTATTGAGAAGATAGATAGCAATGATTCAGCAAAGAGAGAATTTGGAGAAATAGAAAAAGATGAGATTGCGGATATGATAGCTATAGGTGCTATCAAGTACACGATATTGAGGCAAGCGATCGGTGGTGATATTGTTTTTGATTCTTCCAAGTCTATCTCATTCGAAGGTGATTCTGGACCATATCTGCAATATTCTACTGTTAGAGCAGGTGCAATCCTTGCCAAGGCAAAAGATATGGTCAATACGGAGGTCAGACCTCCGGAGAAAGTTGGCCAATTGGAAAGATTACTTGTACGTTTTCCGGACATTGTAGAAAGAGCCAAGAATGAATATTCACCACAACATGTGGCTAATTATCTGGTAGCTCTTTCCGGAGAATTCAATAGTTTCTATGCAAAGCAAATAATAGTAGATATGAAAGATCCAATGTCGCCATATTATGTGACACTTACGAAAGTTTTTCGAAAAGTTATGGAAGAAGGATTGTGGATTTTGGGGATCAAGGTGCCTAGTAAAATGTGAAGCATTTACAGATCTAAAGTCTATTTATCTCGTACAGTTTTCTTATAATTAAGTAATATTTATATTTGATTAGTCAATATTGATTTGTTTAACAATTCTGATACTATCACAATATGACAACAGAGAATCAATTTAATGTCGTGCTAAAAAAGACTAAGAAATGGTTTATTGGATGGGTAGAAGAATTCCCTGGCGTAAATTCACAGGGTAAAACTCTCAAAGAGTTGAGACAAAATCTACGCGAAGCATTACTTATGGTTATTGATGCAAATAAAACTTTAGTGCGTAAAGATTTGAATCAAAGTAATAGTTATCGTAGAGAATTACTCAAAATTCAAGTCCCTGCTTAATCTGAAATAAGATATGAGGAGACGAGACCTCATGAAGTATTTAGAAGCTAGTCATTGCATATTGTATAGAGAAGGTGCGAAGCATTCTATTGTAAGAAATATATTAAACAATAAAGTATCTTCAATTCCTAGACATTTAGAGATCGATAATTATCTTGCGAGAAAAATATGTAGAGATCTTGATATTTCTGAGATAAAAAAGAAGTGAGGCAATCATCTCAAGATATAATATGAATTGCCATATTATATGATCAAAAGTTATTTGTTGAAATGACGCAAGATTTGCCGTAAGCTGTATGTACTACATATGCAACCAAAAGAACAAAATGAAAAGAGAGACAAATCAACTCATGCTTTGCGTGAAGAGAGAGTACTAGCTTTCTGGAAGGAGAAAGGCATATTTGAGAAGTCACTAGAAAAAAATAAGAAAAAAGGCAAAAAGTTTGTTTTTTTCGAAGGTCCACCAACTGCAAATGGAAAACCAGGAATTCATCATCTAGAGGCGCGTGCATTCAAGGATGCAATACCAAGATATAAAACAATGAATGGGTATTATGTGCGCAGGAAGGGAGGATGGGATACTCACGGTCTTCCTGTAGAACTCCAAGTAGAAAAAGAGTTGGGATTAAAATCAAAAAAGGAGATAGAAACATATGGCATAGGTCCATTCAATGAAAAATGCAAAGAAAGTGTTTGGAAATATGTACATGAATGGGAAGATTTTACAGAGAGAATGGGTTATTGGATAGATCTCAAAGATCCATATATTACGTATAAGCCAGAATATATAGAATCTCTGTGGAATATTGTAAAAAAAGTAGATAAGGATGGTCTACTCTATAAAGACTATAAAGTCGTCCCTTGGTGTCCTAGATGTGGTACAGGACTTTCTTCACATGAATTGGCGCAAGGATATAAGGATGTGAAGGATTTGGCGGTAACAGTACAATTCAAGATCAAAGATCAAAGATCAAAGATCAAAAATTCAAATCAAGAATTAAAGGCAGAAAATTCATATTTTCTAGCGTGGACGACGACTCCGTGGACTTTACCGGGGAATGTGGCACTAGCGGTTGGTGAGAAGATCGATTATGTTGAAGTGAAGATTGAAGGTGAGGACAATGCGACATTCATCATTGCAAAAGATAGACTATCAATCCTCAAAGACAAAAAGTATTCGATAGAGAAAACATTCAAGGGTAAAGATCTTGTTGGTTCTGAATATGAGCCATTGTATCCATTCTTGAAAGATAATATTTCAGGTTCTGAAAAAGAGAAGTTGGGCAATGCATTCAAAGTATATAAAGCAGATTTTGTAAATACCGAAGATGGTACTGGTATAGTTCATACTGCAGTCATGTATGGGCAAGATGACTTTGAATTGGGTACAAAAGTTGGATTGCCAAAATATCATCTCGTCAATGAAGATGGAACATTCAAGGATGAAGCTGGTTTCTTGGCGGGCAAGTTCGTCAAGGATGAATCTACGGATGTGGATATAATCAAAGATTTAGCGGGCAGAGGACTTCTATTTGATAAAGGAAAACATGAACATAGCTATCCATTCTGCTGGCGTTGTCATACTGCACTCATATATTTTGCTAGAGATTCTTGGTATATCAGAATGTCAGATTTGAGAAATAAATTGGTCAAAGAAAATGAAAGTATCAATTGGGAACCAAAACATATAAGAGATGGCCGTTTCGGAGAATGGTTGCGTGAAGTCAAAGATTGGGCAATATCTCGCGAACGATATTGGGGTACGCCACTACCTATATGGATATGTGAAAAATGTGGCGAAAGGAAGGTGATTGGTTCTGTGGAGGAAATAAAGCAAAAGTCGAAAAATAATTATTTTGTTATGAGGCATGGAGAAGCAGAGAATAATACATTAGGTATTCTTAGTTCTGATCCAAAAGTTGCACATAATTTGACTGAAATTGGGAGAAAACAAGTAGAAGAATCTGCTAAATCTATCAAAAATCTACAGATAGATTTGATAATTACCTCGCCATTTGTCAGAACATTGGAGACATCAGAGATTGTACGCAAGATCATTGGTTTATCAAATGATCAAGTTGTTATTGATAATCGAGCCCATGAATTGGATACTGGTATTTGGAATGGAAAAAAGATTACAGAATATACAGAAAAGTTTATTCACCATGAAGATAGATTTGTATCACGATTAGAGGGAGGTGAGACTTATTTGGATGTTAAGAAAAGGATGGGAGATCTTTTGTATGATACTGATGGTAAATACATTGATCAAAATATTTTGATTATCACACACGAACTACCTTCTTTGTTATTGATATCTGCGGCGCGTGGTCTAGATAGGGTAAGTTCAATAACTCTTCGTGGTTCTGGTGAGTTTATAAATAATGCTGAAATCAAAAAAGTAGATTTTTCTATATTGCCACACAATACCGAATATGAGCTCGATCTACATCGACCACATATAGATAATGTCACTCTTAATTGTAAATGTGGTGGTAGTATGAAAAGGATAAAGGAAGTTATGGATGTATGGTTCGACAGTGGTGCTATGCCATTTGCACAGGATCATTATCCATTTGAAGGCAAAAAATTATTTGCAAAAATGTCCAATTATCCAGCTGACTATATATCAGAAGCAATAGACCAGACTCGTGGTTGGTTCTATACACTTCATGCAATAGGCACTCTAATGAGCAATGGAAAGGCGTATAAGAATGTAATCTGTCTGGGGCATATACTCGATAAAGAAGGCAAGAAGATGTCCAAGTCAATCGGCAATGTCGTAAATCCACAAATCATGATGGATAAATATGGTGCTGATGCATTGCGCTTTTGGATGTATTCTATCAATCAACCAGGAGATTCGAAGAATTTTGACGAGAAAACAGTTGATGAGGTAGTTAAGAAAGTATTCAATCTGGCCACAAATGTAACAGCTTTTTACAAGATGTATGATACTAATAAGATCAAAAATGAAAGTCAAAAAGTTTTAGCTAGCAAGAATATACTTGATATGTGGATTGTGGCGAGGATGAATCAATTGATTGAGATTACGACTAAAGGATTAGATAATTACAGCTTTTTCGAGCCGACAAGGGCAATAAGAGATTTTATCGCTGATCTTTCACAGTGGTATGTCAGGAGATCAAGAGATCGTTTCAAGGAAGATGGAGAAGATAAAGATAATGCATTGGAGACTACAAAATATATTCTTATAACACTTGCAAAAGTAATGGCACCGTTTGCGCCTTTCTTTGCAGAGTGGTTATATGGTGAAGTTGGTGGAGAGAAAGAGAGTGTACATTTGGAAGAGTGGCCAAAAAAGGGGAAGATAGACAGACAGTTAATAGTTCAAATGGCTTTGGCGAGAGACATATCTTCAAAAGGATTGGAAGCAAGGATGGGGGTAAAGATAAATGTGAGACAACCACTCGCTTCGCTCAAAATCAAAAATAATAAAAAATTTGATGTGAATTGTGATAAAGGTCTGGCCAATCTCATAAAAGATGAGGTGAATGTGAAAGAGGTGCTATTTGATAAATCAATAGTTGGAGAAGTTGAAATTGATACAAATATTACTCCAGAACTCAAAGAAGAAGGTGATCTACGTGAACTTATGAGGAAGATACAGGATATGAGGAAAGAGAAGGGTCTATCTATCGGTAATATGGCCAAACTTACTATCCCTATAGATATGAAAATCTTGGTTTACAAATATATTGATGAATTGAAAAAGGCTACAGGACTCACAAGTATTACTGTCGGAGATTCATTGAGACTTGAAGTGTAATGCATAATATATATACTACTTCTGGTTTTGTTATCGGTTCTAGCCTTTATGGTGAGGCCGATAAGATGTTATTTGTATTTACTAGAGACTTTGGTCTTGTGAATGTTATTGCAAAGGGAATAAGGTTGGGAAAATCAAAATTGCGTTTTTGCGTCCAAGATTATTCTCTGGGCATTTATTCACTCGTACGTGGCAGAGATATTTGGCGTCTTACGGATGCGAGAGAATTGGTTTCTAGCTCCGCGGACAAATTACCCTCGCCAAAGGAGCGATCATTGATAGTGTCAGTCGCTCCCGTCGCAGGCGGCGATCCGCCCGTGGCGGAGCGACTTTCGCGGATCCGCCGAATGGCGGAGGAGCGAAACGAAGGCATTTCGTCGCGCCGAGGAGGGAGCGACCGACACATAAACGCAACAAATGATTTAGTATTTGGTCTAATTGTTCGTATTGCCTTATTACTCCGACGATTTCTTCATGGTGAAGAGAAGCATGAAGAATTATTTGATTGCATTTTAAAGTTTATGGAATTTTGTATGATAAATAAAATTTCAGAGAAAAAGATTGATGTTCTGGAATCATTGATTGTTGCAAGAATACTCTATTTATTGGGCTATATAGGTGACCAAAAGGGATTGAATGAATATCTGAAGTCAATAGAAATAAATGATGAATTATTGAATCTGCTTCAAGACAAGAGAATTGTCTTGAATAGGGAAATAAATAAAGCATTGTCGGAATCTCATCTATAATGGATTTCTATTGATAGTGAATCCGTAGTACAATATCATTGTATATATGCAGAAAGACCAAAGCAAAATAGACGAATTGAGTAAATCACTGTATTCTAGGAATGCGCCAGATGTGCGCACTAGGAGGAAGCTTAGATTTGGCGATATGGTAACAGATTTGAAAACAGATTGGGATCACAAAGAAGAAAAAACAGTAGATCCCAAATTGAATCAGAATTATGAAGATCATTCAATGTCTTTTATAAAAAAAATTTTAATAGGATCTATCATCTTTTGTATTGTTGCAGTTGGTATAGGCACGTATCTCTTTTTGAAAGGCGCCAATCTCATTTCTGGTGATAATATACAGATCCTCATAAACGGTCCAGTATCTATTCCCGGTGGGACACCTGTGTCTTTCGATATCACAGTTGTCAATAAAAATAATATTGACCTACAGTTGGTTGATATGACTGTAGATTTCCCCGCTGGTGCAACCGATCCAAATAATCCAGGTAAAGAACTTACAACATATCAAGAATTGCTGGGAGAGATCCCTGCTGGTAATAATGTTAGGAAGACTATCCAAGCAATCATATTTGGTGAAGAAAATATGCAGAGACAAATAGCTGTAAATATCACTTATCAAGTCAAAGGGTCATCTTCTTCATTTACAAAAAAACAAACATATGATGTACTCATCAATTCTTCACCAGTAAATCTTAATGTTTCTTCATTCAAGGAAATAACTTCTGGACAACCGTTTGATATCACACTAAATGTGAGATCCAATACAACAGAAACACTCAAAAACGTAATTGTTAGTGCGACATATCCATTTGGTTTTACATTTATCTCCTCGGATCTAAATCCTTTGCCAAGTAATTCGACATGGAAATTGGGTGATATACCATCTGGTGGACAAAAAACAATAAATATCAAGGGCAAACTTCAAGGTGAAGATACAGATATTCGAGTCTTTCATTTTGGTGTTGGTGCACAGAGCAATAAGAATCCAAATGTGATTGGAACAGAATATATGTCTCTTACACAAGAGGTGTCTATACAGAAACCATTTATGTCTGTGACAGTAGGAGTAAATGGGGAACAGGGTACAATACCAGCAATAGGAGAATTCAATCAACCAGCTCGAGTAGAGATATCACTATTCAATAATTTGCCAACCACAGTCTCTGGTGCAGAAGTTAGAGTCAAGCTTGCAGGATCGGCTTATGATAGGACACTTGTTCAACCTGGTATTGGTTATTATCGTTCGGTAATAGATGAAATTATCTGGAATCAACAAACAATACCACAATTGGCTTCTGTTGGGGCGGGCGAGAGTAATGCTGTATCATTTTCTATTACACCGAGAAATTTGAGTGTGTCAAATAGGCCAATCGTAAATCCGACTTTATCATTTGTAGTTACTGTTTCAGGTAGACGTACACAAGAAACTGGTGTACCAGAAACACTCGATTCTGTGATCAATCGTATTTTACGAGTAACAACAAATCCAACTTTATCTGGAAGGGTGGTGCGCTCTATAGGTCCATTTGTTAATTCTGGTCCTATACCACCCAAGGCCGATCAAAAGACAACTTATACAATAATCTGGGCAATTGACAATACTGTTAACCTTTTGAAAGATACAAAAGTTACCGCAATACTTCCTCCATATGTAGAATGGCTGGGTAAAGTCAGTCCATCTACTGAAGATGTAACATTCTCACAGTCAACAAATTCTATTACATGGAATGTAGGAACAGTTGGTACAAATACTACGTATAGTGGTATACGCAAAGAATTATATTTCCAAATCGCCGTGGAGCCTAGTGTAAGTCAGGTCAACAATATACCTGTCATAGTGAATGATGCGACCATGACAGGAACTGATGATTTCACTATGCAGAGTTTGACTAGAAATCAAAGCTATCTCACTACCAGATTTAGCACAGATCCAAGTTATAAAGATGGCATGGAAACAATAAATCGTTGATTTTATTATTTGTCTTTTTGATGTAGAATGCTTTTATGACAGAAAACGATTCACTTATGGACAAAATAGTATCACTTTGTAAAAGGCGCGGTTTTGTTTTCCAAGGATCAGAGATATATGGAGGACTATCTGGTTTTTGGGATTATGCACATTATGGAGTTTTATTAAAAGAAAATATCAAAAAAGTTTGGCTGAATCGCTTTGCTGATTCTCGTGAAGATATGCTTCGTTTTGACTCTGCCATTATCATGAATAAAGAGGTATGGCAGTCTAGTGGTCATGCTAGTGGTTTTGCAGACCCAATGTCAGAATGTAAGAAATGCAAACATACATTTCGTACCGATCAGCTAGAAGACAATAAAAAGTGCCCAGATTGCAAAGGAGAATTGGGTAGTACAAAACAATTCAATATGATGTTTGAGACAAATATAGGTGCTGAAAAAGGTGAAGCAACCAAGTCATATCTTCGTCCAGAAACTGCACAAGGTATGTTTGTCAATTTCAAAAATGTTATAGATTCATTCCATCCAAAACTGCCCTTTGGTCTGGTACAGATAGGGAAGGCTTTCAGGAATGAAATTGCCCCTAGAGATTTCCTTTTCAGGGCGAGAGAGTTCGAGCAAATGGAAATTGAATATTTCGTACGACCAAATGAATGGGAAAAATCTTTTGAGGATCTTCGAAAGGAGACATTGGCATTTTTTGAAGATTTGGGACTAGATAGTAATAAAGTCCATGAATTGGAAGTTCCACAAGAGAAATTGGCTCATTATTCAAAAAGGACTATAGATTTTGAATACGATTTTCCTTTTGGCCGTCAAGAGTTGTCTGGCTTGGCATATAGAACAGATTTCGATCTATCGAGTCATGGTAAAGGTAGTAGTGTCTCTCTCGAATATCTAGATGAAGAAGCAAAAGAAAAGATAGTACCACATGTCATTGAGCCATCATTTGGTGTTGATAGATTGGTTTTGGCTACTCTAGTCAATTCTTATACAGAAGATGAAATGAATGGTGAGAAAAGAGTATATCTCAAGCTTTCTTCGAAGATTGCACCTGTGAAGGTGGCTGTATTTCCACTTCTCAAAAATAAGCCGAAATTGGTAGAGAAGGCATTGGAAATTTATAAAATGTTAAAGAAAGAAATGGGCTCCTCTACTTCGCAGGGAGTAGGCACTGTTGAATTTGACGACAATGGAAATATTGGAAAAAGATATAGAAGACAAGATGAAATAGGCACGCCATATTGTATAACTGTTGATTTTGATTCTCTCGAAAAAGGAGATGTCACTGTACGTGATAGGGATACAGGGGTGCAAGAGAGGGTGAAAATTGAAGATTTGGTAAATAAGTTAAAATAGATTTTAGGTTTCGGAGGCCTCGCCTCCGAGGCGAGGCCTCCGAAATGCTATGAAATTCAAGAAAATAACACTAAAAAATGGCCTGCGAGTTATCACCGTGCCGATGCCTGACAATCCTGCTATCACAGTTCTTGTGATGGTTGAGGCGGGCTCCAAATATGAGAAAAGAGAGAACAATGGCATTTCTCATTTCCTAGAACATATGGTCTTCAAGGGTTCATCTAGGAGGCCAAAAGCTAGTGATATATCTAGAGAATTGGATTCTATAGGTGCTCATTATAATGCTTTTACATCGCACGAATTCACTGGATATTATGCCAAAGCAGATAAGAAACACCTTTCAAATATTTTAGATATTGTTTCTGATATGTATCAGAATCCAATCTTTGATATAAATGAGATGCAAAAGGAAAAGGGAGTGATCATAGAAGAAATACGCATGTACAATGATCTCCCACAGAGAAAAGTTCAGGATGTATTTATGGAGCTTCTATATGGTGATCAACCTGCTGGATGGAATATCGCAGGTTCAGAGGACAATGTACGCGCTTTTACTCGCGAACAACTCGTCGACTATCGCAACAAACATTATGTTGCAAATGCTACGACTGTAGTTGTTTCTGGTTCATTCATAGAATCATCTATTGTTAAAATGATTGAAGATTTTTTTGCCAAGATTCCAACAAATGATAAATATCCAAAGCTCGGAGTCAAAGAATCACAATCATCTCCACAGATAAAGATAGTAGAGAAGGAAACAGATCAAACACATCTTGTGATAGGAATGAGAACATTCCCGATAAATGATCCTAGAATCCCTATCATAAATGTATTATCAACTATTTTGGGGAGAGGGATGAGTTCGCGCCTATTCTCCAAAATGCGAGATAACTTGGGAATATGCTATTACATAAAAGCAGATCATGATGCTTTTACAGACCATGGAATATTGTCTATTGTTGCTGGCGTTGACAATTCAAGGGTTGAAAAAGGAATAAAAGGGATATTGGAGGAATGCAAACGTCTTCGTGATGATCTTGTACCACAAGATGAAATCAAGAAAGCAAAGGACTATATTGGTGGAACAACAATGTTGGAGTTGGAGACTTCTGATGCTAGGGCAGAATTTCTCGGATATCAAGAAATCTTGAAGAAAAAGATAGAGAGTCCCGAAGAATTGATAGAAAAAATCAATGCAGTTACTGCTGAACAAGTTCGTGATTTGGCCAGAGAAATATTTGTGAATGATAAGTTAAATATGGCTCTTATTGGCAAAACTAAACATGATACAATAAAGTCATGTCTCTCCCTTTAAGCAAAGAGTCAGTGTCTATAAGTACGGGTACAATAATCAGGTTTTTCATTGTAGTTTTGACAATTTTGATACTTTTTTATCTTCGAGATATTGTATTGGTTGTTATCGCGGCCGTAGTAATAGCATCTGCTATAGAGCCAGTTGTTAGACGTATCAGACATTATCTCAAATTCAATAGGATTGCTGCCGTTGTTGTTGTATATGTACTCATTGTATCAATATTGGCAATGTTATTTGTATTTTTTGTGCCAGCAGTAATGGATGAGACTATTAGATTTGTTGATAATATACCAAGAACAATGTCACTTTCGGATCTATGGAGTCCTATAGAGAATTCTGGTTTATTTACTACTACAGATGGGGTGGCAACAGGAAAAATAGTTTTGCTCAAAGATTTTATAGCAGGTGTACAGTCATTACTCATTGGTTCTGGAGAAGGTGCTTTCCATATGGCAAGTGTTATATTTGGTGGAGCATTGAGTCTCATTTTGATATTTGTCTTATCTTTCTATCTTGCAATAAGAGAAGATGGGGTAGATGATTTCTTGCAGATCATAGCACCAATAAGGCATCATGATTATATTATCAATCTTTGGAAGAGATCTAGGAGAAAGATTGGTTTGTGGTTGCAAGGGCAAGTTATTTTGGGATTGATAGTAGGTATTCTTGTTTATATATCTCTAAGAGCAGTTGGCATCCCTTATGCTTTACCTCTAGCAGTACTTGCAGCCCTACTAGAGATTGTTCCGGTCTTTGGACCTATCCTTGCTTCAATACCAGCCATACTACTTACTTTTGCAGATAGAGGATTGAGTACAACTATTTTGATTGCTGTATTGTATTTCATCATTCAACAGCTCGAAAATCATATTATAGTTCCTCTAGTCACTAAAAAAATAATTGGTGTCAATCCTGTCATAGTCATTTTGGCACTTCTCATCGGTTTCAAACTTGCAGGGGTTCTTGGCGCACTGGTTGCAGTACCATTGTCTGCAGCTCTCATGGAATATGTATCTGATATAGAAAAGAGAAAAAGTGGAGAGAAGGAGGTTATTGTAAGCTAATTATCATTTTCAAGATGAAAAAGCCTTTCTATATCACAACAACATTGCCATATGTAAATTCCGATCCTCATATCGGTTTTGCTATGGAATTGATAAGAGTCGATGTCGTTGCAAGACAAAAAAAGATCGAAGGATATGATGTATTTCTAAATACTGGTACAGATGAACATGGACTCAAAATATACAGAAATGCACAAGGAAGAAGTATAGATACACAGAAATATGTTGATGAATATGCGACGAAATTCAAAGAACTTATACCTGCACTCGGCATTATGCAGGAGATCAATTTTGTAAGAACCACTGATGAACATCATGTCAAAGCGGCACAGGAATTCTGGAAACTAGTAGACAAAAATGGATATATTTATAAGAAAAATTATTCTGTGAAATATTGTGTTGGTTGCGAACTAGAGAAGACCGAGTCAGAACTAGTTGATGGTAAATGTCCATTGCATCCTATACAAGAATTGGAGACTATAGAAGAAGAAAACTATTTCTTCAAATTTAGTGCTTTTCAAGAAAAGTTGCTCGAACTTTACAGCAAAAACTTAGAAAACAATGATCATACTACTTTCGTTATACCAGAATCTAGACTTCATGAGATAAGATCATTCGTCGAGCGAGGGATCGAAGACTTTAGTATTTCTCGATTGGCGAGCAAGATGCCATGGGGAATACCTGTGCCAGGAGATGAGAAACAAGTAATATATGTTTGGTTCGATGCTCTTATCAACTATATATCTGCAATTGGCTGGCCAGATGATATAGTAAATGATTTAAAAGTTGATGGATCATTCGATAAATGGTGTAGAGAGACGGGTGGCATGGTGCAATACTGTGGCAAAGACAATTTGCGTCAGCAAACAGCAATGTGGCAAGCGATGTTAATGGCAGCCGATCTACCGCCTTCAAAGATAATAATTATAAATGGCTTTATCACAGGGGAAGGAGGACTCAAAATGTCAAAATCAATCGGCAATACTGTCAATCCTTTTGAATTGGTAAAAAAGTATGGTACTGATGCTTTGAGATACTTTGTTATACGTGAATTGCATCCATTTGAAGATAGTGCATTTACTATTGAGAAATTTGAAGAAGCATACAATGCACATTTGGCAAATGGTCTGGGTAATTTGGTCTCTAGAGTTATGAAAATGGCAACAGTTAATATTATTGATTTTGATGAAAAATTGATCGAAGTTGTGAAGAAATTGCCAGAAGTTATTGTTGCATATGAAGAATATGCAGATGGTTTCGATGAATTTAATCTACAAAAATCTGCAAATGCTGTCTGGAGTCTGGTTTCAATCGCTGATAAAATTGTTCAAGAAAGAGAACCATTCAAAAAGATTAAGGTTGATAGAGAAAATGCAATCAAAGATATACAAGAATTATTGGCATTCTTAGATATTATAGGCAATCTATTGTTACCAATATTACCAAAGACAGGAGAGACAATCATTGATCTAGTCAAGAATGGTAAAATGCCAGAGCAACCACTATTTATTAGGAAATAGAGCAGATTTTCCAAATAATCCAAGTAATTATTTATGCAATCAAAATTGAAATTTATAGATGCTCACGGGCATTTGAACTTTACTGATTATGATAATGATCGTGATCAAGTTATTGAACGATCTCGAAATCTGAATGTAGGTATGATCACTATTGGTACAGATCTCAAATCATCGAATAAGGCAGTCAATTTGGCAGAGTTGAACGATGATATTTGGGCAGTAGTGGGTATTCATCCTACGGAGACAAACAATGATCATGATGAATACGCGAGTCAGGCATCTGTAGTGATTAAAAAATTGGCGAATAATAATAGGGTATTAGGTATAGGAGAGTGTGGCTTGGATTATTTTCATTCAAAGCCAGAAGATATGGCCATGCAAAGAGAAATATTCAATAAGCAGATAAATATTGCCAATGAGCTAGATAAACCATTGATGCTCCATACAAGGAGCAGTAAAGATGGCACTAATGCTTATCAAGAATCCATTGAAATATTAAAAAAGACTGCAAAAGTTGGTTTTAATTTCCACTTCTTTGCAGGCAATAAAAAAGATCTTCAAGATATTTTAGATATTGGTGGCTTTGTCTCATTCACTGGAGTCATCACATTTACTCATGATTATGATGAATTGATCAAATATGTTCCGATAGACAGGGTTATGGTTGAGACTGATTGCCCATTTGTTGCACCAATACCTCATAGGGGCAAAAGGAATGAGCCAAGTTTTGTTATAGAAACTGCAAAAGCAATTGCAAGTATTCGTGGAGAGGATGAGGAAATTGTTCGTGCTCAATTATTGAGAAATACTATTAAATTCTTTCATATTATTTAGGGACACAAATACATTATTTTGAATCCTGCGTAACTCGCTCGGTAAATTTCTAGATAAAATGCGTATGAGATTTTATCGTTTCTTCAGCAGAATTTTATCAAAATTTTAGGAGAATTTTATCAGGATTTTATCTCTTTGTGATAGTATCCTAATATCTTCATGTAGGGGCGCGCACTTGCATGAAGTGAAGTACCATGGTAACCTCGTTCTATTACAAGTAATCGCGGTCAGTCCCTAAATAAAAGGGTCTTCTCGAAAAATAGAAGCTTCTGACCGTTACAAATACATGAACGAAAACAAAAATAGTGAGGATTTGTCAGTGTACGAAATCAGTTATCTCATAGCATCTTCAATACCTACAGAAAATATTGCAAATGAGACAGAATCTCTAAGGTCAATTATTAGAGAGGTAGGTGCCTTATTCATTGCCGAAGAAGCTCCTAGGCATGAAAGTCTTGCCTATACAATGCGCAAGAAAACTGTCTCTGGGTCATATGAAAAATATGATGAAGCATATTTTGGCTGGTTCAAATTTGAAATTGAGCCGGACAAGATAGAAGAGATAAAAGATGCTTTCAAGAATCATCCTTCAGTCTTGAGATCGCTCGTCACATCTACTGTTCGCGAGAATACCTATCTCGGTAAGAGAGCGTCGGCAATTGCTGCTTCATTTGGGAATAGAGATGAAAAGACGATTGAAGAAAAGCCCAATACATTGGATAATAGAGTTAGGAATGTAGAAGCTGATTCGAAGCCAGTAGAAGAAATAAAACATGCTTCTGTAGAAGAGATGGATAAAAGTATCGATGAAATGGTCAAAGAAGCTATTTAATCACAAAACAACAATAATATGTATCTAAATAAAGTATTCGTAATAGGCAATCTCACGCGTGATCCAGAGATCAAGGCACTTCCTTCTGGGAGTAAAGTAGCAAGTTTTGGTGTTGCAACGAATCGTATATTCAAAAATAAAGAAGGTGTAAAACAGGAAATGGTTGAGTATCACAATGTTTCTGCCTTCGATCGTTTGGGTGAACTTGTCGCTCAATATATGAAAAAGGGTCAACAGATATTGGTGGAAGGTCGTATCCAGACTAGGTCTTGGGAAGCTCAAGATGGGCAGAAGAAATATCGCACCGAGATTATTGCAGATAATATCCAATTTGGTCCGAAGCTATCTTCTAGTAGCTCATCTTCTCCGTCTCCGAGTACAAAGACTGCTGTAGAAGAGGGGGACAGTTCTCTTCCAAGTACCAATACTGATAAGAGTGGTGAAAAGATAGATTATCCTCAAGAGGAAATTAATCCTGACGATATACCTTTTTAAGAATAAAATAAAATATCATGAAAAAACAATGTTATTTCAATCAGCATAATATCAAGTATATAGACTACAAGGATACAGAGATCTTAAGGAAATTCCTAAATCCACACGGCAGGATGATAGGCAGGAAAAGAACTGGTATATCTGCAAAATATCAGAGACAATTGGCAACTGCAATAAAGCGAGCCAGATTTATGGGTTTGCTTCCGTATGTTGCAAGTTAGTGATTTTGTAATTTAGTTAAAATACAAAAAAGTGAATATGATTTTCTTGAATCTGCGTAACTCGCTTGCGTCATTCTCCTGTATTTCCACAAAAGACTCGGCCTCTCGGACATAAACAGCCTCGTCTTTTGGGAAATACTAGTCGAATGACTACGCTCAAACAGTACTCGATTCAAGAAAATTATATTCACTTTTTTGTTATTAAATAGATTATTTATTTACTCTTTCTCTGTATTCTCCTGTTTCGGTATTGATCTTGATCGTATCACCCTCATTTACAAATAGGGGAACATTGACTGTGGTACCTGTTTCTACAGTAACAGTTTTCTGACCCCCTGTTGCTGTATCGCCTTTGATACTTGGTGGTGCATCTGTCACTTTGAGCTCTACGGCAATGGGGAATTGGAAACCCATAGGCTTTTCTTGGAAGAGTAGTTGTTTTATGACGGTATTTACTTTCAAGTAATGACCTTGCGGGCCTATAGATTCATCGGAAACCTCGAAACGTTTGGAAGGGTTGTCTATTTCGGAGAACCACCATTTTCCACGATTATTGTACAAATATTTTATCTCTCTAGAATCAATCTCGGCTTCCTCTACTTTTTCTGACTGGTGGAAGGAGTATTCTGTGACCTTGCCACTCATCAGATTTTTGAGCTTGGTTGCATTGACGGGCTTTCTTTGTTGTTTGCGAAATACATGTGAAGAAATAACCTCATATGGTTGACCGTCCAAAACTATGAATTTCTTTTCTGTTATTTCATTGTATTCGAGTAATGACATAAAAATAGTCTACCATCACTTTGGTAAATAGCAAGAATTAGTATGGATTTATGTCTTTATTGCTCGTTCAGTTTTGCTCGGATCTTTCCTAGGATATCTTTCAAGACATTTGGATTTTCTTTTAGGAATTGGCGAGTAGCATCATATCCTCGGCCAAGTTTAACTTCGCCAAATGCGTATGAAGAACCAGACTTTTGAAGTATTTCGTACTTTTCTCCGAGGGCGATAACTTCACCTTCTTGGGAAATTCCTTCATTGTACATAAGATCAAATTCTGTTTGCTTGAATGGAGATGCTACTTTGTTTTTGACAACTTTGACACGTACACGACCACCCATGGTCTCTTCACCTTTCTTGATCTGTGCTATTCGACGTATATCAAGGCGAACTGAAGCATAAAATTTCAAAGCCTTACCTCCTGGTGTAGTCTCTGGATTGCCAAACATGACACCTATTTGCATTCGGATCTGATTTATAAATATAATTACTGTTTTTGATTTGGCTACAATAGCGGTAAGTTTGCGCAAAGCTTGGGACATTAGTCTTGCTTGTGCACCAATATGATGCGCACCCATATCGCCTTCAATTTCTGCTTTTGGAGTAAGGGCAGCTACAGAGTCTATAGTTATGATATCCATCTTGCCTGTCCTCACCAAGCTCTCTACTATCTCTAGCGCTTGTTCTCCTGTATCTGGTTGTGATATGAGGAGGTCATCAATCTTGACTCCTATCTTCCTAGCGTAATCTGGATCCATAGCATGTTCTGCATCAATATAAGCGCAAATCCCACCATTTTTTTGTGCTTCAGCCACAGCATGAAGAGCAAGTGTGGTTTTGCCAGAGGATTCTGGACCAAATATTTCGATAATGCGACCACGAGGGAAACCACCAATACCAAGTGCCCAGTCTAGTCCTATAGAACCACTGGGTATTGCTCCAACATTTACCTTCGGCTTGTCACCGAGCTTCATTATAGCTTCATCACCAAATTTGCTTCGTATAGCATCTAGTGCACTCTCGACACCATCACTCGATCTTGTGACACTTTCTTTGACTTTCTTATTGCTCATATATGTATATTATATTAATGATTTGCAATCTAATTGTAACGTGAATAGTAAAGAGCGCAAGATTGAAGATGATACAAAAATGTGTTGCACTTATTTGCCAACAATTCTAATTTGTTGAGTCAAATCTCTTCCAAATCTGTCATTCACATGAAGTGTTATCCAATTCAGGCCAGAGAAGATAATAATAGTCTCTTTAAAATTACCATCTTCATCTATTGATATTTGTTTACCATTTAATGATATTTGATTTATTCTTTTTGCCTGACCTATTATTTGTATTGTCGAAGAAGTTGCTTCTCTACCATCTTGTGGCCAGAAGACATTGATCGATGGTCCACGTGTATAGTCAGAAGAACGCCAAATTGCATAAGAAATTATCAAAATAGCAATCAATGCTACTAGCAATATTTTAAACAGTCTCTGTATTGTCGTCCGAGTCAATTGCATTTGTTTCTATATTTTCTTCTGATACACCCATTACGTCTCTGGGTTTGGAACCGTTTGCAGGACCTATGACTCCTTTCTCCTCTAGCATATCCATGAGTTTGGCAGCCCTTGAATAGCCAACACCAAGCTTTCTCTGTAGATATGATGTAGATGCCTTTCCAGCCGCCAATACTACTTCACGAGCCCCTTCGTACAGATCATCACCATCACCATCATCCAATGATTCTGAATCAAGCATAGCATCGAATACAGCTCCACTAGCAGGCATTGATCCATCTCCTGGTGTGAGATTGATCTCACTCATAATTTCATCTCTGTATTGATCGGCAAGATATTTTACTACGTGTTTGACTTCGGTCTCTGAAATAAAGGCAGATTGCAATCTGATTGGTTTGGACATTTCTGCGCCCAAGTACAGCATGTCTCCAGCACCTAGAAGCTTTTCAGCACCCATTTGGTCTAGTATTGTCCTAGAATCTATCTGTGAAGCGACTTGCATTGCTACACGTGTCGGAATATTAGCTTTTATAAGACCCGTGATTACATTGACACTTGGTCTTTGTGTCGAAAGTACGAGATGGATACCTACTGCTCGACTCATTTGTGCTAGACGAACTATTGCAGATTCCAATTCTCGTGGATATGCCTGCATTATATCTGCAAGCTCATCTATTATGATCGCAATATATGGCATTGTCTCCGGTAGAGAAGATGAATCAGAATTGCTATTTTTTTTGATTGCTGGTATCAATATATTTCTATGATATGAATCAATGTCTCTAGCCGCATTCTTTTCTAATACATCATAACGCCTGCTCATCTCTTTCGCGGCCCACTTTAAAGCAAGAATTGCTTTCTTTGGATCTGTTATGACAGGAGTAAGTAGATGTGGAATCTTATTGTACATGGTCAATTCTACGCGCTTTGGATCGATCAGTATCAATTTGAGATTGTCTGGTGAATTGCGATAAAGAAGTGAAGTTATAAGTGCATGAATAGCAACAGATTTGCCCGAACCAGTAGCGCCCGCTATCAACATATGAGGTGCTTTCCCTAGATTGCAGAAATGAGCTAGTCCAGTTATATCTTTGCCTAGTGATACAAGGAGTGGCTTTTCTGAATCCTTGAAATTGGATGATCCAAGAATGGTGGCTAGACCAACGGTAGTTTTTGCTGTATTTGGTACTTCTATACCAACCAAAGATTTTCCGGGTATAGGAGCCTCTATCCTGATAGGATGAGCAGCAAGGGCGAGAGATAGGTCATTGTTCAATGCTACTATGCGGGATAGCTTCACTCCTTCAGCTGGCTTTAGAGCATATCTAGTTACAGATGGACCTATAGATATTTCATCCATTTCAACTGTAATACCAAAGTTCTGTAGTGTTCGCTTTATTATATTTGCATTCGCTTTTATATCTCCAGTTTCTGGTTTGCCACTATCTTTTTCCAAAAGGGAAAGAGGAGGTGGATTGAATGGCCTCAAGAGTGGTGCTTGTGTGACGAGAGTAAATCCACTATCATCAAAATCAATCTTATCTCCTTTTTTGATCTGCATTTTATTGTTTTCTGTTCCTTGCTGAACAGATGGATTGGTTTTGATACCATCAATTGACATCATTGCTTGTTTGACTTTCTCTTCCTCCCTTTCATCAATTTCTGTATTTATCTTATTTTCTTGTCTTTTGAACCATTTCCAGAATTTCAATTGTTCTCCTGTAATATGTGCCTCAAATATTACAAATACACAAGCTATTGCAAGAGCAAGCAAGAGTGCTGTTGTTGCCCAAATATCTATCAATTTCAAAAAGGGAATAGATATCCACTTTCCTACGATTCCACCAGAATTGTTACTGATCACATGTATCAATCCTAGACCAGATACAAAAAATACAAAGGCACTTCCAGTCTTTAGTAGACCAAACTTTTTATCTATACCACGCAAAGAAGCAATACCCATCATTATCAATATAATAGGTATGAGGTAGTAACCTATGCCAAATAGTCTTGATAAAAATACAAATGAATATTCTCCTACCATACCAGCTTTCCCAAAAGCAGACATGATAGAAAGGAGGGTAAGAAGAAAAGAAAATATAGCGAATATTGCACGCAATGTTTCACTTTTTATTCCTCCAAAATTTTTCTTTTGATTTAAAACAAAGTCCTTCTTTTTTGCCATTATTCAATAATGATATCACATTGTGTCATCCATATGAAAGTTAGTTATGTGTGTCATCTTGTCATCCTCACGAAAGCGAGGATCCATGTCTATCAAAGATTTGTTAGCATTACATGGATCCCCGCTTTCGCGGGGATGACACAACAGAAATATCTACTTGCGTCTTTCTCTTTTATAACTATAATGGACATATAAGAGACATTGAATTTTTACATGACCTTTAGTAAAGGACAGTCTTAGATAAAAGACAACTTTTATATTAAAATTTCGACTTTTATAAATTAGTCCTTGTCTTATATATGACAAATAGCAATCAACCACAGTTTAATGACCCTATCAGCTGGAAATCATTGGGTTTTTTCTCTGTTGAAGATTATTTGCTATACGTATTCAAAAAGACAGAAAAGATAACTGCTGCTCTGTATCTTGTCTCTGGTCTCCTAAAGGACGATGAACCTATTAAATGGGAGCTAAGAGACAAAGGAATGGATTTATTATCTTCGTCTTTTAGCGCATCAAATTCTGTTCCTGGGGATAAGAATTATATCATTCAATCCTTATTTACTGCAGCATTAGAGACCATATCATTATTGAATGTGGCAAAAATTTCCAACCTTATTTCGGACATGAATCATTCCTTATTGGTCAAAGAGATAGATCAGGTCATTGCACTTATGAAGGACAGATTGTCAGAGAATGCCCAAAATGCTGGTCTTGTACTATCTGAACAATTCTTCAAAACACCTAGTTTATTCACAAGTGGATTTAGGACAAGCGAAAGGAGTAATTATAGTTCAGGAATAAAGAATATTGCTGGTTCAATGAAGAAGAAAGGACTGTCAGATGGATCTCTGGGACATTCGGCAATAGAAGAGAAGAAAGTTCAAAGACAACAAAGCATAATCAATGCCTTAAAGAACAAATCAAATCTTACAATAAAGGACTTTTCAAAGGTCATAAAAGACTGTAGCGAGAAGACTATTCAGAGGGAAATCATTGAAATGGTCAATAAGGGTATTATAAAAAAAGAGGGTGAGAGGAGGTGGAGTAGGTATTCTCTTGGGTAAAAAGTTAGTAGAACTTGACTTTTTTGGGGAAAAGCCTCAAACTGTGATAGTTATCCACAATTTGACTATTTTGTATGGTCATAATATGTGTGCGATAATACGGTGTAGCAAATGTGTAATGCGGTCGAATCGTTTTACATGTTTGTTCTGAACTTTGACAGATCAAAAGGTTCGTAGATCGTTAAAGTTATTTGTCACTTTATTTGCCACAAACTTTCATTTTTTTCATTCGATATTGAAGAGAGTGAAATGTGGAAAGTGCGCAAGTCGGTCCGTTTCATTACGGACATGCGCACGATCGTTATTAGATTACAAGTCGCGTTAATTCTCTTATATTATTAATTAAAGAAGAGAAGCGCGTTAATTATTCAAAACATACGTATGAAAAGAATTCTTATGACGACTGGTATTGCCGTATTGGCACTTGCCACAATCGTATCGGCGCAAGGTTACACCTTCAATACTAACCTAACAGTTGGTTCAACAGGTGCTGATGTTGTCGCTCTTCAGACATGGCTCATGAGTCAAGCTTATGAGATCCCAGCTATTACTTCAGGTGCTGCCGCCAAAGGTTACTTTGGTTCACAGACAAAGGCTGCCGTTGTAGCCTATCAGGCTGCTAACGGTATTCCAAACACTGGCTTCGTTGGTCCTCTCACTCGCGCAGCTATCAATGCTCGCGGTGGTGTAGTTGCAACAGCGAATTGCCCAGTAGGCATGATTTGTACACCTATCAATCCATTACCAGTTGCAGTTGCGTGCCCAGTAGGTATGATCTGCACACCAATTGGTGGAGGTACGCCAGTAACGGGTGGAGGTATAACGACTGCAGGTGCTGAAGGTTTGATCACAACCAAACTTGCTTCAAATCCAATCGCAGATTCAAATATTCGAACAATTTCGCAAGTTCCTGTTTATGGTATTGAGGTAAGAGCACAAGGTTCAGACATGATCGTTGATCGTGTATATCTTCAGATGGCAGTAGGAGTTGGATCTGCAACAGCAAGTCTAAGCAATCCTTCAACATTTGTTAGAAAGCTATATGCTTATGATGGTTCAACTTTGGTCAAGAGTTGGGATCTAGGCGCAGCCGATTTCAACAAAGATTCATCTGATAGATACTATGTTATCGCTTCAGGTATGAACTTCGTTGTTCCAAAAAATGCAACGAAATCATTAACATTTAGTATTGATGCAGTAGGTGTTTCTTCAGATCAATCGTCAAGATACTTGACGGTACAAGGATATGTAGGAAATACTCAGAACGTCCGAGCAATTGATGGAGCAGGACTAAGCTCTTATACAGATATGTCTGGCTCAAGCAATAGCCGTGTTCAAGTATTTACTACTTCCGGTACATCAGCTTTGACAGTTACGACAGATTCTGGTCTTACTCCAAAGTCAACGACAAACAGAGTTAGCACAACAGATGGAGTCAAGAAATTAGTTATGCAAGTATTCAATGTTAAATCAGAGACTGGTAGTTCAGTATTGAAGACCATTGATATAACTGTAAATGCTACATCAACTGCTGGATTGCCTTCAACATTGTACCTATATGATAGTTCAAATATGTTGGCATCAATTAGTGCTCCTGCAACTTCGGGTGGTGTAGTCAGATTTGCTGATCTTACCGTTCCTGTTGCACAGGATTCTACAAAGGCACTTACAATTAAGGCAGACTTTGCTTCAACCGTAGGTGGTCAAGCTGCTTCAACTTCGGTTGTTGCAACAGGTATCAAGTTTGAAAAACCAGATAGCACAACTGCTTCAAGTACAAACAGTGCCCTTTCCAGCAATGATCAGTACTTGTATACAGCTGCTCCGCAGTGGACTCTTCAAAGCACAAGTATTAGCAAGACTACTGGAACAATCGATGCTGCTTCAAGCACGATTACTGGCGTCATTGTCCTCAAAGCCACAGCAATGGGTGGTTCGATGACAAAGCCAACAGCAGGTAACTTCAACTTTGGTTTTGCTTCCACTACAGTTAGTAGTTATACGGTTAACAAGGATATTGTTTTGGTCGTAGGAGATGCAAGCTCTACGAAGTCAGTTTCAGTTTCGCCAAGTGATTCTACAGTTGGTGACGGGGGTACATACACTGTTACCTTGACTGGTACTCTAACATCGTTAAGTTCGATGGTTCAGAGTGGTCCTACATCATTACTTATGGCGGTGCAAGATATTGACTCCACGGTTGGTGGTTTGACAATTGCCAATCAGACATGGGGTATTGATACTTTCTACACTGATTCTGCTACACTACAGAAGACAGCTACGATTTAGTAGTCTTCAAGATAGTGTTGATGTAATGAGTTAGAAATACAAAACCGCCCTGCAGGGCGGTTTTGTATTGTAGGAATTATGGTGCTATTATTGTAATATTATGAATATAAAGAAAATTGTCTTCTATTTTATACTAGTAGGGGTATTTGTAATTACATGTTTTGCTGTTGGATATGTTCTGAAATGGCAAATTTCAGATTTTCTACAATCGAATGAATCTATGAAGCAGATTGAGTTAAAAAGAGCCAGTAAATATTTTCCAGATACAATAGGTGAGTATTCTGTTTCCAATGAACCAGAACAGAAAATCAAAATAGTGAGTACGTGTAATAAGATTGAAAACAACAATATTTTGAAAGAAATGGGTAGAACTGGGGATGCCTGTATGGAAACATTCACAGCTCTTTATGGAAAGGTTATATCATCAATCACTGCCACTACCACGAGTAAAATCGTAAAAGTCAATTTATCACGGTTTACCGAAGCGGGCGATCTGCTCCATTTGCTCGTGGAGAAAACCACAGAACCAGACATTCTAGATGGTAAAGCAATATTTCATACAGTTCCTTTTCGATTGGGCTGGTTTCCGGCGTCAAGATTTGATCTTATAATCACAGATGAAGGTGAATCATTGGTCTCGTCTACCACAAGTTTGATCAAATATGAGGGTACAGCAACAGGTGACAACGATGTTACTCGGTATTTCATTTCCAAGTATCCTCCTGGTGAATAATAATCTATGGAGTTCGTGAAAGCACATAAAGAAGGAATGATTATTGGGATAGTAGTGATTTGGATCATTATTACTCGTTTTCTTCCTATTTCATTTGGTGATTTGTATAACGATGGTGCGATAAATTCATTTCGTGCTTTTGGATGGCTAGATTATTTCGGTACGAGTGGGCAAACAACTCCGCTGCAATGGTTCGGAAATATTCCAAATTGGTCTACATTGTCTTTCCACGATGCTCCACCATTGGCATTTTTGATACAGAAAATATTTTTTGTGATTTTGGGAGGAGGAGGTACTGTTGTAGCACGATTACCATTTATTATTGCTGGGATAGGATCTATTTGGCTTTTATATTACCTATTAAAGCAATTAACTAACAGAACTATTGCTTCAATTGCAACTATTACACTCACAGTATCTTCTTATGCAGTATGGGTTGGACAGGCTGTATATCTAGAAGGTATAGAAGAATTTTTTATTGTTGGTAGCGTTTTATTTGGAGCATACTTTATGTTCAAGGAGAGGAATAAGAAGTATATCTATATATGGGCAATATTCCTTTCTTGTGCATTACTTACGAAATACACAGCTATATTTTTGATTCCACCAATTATTCTGTATGCGTTTTTATATCGAAAAGAACTCAGAGATAAATGGAAAAATATTGCTATAGCGTTTGTTTTGTTTATCACACTGCTCTCTCCAATAATCATATACAATCTGAATTTATATCAAAATCGTGGTCATTTTGATGCTGCAATATCCTCTATGGTTGGTATACATTCTGAGGATTTCTCGATTATCAGTGAGCGTTCTCTCCACTACAATATTTTTAGTAATACAATAAACATAATAAAAACTTTAGGTGAGAATATGTCTTATCCTCTACTCATTTTGGCACTTGGTTGTTTCATCTTACTTATATTTCGAATACGTAAACTTGGTTTCAAGAGTTTCGAATCCTGGATATTAATTAATACTTCATTTTTGATACTTATATTGGGATTTGCTGGAGGTACTGTCAGGTTTTTATCTATCATGGTGCCGTTTATTGCTATAACTATTGGACTTGGGGTATATTATTCCTATATATCTATAAATAGCTATGGATTAAAAAAAATATTTCTTGCCATAATAGCTGGAATTATTTTATTTGAATTGTTCTACTCAATAAATACGAATGTATTGAAGACACCCGTCACAACTTCCAATTGGTTGTATTCAGAAAATAAGGTGAATAGTTTGGGATTTAATGAGCTAGATAATTTTATTCGCAAAGAAATAATCATTAAATTACCTGAAAGGAATATAATTAAGACAAAAGAAGACCTTGTCTTTGGCAATGATGATGTAAATGGTCGAAGTGTCGTAATATTTGATGATAGGATCAATTGGTTTGCGCAAATGTGGTATTTTCAGAGATATTTCATATATTACCGATGGCCTGTTATCTCAACTGCCTTCCTCTCAACCGCTAATAAAGATATTATTAATATTGAGGATTTGATGAAAGTTTCGGGTGAACCATTATATTTTATTTATCCAATTGATAATCAGGTTATGGATTCTATACGAGCTAATGATATAGAGATCAATCAACTTGGCCATACTATTGCAGAGCGATTTGATAAAATATCGGATGAAATAACAATTATTAAAAATAAAAACAATATTCCTGTTTTCAAGGTATATCGAATAGATCATTTATGAGTAATATCATTCTTATCCCAACATATAATGAATGCGATAATATAATTGATATTATTTCGCGTATTCGTGAATATGAAAAAGATATTTTGATTATGATTATTGATGATAATTCACCCGACGGAACTGCTAAAGTCGTAGAAGAATTGATGATTCGAGACTCGCGCGTCACGCTTTTTGAACATGGTAGAAAAGAGGGACTAGGAGTTGCTTATGTTGACGCTTTGAATCGAGTGAAAACAATGAAAGGAATTGACAATATAATAACCATGGACGCTGATGGCTCCCATGATCCAAAATATATTCATGAGATGTTGAAAGAGGTGAATAACTTTGATCTCATTATCGGATCAAGGTATGTCAAAGGTGGTGGGGTTGAAAATTGGGAATGGTATAGAAGAATGCTTAGTTGTTTGGGAAATATTTACAGCCAGATCATTTTAGGGATGAAAATAAAAGATTTGACTGCAGGGTATGTCTGTTTTCGAAAAAGTATCTTGGATAATATAAATTTCAAGAGATTTTACAATTCTGGTTATGCCTATCAAATTGAATTTAAATATTACTGCGTTAAAATTTGTGGCGCTTCTTGTGTTGAGGTACCAATAATTTTTCGTGAAAGGAGAAAAGGTCAATCAAAGATATCATTGTCTATCATTATTGGTGGTATTATCACACCGATAAGATTACGATTCACTGTTTTTACTCAAGGACGAGGAAGTAACATCTTAAGAAATGAGAGTAAGAGTATGTAAATCTTCAAGAGATTAGCCATTGAGAAGATATGTGGGGATACGCGTATAGTTGTCCACAGTTCTTCTTAGTATGAATGTGTTGTTTGGTTGTATAATACAGGTGAGCTAAAATAGCTTGTCAGCTATTATTAATTAATAACTCTATTTTTAATTTACTATGAAAACTTTTTTGAGTTTAAGACAAAACAAAACAGCTTTTGTTTTGTCAATCGTTGTTTCAGTATTTTTTGTGGTGTCAGTTGCATCAGCGGTAACAACTATTAGCACCAATATTTCTACGGCTGGGAATATTACAACAACAGACGGTGGAACATTAACTGTTTCTGGACTTGCGACCTTAGGTAATGCCTCAACGACATTGCTTTCAGTTGGTGGTTCAACTGGAACTACGATGAGCCAAATTCTTAAGGGAACATGCAATCTCTCTACAACAGTATTAAACCTTCCTCTTGCGACATCAACTAAGCCGTTTCAGTGCTCGGTTGCCAATGTAGCAAGTGGCGATCTTGTATTTGTAACATTACCATCTGATGGTGGAAGTCTAGGAGGAACACCAGGTTTAATCATGACTTATGCCAAAGCATCTTCAACGGCAACATACATTGAAGTTGGCTTGGCAATTCCATTTGGATCAGACTCCTCGGTAGCTACTTCGTCTTTTGCTCTTGCCACGACTTCAGTTTCGTACTTCATTGTTCGTTAATTATTAAATAATTAATATGTACAAATACATATATTTAGTCATAGCAATTATAGCAGTACCTATAGTTGTTGGTGCTACCAATGATGTTAGTTTAGCGGAAAATGTGGTTATTGGTGACTATAATCTAACGGTAAGCGGTTCAACGGCTAGTATTGATTCAATTGTGGTTGATACCTCAAGTTTCTCAGTTATAGTATCTGCAGGATCATCAATTCATGTAGATTCTGCTATGAGAAAAGTTATGACGGTCTCAGGAGTAACAAGTAGTTATGTTACACAGCAATGTGGGCTTACAAATTCATTAGTTATTACAGTTCCGGATAGTGAGACGGAAACACAAACAGCAGTCATTACGGTCTCTTCTGATTATTGTACTTCGCAGTCGAGTGGAAGTGGATCTTCCAACACTTCATCATCATCTTCTGGTGCTAGTTCAAGTGGTGGTTCGACAGTCACAACTTCAACTCCAATCCCGGCAACCTTGGTTGCTACCCCGATGGTAACTCCGACAGTCATTACACAAATCAGAATACAATCCACATTCTCCACCGACCTCTCTCGCGGTACCACCAACTCTGATGTTACCCGCCTCCAGCAACTCCTCGCGCAAGATCAGGTACTCTATCCCGAAGGTCTTGTTACTGGCTACTTTGGTCCTGCCACGGAACGTGCAGTAAAAAGATTCCAAGCAAAATATGGTATAGACCAAGTCGGTAGAGTTGGGCCAGCAACGCGCGCGAAGCTTGGCGTGGTATTCGGAACATCAGGCGCGACACCAGCTATTCCTGCTACTCCCGCTATTCCAACCGTAACTCCTGCAGTTCCGGCAACTCCAGCTGTTCCAGCCACAGTTTCAGGTGGAGCATTCTTTGCCCAAAACATGAGTAAAGGTGCCAGTGGTGATGATGTGAAGCGTTTGCAACAACTCTTGAATACAGATGCAGATACAAAAGTTGCAGTAGATGGAGTTGGTTCTCTAGGTAATGAAACAACATCATTTGGGTCTCTGACAGAAAAGGCAGTTCAGAAATTCCAAGTCAAATACAAGATCGCCAAAGAGGGTGATAGTGGTTATGGCACAGTCGGACCAATGACTAGAGCGATGTTGCAAGAGGTATTTGGGGCAACAAGGTAAATAATAAAGATTAAGAGCGAACAAAAACTCCTAAAAAGGGGTTTTTGTGTTATCCACAGTACAATTTGCTTTTCAAAGAGCAATTTGTTATATTATA
>Ga0172379_10002550_pt1 | contig 31698 bp, 34 predicted proteins | sample GrowelOW334metaG_FD_119756 | JGI IMG/M metagenome (GOLD analysis project Ga0172379, IMG submission 119756) | Groundwater microbial communities from an aquifer near a municipal landfill in Southern Ontario, Canada - Groundwater well OW334 metaG | ecosystem: Environmental > Aquatic > Deep...
ATAGACATGGCTCCACGAATGACTTCAATGGCGGGAGAGAACCTGGCGATTGGTGCCGTCGGTGCGACCGTGAGATTGCTCTATAAATTTATCGAGGCGCGTAAATAGAAATGGAGACAGATAACTTTCAAATAAAAACGACCAACTTTGAAGGCCCATTTGGGTTACTTTTGAATCTTATTGAAAAACGGAAATTGCATATTAGCGATGTTTCCTTGGCGCAGGTTACAGAAGATTATTTGGCGTATATGAATAAGTTGGGTGGTCTGTCTCCTGCCGAAGTATCGAGTTTTATCCTCGTTGCCTCAACTTTACTTTTAATTAAATCAAAATCGCTTTTACCTAATCTGGATTTAACCCTCGAAGAAGAAGGAGATATCCGGAATCTGGAAGAAAGACTGCGTTTATACGAAATATTCACAAAGCTTTCCGGAAATATCAAAAAAGATTTCGGTAAAAAAATAATTTTTGCTCCACTGGAACGAAAAAATGATTTCCTTGTCTTTCTGCCGGATGAACAGATCACCCAAGAATCCATGATGACCTTTGTGCGAGGCGCGTTGGGCGCGATGCCTAAAAAAGTATTCCTTCCTGAAGTAGAAGTAAGGACAGTGATAAGTATTGAAGAAATGATAGATAAACTGACCGAAAGAATTCAGAATTCTATGAAAATGAACTTCAAGGAATTAGCCCCGCCAGGGCGGGGTGAACCTGGTTCGCCGATGACGAAAGAAGAAAGGGTGGTTGTAATTGTTGGATTTCTTGCTATGCTAGAGCTTGTCAGGCAGGGTATTATAAATGCGGTGCAAGAGAATGAAGAAATAATTTTGCAAAGAATTTCTGAAACTACGCCCTCGGAGTCATAAGGACAGGGAACCCACGTTTCTTAAAATTCTTTGCAAAGCTATTTATTAAAAATATGAACCTAGAGCAACAGATAGAAGCAATTTTATTTTTTAAAGGCGAACCCGTTTCCCGCAAAAAACTGGCGGATATTCTGGAAGTTGGGCAAACAGAAATAAACGAAGGAATAGAAAAATTAAAAGAAAACTTACATGGGAGGGGAGTAGTGCTTATCGAAAATGATAATGAAATCACCCTCGGTACTGCTCCAGAATTATCAAAATTAATTGAGCACTTACAGAAAGAAGAGCTGAACAGAGAACTTTCAAAAGCTAGTTTGGAAACTTTATCAATCGTTCTTTATAAAAACGGTGTTTCTAGGGCGGAAATTGATTATATCAGAGGCGTGAATTCCAGCTTCACCCTGCGCGCTTTATCTGTTCGCGGGCTTGTAGAAAAGACAGTAGACACGAAAGACAATCGACGATATATTTATCGACCAAGTTTTGAATTATTATCTTTTATGGGAGTCAAATCAGTGGAAGAATTGCCAGACTGGGGAGATTTAAATAATTCCATGCAAGTCGCTGCCAAAAACTTAGAAGATGAATTAAAAGAAGAAAATGAAACCGGAAACTAGGGTTTGTCATCCCGAAGGAAAGCAGAGCTTCCTACGGGACAGGAAATTGCAAAAATATGGAAACTAAAACATGTCAAAATTGTCATAAGGAATTTGTGATAGAGCTGGAGGATTTTAATTTTTATGAAAAGATGAAGGTTCCGGTGCCAAACGTCTGCCCCGATTGTCGTTTTAAAATGCGGGCACTTTGGCGCAACGAAATGGTGTTATATTCGGGACAAAAATGTGATTTGTGTCAAAAGCCAATTTTAACAATGTATAATCAAAAATCTCCATATAAGATATATTGTTATAAATGTTTTTACTCCGATAATTGGGACCCAAAGGACTATGCAATCGAATACGACAAGAATCGTCCATTTTTTGAACAGATGAATGATTTATTAATGAAAGTACCTAAAATTAACCTTGGCCTTTCTCTTGGAGATGGAGAAAATATAAATAGTGAATATACAAACATGGCAAGTGGATGTAAAAATTGTTACCTTGTTTTTAATACCAGTCCGGCTGAGGAAGTGTTGTATTCTAGGGGAGTTAAAAAGGGAGTTGATTCATCCGATATTTACTTTGGAGTTGAATTTGAGCGTTGCTATGATTGTGTGAACGTACAGGAATCAGCCAGTGTTATTTACGGACAAAATATTACCAGTTGTGTTGACTCCGGTTTCATTCTAAATGGAAGTGGTCTTACGAATTGCTTTGGTTGTGTCAATTTGCGTCACAAAAGTAATTATTGGTTGAACGAACAATTGACCAAGGAGGAATACTCAAAAAAAATTAAAGAAGTTCGGGGGAGTTATTCAAAAACCGAGGAATTCAAAAAACAATTTAATGAATTTTGTAAAACCTTACCACGAAGAGCGAATAATAATCTTAAATCGGTAAACTCGACAGGCGACTATCTTTTCGAATGTAAAAATGTTCGCGATTCTTTTGAAGTTGCAAAGGGAGAAAATTCCAGGTATATTTTTTCATCAAAAATGGCCAAGGATTCCCTGGGAACTATTGGTTATGGAACCAATTCTGAATTGTTGCTTGAGGTGGTGGCAACTGGATATTCAAGTAATGTTATTGGTTCTTATTGGGCTGAACATTCTCAAAACATTTTGTATAGCTTTTACATAGCAAATTGTCATGATTGTATTGGCTGTGATGCCTTAAAACACGCAAAATATTCTATTCTTAATAAAGAGTATTCAAAAGAGGAATATGAAAAGTTAAAGCAACATATTGTTGAGGAACTTACAAACAAAGGGATTCACGGCTTGATGATGCCACCCGAGATAGCTCTGTTTGCTTATAACGAAACAATTGGCCAGGATAATCTGCCGATGACAAAAGATGAAACACTAGTTCAGGGTTTTCGCTGGGAGGACGATATCCAAATGACTAAAGGGAAAGAAACCATATTCCCAGAAAATATTCCGGACCACATCAAGGACGTAGAGGATTCAATTACTAGCGAGACATTGAAATGTATATCTTGCGAAAGAAATTATAAAATTATAGAACAAGAATTACTTTTTTATCGAAAAATGATTTTGCCAATTCCCAGAAAATGTTTTTTCTGTCGGCACCAGGATCGCATTACTCGTCGCGGACCATTCAAATTCTTTATAAGAAAATGTTCCAAGTGCGGAAAAGATACCTATACAAACCTTACCGAGGAGGTGGCTCCGATAATGTATTGTGAAAAGTGTTATCAGCAGGAGGTGTACTAATATGCATCTACGCTATAGCGTAGACTGGAAATTAAAGACAATCAGGGTTGATGCCGAGGACGTAGTCATTAATCAGATTTAGTTCCGGTACATATTTATCTCCATCAAAACCGCTTATATCCTTTTCGGTAATTAAATTTTTATATTCCTCGGTGAAAGTTTTTGCGAGTGGTAGATAAGACCAGTGCCATTTTTCCTCGTAGTAACCAGTCGGTCGTGTTGTCCCACTTAGGGTGTAGGGCTGACAAAAACCAAAGAGGGGAGCATTCTTGGTAAGCCATGCGTATACTCCTTCGCCCTTTTCAGTTTCAAAATATACCGAGTTTGCGTTGTTGATATCTATATCCGTACCCCAATGGTGCCTGGAGGTGCCCGGGACAGCGCTGTATTTTAGAATTTCCTTAAATCTTTCTTGTTCATTTGGGACGGTTTCCAACAAATTTTTTCCATTAACCAAAATAAATCCTGTCCATTTATTATTCCAGAGATTTTTTTGGTAATTGAAATTTCTTGTGGCCGAGGCAATGCTGAGCTTAACTCCATCTGCATCCGCTGCTTTTACCATATTCAAAAATGCATTCAGTGTTTCTTTTTTTAAATACATTTGATATCCGCCAACATTATATTTTGTTGGGACCACCCTAAAGTCCCTTCTCTGTGCCGGTTCGAATTTGCCCATTAAATATATTTTTTCCAGAGTTTCTTTTTGTGCTTTCTGTTCTGCTAGAATTTCTTGTTGCAGTAACCTATCTTCTCTTTTCCTTTCCAAATCTAAAAGAGAAGAGGCGATAATTGGTATTAAAAAGAGAATAAATATTACTGTCGGCAATATGCGGCGCGGGGTTTTTTCCATTTAAAGACAATAGCACGCGGGAGCGTATATATCAAAAAGATAACGTGCTATAATAATTAAATGCTTGAAAATTTACTCAAAATTTCAATCCCGACGGTTTTTGCTTTTTTTCTAGCAATTTTTTTGACTCCGACAGCTACCCATTTTTTTTATAAACATAAGCTGTGGAAGAAAAAGGCGAGAAGCGGGGAAGCGACCTCGATCGAATTTAAAGCAATCCATCACGCGAAGGAGAGGGCAGAGATTTCGGTGCCTTGTGTGGGAGGTATTATCATTTGGTCCTCGATTTTATTAACCACTTCCTTCTTTTTCATAATTTCGATTATTTTTCCTTACGATGATTTTTTAAAGATAAATTTTCTGAGTCGTTCTCAGACGTTACTCCCCATGGGCATCCTTATTTTGGGTTCTCTCGTCGGGTTGATTGATGATATTTTAGAAATTACGGGAAAATCGCGCATAACCAGAAACTCCGCCTGGTATACAAGAGCGAAAATCATTGTTATCACCCTATGTGGGCTTATCGCTGGCTCTTGGTTCTATTACAAGCTGGGGATGACCTCTATTCATATTCCGTTTGATGGTTTTCTGTATTTGGGAATTTTAATTATTCCATTTTTTACAATAGTGGCATTGGCTACTTTTTCTAGCGGAGTGATTGATGGCCTTGACGGGCTTTCGGGTGGAGTATTGGCATCAATTTTTGCCGCATACTCGGTGATAGCGTTTGCCAATAATCAAATTGATTTGGCTGCTTTTTCCGGAGTGATCACTGGTGCCACCTTGGCCTTTTTGTGGTTTAATATTCCGCCAGCCAGATTTTATATGGGGGAAACCGGCATTATGGGCCTTACTCTTACTTTGGCCACTTTTGCTTTTCTCACCGACTCTGTTTTGGTTTTGCCCATCATTGCGATGCCGCTCGTCATTACTTCTTTGTCCGTAATTATTCAATTAATTTCAAAAAAAATTTTTAATGGGAAAAAAATATTTAAAGTTGCTCCATTGCACCATCATTTTGAAGCCTTGGGCTGGCCATCCTACAAGGTGACTATGCGTTATTGGGTTTTTCAATCATATTTGCTGTTATCGGCGTAATTTTAGCAATTATTAGCAGGTAGAAAATGAAAGCAAAAAAGGTAGATAGATTTTTTTTAGTGATTGTATTTATTTTGCTAACTATCGGAATCGCGATGTTCATTTCCGCTTCGCTTGGCGTTCTCGCAAGAAATGAAAAAACTTTTTATGCAATTCTTTTTTCTCAATTGGTTCTCGGCTTGATATTGGGTTTAATCGGTATGTTTATAAGTTCTAAAATTAATTACAAGTTCTGGCGTAATTATTCGTTTTTAATTTTTTTAGGATCTATTTTGTTGACGGTAGCAGTTTTTATCCCTGGACTGGGGTGGAGTCATGGAGGGGCGAGAAGATGGTTGCAACTTGGCCCTATTTCATTTCAGCCGGTGGAATTTTTAAAATTTGGTTTTGTAATTTATTTTGCCGCTTGGCTCTCTTGGGTAAAACATAAAGTGCAGGATTTCAGATTTGGGATGTTGCCACTTGGCATAATGCTTGCGATTATTGCTCTTGTTTTATTTAAGCAACCCGATACAAAAAGTTTTATACTAATTGCTGTTGCCGGCGCATCCATGCTTTTTGTTTCCAACATACCCATTAAATATTTTATTAGTTTTGTCCTTGGGGTTTCTATCGTGCTAGGTTTACTCGTGTATTTTACTCCATATTTACAACAAAGAGTCAAAACCTTCGTAAATCCCGCACAGGATGCCCAGGGTTCGTCGTATCAGGTGCAGCAGTCGTTTATTGCCCTTGGTTCGGGGGGAATATTTGGCAGGGGTTATGGACAAAGTGTTCAAAAATTTAGCTATCTTCCTGAGCCCCAGGGGGACTCTCTTTTCGCCGTTCTCGGGGAAGAATTGGGCTTTGTCGGAACATTTATTACGATATTTCTTTATATTCTTTTTTTATTGCGCGGATTTCGTATTGCCAACAGGGCGCCGGATCTTTTTGGTGGACTTTTGGTGTATGGAATTGTTATACTCATAACAGTGCAGTCATTTATGCACATCGCTTCTGCTACCGGGGTTTTTCCGTTAACCGGGGTGCCGCTAGTGTTCATGAGTCAGGGTGGTACTTCGCTAATGGTGTATCTTGTGGCCATAGGAATCGTACTTAATATATCAAGATTTCAAAAAAATTAATTTATGAAAATAGTTTTTACAGGCGGTGGAACAGGAGGACATTTTTATCCGATTGTTGCCGTTGTAGAGAAAGTAAATCAGATTATCGACCATGAACATATAATTGGGGCGAAGCTCTACTATTTTTCAGATAGTCCATATGATAAGGAAATATTGGTGGAAAATGGACTTGTGTATGAGGAAATAAAAGCCGGAAAAATGCGCACCTATTTTTCTTTAAAGAATTTTTCGGATATTTTTAAAACAATTTTTGGTATTATCAATGCAATTTATAAGCTTTTTTCAATCTATCCTGATGTCGTTTTCGGCAAAGGGGGGTATGCTTCTTTTCCGACTATTTTGGCCGCCAGAATTTTACGTATTCCTGTCGTAATCCATGAATCTGATTCTGCTCCCGGGCGAGTAAATAAGTGGGCCGGGCATTTTGCCCGAAAGGTGGCTGTATCGTTTATTGAAGCCGTAGATTATTTTCCGAAAAAGAACGTTGCCTGGACAGGTCAACCAATAAGGGTAGAGATTGAACATGCGGCGTCACAAAAAGAGGCACTTGAATATTTTAAATTAGAAGGAAAATTGCCGACCATCGTTGTTTTGGGTGGTTCACAGGGTGCAGAGTTGATAAACGATACTATTTTGGATGCCCTGCCAAGGTTGGTAAAAAATTATCAAATTATTCATCAAACCGGTGTTAAAAAATTTGATAGTGTTTCTAGGCAGGCGGGGGTTATTTTAGCTGATGACAAGGACAAGTCACGATATTTGCCGTTGCCTTTTTTAAATACTTTGCAGATAAAAATGGTGGCAGGTGTCGCTTCCTTGATCGTTTCTCGTGCGGGGGCGGGGGGGTTGTTTGAAATAGCTACTTGGGGAGTACCATCTATTTTGGTGCCGATAACCAATACTAATCTAGATCATCAAAGAAAAAATGCTTTCAATTATGCGCGAGCAGGAGCTTGTAGTGTGATCGAAGAGGCGAACATGACGGCAAATATTTTATGTTCGGAAATTGAAAGAATAATGAATGATGAGCCCGGGTATGAGCAAATGGCGCAGAATGCAAAAGATTTTAGTCATCCTGGGGCGGCGGAAAAAATCGCGCATGAACTCGTAAATATTGCTCTCGGTCATGAGAAATAAATTGTGCTATTATATATAGATGGAAGAAAATAAAGTTGTAACCAGGTTTGCGCCGAGCCCGACCGGCTTTATGCATGTCGGCAATTTGCGTACTGCTTTATACGCATGGCTTTTCGCGAGAAAAAATAAGGGTACTTTTATATTACGAATTGAAGATACAGACAAGGAAAGGGAGGTGGCTGGGGCGATAGAACATATTTTAATGGTGCTAAAATGGGTAGGAATAGATTGGGATGAAGGTCCTGATATTGGTGGGCCACATGCCCCTTACACGCAATCAGAAAGGCTAGATCTATATAAAAAATATGCACAAGATTTGATTGATAAAGGTTTGGCGTATCCTGATCCATTTACCGAGGAAGAAGTGGAACAATATAGAAAAAATGCCGAACTCGACAAGAAAGCTTTTTTATACAGAGAACATAGGCCGGAGAATTTTGAAAAATGGGACGGTACTAAACCGCTTCGTTTTAGGGTGCCGGAAATTAAAAGCTATCATTGGCATGATGTAGTTTTCGGTGATTTGTCAGCCGGCCCAGAAGCACTCGATGATTTTGTTTTGATAAAAAGTGACGGCTATCCTACCTACAATTTTTGTCATATTGTTGATGATATAGAGATGGGGGTCACCCACGTAGTTCGCGGACAAGAATTTATTTCCTCCACTCCAAAATTTTTATCACTGTATGATGCCTTTAAAATAAATCCTCCGATTTTTGTATGCTTACCTCACATTATGGGGAAAGATGGGAATAAAAAATTAGGAAAAAGAGACGGCGCAAAAGATGCTCTTGAATATAAAGAAGAGGGCTATCTGGCGTCTGCAGTTGTGAATTTTTTAGCCCTTTTGGGTTGGCATCCAAGTAGTGATAAGGAAATTTTTACCGTAGATGAATTGATTAATGTTTTTGATGTGAAAAGAATACAAAAATCTGGTGCGCAGTGGAGTGATGATAAATTAAATTGGTTAAATAAGGAACATATAAGATTACTCCCCAAAGAAGAAATTGAAAAAAATATTTTGGAGTGCTTACCAGAGGAATTAAAAATTCCTAAACTGGTGCCGATTATTTTGGAAAGAATAAATAAGTGGGGAGACGTTAAAGGCATGGTTGAAAGAGGGGAGTTGAACTTCTTTTCCAAACAACCAGAATATGAAAAGAGTAAATTGATATATAAAAATATTTCTCAGGAAAAAATATCCGAAAATTTAAAACTAGCAGTGGATGCACTTGGGGGAATAGGTGAAAATGATTTTTCACAAGAAAACATAAAAAATGCATTAATGTCAATAGCAGACAAGTTGGGGAATAGGGGAGAGTTGCTTCATCCGGTGCGCTTTGCTCTTTCTGGGCTTGATAAATCCCCGGACCCTTTTATCATCGCTTCTATTCTAGGCAAAAATGAAACTCTATCTAGACTACAAAAAGCTATTTAATATTTTGTTGCTGGTGTGCCTGTTGCTAGCTCCCGCTGTTTTTTTGTATGCGCAAACGGCTTCAGAAATTCGAGATAAAATTGATCAAAAAAATTCAGATATTCAAGACCTCGAAAAAGAAATAGCCGGTTATCAGGCGCAATTAAACACCCTCGGACAACAAAAAAATTCTTTGGCCAATTCTATCAAGGAGCTTGATATAACCACCAAAAAATTGAATGCCAATATCGCTGTTACTCAAAACAAAATAGACAAAACAAATTTACAAATTCAAAATTTGGGTCGAGATATCGGGACCAAGGAAAGTTCCATTATCAACAATATCAATGCGATATCTCTAAGCCTGAAAGAGATTAATGAATTGGAAAGTGGAAGTATGGTAGAAAATATTCTTTCCGCGAATGATTTTTTCTTGGTTTGGAATGATGTCGACAATGCCGAGACCGTAAGGGAAAAAATCAGAAATAATACAATAGAGTTGAGACAAATTAAAGGAGAACTTGAGGACACCAGAAAAGTAACCGTTGATGCTCAAAATGAGTTGCTAAGCTTGAAAGCTGAATTGGCTGATCAGAAAAAGATTGTTGTACAAAACACAAATGAAAAGAAAAAACTTTTAGCGCAAACGAAAGATAATGAAGCAAATTACCAAAAAATATTACAGAATAGATTAGCGGAAAAACAGGCCCTGGAAAAGGAGTTGAGCGATTATGAGGCGCAACTTAAATATATCCTAGACCCATCAAAGTTGCCTAGCGCGGGTGTGCTTTTGTGGCCACTCGATAAAATATACATGACCAACCCCTTTGGAAAAAATACTTCCGGTATCTATGCGACGAACTTCCATAACGGTACCGACTTTAGAGCCTCGGTCGGTACTCCTGTCAAATCAATGGCAGCGGGGGTCGTGGTGGGAACTGGGAATACCGATACTCAATGTCCAGGGGCCTCTTTTGGTGGTTTTGTGCTTATCAAATATGATAATGGACTTTCGAGTACTTACGGGCATCTTTCGTTAGTTAAAGTAAAGAAGGGGCAAAAGGTTGCAAGAGGCCAAATAGTTGCTTACAGCGGTAATACGGGCTATTCAACGGGTCCTCATTTACATGTGTCGGTTTATGCGCCAAACGGAGTGAGCATATCAAATGTGCCGAGCAAGGCGTGTCCCGGGAAAGTTTTGACTTTACCGGTTGCAGCGACTAACGCCTATTTGGACCCGATATATTATTTGCCACCCTACAAGTGATAAAGTATAATATAGGTATGAAAAACAATATATCAAATAATAATAAGGGTGGCTTCGTTCAGATTATTATAGTTATTATCGTTGTTTTGGTTTTAATGAAATTTTTTGATATTTCTCTACCTGATATTTTTAATTGGATTGGATGGTTTTTCAATCGAATGGCAGACTATCTAAGAGGTCTTTTCTAAAAGATGAAAAATTTTAGGAAACAAAATGGAATGAGTGTCCTCGGGGTCATCATTTTTGTAGTGGTTGTGATTTTAGTGCTTAGCTATTTTAGGATAAGTATTAAATCTGTGGTGGAAAGTCCTGCTGGCCAAGAAAATATCAATTATGTCGGGGGAGGGCTAAAAACCTTCTGGACAGATCATTTGCAAAAACCAGTTTCAGGTTTTTTTAATTATTTTACCCTTAAAATAAATAAGGATGGTGTTGATTATAATAAATCAACAACCAGGGGAAACGAGTAAGGAGTTTTAATTTTCATTATTTTTAGAGGGGAGTGCCTCGTACTATATTCGTAGTACTAAGCAATACCGCAAAGATATATTGTGCGACACGTATACCTTTTAATTACACGAGCTCGAAAGTGTATACCCTGCTTGCTCTGCCTCTTCACCCGTATCAAACCAGACACGATTTTCTTGCTTGATTGTCTTGCCGGCAGAACAACTTATCGTATAGTATTTAGTCCCCCGACTCGATGCAAAGAATTTTTTTACATTTTGGGTTGAAACAGCCGATATCGTGTTGGCCGTCTGGTTTGCCATTGTCACGTTGCCTTGGCCCGGATAATCGATTTTAAGGCCCCCAGAGCTGTTTTCCCTTGAGAGTCTGCCTAGTTCAAATGACCCCAGGCCGACTAGAATTACGATAATGACGACCAATATGTCCTTCCCTTTTTCACCTTCAATAAAATGCTTGATTTTTTCCATGGAATTGTTTATACTCTCAATGCAATAAATTATATCATTAAAACAATATGGCACATAGAAAAGCCGGCGGTACCGCCAAAAACTTAAGAGATTCACAGCCCAAATACCTCGGAGTGAAGGTTGCCGATGGTCAAAAGGCCCAAGCTGGTTCTGTTATCGTCCGTCAGCGCGGCACGGTCATTTTGGCTGGCACCAACGTATCAACAGGTAAAGACCATACCCTTTTCGCCCTTAAGCCAGGTACGGTCAAATTCAGCTCAAAACGTAAGACATCTTTTAATGGCAGGATAGCAGTAAAAAAGACGGTTAGTGTAATATAAATCCTTAAACAGCCTAAACTAAAAAAATCCCCAATTGGGGATTTTATACTTTTTCTATAATTAATTTAAATGAAGACTTTTTTCCTTTGATAACGATTGGAATTTCGTGCTCCCCTATTTCTTTTATAGGTTTTTCTATGGTAATAAATTCTTCGCTGATGTCGGCGTGGTTTTGAAGTTTCATTTCTTCCACAATTTCTTTCTTGTGAATGCCGGAAAATAAATGTCCTTTTTCGTCTGCTTTTGCCTTTATCATTAGCACCTTTCCCTTAATTTCTTCTAAATTTTTTAACAAAAGATCTTCTTGCACTTCCCTTTCGATTTCAATATTTTTTTTCCTTTTTTCCAAATCTGCAATTGCTTTCGGGGTTGCAACTTCCGCAAGCTTGCGAGGAATTAAAAAATTCATGACATATCCGTCATTTACTTCTTTTATGTCGTGTCTCTTCCCCACCCTCGGTACGTCTTGTAAAAATATTACTCGCATATATTATTATTACTTTAATAATAATTCTACTGCTTTATTCATTTGTGGATCAATTTTTGCGTCGACGTCCTTCTGAGTAATCTCCACCGGATAGTCGGGGGTTAATCCTTTTTCGGAGATAGACGTTCCATTTGGGGTTAACCATTTTGCGACTGTAATCTTTAAAATTGTGTCCGGAGTAACACTAATCACTTCTTGTACGGAACCCTTACCGAAGCTTTGTGTGCCCACAAGCATTGCCTTTCCGTTGTCCTGCATTGCTCCGGCAAGAATTTCAGAAGCAGACGCTGAACCGCCGTCGATGAGAATTATGAATTTTAATTTGTCGCCAAACATATCATAGCCTTTGCTTCTATATACATCTGAGGGTTTATTATTGCCATAATCCTCTGTAACGATCACCTTCCCGCCCTTTAGGAACCAGCTTGCCATATCAACGGCTGCGTCTAGATATCCACCGGGGTTTCCACGTAAATCAAGTATTAATTTGTCACTTTCAGAATTATAAAATTCCTCCATTGCGTTGCGGAAAAGTTGAGCAGAGTTTGCGGAAAAGCTGTAAAGTTTTATAACAAAAATACCGTCTGAACGTATTTCCGTGTCTAGGGTGGGTACATTGATTGTCTCTCGAACAATTTTAATTTCTCTTGGTTGTTTCTCCCCGTCACGAAAGATTGTAAGAGCGACGGTCGTACCCTTTGGGCCTCGAATTAGTTTGATTGCTTCATCTATGCTTAATCCTGAGGTAACAGCATTATCGATTTTAAGAATTTTGTCTCCTGATTTAATGTCTGCCTTGTATGCCGGAGTATCCTTGAGTGGAGCTACGACAGTCAGTATTTTATCCTTCATCCCGACTTCCATGCCAATGCCGTCGAAATTTCCTGCTATTTCTTCCTCGAAGGACTTCGCTTCATCCGGGGGAAAGAAAACACTGTACGGGTCTTTTAATGAAGACACGAGACCAGAAATGGCACCATAAACTCTATCCTGATCAGATATATTACTGGCGCCGGGGTACTTTTTGTTCATTGCTTCCCACACCTTCCAAAAAGGCGAAAAATCAGCAGTAGTGGTCACTTCGGGTTCCTTATTTGTGATTCCCACGATTTGTTCGATGGCGGGACGATTGTGGCTTCCTATATAAATACCAAAAACAAAAAATATAATCACCGTAAAGACAGTGATAGCAAAATATTTTGTTCTAGAAAATTTTTCCATTAATTATAAGTTTTATTTATTTGTTTCTTCAGTTGATTCCTGTGAATCGAGGGTATCCTCCTTGAAATTGTCGTTTTCAATAAAATTGTCGAAGGGTTTTTTGTGTTCACCTACTTTTGAATTCTTATATAGAATATAGCTGAAATATGTTAATACTAGTCCTGATAGCGTGAATAAAATATTTTTCCAAAAAGACGGAAAACCTAAATATGGTAATATCGCAACCCACGTGCCTAAAATTAAAAGTATTCTTGCTTTGCTCATGAGATTATTATATTTCAGAAAAACACAAAAAGCAAATATGATTATTTAAAATATTCCGGCGTATTTGTTGACATCCATGCTAGAAGTTGTCCCATGATAGAGGCGGCCGCCCCGCTACCACTAGTAGACGGGCCTGCCTCCATCATAATAGCAAAAGCGTATTTTGGATTTTCGTATGGGAAAAAACCAATGACCCAGGAATTCACCTTGTTCTTCGCAAGGCCGATTTGGGCTGTTCCGGTTTTAGCAGCGACTTGCACTGAAGGGATATTGAGCGAACTGGCTGTTCCCGAAGTTACGGCCATTCTCATTCCGGCACGCACTGTATCAAAGTAAGACTGGTCCAATTCAACATTGGTAAACTGACTTTCTTTTGCAAGATCATTTAATATAAAGTGTGGAGTTAAAAGTTTGCCATTGTTCGCGATCGCTCCGGTCGCTCGAACCATTTCCATTGGAGTCACCTGAAAGCCATATTGTCCGATGGCAGTATGGTAAGTATCCCCCACTCTCCAGGGGTCACCATTAAAGTTTTTTGCTTTCCATTCAGGGCTTGGAATAGTTCCACTTTTTTCGTCTGGTAAATCAATTCCAGTTTTTTCATTAAAGCCAAAAAGTTCGGCATATTTTTCAAGATTAGCAATACCGAGTCCTTTTTGATCTTTATAACCACCACCAACTTCATAAAAATATACGTCGGATGACACGGCGATTGCCTCCATCATGTTGGTCCACCCATTTACCTGCCAGTCCTTGAAGACAGAGTCCTGCTCCGGGAAATATGGATTAGGGATTGAGATAGAACCGGTCGAAAGAATTTTTTTGTATGGGTCAATAATGTTTTCCGCCAAAGCCCCGAGAGCAAAAAATGGTTTTACTATTGATCCCGGGGTGTACAAACCGGAGATGTCTCTGTCCAGAAATACTTTTCTCTTATCTGTCAAATAATTATTTATGGTAGGGGCATCTTTTCCAAGCGACAGAATCTCGGAATTATATTCTGGGAAACTCGTGGAAGTGATTATTTCACCATTTTGTGCGTTCATGATAACTCCTGCCCCTCCGGTGAAGGTCCTATTTTCTGAAAGATTTTTTATTAAAGTGAATAATTCAGCCTGGATTCTGGAATCAACTGCAATTATGAGGTCGGTTCCTTGTTTTGGGGTATTTACTATGTTTTCTGAACAAGTTCTTCCCAGGGCATCGGTTTCTATTATTTTTTCACCGTTCTCTCCTTTTAGAGAATTATTGTATTGTTTTTCTAGTCCATCCTTGCCTATAAATTCCCCTTGCCAAAAATTGCCATCTTTGTCTTTGGTGGGGTAACTAACGTATCCAAGTAAATGGGAAAAACCCGGTGAAAAATATGTGCGCGTCGGTATAGAGGAGTCGTTTTGAGTTTCATTTTTATTCCAGGCAAGCTCGATCTTGTTCCTGTCATAGATGATTCCTCTATCGGTAAATACTATTGTTTTTTCTAGCATATTATTTTGACTTCTTTCAAAAAATGCTTGCCCTTTTTCTATTTGCAAAAAGCCTAGACGAGAAATAAAAATACCCATTAAAAGAATAAACAAGAAACCAAATATAAAGATAGTATTTTTTGTGATTGATTTTTCTATTCTTCCCTCAAACTGCTGGCGGTCAAAGTTCTGTAAATTTTTTGAGTCTAAAAAAATTTCATCCGGTTCTACAAAGGAATTTGTATTTCTTAATCTATTTTTTTTTATAATTCTCGTTATCATTTCGATTTTTATTTATAAAATTTTAATTTCTTTTTCGATATTTCTATCACTCCAAGGGCAATTATGGCTAAAATAAAGGAAACAAAAACTTCGCCATGAAACATGCCTTCCTTTACTCCGTAAAATAGATCAGAAATAAGGAAGATAATGGTCGCCTCAAAAAATATGGCAAAATAAAACATACCAGCGATGGCCAGTATCACTGATACCCAAAAGGGCATAAAAAATATAGAAAACAACAACAAAATTGATGCCGAAATTCTGAGAAGCATCTCCTTATCTTACATGTTTTTTCAAAAAACTCCACTTTCTTGGTATAATTATTATATGAAAAAAATTGTGACCATCGGCGGCGGAACAGGCAACTACACCATTCTCTCTGGATTGAAAAACCTTCCTGATGTTTCTTTAACGGCCCTCGTTTCCATGGCGGATGATGGTGGGTCTACCGGTGTATTAAGGGATGAACTCGGAGTGCTTCCGCCGGGGGATGTGAGGCAGTGCTTGGTGGCATTAAGTGAGCATAGTGACATTGTTCGTAATTTAATAAATTATCGTTTTGAGGAAGGGACTCTCGGGGGTCATAGTTTTGGTAATATTTTTTTAGCGGCATTGGAAAAAGTCACTGGAGATTTTGTTCGGGGAGTTGAAGTAGCCTCGGAAATTTTAAAGGTTAAGGGTCGGGTAATACCGGTGACCGGCAACAAAGCAACACTTTCCATCCTGCTTAAAAATGAGAAAATGATTGAAGGAGAAAATAAAATCAATCACGCTGATCTAGAGGGCGTTGGCATAAAGGAGATTTTTTATAAAGACAAGGTTGATTTGAACGAAAATGCCAGGCAGGCAATTTTAGAAGCTGACTATATTATTCTCGGACCTGGGAACTATTATTGCTCCGTTGTGCCGAACCTCATCGTGAATGGTTTTAGGGAAGCCATCGTGGAAAGTAAGGCTAAAATTATTTTACCGATTAATTTAACAAACAAACAAGGACACACGCTACACTGGAAGGTTAGTACTTATGTAAATAATACGGAGAAATACCTCGGCAAGCTAGTCGATGTTGTTTTGGTAAATAATGAAATGCCGTCGCCTGAACAACTAGAGTATTACAAATTACAGGAGGGTGACGGCGTTTTAATTGAAAATGATTTTAAGGATAATCGTGTTATCGGGGCTCCTCTTTTGTCCCACGTAGTTTTTAATAAGGGTTTAGCCGACAAGATTTCCGCAGTGCGAGGATTCATTCGCCATGATTCTACAAAATTTGCAAGTTGTATTAGCGATATTATTAATGGATAGATTTATTTTATTTTAGTTGATAGTTGTGGCTTTACAACAGCAGGTGCGAGATTAAATCTTATTGTACCAATAGTTTGGCCATGTGTGGTTTTAACATTCACGCGCCACTTCCCTGCCATGAGATTAGAGCGTGCTGAATAGGTTCTAAAACCTCCATCCCTGCCCCCTATTACCGGCAAATTGATTTCCCTGTCCGTTATCCACTTTTTTTTATTTGCACCATAATATTGCCATTCGTGGACAATGGTTATATTTAGGTTTTTTGGTGAAAAAATGGCGCTAAAAGCATAAACCGGTTCCGCTGTTAATTTGCTAAAAGTGGGATATAAGTTGAAAAAATCCTTTATTCCGCGGTTTTCATAAGTCACAACATAATTGCCATCGTTATTTTTTTGGACAGAATGATAAATCCCGCCATCTTTGAGGGATAGAGGAATTGGGGGAATTAAATTCGTGAAGTACAGAGCATTTACCAGAATAAAAATTCCAGAGATTAAAACAAAAATCAATTTTTTGCTTTCCGCAAATTTATCTTTTATAAAGTAAAATAATATTACGATAAACAATACTATAAAAACTAGGCTGATTAGGCCGGACAATAAAAATATCTTTGTACCTATCTGATGAGTTAATACTGGTACCATGAATATAGCAAATGAATATATTGAAAGGAAAAATAAGCTAATCTGGAAACTCAATCGGATGTAATGACGCTTCATTGATTCATTTGCCATGAAGGCCAGCAGTAAAACAAATAAAAAAGGCCAAGTGACGAGGATGTCTGAACTCCTAAAGTAAAATACTAAATATGTAGAAAGAATTCCTCCGAAAAAAAATTGCAATATATTCACATACCAAAAATGTGCTTTCTTGGGATTTTTTTCACCACCCAATTCGTTTTTTTGAAGATGGATTAGGGTAATAAAAATTCCAACAATAATGAGGTGTCCCAGAATCCAGATATTTTCCCAAAGAGTATCTACTCGTTTTAAGGTAAGGGCATCAAAAACGAAACCAAAAACCAGGGAAAAGGATGAAATCGGTCGCTCAAAACGACCGTAAAAATTACGAATGGGTTCAACAAAAGGCATATTTAAATATCATAACACCTTTTGGGTAAAACTTAAATTACTAATTTATTACAATCCGAACCCTCTTTGCGTTTATGATGTTCGTTGCTTTGTCTAATTTTCCGGCGACTATCACCTTCTGCCCTACCCGAAGATCAGAATATGTCGCTATCGTGCCGTTCATTGCATATTTCGTGAGGGTGTCGGTATTAACGTCTACCGACGATATTGTGTTGGTTTTTACATTTTTTATTTCCATAATGAAGCCTGTATCGTTCATCATTGTAATTGTCCCGACTATGTTGCGCCTTCCCTCCTTGTGAATTTTGAAATTCTTGTTTTGTTTTTGGTGTAAATATTGTATATTTTTTATTCCCAAATCCTGTGGTGTGGCGGCTAGAATAGGAGTTCCTCCTACCAATAACGATATTGCAAGGGCACCTGTCGCTATATGTTTTTTGTATTTCATATTTTGTGTATTGTTTAAGTTAATAATTACGCGGTCAATTTTAACCACATAATATGTATTATATAAATACTAAATGAAGTTACTATGAAGCTAGTGGTAAAGAGATTTGAATACTGGTTCCCTTATCAACTTCACTACTTATGGTGATATTTCCTTTGTGGTTATCGACGATTCTTTTCACGAGAGTTAGTCCAAGCCCGGCACCATCGGTTGTTCGAGAGGCTCCTTCTCGAAAAAATGGGTCAAAGATTTTGGGAACGATTTTCGCAGGGATTCCGATTCCCGTATCGGTAATTGTTAATATATATTTATTGATTGATGTTTTGTCGGATATTTCGATAGACCCACCGACTGGGGTATATTTTATTGCATTATCTAAAATGTTGTAGAGTACCCGACCCAACTCAACTTCATTGCCTCGAATAATTATCGGCTTGCTTATAATTTTTATTTTAAAATTGATGTTTTTGACAGAGGCCAAAATTTTACTTTTTTCAGCCACCATCCTCACTAGTTTATTGATAGAGAGAAGCTCGTGTTTGATATTTGTTTTGGAATCATACTTCGAAATGTCCAATAGGTTGTTGCTTAATTTTGAGAATTCCCTCATCTCGTCTAGCGTGTTTTCCAATGTCTTCTTCGCAGACATAAAATCTAGCTTTTTATTATCAAGCGTAACTTCAAGACCCGAAATAATTACAGCGGTGGGTGTGCGAAGCTCGTGTGAGGCGTCAGCGATGAATCTTTTTTGTTTCTGAACACTGATTTTGATAGGCTTGAGTGTTTTATTGGTTAGAAAAAACCCCAGGATAATAATAAGGAAAATGATTGTGATATCGATAGTCAAAAAACGATTCAGTAAAATATCCTGAGCTCTATCTAAAATCGATTGAGAGACACTAGGACTCAGAAAAATATTTGCCGCTAAGGAATCGGCAAGATTCGAGAGAATGGCGTTGTAAAGTAGGATGCTTGATCCGCCCAAAATTACTATTGCCGTAACGGTATAGTAAAAAGTGAGCCTGACTCTGGCAATAAAAAATTCGTCCTCAATATAATTAACTCTCCATTTTGTAGCCCACTCCCCTAATTGTCTTAATAATTTTTGCATTATCATGAATTTTTTTTCTTAAGTTTTTTATATGTACATCTACGGTATTGCTAAACGATGAGTCGGCAAAATCCCAAGCGTGTGAATACAATTCATCTCGAGTAACTACCTTTCCGATATTTCGCATTAAATATTCAAGCACCATGAATTCTTTGAGAGTAAGAGAGATCGGCTTGCCTTTCAAGGTGACTTCCCTGCTTGTGGTGTTAATATTTATATCCTTATGAATAAGTATATCAGGAAAAGTTTGTTTTGGGCGACGAAGCAGGGCATGAATACGCGCGAGGAGTTCTTTGAAGGCAAATGGTTTTGCGAGATAGTCATCCGCTCCGGCATCAAGCCCGATGACTTTGTCTTCTGTCGTGGTGAGTGCCGTCAACATGAGTACTGGGATGGTCACTCCACTTTCCCTCCAGGTCATACATACTGATACGCCGTCTTTTCCTGGAAGCATCCTATCTAAAATGACTAAATCATATTCATCCCTATTAATTAATATTCTACGTTCGGCTGCGGTGCCTTCTTCGATGACATCTACCGCGTAACCCTCTTGCATGAGGCCTTGTTTGATGTTATCTGCTAATTTTGTATTGTCTTCTACAATTAATATTTTCATATTTTATATATTATACCCCAGAAGTGAAATCTTCATGAAGTATCAAAATTGCTTGACACATATCGAAAATATACTATATTAATTAATGAAGATGGTTGGGCGCTGGTCCCCTCCATCAAGCACAAAAGGAGCGGCTCATGGAGAAGAGAAACGAGGTCAAAGCACGTGGTGCCCCCGCCGTCATCACAAAGTTGAACATCGCGGCCAAGTGGAGCAGCATCGCGAAGAAGTCGATGCCGCTCAGCGCGAAGGAGGTCACCTTCTAGCCAACGCAGACGAAGAGCAGAGCTAGGACGTGACCGGGTCGTGGGGGTCCTTCGGGACCCCCACACCCCATCTTAAAGATCGTCAAGACTTTTATTTAAAAGACACTAACGGTCTTTTTTCGTCTTTGTTTGAAAACAATATAAAAATATATTTATAATTTTGTATGAAAAATAAAAAAGGGAGGCCCGAAGACCTCCCTCCCCCAAACTGGGGGTTCCCGTTCGACTCTCATTGAATCAAAAGGTGATGCGTTTACCTCTGGCTTGCGAGGGCCCCATCCTCGTGCCAGGAAGCGTACGTCCTGGCGGCGTTTTTGACCGCCACCATGCCGGCTGTCACGGCTCGTGTTGGCCTTGTTCCCAAGTGGGAAGCAACCAACGAGTTTCTCGCCGTCTCTGGCAGTGGAAGGCGTCTGGCCGCGGGTAGTGCCGCCGGCTGTGCCTCGGGCTCGCCGTAGCGAGTGGCTCCGAGGGTGATGATTGTGGCGGGTGCCGGGGTGGCCGCTTGTGTTTCTACCATTATTGCCATATCCCCGGCGGTGTTGGTGCCTGCTTGGGGCGGTGGCATAGCGAGAGCCATGGTCGCCACGACGAGCGCGATGAGAGTAACGAAGAAAATCAGTGCTTTCTTCAAGCTCCCCTCCTTTCAAATGTTTAGGTTCTCCAATAGTATCATATACCCCATCGATAAATTTGTCAAGGGGGTTGTTCCTTTGTTTACAAAAAAGCAAAAGCCGCCCTGTGTATATTGGGCGGCTAGATGATTGACTGCATCCCTAAAAAAGTGGGATGACTGATGATGCTCCTATGAGGGAAAGGAGGTATGGGAGGTATGGAAAGTATGGCACCTTCAGTGTCGCTTAGCAAGGGTTGTTCGACATTTGTAAAATACAAGATACCGTAAAAATTTTACTTTTCCAATTTTTTATATATCGTTCCCGTGATAATGAGGATGATAATTCCAATTAAAATTAAATATATGGGATTTATATCAAGCAAGCCGAGATCGGATATTACTTCTTTCAATCCAAGTTGAAGTGCAGTGACCCCGAGTAAAATCAAGAGGCCAAAGGTTATGGGATATCTATGAAATACAGTTTTGGCATGAGGCGCCATCATTTTATTTACCTTGTTCGATAAATCTTCAATGTGCTTTAAAATATCTACGCTTATTTCTTTTTCTTCTTTATTGTTCACGTTTTTATTATATCAAATAAATATTAAAATTTCCTAAAAAAAGAGAGCCCGTAGGGGCCCTCTTTGAAAACATGATTTTGATTCAACTAGCGTCTCGCAATGCGCACGCTTTTACCTTTGAAGTAAACCTGAAAGAACCTTTACTTTCTTTACATTACAATATATTTAGACATTGTCAAACTTGCTGGGGGACTAGGAATCGGACCTAGATAAACAGATCCAAAATCTGTTGTCCTACCGTTAGACGATCCCCCAGTATATTATTTATCTTTTATTTTCAAAACTTCTTCAAAAATTGTTTCCGACCAACTAGCTATCTTCCTAACCAACTCTGAACTTTTTCTAACATGTATTTTTAAAACACCGTAGTATTTTTTTCCAATATTTTTTCTATTAGTTTTTTTAATTTTGCTTCTTTTGAAGTAAACTTTAGAAAAATTATTAATAGAAAAACCTGTTATTTTAGACCAAAATCGTCTTACTTCTTCTACCCTTTCCTTATGGCTCTCATGAACCATTATTTCGAATCCTATCATATATTTTGGAATTTTGCATATTTTTTCAAGCCATTTAAGAAATAATATTATCATCATTGGATCCATATTAGAAAATGCAACTCCAGACCCAGGACGATACTCCTTCTCTTTTGTACCTTCAGCCCAATAAAGAGCAACACCCAATAAAAAGAATTCATATTCTGATAAAGGTTTTATTTTTGTTTTTGCTTCAGAGAAAATCTTATTCTGCTTCTCAATTCTTTGTTTTTTCTTAGCTTGTCCGCCACGAAGCGAAGCTAACCGTTTGGCCTCAGTAAATTTTTGTTTTTCTGGGATAGAAAGTTTAGCCTCACTAAGCCAAATAGCTAATGTAGATTTAGCGACAGGGACAAGCCTCAAAATGTCCGAATAGGTTTTCCCTTCTTTTCTTAGCCTAATTGCTTTTTCCTTTTCGCTTGTTTTCTTTATCATAGGTAGGATATTAGTATTATAACATCTCACCCATGTACGACAAACTATTTATCCACAGTGAGCGGTTCTTTGTTGATTATCTTTATAAGTGCAAGTTCGAGCGGGAGCTCGGTAATAAAAGCGTTATCTGTATTTTGGTACGCATCAAGTAGGATACTTAATGCCCCAGAACGGAGCATTCCTTCTTTATCCTCTTTAACCAATTCTTTTAAAAATTTTAAATCAGCTTCACCCAAGTCCCCTACCATATCTTCATGCAATTTCGGAGCATATCGAATGATGACTGCCATGCGGAATTTTTGGATAATCAATTTGAAATATAATTTCATATCCAAATTTGCTTCGGAGGCGGTTTTAATAGTTTTAATCCCTTTTTCTAAATTTTTTTCAGCGATTGCGGAGATCAAATCATTTACCAAAACAGTTTTCGGTGCGCCGGTAATTTTCTCTATGTCCTCCCTTTTGATTTTTTTGCCTTTGGAAAAATTTAGAATTTTTTGTAGTTCACCCAGACCGTCGCGGAATGAGCCATCAGCTAAAATAGCTAAAAGTTCTGCGCTTCCAGCATCCAATTCAAATCCTTCTTTCTTTGCGACATCCAGTAGCATCTTTTTGCATATTGTGTCTGAAGCTTTTTTAAAAGCGAAAACCTGACAACGAGAAATAATGGTTTCCGGCACTTTGTGAAATTCTGTTGTGGCTAAAATGAAAATGACATGTTTCGGTGGCTCTTCCAGGGTTTTAAGGAGTGCTCCCCAAGCGTCTTTGGATAGCATGTGTACTTCATCAATAATATAAACCTTATATTTAGAATCAAATGGGGAGACCCTTGCTCCATCACGAAGTTCCTTTATGTCTTCTATCCCGCGATTGGAGGCAGCATCTATCTCGTAAAGGTCATTGGCTGAAACTCCTATACTATCGGCGAAAATTCTGGCGACAGAGGTTTTGCCTGTGCCCCTCGAGCCCACAAAAAGGTATGCATGGGAGACTTTGTTTGTCTCCACGGAGCTTTCCAGGACCTTTACAATATGATCTTGCCCCAATACTTCTTTGAAGGTTTTGGGCCTGTATTTACGATATAAAGCTAAATCATGCATGTTTCGATTATATAACTTTTAGAAGCAAAAGAAAATAAAAATTTAAAGAGTCGTGGGTTCCCTGTCCTTATGACTCCGAGGGCGAAGGCTCACAAATTTTTGATTTTCTTTTGCTTAATAAAAACTTTTTATCGGTACATCTTTTTCTAGGGTACAAATTTTTTGAAGCTTAAAAAATTTTGAGGTTTTCGCGCCGTCGCGCTCAAAACCCCCTAAAAAAGATATTACCTCAACAAGTTTTTTTATTTGTTTTCAAAAAAGAAGTAATTATTTTTTCCACTTCTTTGGCATTTTCTGTTTCCATCAATTTTGTGCGAAGTTCTTTTGCTCCGTCAAAACCATTCACATAGGCTTTAAAATGTTTCTTCATTACGGCAAAGCCTTTGTGTTTAGGTTTGGCGAGTTTCTTTTCGAAAAGATACGTGTGTTCAACCAATACTTTTAATTTTTCCTCGGTAGAAGCATTGTAAATTTCGTTTAATAAAAAGAACCAGGGGTTGCCGAAAACACCACGACCGATCATCACACCATCGCAACCATATTCTCGTGCTTTTTCTTTTCCATCCTCCATGCTCGTGATGTCTCCATTGCCAATGAGAAGTATTTCCTTTCCGCTTTTTTTAATGAGGTCTTTAATTTTTTTTATATGAGTCCAATTGGCCGGGACCAATGACATTTCCTTCGTGGTGCGCAAGTGAACCGTTAAGGCTGAAATATTTTCTTTTAGGAGTTCTGGAATCCAGTTATCAATATCTTCTTTATTAAAACCGATTCTGGTTTTTACCGATACCGGAATATTCTGACCGGCTGCTCTGATACCTTCGTGGGCTGCCTCAATTATCTTTCTCGCAAGGGCAGGAGTCCTAATTAAGGCTGATCCGGCGCCCTGAGCTACGACGGATTTATCCGGACAGCCCATGTTGATATCTATTCCATCAAAACCGAGACTCGCAACGTATTGGCACGCTTTTTTCATATTTTCCGGGTTAGCGCCGAAAACTTGCGCCACGATAGGTCTTTCGCTGTTCGAAAACTCCAGGATATGAGACAACTTCTTTTTCGCTAGCTTGTTGCACAAGCCATCCGCTGCCACAAATTCTGTCCAAAAAACAATGCGGTCCTTGTTTTCTCTATTCTTGCTGTACTTTGCCAAAATAGTCCTAAAAGCGATATCGGTGACGTCCGACATTGGTGCCAAACAAAAAAATGGTTTTTTTAACTTTGCCCAGAATCCAAGATTATTCATTGAAATTTATCATAAACCTTATTTCCAAAACGTAAATCTATGTACTGTAGTGAGGAATATTCATTTTTGAATTTGGATAGTAATGGCTCGGTGTTGAGGGCTGCATCGAGATTCTCTTCTGTATTTTTAAAATCACCACTTGGGTTAAAAATTATTTTGGGTTCAGCCAGAGAGGTGCCCCTTGAAAGAAACATGTGTGCTTCGTCGTAGTTTATGATATATAGAGCGACCGGTCGAAGTCCCATGTTCACGAGGGCTTCCTTGAAAGCAATTAAATGTTCGAAATATTGCTTGAAATAATACGCTCCGAGCGGTGCATCAACTTTGCCGTAAAATTTAAAATACACTTCTCCGGAGAAATATGGAGCCTCATCAAAAAGATAGCCGGCACTATCCATAAAATAACATTTTTGATTGTCGTCGTTTGCCTCTGGTAAAACATCCCCACACCACACATATTTTGCTTCCCTTTCGGTCATATTTACGACGAGAGTTTGACTGTCCTTTATCGTTAAATCAATACTTCCAATTCTTCTAAAGGAATTTTGCAGATTATGTTTTATGGAATTCTTTGGATAAATCAAAAGATTTGATTTTGGAAAAAGCCATAAATATTTGCCATATATGGTTTGCTCTACGGCGGTTCTTATCATCTCAGTTTCGATAATTTTATTTCCCGTTATTTCGATACTATTAATATTCAAACTTTTGAGACCCGAAAGAAAGGCCAGAGAGCCAAATACAAAAACAAACACTAAAGCAAATAAAATAATTTTAACCAGAATTACCTTGCGCCTTCTTTTTTTTAAATCTAAGAGACGCGGAGAATTTAAAACGTTTCTTTTTTGCATCGGTAGTTATTTTTTGATAAATTCTTTACCACCTAAATATTTTCTCAAGGCTTCCGGTACCATAATGCTACCATCGGCTTGTTGATAGTTCTCCATAATAGCAATCAGGGCGCGCCCGATAGCAATAACGGTCGCGTCATTCATGTGGACTGGCTCTATTTTACCATCACTCCTTCGTACTCTGGTGTTCAGGCGTCGAGCCTGGAAACCGCCGGTAGAGTCTGCGCTATGGGTTTCTCTGTACTTATTTTGTCCAGGCATCCACGTTTCAATGTCGATTTGTCTACTGTCCGGGAAGCCCATGTCACCCGTACAAACAGCGACGACCTGATAAGGAAGTTTTAGGGTCTGCATTATATATTCCTGGATGGCGACAAGAAAATTTTGTTCCTGCATTGAATTCTCTGGCAGGGAAAAAACCTCCATTTCTAATTTATCAAATTGATGTTGTCGCAAAATTCCGTTCGTGTCTTTTCCAGCTGCGCCTGCTTCCCTTCTAAAAGCCGTAGAATACCCTACATATCGTAGTGGTAATTCTTTTTCCTCAAAAATTTTGTTCATATGCATAGAACCCAAGGTGTGTTCAGCACTACCGACAAGCATCAGATCATCATTGGGAAACATATAGTGATCTTCCGGTGTCATGAAGCGCGCCATCTTAACCTGCACAAGTGGTCTAACAAATACCGGCGGGATAATGGGCACGAAGCATGAATCAGACACCGCAACATTTGACCCTTCCGCGATATTCTTCAGAGTCTCCTTGTTCGTTAGAATTTCCAAACATTTTTGAATAAGGGCAAACTGCAAAAGTACCAAGTCTCCTTTCAAATATGAAAATCTCGAGGAAGCAACCCGGGCCGCTGTTTCTGTGTCGATTATTCCCAATGACTTTCCAAGTTCATCATGTTCCTTTGGGACAAAAGAGAATTGTGGTTTTTCTCCCCAGCTTCGCAGTACTTGGTTGCCACTCTCGTCTGCCCCCTCTGGTGTATCTACGGAAGGAATATTGGGAATCCGAAGCATCATTTTTTGCCATTCATCCATGGCGGCTTTGAATTTTTCCTCTTTGTTTTTTATGTCTTCTTTGACTATTCGCATTTCCTCAATCAACTGAATTTTGAGGGCTGGATCTTGATCGCGAGCGATGTCATTCGAAACTCTATTTATCTCCGTACGAAGTTCTTCTACTTCCTTTAGTTGTTTTAGGCGCTCGTCGTCAAGGGCAAGAAGCTTTTCAATATCAATATCCACGCGTTTCTTCTTTGCTCCTGCCTGAACGATGTCTTTATTTTCACGAATAAATTTTATATCTAACATATTTATAGTATATAATAATATCTATATAATTACAAAACATGGAAATTAGAAAACTGCCAAAAAATAAATTCCCCAAAGCACTGCTCGAAATTCCGCAACCACCGGAAGAGCTTTGGGTAAAGGGTGAATTGCCTCCAGAGAATTTAATTTATCTTTCAGTCGTAGGTTCCCGTAAATTTACTTCTTACGGAAAAGAAGCATGCGAGAAAATCATTGCCGGGCTCAAGGGATATCCGATAGTGATAGTTTCCGGTTTTGCCATGGGTATAGACACCATAGCCCATAAAAAAGCAATGCAGGTTGGTCTCAAAACATTAGTTTTTCCCGGATCAGGATTATCGAAGGAGGCAATATATCCGAAAACCAACGTAAGACTAATGGATGAGGTAGTAGAAAATGGCGGATGTTTAATCTCTGAATTTGAGCCCGACTTCAAGGCTACACAGTGGAGTTTCCCGATGCGCAATAGGTTAATGGCAGGAATTTCCAAAGCGGTACTTATTATAGAAGCGGAAGAAAGGTCAGGAACATTGATTACTGCGCGCCTTACGACAGAATACAATAGAGATTTATTGGTGGTGCCAGGGTCGGTGTTTTCTTCAAACTCAAAGGGTACAAATAAATTGATTCAGGCCGGGGCAACGCCGGTAACTTCTTCGGAGGATGTCCTGGAGGCGCTAGGTTTCGAGTTGCCCGATAAAAAAGAAAAGCAAGCAAAACTATTTTTGGATTTATTGCCGGAAGAAAAAAGAGTGTTTGATTTACTGCGTGAACCAGTTCCGAGAGATGATTTAATACGAGCTCTTAAAATGCCGACACCGACCGCTAACGCGCTTCTCTCGGTAATGGAAATAAAAGGCTTGATTAAAGAAGAGTTAGGTGAAATTAGATCGATATAAAAGGGGTGGCCCGGGAAGGCCACCCCATAGAAACCTGGAATCCTCATGGGCCGCGTACATTTTTCGGGGTCAGAACTACCTGCTGTTTCCCGTAGTTCTCCCATGAGAACCGGCTAAGGGGCTGGCGGCTAACACCCCACATCTTTTTGAAATCAGAGCCATGCCGTTTCCAGGTCGATAAAAATATATTAGTTAATAAATAAATAGACGTCAAGTATTATAATTAGCATAAAAAAACGCGCCGTACCCGGAGGTCGTGCGCGTATTGTAGCCTGGTCGGAAGAGTTTATTATGCCTCAGTGCCGAGAAGGTGTTCAGTGAGAGACACTTGAAGTCCAAGTGTCTGTTGGTAGATACGAAGGAACATTGATGTTGTCGGATTGACACCAAGAAGTCGGTCTCCAGCGGTGCCACGAATATCCGGATGCTGAAACTGGAGATGACTCTTGTAGTGTTTCTCCATGACCTCAAGTACCTCGTCTGTTTTTGCCTGATCGGCCGCGAAACACAGAATGTTGGTGACGTCGTACGACAGGTTGGGACCATAGTCGTGAAAGATTTTGATAGCACGGTCCCAGGACGCTCCAAGCTTCGATTGTAGAAGACTACAAAACATTTGTTCATTGACCCACGGCATGGAACACCTCCTTTCTCCTTTCATAAATTACAACAGAAATAAGGAAAAAGCAAGAGGCAAAATAAATTTTTTCGTAATAATTTATTGCAATAAATTTGCCAAAAAAATGAATTTCATGTAATACTGACTATTGTATGAAACTTTTAATCGTTGAATCACCATCAAAAGCAAAGACCATCGAGAAATATCTTGAGGGTGCTTTTACCGTGCGTGCTTCCGTGGGGCACATTCGAGATTTGCCGAAATCCAATAAAAAAGCTATAGACATAGAAGGTGGATTTGTTCCTCATTATGAAATATCCAGGGGCAAGGAAAAAATTGTGCATGAACTTCAGGGGCTTGCCGAAAAAGCGACAGAAATTATGCTGGCGACAGACCCTGACCGGGAGGGTGAAGCTATCGCCTGGCACATCGAAACGCTGCTCAAGACGGATAAAAAAGTTAAGGCACCAATCGAAAGAGTGACTTTTCATGAAATCACCAAAGAGGCCGTAGAAGAAGCCCTAAGACATCCACGGAAGATTGACACGGCCCTCCGCAAAGCCCAGGAGGCACGCAGAGTACTAGACCGCTTGGTGGGTTATGATTTGTCAGGGCTTATTTGGAAAAAAGTAAGATATGGGCTATCCGCTGGTCGGGTTCAGTCCCCCGCGCTTCGCATAATCATGGAGCGCGAACGAGAAATCCGTGCTTTTGTGCCGGAAAAATTTTGGAAAATATTAGGGCTATTTGAAACGGCAAAGGGAGCGAAACTTACTCTAGAATGTAGTGAAGAACCACGAGATGAAAAATTGGTTGAGAAAATACTAACCGAAGGAGAAAAAGGAGTATGGTTGGTCAAAGGAGTAAAGGAAAGTGAACAGAAACGTTCTCCTCGCGCGCCATTTACCACTTCTACTTTGCAACAAACAGCGAGCTCGCGGCTCGGATATTCTCCATCACGCACGATGCAGATAGCACAGAAGCTCTATGAAGCCGGTCACATTACTTATATGCGAACAGATAGTACCAATCTTTCTAGCGTAGCCCAAGGGCAAATCATATCTTTTGTAAACAAAGAATATGGGAAAGAATATGCGCAAGCTAGAATTTATAAAACGAAATCAAAAAATGCCCAAGAGGCGCACGAAGCCATTCGCCCTACTCATATAGATAAATTGCACACCGGACACGATGACTACGACAGACTCTATAGACTGATATGGGAGCGCGCAGTTTCATCACAAATGGCGGATGCGGAATTGTTGAAGACGAAAATTACCGCAATTATCGAGGACCACGAAGATCTACCCGAATTCGGTGCAGTTGGCTCTCGCCTTCTTTTCCCGGGATGGCTGACGGTAGATGCCGGAGCCAGGGGTGATGATGTTGAATTACCGCAATGCAAAATAGGTGAAAAACTAAAATTACTAGGATTGAAAAGTGAAGAGAAATTTACCGAACCCCCGAATAGATATAGTGAAGCCGGTTTGATTAAGGAACTCGAGGCGCGAGACATAGGCAGACCTTCTACCTATGCTTCGATAATGAGAACGATAGAAGAGCGCGGGTATGTGAGGAAAGAGGGCAAAACATTATTCCCTACCGACGTAGGTGAAGTAGTGTCCGACTTTTTGGAAAAACATTTTGCCAATTATATTTCTGATACCTTTACCGCGGAGATGGAAGATGAACTCGACGAAATTTCTCGCGGAGAACGAGATTATGAGAAAACTTTAAAGGATTTTTATATTCCTTTTTCTAAAGACGTGAAAGCAAAAGAAAAATTAGAAAAAGCGACAAACCTGGGTGAAGCCCCAAAAAATATTAAATGTCCGAAATGCGGAAGCCCGATGATTATTAAACTCTCTCGTGCGGGGAAATTCTATTCTTGTTCCAAATATCCGGACTGTGATGGAGCATTGACTCTTGATGGCACAGAATTAAAAGGTCCAGAAGAAACGGGTGAGAAATGTCCCCTCTGTGGAGACAAAAAAGGGAAAAGTGGCGGCGGAAAACTCGTCATCAAGGAAAGACGCGATGGTTCTGGCACCTTCATCGCTTGCTCGCGTTATCCGAAATGCAAATTCATTAAAAAAGACGAGGCCGAAGAAGCCAGGAAGAATACCGGGGTGCCTTGTCCTGTTTGTAAAAAAGGAACTATTACCGAAAGACGCGGTAGGTTTGGGATTTTTTATTCCTGTTCGAATTATCCTGATTGTAAATTTGCCATGAAAGCAAAACCGACCGGCAACATTTGCAAACTTTGCGGTTCACTCATGATGGAAGGCACTAAGACCATACCCGAGCGCTGCTCGAACAAATCCTGCCCAAACCACAATCCTCACAGGATTCCTAAAATAGAGGCATAAAAATAAAAACCAGCAATTCCTTTCGGTGATTGCTGGTTAATTCTCCAAGAAATGGGCTCTTGGGCCCGCCTAGTTATTTTTTAGTGCTAGACACACTATAATTGTGCTACTGCCGGTTTATGTACATGACCCGGCTGGCGCATTCTCCGTTGGAGCAGACGGTCAAGTTGGTTTGCCCCTGGATCCCGTACTGGTTTAGAACCTTAATAATTGGTTCTCCAGTACTGGGGTCATATTCGAAGAACGTGGGTGCCGGCATTCCGCCCAAGGTAGCCAATGTGTCTGTTTCCAGGAAATTGCCCTTGACCTCGACCCAGTACCCATCGGTCGAAACTGTCGCCGTTCGGATTGGGCCAGGCTGAGTGCCACAGCAAGCCTGGACATTCACGAGGGTTGACGTATAGGACAAATTTCCGCCGGCATCGAACAGATAGACTGCAAAGCGTGTCCACCCACCTGGCCAGATGCCGGGAAAGTTTCCGTTCCAGAGCTGCGCTCCCCATCGGTATTCACTCTGCACCATGAATCCACCCAAACAGATGCTATTTCCGTTTGGCATATTCATGGTAAAAACCAGGTAACTTCCGGAGGACAGCGGTTCAGTCGTTTGGAAGAGAACATACGTCTCTCCGGTAGAAAGGCCCGTCGCCTCGATAGTCGCCTTTGCTTGGGGAATTCCATACGGTGAATTCTCGGTTCGGGCCTTATTGGCCGGCAGGAGTTTCGAGATCTCATCGCTGGTGAGCGCTCGTGCATTGCTGCTGGTCAGCATCTGCACCTTGGTATTCTTGGGCATCGGCTTGATTCGCGAATCCTGGGCCGAGATCGTTGTGGTGAGAATGCCGAGAATGAAGAGCGTAAAGCCGACGAGAATCGCGAGAACCTTGTTTGCGTTCATACCATACCCTCCAGTTGGCTATGACTGTTTCATTGCCCTACCCATTTTGTTTCCGACCGAACCACCTTCTCCTTATAGTGAGTTTTGTTAATTTACTCCGAAGATATTATACACAGATTATCACAATTGTCAAGTACAATTAAAATTATAGCTGGGCATTCCCTACACCACCACCTCCCTACTAATCCACCCTCGGGTAGAAGTAATGGTGACTTCTTTCATTCTGTTCGGCACGATATGGGAAGGAGTGTAAACTCTCATTAAATATTCTCCTTTCGGGGTCAACATAAAGTAGCGTCCATGTTCATCGGAGACGGTGAAA
>Ga0172379_10002551_pt1 | contig 31687 bp, 22 predicted proteins | sample GrowelOW334metaG_FD_119756 | JGI IMG/M metagenome (GOLD analysis project Ga0172379, IMG submission 119756) | Groundwater microbial communities from an aquifer near a municipal landfill in Southern Ontario, Canada - Groundwater well OW334 metaG | ecosystem: Environmental > Aquatic > Deep...
ATTATAAAATCGTGGGCAAAAGCCAATTTTGCGGCCTGTGCAATTTGATGAGGCGTCGCATTTGGCACACCATAAGCAATATTTTCGCCAATCGTGCGCGAAAACAAATCAACTTCTTGCGACACAATCGCAATTTGGTCACGCAAACTTTTCTGTGCAACATCGCGAATATCAATTCCATCAATCAAAACCTGCCCGGCCTGCGGATCAAACGAACGCAAAATCATATTCACAAACGTGCTTTTGCCACTGCCGCTGCGCCCCACAAGCGCCACCATTTTCCCTGCAGGAATAGAAATGGAAATATCTCGCAAAACCTCGCGCTCTTGCCTATACGAAAACGAAACATTTTTAAACTCAATCGCTTTTTTAAAATCCGGCAAAATTTTCGCATCCGGCTTATCAATAACATCCGGTTTCTCATCCAACACGCGGAAAAGCCTTTCTGCACGAGCAAGTGACCTGCGGAACATCGCAAACAGCACAGAGAGCTGCCATAGCGGCTGGTATGCCATAGTTTGCAGAGTCATATAAAGCATGAATTCACCAACCGTGGCACGGCCAATCATCACAAAGTATCCGCTGCCAACGATTACAGCCACACGCGCAACGGTAGAAATCGCAGTTTGAGCCATATCACTCATTTTCCAATATCTTTCGGCAAGATATTGATACTGCCTTCCACTGGCTCGCATTTCCTTTTGACGAGCCGTTTCCCGCATTTCCTGGGTAAAATTTTTCACGGTAATAACATTGGCGGCAACGTCATATTCCTCACGATGAAAATCCTCAAAAATATCGTAAGCCTTTTGGTCGGTTTCATAAATTTTCTTTGCGAGCGGAATAATTACCACCATAAAAAGTGGCAGCGGCAAAATAACAAGCAGGCCTATAATAGGATCTTTATAAAAAAGAACCCCACCCACCATCAAAACAACAACCGCGGGCTGAATGAGAAATTTGCCAATAATGTCTTTTAAAATCTCATAAACTCCACTGGCACCATTGTCTATTCTTCCAATTATTTGGCCGGAATTCGTCTCGTGATGATAAAGCACATGCAGCGAAAGATACTTTTGATAGGCCTTAAAACGCAGTTCATCCTCAAGCTTTGTTACAAAAGTAAAAAGCCTGTAATCATAAAGAGTATTAAAAAGATTTGCCAAAATCGTGACAACAAAAATTCCAACGGCGGCAATTATTATTACATTAATCGAAATCGCAGCCTTGTTTGTAAAAGCCGCCACGAGTTTGTCTATAAGGTCCTGCGCAATAAAAGGCATCACAATATCCAGCGCAGAAGCAAGCAACATCAAAGTGAGCAAAAACAGAATTGTTTTTTTCGCTTTAAATATTTCCCTCAAAATGCGTTTGAATATTTTCATGACAAATAAAATAGGTTAGTAACTTGTATTATAACACAAAAAACGGGTTTTTGTTTCACTTAAGCCAAAAAAGCAACGACATCTATTTCACGAACTTTATCGTCTGCATTATTTCATCAAACTGTTCTTCGGCAGTTTTTGGATTTTCCAAATCGGTAACACTAGCCCAAAACCTATCATTATTTATAAAAGCATACGCATATTCATTGGTGTATCCCTCTTTTTCCTCAATGCCACGGCCATTATATTGAATCAAAAATTTAATACCCTCCACTCCGTCAATATTTATATCTTGCTGGCTAATTATTTTTCCACAGCTCTCCGTTTCCGTGCACATGGATTTATTGGTTTCGTTTTCCCAGTCCACCAATTCTTTTTTGGTTAAAATTGTTTTATCTTCATCAATAAAAAAATCAATTACAGGGAAAGATTTCTCGTCCACTGCCTCCAGCATATCTTCGCCCACCTTAAAAGCCGCAGGCAAAGTTAAAGAAAACATCTTGTGATTATAAATGGAGCTTACAGGAGCGGTTTGCTGATTTTTGGCAGGCCAAAGAGAACAAGAAGACATTAAAATGGAAAAAACCAGGGTGGAAACTAAGAATATCTTTTTCATAGAATGTTATTAAGAAAAATCACGCGGTAACCTCAAAAAACTCTACAGCTGAATGGGGAAATTTTCAAGGAAGCCAGCTATTGTTCAATTACAAATCACAGAATATCAATTCATTTTGTAAATTACATTTACTAGCACTTACTATAAGCGAGTGCTAGTTTCTTAACTGCATTCTCCGCTAAGGTGGAGGAGCCTGAAGGGGGAAAATGTAAATGTGAAAACATTATCATCTAACCGCTGCAGAAGTCCGCCTCCCAGCGGAAAAAGAGCACAATCAGCATACTGAATAAGTGTCCAGATGTGTGTCTCAAGGGATAGGAACAAAGTTCCAAAAAGAGGAGAGCTGAAGCTAACCTCATCCAATGAAATTTCCAACCGCGGCAGGTGCTGCGGGGGAAATTCTCAAAAGAAAAAAGGAATTTGTCCGAAAACGGGGTCGAGTTCTGAAAAGAACTTGACTTCGCGAATCCAGTAACCACTACGTAATGAATATTACTATTTGTGACCTTGCAAATTCAGCATTACTTAAAGCAGCTTGGCTGTCAGTAAGGCGTAAAAAATCCAAAGAGGTAGCAAAATTCTCGAGAGGAATCGATGATGTAACTATTTTGGATTTTGAAAAAAATGCGCCAAGCAACCTTATAACTCTAGCTAATCGTTTAGAGTCAGGAGAGTATACCCCACAGCCAGTTAAAATCCATCTTGAAAAGAAGGACTCTGGTAAGTATCGCATGATCGCCATTCCTACAATTGAGGACAGAATTGTTCAACGTGGAATATTGACTCTTTTTGAACCGTATATTTTTCCCGTTATAAATAATGGTGTGAGTTATTGCGGAGTGAGAGATGATGAAGATGAGCCGGTGAATACAAAAAATGCCATAGAAAAAATAATCAAACATATTGAAGGAGGACATTTTTGGATATTTGAATCTGATATTGTTTCATTTTATGACAAAATCCCAAAGACAGCGATTCTAAACAAGCTGAAAAATCTTATTCCAATGGATGAAAGACTTTATACATTACTTAATAAATATGTTTATTACGAAATAGGTAATAAGAAAATATTTGAAGGCAAGGAAGGCGTCACACAGCCTGATGGAACTCTAGGAATTACACAAGGTTCAGCTTTATCTCCTATTCTAGCGAATTTATACCTATCCGACTTTGACACTACATTAAAAGCTGCTTTTGGTGATCGTTTTATCCGTTATGTAGATGATTTCATTGTCATGTGTAAAACGGAAAAAGAGGCACTAATAGCAAAAGAATTAGCATTACAGGAGATTACCAAAGAGAATTTACAACTATCACCGGATGCCCCAAAAGAAGAAACAAAAACACATATTAGAAATTTAAAAGCTTATGAAAAAGTGGATTTTTTAGGAATATCAATTCACCAGCGTGGTCTAACCCCTAAAAAGGGTATACATGGCGCCAAGAAGCATATGGAAAATATACTAAGAAGAAAGGATAAAAACGGAAAAAACATATATAAACGACTTGTTTTAAGAAATAACAAGAAACTTGATGTTGCCGACCAAATGGAAGAAAAAATAAAATCATGGGGAGAACACTATCGTTTTTATCATGTTAAGCCGTTATATGCAGAATTAGATAAATATATTGAAGAAAAAACGAAAAAGATGCGTGACGTACGCCCAATTAAACCATTAAATAAAATCGCATTATCTCCACTTAAGAGCCTAAAAGAATGGATGGAATTATTTAAGAAATAACGTGTAACCGCCGTAAAAAATAAAAATTACTTGGCTTCACATTCCTTTAGTTTATTTTCAACAATTTCCAATACTTTCACCGCAATATTTCCAACAGAGTTCAGTTGTTGAACGGTGTATTTTCGATCCAAATTAGAAAGTTTCATCAAATGAATTTTATTTCTCAATCTTCGAACTTTATCAATCTCTTCATAGAGGGACCCATCATATATTTTTGCTTCGTCTCTACATAATCTGTTCAAAATAGCAAAATCAATAAAACTATCAATCTTTTCTTTCTTTTTAAATCTTTTACCTGCTACTACCTGAATAAAAGGCTGTGAGGCCGTTTCGGTTATTTCGTAAATTACTTTACAATCCTTGTAACTCCATTCCGCACCATAATCCTTGAATCCCATTTTAAGTACGCAAAAATGCAACGCAGCTTCTATAATAGAGCCTAAATAAATTATGCTAGTTTTTAGTAAAACAGATTTTAACGGCTGTGGATATTTTGTTGAGATTGTTGCCAATTCAGAGGCTCCCCTTAGTGCATCACACATATGCTTTCTCAATACACGATCTGAGATATATGAGAATGCTTTTTCAAAAATATCTTCATGGGATTTCATCTTTTATTTCTGTTTTTATCAATTAACCGTGAAAGAGATGGTAATCCTTTTCGTTCTAAATAATTTCCCAATTCCATATCCTTGCGCACGTCCAACTTAATATTATACTTCTTCTCAATCGTACCAATTAAGGTATCACCTCTCTTTTTTCTTATAGTCATAAAAATATAATTAGCACTTCCAGCCCATGCTAATTATACACGCAAATACTCAAAAATCGTCAATATAGTTTCAGCGCCAGCGGGAATTGGTCACGCGTCATTTTTGCCTTAACAAAAATGCGCGCGACCCCGCCTCCTTCGGCTCGCCGAAAATGGCTCGCCTCGGTCCGGCATTCAATTACCATTTGTATTACCAGGTAATCGCCCACGCTCCGCGTGGCCGCTTACCTGGTAGCGCCAGCGGGAATTGAACCCGCCTTTCCACCTTGAAAGGGTGATGTCCTAACCGATAGACGATGGCGCCACGCTATAGTTACAGCACAAACTTATACGCGAAAATAACAGATTGCGCAAGCCTGCGACTCCTTAAAGCAATCCAAGCTTCTTTAGAGCAGCCTCCCTTTCGGCTCCTTCCAGCAAACGCGGTTGAGTTTTATCTATAAATACCGGGAAAAGCTCAACGCCAGGAACCTCGCCTTTTACCAAGTTCAACCTGACCACGAGGCCAGTTTGCACATCAAGCGAGAAGAACTGATCAAAAATAAAATTTCCAAGGCTATAGAAAATCACGCCATTCCCATAATATTCAATTCCCTGCACAACGTGAGGATGACTACCCAAAATAACGTCCGCACCGGCATCAATTGCCGCATATGCAAAATCTTTTTGAATCTGAGATGGATTTTTTACATATTCCTTACCGGCATGCATGGAAACAACTACAAAGTCCGCCTGGAGCTTTGCTGCAGCAACATGCTTTTTCATAGCCTCAATGTCCATTGGAGCAATTCCGGCCACATTTTTACCCGCCTCTCCGTGAAACTTTGGCGGAATGCTGGAATCATTATAAGCAAAGAATGCCACCTTTTTGCCTTTCACTTCCAAAATAGTTGGCGCATACGCCGTTTCTAGATCTTTTCCTCCACCAACATATTTTATTCCAGCCTTCTTTAGCTCTTGTAACGTGCTTGTTAAGCCGGGGATCTGATAATTCATTGTGTGATTATTCGCGACGGAAACAACGTCGTAACCAGCGGCCTTTAAAGCCTCTGTGCTTTTTAAATCAGCGCGGAAAGTCATTGAGTTGGTTGGAGTATTTCTGCCAGTCAAAAGTGGGCTTTCCATGTTTCCAAAAGTAATATCTGCCGACTTTAAAAAATCCGCCGTATCAATAACCGGCCAAGTGTAGTCCTTATTGTTGCGCATTTTTAATTCAACATAACGCGCAAACATAACATCGCCGGTTGCAATTAGCGAAACCGGTTCGCTGTCGCTTGTGACAGCCGGAATAGAAGGCACATCTTCCACCGCGGAAACTTGATTTAAATTTGGATTTTTAGAACTGTTCCAAAGCGCAAAAACAGAAACTGCAACAAAAATAGAAACAACCACAACGCTTATAAACAAAAAAGTTCTCTGCTTTAAATGTGGATTTAAATTCAAATGTGAAACGGGAGCGGCAATAGGAAGAATTTCTGCACGCAAAGTTTTGACATGCTCATCTATTTTTTTGAGATGAATCTTATGCTCGACTTTTGGGCTAGCAAAAGAGATTTTTACCTTCTTGGCAAGCGGCTTTTTGGCCGGTTTTGCAAGCACTTTGACAATTTTCTTAGGTGTTGTCTTTTTGATTATTTTCTTCTTTAAAGTTTTTAATTTTTTCTTAGGCATGGTTTTACTTTAAAAGAAGTGTCATGTTTTAGCAACAGAATTTTACACAAAACAAAAGACCACCTCGCAGATTGGTGTGAGATGGTCTTTTTCAGCGATCCTTGCGGATGAGCTGCTTGAGAATTTGCGTTAGCATGACCTCCGGCAATCGAGCCTAGTTCTTGAGTCCCGCAAGCGGGAAGAAGAAGTAAACACTTGATCCTCAGCTCAGCCTCACGACGGAGCGAGTTTGCAAGAAGCGTTCAAAAGTGGGAAGCATTGCCTGAGTCTCACACGAGGTGGGAAAAAGACACCCTTTTGAGAGAAAAATTCTTACGAACGGTTCCCTCTTCACACTTAGCTCATCCGGTGAAGGATAAGCGATGAACAGCTGCGCTAGTTGTCAAGGTGCGAAGTAGAAGAGCAAAAAATAAATCTAGAGTTTCCTCATTCTCAGGCGGAACTAAATCCGAGTGAGAAACTTAAAGTCCCGTAGGGCAATAAGAGAATTTGAAGTTTTGTTTTTACTTAGCATCTATATAATACCACATATCATGCCGATGAGTCAAGGCTAAGGCCGGGTGCAAAAAAGGCGATTTTAAAGTATTTCCCAACGAAAAAACCCACCATTTTTCGGTGGGTTTTAACCTGTTAATTTAAATTTAATCCCCTTTTAATCCTCAACCTTTACACTAAGAGGATATCCTTGTGCATTATACAAAACATTCCATTTCTTGCCGGCAAGCTCCGCATCAAAAGCCGGTTTAAAGAAAATTTCATACGGCAATGCGCCGGACAAAATCTTTCCATTAACAAAAAATGCAGGAGTTCCATTTACTCCAACGCTTGCACCATCAATCATGTCCTTGCGAACTGTTGCGGCAGTTTTTTGTCCATCAAAACATGCATCAAATTGTTTTGTGTCGAGCCCGACTGTTTTTGCATAACCTTTAATTAACTTAGTGGCATTACCGCTTCCGGCCCACTCTGTTTGTTTTTCAAAAAGCACATCGTGCATTTCTTTATATTTGCTCTGCTCTTTTGCACATTCCGCAGCAACTGCAGCAGCCGGTGCATCCTGGTGAAAATCTAGAGGAAAATTTCTGTAAACAAATTTAACTTTTCCGGTTTTTACATAATTATCTTCGATTGAAGGAAAAATTGTTCTGGCGAATTTTGCGCAGAAGCTGCACTGGTAATCCGTAAACTCAACTACAGTGATTGGAGCATCAGCATTGCCATACACAAAACCTACGTCCGGAAGTTTAGATGTTTGATCAGCGGACAAAGGAGTGTCTTTTACGACACCTTGATCCGGAACCGGCTTATCTACCTGAGTAACGGTTGCAGTGCCCATCCACTGACTATAAGGCAATTGAGCAACTCCAAAGCCAACTATTGCGCCTGCAAGGATAAAAGTAGAAATCATCCAAGCGTTTAGTTTCTTGTTTTCGGAATCCATATTAAATAGGTTAAAAATTAAGGTAACAAAAGTATACTGCTTTCTGGTACTGAAGGGAAGCCGCGCGCCTTACCACACCTTGTTTTTATCACATTTTTAAGTATCCTGAAGCCAATGAAACGCGCCATATATAAGGTGCCAAACGGGAAATTGCTAAAAATACTCCTGGAGGAAGTTGAGGGCAAAATCACAATATTAAGGATTACCGGCGATTTTTTTATGTATCCGGAAGAAAACATAAAAAGCCTGGAGCATTTCCTAACCGGGTGCGAATTAAATAAAGAAAAACTTGATGCAAAAATAAAAGAGTTTTTCGAGAAAAATCCAACACAACTTTTTGGAGTTGATGCGGATTCACTGGTTTTAACAATACTTAATGCCAACGCAACAAATGAAATTTAGATTTTTACAAACGGGCAAACTCGCTGCAGCCGAAAACATGGCAATTGATGAAGCTGTATTGGAAAATGTTGCAAGCGGAGAAAGTGCGCCTACGTTGCGCCTTTATGGCTGGTCCCCTGCTGCGGTTTCCATTGGGTACTTCCAAAGTTTGGAAGAAGAAATTGATTTGATGGCCTGCAAAAGATATGGAATTGATTTTGTGAGACGCCAAACAGGCGGCGGTGCGGTTTTTCATGATCAGGAAATTACATATAGTATTCATATTCCGGAAGCCGCAGCGCTTGTACCGAGCGGAATTTTGGAATCGTACGCAAAAATTTGCGGAGGAATAATAAAAGGGCTGGCAAAATTCGGGCTCGATGCAAAATTTGTGCCGCTAAATGATATTGCGGTTAAGCGTGGCGAAATTTTTAAGAAAATTTCCGGGAATGCACAGACTCGCAAGAAAGGTGTAATTCTTCAGCACGGCACGATTCTTTTAAAAGTGGATGTGGATAAAATGTTTGAAATTCTAAAAGTTCCCAGTGAAAAATTAAAAGGAAAAATGATTGAAAATGTAAAGCAAGGAGTGGTGGGACTTAATAATGCTGCCGGGCGAGAAATAAGTTTTGACGAGGCGCTTGATGCATTAAAAAGCGGATTTGAAGAGGAATTTTCAAACTGCACTTTTGAGATGGGAGCCCTTGGCAAAAACGAAAAATCTCTTGCGCAAAAGCTTAAAAAAGAAAAATATATAGCTGATACTTGGAATAAACAAAGATAATTTATGGAAGCTTTAAAGTTTGATGTAATAGTTTTGGGAGGAGGCCCGGGAGGAACCGCTGCTGCAAAAACTTTGGCGCTGGGAGGAAAAAGCGTCGCCGTGGTTTCGGATGAGCTTGGCGGAGAATGTGTTAATTATGGCTGCATTCCGACAAAAATATTTTTGAGGACTGCGGAATTGGTTGAAAAATTTGCTGCCGCCGCTGAATTTGGGGTGGAAGTTGGCGAGGCGAAAATTAACTGGGAAAAAGTAAAAGAGCGAAAAAATAAAATCACGGAAAAGTTGAGGAAAAATTTGACGTGGAGTTTGGAAAAGGCGGGAGTAAAGATATTTGCAGGCCGCGGCGAGTTCGTGGATGCGAATACTATAAGTGTTACTGCCGCGGCCGGCGTAGTGCACACTCTTTCGGCAAAAAACATTATCGTCGCAACCGGTTCCAAAGCCATCTTTTTACCAAGCATTCCAAAAACGGAAAATGTGTTGGGCACTCACGAAATATTGGATTTGGCCGAAATTCCAAAAACATTATTAATAATAGGAGGCGGAGTTACGGGCGTGGAATTTGCCTCCATGTTCGCAGCATTTGGCACAAAAGTTACAATTGCGGAATATGGCAGCAGACTGTTAATGAGAGCAGATAGCGAAATAAGCGTTGAACTGGAAAGAATTTTCGCCAGAAAAGGAATAGAAATACTTAAAAATAATTCATTTAAGCCAGAAGACATTGGAAATTACGAAAAAGTTTTATCGGCTACCGGCAGACAAGCCGTGGTAGCAGGATTTGGACTCGAGAAAATTGGCGTGAAAGTTGGCAGATATATAGAGACTAATGATTTAATGGCCACAAATCTGCCTCACATTTTTGCAATCGGAGATTGTGCCGGAAAATCCATGCTCGCATATACTGCCGAGCGCGAAGGCACAAATGTGGCCCTACAAATTATGGGCAAGAAAACGATCGCTCTTGATTATGAAAAAATTCCTTCCGCAGTATTTAGCCTGCCGGAAATTGCATTTTGCGGACTTACCGAAGAAGAAGCAAAAAAACGTGGAGTTGAATATGTAACAGTAAAGTCGGTATATAGCGGGAATTCAAAATCGCTGATTTTGAATTCCCGCGACGGCTTCGTAAAAATCCTCGCGAATAAATCCTCGGGAGAAATCCTGGGCATTCATATTATTGGCGAAAAAGCCTCCGAAATCATCGCCGAAGCCTCGTTGGCCATCTCCAAAAACATGACTATATCTGACTTAAAGCAAAATCTACACTGCCACCCGGTTATAAGCGAGGTAATAAAAGAAGCTCTGGACCAGATGTAGACTCCCTAAAACCAGACAAATCTCACCTGCAAACCCCTATTTTGTTTGCACCAAACCTGTAAATGTGGTAATATATTGTAATAAATTTAATAAAAAACAAATATGAAAAACCCAAACAAAGTTCTGATTTCTGCTTCTATTGCTCTCCTACTTTTGGGAGTAACGTTTTTGGGCTATAAGCTCACTAACGACAATAATAAACCCTTATCTGATGTTTTAGCTGCAGATACCACTAACACTGAGAATACAGCAGCTACAACTACCATAGATGGCATTAACATAGATGACATAACAAATGATTGTCCTCCAGAACTTTGTGGCAGCGAAATTGACGATGGAGTAGATCCAACTCTTGAGGATCCAACAACAGATCCAACTCTTGAAGACCCAGCAACCGATCCAACTCTTGAAGATCCTGCAACCGATCCAACAGATATAACCCAAGAGGAAACTCCTCCAGCAAAAGAAGAATGTACAAAAGAATCATGGGATTGCGGTTCCTGGAAAGAATGTTCCGCAGAGGGAACAACCACAAGAACCAAAGCCTGCGAGTTAAAAACAGGCGTAGATTGCGAAGGAGGTTATAAACCGGCAGAAACGGCATCTTGCACTCCACCGGCACCAAAATGTGAAGAAGATACATGGTCATGCGGAGGATGGAGCGCTTGTTCTGCTTATGGAATTCAAACGCGCACTTGCAAAATGACTTTTGACTGTGAAACTGCGGACACAAAATCCCCTTCCGAAAAAGAAAGCTGCACACCGCCAATAAAAGTTGAAACACAGGTTGTCCCTCCAGTAATAAAAGAAACACCTCCGGTTACAACTCAGGAAAACACAGCAACAGCAGTGTCAGAAGTAGAAGAAAACACTGTTACAACAACTACTACACCTGCCGAAACAGTAGCCAACGCTGCCGCCGAAGCCACAAATTTATTGGAGACCTTGGATAAAAGCTTAACTTCAGAAGAAAAAGCAGCCCAGTCTCAGGCAATTGAGGCCGCGGCGCAGGTAATTGAAACTCAGGCTCAAGCTAAAATTCAAGAAAATTTAAAGCAAACGGAACAAACAGAAAAGGCATTAACAGCCGCAGTAGAAAATAATCCTTCATTTAGAGCGATCTTTAAAAATACTCCGGTTACAGCACCAAAACCAATGGTAACAGACGTAAATGGTAATGGTGTGCCAGATAGCTTGGAAGGAAGCGCTGCAAATACAGTAGATAACGAACTGGTCCAACTTCAAGCAAAACTAAAAGTTCAAGAACAGGAATTGGTTACAAAAGGTGGTAAATCAAAAGCAGAAGCAAAAGCAATAGTCCAAAAGGTATTAAAAACAAAAATGACAGAAAAAAGAAACGCCGCAATTGATAAAGTTGCGCTTTCAAAATACAAGCTAAAGAAACCTAATCAATCGGAACGTGCCGCAATTATTTTGGGAGTCTCACCTAAAAATATGGAGGGCAAAAAAAACGCTAAGTTTTCACCAATCGAAGAAAAACTTTACGGTGTAAATGACAAAACTAAAACTACAAGCCAGTGTTCCATGAGCATTCAAAATGGCTCAAAATTATCTTCAGGTGGGTTTACGGTATTGGCCGCATGTCCACAAAACCAAGCATTTAATCTTGTAGCTACAGACAAGAATGGTAACGAAGTTATTTTGGATTCAAAAATATCTTCCGAAAACATTAAAACCATATTTACAGTTATTAGTAATAAAATCCGCGCAGGTAAAAGCGTAATACAAATTAAACCGTCCGCAAAAGTTTCTTATTTTGATTCAAACAATTGGCATGCAAGCGTACTAAATGAAACTACAAGTCTTGAACCTTCAAACCCTGTCCTCGTTGACGTGGTGGAAGAAAAAGAAGTTGAATCACCAACAGTTCAGAATATCGAAAATATAGAGGTTGCCGGCATAAGCGACATTAAAGTTAAATCAACCGCAGACGGCAAAATCCGCGTTACGGGTTTGAGCGATATTACAACTATGGTTATCGGCACCTTCCAAAGCGCCGTATTTACATCTGCAATCTTGGCCGACGTATCCACAGGATCATTTACGGTTAGTTCCGCAAAACCTCTGGAAGGCGGCGATCACGAAGTAGTTGTTTATGCTACAAAATTGGACGCAGGCGGAATACAAAGCGCACCTGTAAAAATCAAATTTAATATCGTTCCAACGGCAAACGCAGCCTCCGGCAGAATTGCAGGTATAAAATCCCCAATTCTATCCGGAATACTTACCCTTGGAGCAATAATTCTGATTGGAATAGGCATAACCATAATGCGAAGGAAAAAGAAGGGAATCTAAGGGCTAGCTAAGAAAATAACCCTTGCATATTGGGTCCCAGCAGAAGAAAATGGCACAGTCCAAATGTTAACTACTGCCACTTTTGAGGATTTCTTACCTGTAGTGACCAAGGCTCACAAAAAACGAGGTGCTATCTTAAAAATTGCCAATAAATACCCCACCCCTTTTTACCTGTTTGATCAGGATGAACTAAAAAAAAGCATTATCGATTTTGTGGCGACTTTTGAGAAAGTCATCCCAAATATAAAAGCTTACTACGCCATAAAATCCAATTCCCATCCACTAGTATTAAAAACCGTTTTAAAGTGTGGGCTTGGGCTGGATATTTCCAGTGGGCGCGAACTTGAAATCGCCTTGGATCATGGGACCAAAAATATACTTTTTAGCGGCCCGGGCAAAACCGACGAAAAATTACGCTTGGCTGTAAAAAACAACACGTCTGTAACAATAAATATAGACAATTTTAGTGAATTAAAAAGGCTTGGTTCAATCTCGAAAAAAGAGAAGAAAACAATAAATGCCGGCGTTAGAATTTTCACCAAACATCACGGACTTTGGAATAAATTTGGCATACCATTAAATGATTTAAAAGATTTCTGGCTGGAGGCAGAAAAATATCCATATATAAAATTAAAGGGAATTCAGTTTCACACAAGCCACAACGAAGATGCACAAAAATACGAATTAATAATAAAAGACATTGCCGATTACTTAAAAAAGAATTTTACGCAGGAAATGCGCGATGAAATTAAATTTGTGGATTTTGGCGGAGGATTTATGCCGGACGGACTCGAAGGTTGTTATGAGGAAAAAGATTTGGAGAAAAAAGAAATAAAAATTCTGGCATTAAAATCTATGCCAATAAAGAGTTTTGCAAAAACAATTTCCGGGGCACTAAAGAAGCACTTAAATCCCCTTCTAAATTGCACTTATTATTGTGAACCCGGGCGCATTTTTTCCACAAAGGCAATGCACTTGGTTTTGCGCATTACAGACGTAAAAAACGAATATTCCAATATTACCGACGGAGGCACAAATATGGTTGGTGTGGGCTGGGGATTTGGCGAAAAATATTTCTTTCCGATAGTAAACCTAACTCATCCGTCCAAGAGTGTGCTCAAAACAGCAGTTTACGGCTCACTTTGCACACCAAGAGACGTGTGGGGCTACCATTGCTATGCTTCAAAAATGGCCGCAAGCGACATTTTGGTTATACCAAACCAAGGCGCCTACACCTACAGCATGGCCCAAAGCTTTATAAAAGAGATACCTGCGGTTTACTCCTTACCTTCCGGCAAATCGTTCTAAAACGTGAGCGCGAACCCCGGCAGCCAAAAGAGCCTTGGCGTTTTTTGTCATACTGGCCTCATCATCAAATAACATTCCGCAATTAAACCTATAAGAATTCTCATGTTTTATAAGACTTACAATATCTAGAATCTGGTTTTTCTCTCCCATTTTCGCAAGCGGAACGATAGTTTTTTTAAACGTCTCCTCATCTCCATCAAAAGTACCGGTAAAAGTTATAACCGGTTTTGTAATATACCCATTTTTAGTTTGGAATAAATATGGCATTGGAGCGGTTAATCTAAAATTAAAATCAATAACATAAATTCCACCGTCTTTACCAATAAGAATATCCACCCCCGCAACACCATACCAACCTTTTTCGCGAACAATCGGCAAAACACTATTTAAAAGTAAATTTTGAATATCTTTCATTTGCGGCCAAGTCTTCGAAAGATCAACAATCCCGCCCAAATATCCACCATTATCGGTTGTAATCTGCTCATTTACACCAATTATCTGCATGGGTTTCTCGCGCTCAAACGGTACAGCCAAATGCACGCCTATATTGTGAGCGGCATCTATAAATTGCTCCACCATAATTTTTCCATCTATATTTTTAAAAGCGATTTTTGCAGAATCAATATCGGAAAGAGTCTTGCACACGCGCACACCATCTCCTGCGCTGGAATGAGAAACCTTTACAACACACGGCACCGGTAACTTGCTATTATCTTTCGCAAACAATATTCCATTTTCAAACTCGCAATATTTCTTAGGCAAAAATTCCTCAGGCACATACTCTGCAAGATTAGCCTTATCGTTCAAATGGGTAACTACTCCAACAGGAATCTGATAAATATCATTAAAATCCTCATCAAAATAAGGCTGCGAAATTACCAATTTGCCCTGTGGCACAAGCTCCTTAAGTGCGTTTTTTACAAGCGTGTCGCGCTTTTCTCCCTGAATATCATAAGTAATAGACTCCGGCAAAAAAACTATATTCTCCTGAGTTTGAATCGGCACTTTTAAATCATGCCTAAGCAACTTTAAAACATCCGGAGTAAAATCCGCACCTGGCAAAACAATTTTCATTTTATCACCGGCACATGTAAGCATTCTTCCGGCTCCAAGTGCATCCACCCACGCATCTACATTATTATAAAAACCCGAAGCTTTTCCAGATGGAAAACAGTGAAAATAAACGGTACCAGGCGGATAATAATCGGACAAACTATACTTCATGCTCCATTTGTTTTTATGTGAGCGCACGCCGGAATCTTTGTATCCAACTTCATTAGTTTAATTATATCCTCATCCTTAATCGCAACCAATGCCGGATCCCATTCTTCTTCCAAATAACTAATTTTATATATTTCCGGCATAAGCGGGCTAAGCGCTTCTCCGAATGTAATATTTTTTGCTATATCCACAAATTGGGTCCAGGTTTGCGACGTTCCATATAAAATCAAATCAAGCCCGGTCGCAAGCGTCATCTTGCCATTGGAATCCTGCAAAAACGCAATGGTGAGTCCATCACAAAGCTCTTTAGTTTGAGCACGGGCACAAACTTCTATACTGCGATAATTCCCCAAGTCCGTATTCATTTTTATATAGCCATTCTTCATCAAAGTTAAATAGTTAACCTGATTAAAACCACGAAGACACTTTAGCCCATAATAAAAACAAATAGTCGTATAGCTAAGGAGCAATCCAGGAATAAGTTCTTTCCTTTCCAATGCCTGCCTTATTATATCCGGCTTTAATTCAATCTTGTACGATTCATCTTTTGAAACCAAAAAATCACCTTTTCTCCAAAGCTGAACTCTGGCCTTACTGCCTTCCGGCAAAGCCCAAAACAAATATGTTCCAGACTGCTCTTGCCTCGAGAAAGAGCCAAAAATCCCCTCAAAATTCTTAATTATCATCGGTTCATAAACCGGGTCAAAAATCATGTGATTTAAAATCGTATCTTGGTAAAAGTGATGATCAATTAAAAGACGCCCAACCAAGCCTTCCATTTCCAAATAAATTAAATCCGGAGGCGCAACATGGTTTGGCGCAAAGAATTTTTTCCACAACTCAAAATTAGTTTTCGTTATTTGATAAGAATAGTTTTTGCATGCCAAAACTTCCGGATCTTTATAAATAGTATCTATAATTTTATTTATTGCAGCCCCCTCTTCCGGCTTTACTTCTCCGCTTTTAACCTTTTCTTCAAGGTTACTTTTTACTTTTAAAATTTCTTTTTTGGAATAAGGTGGAAAATTATAAACGGGTTGCATGCTCGCCGGGAAAAAGCCAAGCCTGTGCATTTTTAACTGATCATTCGAAGAACTGTGAAAAATTAATCCGCGTGGGAATGAAGAATTATTAAGAGAAACATCCGAGCATGAAAGAACTATCACATACTTTAAATCCGGATCTTGTAATTCAAAATATGGCGCAGCCGTGAGCAAATTTGAATTAACAAAGAACGGATGGCAAATTGGCCCATGATGATCCGCAGTCGAAACAAAATAATGCTTTGCGAGTTGAAGAGCTGCGCTTTCGGAAATTTCATGTCCGAGACGCTTTGCAACTTCATTCTTAAAAGCAGTTATAAATTCATCCTGCCTTCTCTTGATCGGTGGATTTAAATTTACGCTAACGTAATCTTGAACGTATTTATAAAGCTTCTTGCGGCCATGTTTGCGAAGTATTTCCCTAAGAACCGGACGCCTGGCAAGCACTGCGCGCTTAAGCTTTTTGAAATTCTCCTCCATGCTACCCAAAAGCAACGGAGAAGTTTCCACTGGGGGCTCTTCCGTTCCGCTACTGCTCGATGTATCTTCTCCCGATTTATTCGCTTGAGAGTGTGACATATCTTATTTTTGTTTCTTTACATTAAATGTTTTTAAAGAATTTTCAATATAAAAGGCACCGCTAGACTACGTAAGCATATTTATGTCAACCCGTTCGGATGAACTGTCAGCATTTTATGACGACAAATATGTCCTTGCGTTAAAAGTGATCACAAAAAGATGCAGGCTCGATATGTCAGAAATACCAGTCCGACTTAAACATCTTGCCGGCCGCCACGCAATATTATTTTTTTACTTAGCGTTGTAAACCACAATATATAGGGGTAAAGTTCTCGTTTGGACACAACAGGTTGTGTTCTTGCGTATTTAATCACCTTTTTAACCTCTCCTCCGATATGAAATCCAAAATCAAAAAGACAAAGCCTAAAAAATCCACAAAAGGTGTTTTAAATAAAACGGCAAAAAAGGGGCTAAAAATAGCCCGCGTGTTCACAAAAACTGACGAAAACCCATTGGACAACATAAAATATGAGTATAGGACTTCAAAAATTACGAATACGGACGGATCTGCGGTATTTGAAATGAAAAATGTAGAAGTTCCGGGATCTTGGTCTCAAGTTGCAACAGATATTTTGGCACAGAAATATTTCCGCAAAAAAGGAGTAACGGACGAAAAAGGAGGCCACAACGGTTCAGAATGGTCTGCAAAACAAGTGATGACAAGACTTGCCGGCACATGGAGACATTGGGGAGAAAAATATGGTTACTTTGCAACAAAGGCGGATGCAAAAAACTTTGAAGATGAATTAAAATACATGCTCATAAATCAAATTGCGGCGCCAAATTCCCCGCAATGGTTTAACACGGGACTCTCTCAATATTATGGGATTAAGGGCGAATCTCAGGGACATTTTTATGTTGATCCGGATTCAAATAAATTGGAAAAATCTTTGGACGCTTATTCCAGACCACAACCGCACGCATGCTTTATTCAATCGGTAAAAGACGATTTGGTAAACGAAGGTGGAATTTTTGATTTGATGACGCGTGAAGCAAGATTATTTAAATTTGGCTCAGGAACTGGCACAAATTTCTCTTCCATTCGAGGGAAAAGCGAAACTCTTTCCGGTGGCGGAAAATCTTCCGGCCTAATGAGCTTTTTAATTACAATTGATCGAGCTGCCGGCGCAATTAAATCGGGTGGAACAACGCGCCGAGCCGCAAAGATGGTGTGCCTCGACATTGATCATCCGGAAGTTGAAGACTTTATACAATGGAAAGTAAACGAAGAACAAAAAGTGGCCGCACTTTGTGCAGGTTCATACATTTGTTTTGAACATTTAAAAAAGATTTTGGACTGCGCCGTCGATAAAGGAATAAATCCGGAAGAAAACGCCGCACTAAAAAAACTGGTTGCGGACGCGCACAAAGACCATGTGCCGCTAAATTACATCAAGCGCATTTTGATGCTTGCCGAGCAGAATTTTAATACCGAGGATTTTAATTTTAAAGTTTTCGATACGGATTTTAGATCAGAAGCTTATTTAACTGTCTCCGGCCAAAATTCAAATAATTCACTTCGCATTACCGATGCTTTTTTGCGAGCTGTTGGCAATAACGAAGAATGGGAACTTATAAATAGAATAGATGGGAATGTGGCAAAAAAAATACCAGCGCAAAAATTATGGAAAGATGTTACTTATAGCGCTTGGGCCTGCGCCGATCCCGGCATTCAATTTGATACAACAATCAATGATTGGCACACTTGCCCTGCAGACGGCAAAATCAACGCCAGCAATCCATGCAGCGAATATATGTTTTTGGATGACACGGCTTGCAACTTGGCGAGCATAAATCTAATTAAATTTTATGATCCAGCAACGCTAAAGTTTGATACCGAAAGATTTAAACACGCGTGCAGACTTTGGACAATCGTTCTGGAAATTTCCGTATTGATGGCTCAATTCCCGGCAAAAGAAATTGCGCAAAAATCTTATGACTATCGAACTCTTGGCTTGGGATACGCAAATCTTGGAACAGTCTTAATGCAGATGGGAATCCCCTATTTGAGCGAAGAGGCCTATTCAATTTGCGGAGCAATTACTTCTATGATGTGTGGCGAGTCCTATTCCGCTTCTGCAGAAATGGCAAAAGTGCTTGGCTCTTTCCCACGTTACGAGCACAACAAAAAAGAAATGCTGCGAGTAATTAGAAACCACAGACGCGCAGCTTACAATTCTCCAAAAACCGATTACGAAAATTTGCACACGGCTCCACATGGAATTCAAGAAAAATCTTGCCCTGCTTATTTGCTAGAATGCGCACGCGAAACTTGGGACCGCGCGCTTGAACTGGGCGAAGAATATGGCTTCCGCAACGCACAAGTAACAGTTATTGCTCCAACCGGAACAATCGGACTTTTGATGGATTGCGACACAACCGGAATCGAACCGGACTTTGCATTGGTGAAATTTAAAAAACTTGTTGGCGGCGGATATTTTAAGATCGTAAATAATTCTGTGGCGCGCGCATTAAAAGCTTTAAATTACAACACAGCTCAAATTCGCGATATCGAAAATTATGCAAAAGGACACGGCACGCTGGAAAACTGCCCTTTTATAAACGAATCATCTCTGCAAAAACTTGGATTTACAGAGAAGGAATTATTGGCTATAGAAACGCAACTTTCCGCCATCTTTGAATTAAAATTTGCATTCAATCACTTTGTTCTTGGAACAGAATTCTGCCGCAACGTGCTGGGAATGACAGACGAAATTTTAAATGATCCAAAGACAGATATTTTACAAATTTTAGGATTTACCACAGAGCAAATCGAAAAGGCCAACGAATATGTTTGCGGAACAATGACTCTGGAAGGTGCACCGCACTTAAAAGAAATTCACTATCCTATTTTTGATTGCGCAAATCGCTGCGGCAAAAAAGGCAAACGATTTATTCCTTGGATTGCACATTTAAGGATGATGGCAGCCGCTCAACCTTTCATTACCGGCGCGATTAGCAAAACCATCAACATGCCGGAAGAAGCGCAGCTGGAAGATGTAAAAAAGGCCTACATGCTCAGCTGGGAATATGGGCTAAAGGCCGTTGCTCTTTATCGCGATGGCAGCAAATTAAGCCAGCCGCTAAACACTTCTTCTTCTGATTCCACATATGCCTCGCTCTTTAAATTTGATGAAAATGATTTTGATGAAACAATTGGTGGAGAGCAAATGCAAAAGGCAATTGCCGCGGAAACAGCTAGACCAATACGCAGAAAACTTCCTGCAGAACGCCAATCAATCACTCATAAATTCACAGTGGCTAACCACGAAGGTTATTTAACTGTCGGGCTTTATGATGATTCAACTCCGGGTGAAATCTTTATAAAAATGAGCAAAGAAGGTTCTACACTTTCCGGAATTATGGATGCGTTGGCACTTACAATCTCCCTGTGTTTGCAATATGGCGTACCGGTAGAAGTTTTGGTCGCAAAATTCTGCCACAGCCGTTTTGAACCATCCGGCATGACAGGCAATAAAAATATTCCGATTGTTAAATCTATTGTTGATTACATCGGCCGATACATGGCGCTAAAGTTTTTACCACGTGAAACTGCAAAAAAATATCATAATGCAGAATTAATTGATCGCGCTTATGCGGAACTCAGCCCGGCCATGATGCAAAGATTGCCGATGGAAGTTCCACCAATGGCAACTGCCGAAACAGCGCAGACTACAATTCAATTAAAAGAACCGGCTGTTGTTGCAGAAAAAAGAGAACATGTAAGCATCGTTTCTCCGCGAACAAAGGAACAATTGGCCAAAAGCCAGACAAACATGGTTCTTGCCCTAAACAACGAAGACGCCCCCATTTGCGGAACATGCGGAGTTGTTATGATTAGGAACGGAGCTTGCTACAAATGTATGGAATGTGGAGAGACCAGCGGATGTTCCTAAAGAATTGATTGGGAATGTATTTTGATCGGCGAACGGAATCGGGCACTTCCTCATACATGATTCGGAAGCGCCCTTTCTGTAAATGTTCGCCTTGTAAAAATACATCCCCAATCTTGCGATATTCTACTTTTAGTTATACAATAGCAATTCCATGGCCCCGCAAGAACAAGAACAATTAAGGAAAATCGAAGATCCAAAGAAATCACCTGACAAAGATGTGGGCAAGTTGCGTGACCAATATAAGGACTTATTGGAAAATGAAAAAAAGGCAATGCAGGGAGAATCCGGCAAATCATACAAAGACAGAAAAACGGACGTAATGTCCAAAAAAGACCTCGCTGCAGTAGAAAAATGGATTAACTCACCAGATAGCCAAGATGCAGCAGCATTAAAATATTGCATAGACAATTTTGAAAAAGGGAAACAATCGGTAAAAAGGCAGGTTGATGCATACAAAAAACAATTGGAAGATCTTGCGAAGAAGGGCGAATTTTCTAAAGAAAGCATTAGTGAATACTTAAAATGGTTTCACGAAGATTTGAACTTCCAAGAAAGAGAACAATATTTGAGCAGCAAAAATACCGACGCACAAAATCCAGCCAGAGCAAAAACATTACACGAAGCAAATGACCTCTTTAAATTCTTCACAAACCCGGCATCAAAAAAAGCTGCGGAAGATCAAAGAAAACTTTTCGACAAAAAAGATTTACAGGGCAGACAAAAAGAAGTTGAGGTAATGAAAACGAAGAGAAAGCTACTCGAAGACTCCAAATTACCACACGTCGTGCGCGAATCTTTAAAAGGCCAAATATTGCAGTTAGATGCCAGCGCAACTTCTCAAACAATTAATAAAGCTCTAGATAGACACAAAATCATAAAGGCTAGATTTTTAAAACTTCCGCGAATGGTACAAGCCGAAAGCACAGCGGCTTTTAAAGAAATGGGATTTGATCAAAGAGAAAAATTCTTAAAAGAAACAGAATCAAAGGTCTTAAAATTCACAATGCAGTACAGAACGCAGATTGTAGAACGCCAAAGACCGGATAACGACGGGCTAACTCTTTTCTCCAGCAAGCCCATTATACAAACAGGCACCAGCGCAAATTCATACATGAAATGGTTTGAAAATGATTTAACTCTTGCCGGAATGGCTGGGGCAGTTTCATCTTCCGATCTGCAAAATCCGGAGCGAAGAACCGTGTGCGACACAATGCGCAAACAATTACCAAAAATTCCTGGCAAAATGCGCGCAGCGGCATTAAAAGAATTTAATGAAGCAGACTTGGACGAAAGAAAGACAGTAATAATCCCAAAATGGGAAGAAAAATGTAAAAAAATGGAGGCGAATGCCGGGGAAGGAAATATTGTTCATCGCCTACTCCGAAAAATAATGGGGACTTCTGCAAATGAAGACGTGCAGCGCCCAATGGAAGCCTGGGCAGTAATGAATGAGATAACAAAGGAGAAAAGGAGAAATTCTCAGCGACTTGGCCACAGCGCAAAAACAAATGTGGCAAAGGAGGCTGCAGAAAAAGGAGAAACCGCCAGCCTGGATAGAACTCAAAAAATTATTGGCGCCGTGCACGATGAAAAATTAAAGACCCAAGATGGTAAATTAAAATTAAAAGCGGATACAATGATGGCAACGCCTGGAGCAGTACAAAGTTTAAAGCGAACGCTAAAACAAGTTGGTATTGATGATTCAAATAAGGCTCAAATAGCAGGTGATGTGTTGCTTGTAACACAGGCCGGAGTTGTAATTACAGAGGAAAGAGAATTTATTACCGGCGAATTGCAAAGACAACTTGGAAGTGTAAGAAAAAAAGTGGCGCCGGTCCTCCAAAAATTATTAGTGGGAGAAGGCGTGAATTTGGACGACAAACAGCTGGATGCACAGCTAAAAACGGCCGATTGGGAGGAAATGGGCAAGGAAAAGATAAGAAGGGCCGCTTAGCATTACATTTTAGGAGCTTTTCTGGTATAATTAGACGAAAGCTTTTTTATGATAGTAGATATAATTTTAATAGGAATCTCGCTCTTCATGTGCCTCCTGCTCGTGACTGTGTTTGTGCACATGTTTTTTCTTATACCTTATGTGCCTTCCAACAATCGAGCGGTTGATAATATGATTAGAGTTGCGAAGTTAAAGCCAAACGAGACAGTTTTTGATCTTGGGTGTGGAGATGCAAGATTTTTGATAGAGGCAGAAAAAAAGGCGCGCGTTAAAGCAATTGGATTTGAGATTGCTCCCCTGGTTTATATGCTGGCCATTACAAGAAAATTTATTTCCGGATCAAAGGCGCAAATTAATTTGCGAAGTTTTTTTAATGCGGATTTGCACAGCGCAAACGTAATTTTCTGCTACCTATTCCCAAATGTAATGGAACGCCTGGCGGAAAAAATCAAAAAAGAATGCAAGCGAGGAACGCGTATTATAAGCAATACGTTCAGCATTCCGGGGCTTAAATTGGTAGAAAAAATTTTAAAAGATCCAAAAAAAGGAATCCCAACAATTTATGTTTACAAGGTCTGAAATAATTCTAATAATTGAGGTAATAATTTTAGCGCTGCTTTTTATTCCTACAGTAATGGCTCTGTTGATCGCGCCGTGGGTGCCAACTCCAGAGAAACGCATTTTAAAGATGCTTGAATTGGCTAATATTAAGCCGGGAGACAAAGTTTATGATCTTGGCTGTGGCGATGGAAGAATGGTTCACTTGGCCTCGAAAGTTTATGGCGCGAATAGCGTTGGTGTTGAATTTTCGCCTTTAGTTTATGCAATGGCTCGCGTGCGTAATTTTATTCTAAGCTCAAAATCAAAAGTAATTTTTGCGGATTTTAGAAAAGTTGATTTGTCGGATGCAAAAGTTGTGATGATGTATTTGCTTCCACAGGCAGTTGAAGATTTGCGCCCAAAATTTGAAAGAGAATTGCCGCACGGCGCAAAGATAATTTCCTATGCGTTTGCCATAAAAAGCTTGGAACCGACTTATGTTGAGCCAAAAAATCCAGAAAGAAATCATGCCCCAATTTGGATTTATGAAATTCAGAATGGCGCTCAGAAGTTAAAAGATGCGCCGGGGATTCCCGCCAATAAATGAATAATATAAATTACCGCTTCGAAAAGAATCCACGTCGGTCCGGCGAAGATTTTGCCGAATATTAAGCCAAGAAAACTCCCTACCATTAAAATTGGAATAAATGGGAGAACTACTAAATTGGCGAACGTGGAGATTGCGGAAAAATTTTTGAATTGGAAAAATATGATTGGTAAGGCAAAAACCTGCGCCGACCACGTTGAGGCCAGATTTTCTCGCAGTGAAAATTTTTCCGGCACAAACTTGAGCTTTTCATTTATGCGCTTGGAAAAAAGAATCATTCCGGCGGTTGCAGCAAACGACAACTGAAAACCTATGTCATAAAAAATAATAAAAGGATCAAGCAGAGCCATTGCAAAGCCCGTTATAAAAAGCGCACGCAGTCCGCTATATGGCCGCCCAAAAAACTTAGCCACGAGCGAAAGCGACCCCATAAATGCTGCTCGCACAACAGAAGCACTGGCTCCAACCAAAAGCGTAAAAACAGCAACCATAAGAATAGAAAGAGTAACCGAATATTTCCGTGGCAAAAAAGCGCAAATCGCAGAAATAAAAGAAATAACAATCACAATATTGTAACCGGAAATTGCAAGAATATGAGTAAGCCCACACGTCTTAAAATCCTGTTTATTATCTGCCGGAATAGCGCTTCTGCTACCCAAAAGAATGCCGGCAGCAAGACTCGAAGAAGGTTCCGGGAAAACACCATTCAGCCTTTCAATTAAGACCAATTTAAGCCTATGCAACGCCCCAAAAACATTATAAGCACTCCTATTAACCACCTCCACACTTGGACTTTTTATAAATCCGCGAATGCGCGGATCCGGTATAAAATATTCTTCCAAAATTCCACTTAAAATTAAAATGTCCCCAATTTCCGGCATTTGAACCATCACGGTTTTTATTGCGATTTTTCCGACAATCTCACGCCAACTCCCAAATAATTTTATTTTCCGCACATCCAAATAAAAAATACCAACTGCGTCTTCTATATCCGGCGATTCGGCCACCACAGCTTCAATTTCCACTCGCTGCCCCAAATAAAACCCAACATTGCCGGAATCATTTTTTGCCGGCAGCGCAAGCCAATACCTTAAAGCAAAAACAAGAAAGGCCAGGACCCAAATTGAAACGTTTTTCAGTTTCACAGAGTCCCAGCCTATCAAAACTTTATTAAATTTTTATGAACTTTTTATTACAACAGAACACAAGTGAATCCTAAAATAAGCCATGAGCGCTGCCTGCCAGCAAGCAAATGGCTTATTTTAGAGATAAAGGCAGTGTTCCTTATAAATAAAACCAGAATTGCTAATTATTTCTTTACAGGAGTAACCGCTTTTGGAGCTACCTGCTTTGCACCCAAATCTCCGGCAGCTGGAACCGCAGCTTCCTGTCCCACAGAGCTAAACGCTCCCAAAATAGGCAGCAGCATTAACGGATTGAATTCTTGTGCACCAGCCGGAGCCTCTACTGTGACATCCTTTCCAAAATCCCAAGAAGTATAATCAATTTCGAAAGAAGTGGAAGGTCCCTGTTTTGGTTGGCTTGTAACCGTTCCCTGGATTCTGTGCATATAATTATCACCACCAATCCAAAGAGCTCCGCTTGTTTCGATTTCTTTCAAACGCTCACCAATTGCAACTTCCTCTTCCGGTTGTAATTGACTGCCGGAAATTCTAATCATTTCCAAAAGGAATTTCTTCAAAGCCTCTTTATCCAAATCCACGCGATACTTTGTCATCTCGGATCCCTGTATCATTTCTTTTGCTTCTTCACGAGCACCGGTAAAAAACTTTGTATTCTTCAAAAGTTCCCTAAATTCGGCCTGCTGAGAACCATACTTGCTAAGAGTGCTGTCTTCGCTTGCAGGCAATGACCACCAAACATTCAAAACCGAAGCAAGTTGTGTATTTAAAGCCTTCCCGCCCTCTCCAGGCATTTGAAGGCTACCAACTTTTACAAAAACTTTTTTGTCCGAAGCTTTGATCATAAAATCTCCGGAATATTTCTGGCCATCAACGGTTGCATCAGCTTTAAAAGCAACATCAATTTTAGGATTTTCAGAATCGGAAGTGTCCATTTTACCAGAAGCATCCAACTCAAACTGAATAGTCTCCGGCTTTTCACCAGCTGGAGCCTTTAGAGTTCCAGATAGCTTTAATATAGAATTCATTTTGTTTACATCTGCGAACTTTGCAAAACCTTCATCTACAGCTTTTTGAGGATCCTTTGTAAAAAGGCTGCAACCGGAAACAGAAAGAACCAAAGACAACGTAGCAATCAATGCGATTACTTTTTTCATATTAGATAAATTAAAAAATACACGTATTTAAGGTTATAAAAACTTGGATTGATTGTCAAAAGAGCGAGTAGACTATCGAGATGAATTATGTTATAATAATATGATGAAAAACAATAAACATAAAGGAGCCGGTAGAAGGCTAACCCATAGGGTAAGCACAGGTCACGGCATCAAAAAACACCAAATCCTAAAAATAAGACTAATTTGGTTTTTATCTGTTGCTCTGATTATTTCAATAGCGGCAAACGTGTTTGCACAGTCACCTTTGCCATCTTCCTATCTAGGTAGCACATTTAAAGATAGCCAAAAAATTCAAAAGAAAATCTTCGCAAAAGCTATGGCACAGGCTCTTAATATTCCACCTGCAGAAAACTCAAAATGTTTTAAAGATTTAAATCAAACAGACGAGACTTCACCCTTTATATGTGGACTTGCGCAGGCAAAAATTATAACCGCCACAAGTTCAAAGAAATTTCTCCCTAATAATCAAACAGATTTTGGATTTGCAATTACAAGCTTGTGTCGTGCAAAAAATTGGAATGTAAAAAAGAATTTTAAAGATTGTGCCAGCTATGCAAAAACTCAAGGTATTCTTGCCTCCCCGTTTCCAAAGACAATAGCATCTACAAAAAAGGCAACGTACAAAGAGCTTTCTTTGCTTTTAGATCGCACGCTATCCACAGCGGGACAAGCACAAAACATTCAAAGCGAAGACAGGCCTATTTCTAAAGAACAAGACCAAGCAAATCAAAAATTTAATGACACTATTCCAACTCAGCAAATTGAATCTTTATCTTTTACTCCGGTTCCTAACACAACTGCAGACGTCGGCTTCTTTGACAACATAAAGCTGCTAGCTCCCCTTCCTACAAGATTTTACAAAGACGAAGTGTACCTTGTTGAAGGCGACGTTATAAATAAATCCGCAAGCGAAGCCTTTGTATTCTTATGTCCGGACAAATTCAGCTGCGATAAATCAAAAAACTTTTTGGAGAAAACAACGAATAATCATTTTAAAATCTCCGTAAGTTTTAAAGAAATTGGCAACTATCAGCTTGGAGTAATTCCAGGCAGATCCGGCACAAGTAAAATTCAGAATATTTCCGTATTACCTGGAGAACCGGAATCAAGCACGGGCGAAACGCCAACTTCTTTGGCGGTCAATTATGCCGGCGGCAAAACAACTTTTAGCTGGGGCGGAACGGGTTCGCTCACAAGGCTTACAGTTTTCCAAAACAACAAACGTCGCGACTATTTATTCCGTCAAAAAACAAATAATTTCTCCCCGGCCTCAAAAGATTTTGATGGCTTTGCAAAAGGCAAAGCGGGCTGGAAAATTCAAATTGGCAACAAAGCAAGCGACACACGAGAAATTAACTTAACGGTGCAAGATTTCTACAAAGTAAGAAGCGAAGCCGTACAAATAAAACAAGTTAAAGAAACATATCCGGCTCCAACCAAATTTACTTTTCAGGGAAAAACTCTCTCGAAAATTTCCAACAAGGCCGCATTTACACTTCCAAACGGCCAAGTTAAGGACGTAAATTTTGCTTCAAGCACAGTGCCGGCCCAAACCATCTTTAATATCGAAACAAATCTTGATTCAACCGGAACATATATTTTTGAAGTAAATGACACGGAAGGAGGAGCCGTTATAAATATTCCTATCTTCGTGGGCGACAGCATTCCGCTTTTGCCGGACTATTTTGCGCTTAACGAAGAGGTTCTCGACACTTCACCAATTTCCAATCTAAATACAGCTAAACAGCAACTGCTAACTCTTATAAATAAAGATCGAGCCAATCATTCTCTTGCACCTGTAGCTATGGACAACGCTTTAAATGCAATTGCTCAGGCTCACAGCCAAGACATGAAAGACAGAAACTTTTTTGCACACATAAATCCTTCCAATTTAGGGCCGGATGATCGCAGAAAAAACGCAGGCTACACTTCCGCAGTGCGCGAAAATCTTGGTAAGGCGGCAACTCTTGGACTTGTTGAGCAGGGACTTATGCGCAGCCCGGTACATCGCGCCGCAATTATTGATCCAAATATGACGCGCGTTGGAATTGGAATAGTAAAAGATTCCGAGGGTTATATATTGGCAACTCAAAATTTTAGCGCCGACCCGGTAACCGGAGATCAGCTTTCCGGCATTGTCGATGAATTATTTAACTATGCAAATTCGGTTCGAAGCCAAAATGGCCTGCCAAATTTGAGCCACAATCAAACCTTAAAAGAAGTGGCAGCCCAGTGGTCCGAACAAATGGCAACAGACGATTTCTTCTCAACTACAAATCCTTCTGGCGGACAAGGCCTTGTGGATATATTGCATGCCCGAAACGTAAAAACTGCAATTAAGATGTACATAATTAAAGCCTCTCAAAAAGATCAGCTAAGAGAAGAAATATTGGCAGAAGATGCCATCACCGATGCCTCAAATATAAAAGTAGGCATAGGAATAGGCACCAACAAAATCGGGGAAATCTTTATGACTGCAATTTATACACCATAAAGCACTCGTGTTGCTGTATTTAGGAGTTATTTCCTGGAATACTTTAGTGCCATCATGTGCATGGTTTTTAGAAGATTCATTTGGTAAAATGGTCGTTGCGTGATCGATTTTAAACATAAAAAAATCAGACTTACTCCAAGGCGAAAACCGCTTAGCGAGAAGGCAAAACAGCACCTACTTACCGCTGTAGGCATCATCCTAATACTTGTTGTTATATATCTGGGTGGACGAGCTCTTATAAACAAAATTAGCAATTCTAAAATCTTTAGCCTTATAACCGGCCTTGTGGGCCAGGAATTGCAAACCGACGACCACGGCAATACAAACATCCTCATGTTCGGCGTAGGTGGTGGAGAACATGAAGGAAAAGACCTAACGGACACAATAATAGTTGCGAGTATTAATCATGAAAATTCTTCAATCGGAATGCTCTCTCTTCCGCGCGATCTTTATGTAAAATCCACGGCTGGAGACATGCGTGTAAATAAGCTTTATGAAGCCGGTAAAAATAAATGGGATTCAATGGAGGGCTTGAATTTTGCGCGCGACACAATTGGAAACATTTTGGATATTAAACTCCAATATGTGGTTAAGGTGGATTTTGAGGCATTTACAAAAATTGTGGACGCCATTGGTGGAATAGATTTGTATATAGAAAATGAGATTAATGATCCGATGTATCCAAAAGATGGAACGTTTGACTATGAGACATTCTACATTGCAAAGGGATTTCAGCATTTAGATGGAACGACGGCTTTAAAATATGCACGTTCACGCAAAACCAGCTCGGATTTTGACCGCAGCTCTCGCCAACAAGAAGTAATGTTGGCAATAAAAGATAAGATTCAAAAAGAGCAAATAATAAGCAAACGCAGCCTACTCCGCGAGGCCTATTATTCCCTAACAGAACACGTTGAAACCGATATGTCTTTTGGCGAAATGTTAACTTTTGCGGAATTTGGTTCAAAACTTGATGCCAAATCCGTTTCTATGTCGACACTTAACGATGAGCCGAATTTTAAAGGAGGACTTTTATATGTACCGGTAAGAGATCTTTACGGCGGAGCCTATGTACTTTTACCTGCAGGCGATAACTTTAATTCACTAAGATTTTTTGCGCGCCTTACTTTTTACGGACCAAGAGATGTTGCAGGAATTCCAATGGCAATCGTTAATGGCACAAAAGAAAACGGACTCGCCAGCAAATATAAGAGCATTTTACATAGATTTGGAATCGCAACTGGCGCGACAGCCAATGCGAGAAGGCAAGATTTACAAGAAACGACTTGGTATATCGTTGCGCCGGAAGCGCGTCCTCTTGTAGAGTTTTTACAGGAAATTTTGCCTGGCAAAATTTCCACGGAAATCCCAACGGAATATAAAATGGATCCAAAACTTATCGGATCAAAATTCATACTGGAAATAGGCAAAGACTACGAACCAACCCTAAGGAAACTTGATATATTTAAAAATATTTTCTTAATGGTGCCTCCACCTGGCGCGGCTGCAAAAACCACAACGGCCCCAGGCCAAGTAAAACCAGCCTCATCACCAACCACAACTGTAAAATAAATCATGCTAAGCAATCTTATTTATTATTTGATCCTGGAAACTTTTGAGCCGTCGTACGGTACTCTTTTGAGCATCGTGCCACAGGAAATAATTGCCTCCGCAATGACGGAAAATTTAAAAGACAAAAATCTCGAAATTCCTTATGCAAGCACGCTAAATCTGTCTTTGGATATTCCAAATGCACCTCAAAAAATCGGCGACAGCATAGCTCCGGTACTTGCTGCAAAATCCGTTTACGCATTGGATTTAAACTCCGGCTCCCCTCTTTTTGTAAATGATATTTTCACGCGCCGCCCAATAGCCTCAATTGCAAAATTAATGACGGCAATGGTTATTTTGGATAATCACGATTTAAATGAAAAAGTAAAAGTGAGCAAAGCCGCCGCCCTTACAGAAGGCTCCAGCATGATGCTTCTAATGGACGAAGAAATGACCGTCGGCGATTTATTAACAGGAATGCTAATAAATTCCGGCAACGACGCAGCTTTTGCACTTGCCGAGTACGACGCCGGTAACGAAGCAGCTTTTGTAAAAAAAATGAATCAAAAAGGAATTGAACTCGGACTAAAAGATACTAATTTTTCCAATGCAAAAGGCTTTGATGAACCGGGGAATTACGCCACGGCCTTTGACGTTATGATATTTGGCCGCGCAGCCCTGGAATACCCATTCATTCGCAAGACGGTACAAAATAAAACTTACGAAGTTTACTCTGTAGATAAAAAAATTAAACACGAGCTAAAAAGCACCAACGAACTTTTGGAAAATCCATTTTTTAAAGTGGTTGGCCTAAAAACCGGCAGCACTCCAGCGGCTGGCGAATCTTTTGTCTCCCTGGTTCAAGGCCCAAACAACCACGAAATTCTAACGGTAATGCTTCACAGCCCGGATCGATTTCAAGAAACAAAAGTCCTTATAGACTGGCTTTTGAGAAACTACAAATTTTAATTTTCCTTAACAAAACTGCCACAACATGTTCCAAAATTTTGATTTAGAAACCACCATTCGACACTTTTTCCTTATTTTTGGACTAACTATTGCAAGTTTTATAATTGTGGCGGGAATAACACCTTTTTATTACAAATTTCTGCTTAAATTTGGCATTAAGAAAAAATTGAGAGAAGAAGCTGCCGACGGCAAAGCCGCAACCATTTTTAGAGAGCTCCACAAAGGCAAAGAAGGCACCCCAACGATGGGTGGAGTGTTAATTTGGGTAGTTGCAGCATTAATTGTTTTAATCTCTCCTGCGGCCCAGTTTTTTGGCATAACCCACTTCTCACTCTTAAACAGAAACGAAACCTACATTCCGGTTTTTACACTTATATCCGTTGGCATTTTGGGTCTCATTGACGATTACCTAAATATTCACAGCGAACAAAAAGGACTTAGGGTAAAACCAAAGTTCTTATGGCTAACACTTTTTGCGCTAATGGGCGGCCTGTGGTTTTACTTTAAATTAGGCTACAACACCATACATATTCCGGGAATCGGCGACGCACCAATCGGCATTTTTTATATTTTACTTTTTATTTTTATAATTGTCGCCAGTGCCAATGCGGTTAATATAACAGATGGATTGGATGGGCTTGCCGGCGGATTGATAGTAATAGCTTTTACGGCTTTTGGAGCAATTGCATACATGCAGAGTCTTGTAATTTTGGCCGCTTTTTGTGGAATTATAGTTGGCGCAACCTTGGCTTTTTTGTGGTTCAATATTCCTCCTGC
>Ga0172379_10002552_pt1 | contig 31669 bp, 32 predicted proteins | sample GrowelOW334metaG_FD_119756 | JGI IMG/M metagenome (GOLD analysis project Ga0172379, IMG submission 119756) | Groundwater microbial communities from an aquifer near a municipal landfill in Southern Ontario, Canada - Groundwater well OW334 metaG | ecosystem: Environmental > Aquatic > Deep...
ATAACATTAATTTTTTTTGATTAAAACGTTTATTGTGTTATTGTTTTCAAATGAGTAAAATTAATTTAAAACTTATATTGGCTTTGATTTTATTGGTTTTTATATCCCTGCCAATATTTACTTCATCTCTTTTGGATTTTAAAGAAGAAAAAATAAATGAAGCAAATTACCAAAAACTTTTACAAAATGAATTAGCTCAGAAAGAAGCTGAAAAGAAAGAAGAGAAGAGAATCTATCTAATGGGAAAATTTGATCCTAGCACTAGAAAAGACTTTGTTTTAATACCTTTAAAATATACTACCAATCAAAACAAGATGTATTTAAGAAAAGAAACCTTAGATGCTTTTTTAGAAATGCAAAATGCTGCCGCTAAAGATGAGACGGATTTAAAAATAGCTTCAGCTACTAGAAATTTTATTTATCAAAAGAATCTTTGGAACAATAAATGGACTGGCGTCACTTTGATAGACGGAAAAAATTTATCAGAAAGTATTCCTAACAGCTTAGAAAGATTTAAAAAAATATTAGAATACAGCGCTGTGCCTGGCACTTCTAGACACCACTTTGGTACAGACGTAGATCTGAATGATGCAAATCCAGAATATTTTGAAACAAAAAAGGGTAAAAAGGTATATGAGTGGCTCGTAAAGAATGCTCCCTCATTTGGATTTTGTCAGCCATATAATCTAAAAGGAGAAAAAAGACCAACTGGTTACAATGAAGAAAAATGGCATTGGTCTTATTTACCACTCGCAAAAACTTTTACTCAAGAATATAAAGATCTGATAAAAAATGAAGACATAAAAGGATTTTTAGGAGATGAAAATGTGGCCGGAGAAGATCTGATAAATAATTACGTGCTGGGGATAAATCCTGATTGTCTTTGATTTGTTTTAAATTACGAAACATAACTTTTCGCAGGGGTTTCGAGGCTGACGAGCCGAGAACTTCAGGATTTCTTAAGTCTAATTTTTTCTTTGAAAATCCGTACCGTAGAAAAGTTTATTTTCGTAATTTATAATAATTCAACTTCATTTTTTAAAATACCTTTTATAAAGACCATATTCCGACGATACTTCCCGCAAAGTTAAAGTGACTGCAATAGAAACAAACACAGCGAAGGTAATGTTTATGAACATAAAAAAATAAAAAGTGATAGCACCAGCAAAAGCTGCTTTTATATAGCCGGACTTTTTATGAAAAGCAAAAGGTACATCCCCTATCACTGCATCACGAATCACCCCGCCACCAAAACCAGTAATCATCCCCATAAATATACATGCCAATGTAACAATAATTCCATGACCAGTATTGTGAAATAGATAATTATATGTTACCGAAGTTCCAATAATTACAAAAGCAGCCAACCCAACTGAATCCAGAAAACGAAAAAAAGTAAACCATTTTTTAAAAATATGTGGCACTAAAAAAGTAGCAACACTTCCAACGATAGCAATCAAAAAATAGTTCGAATCTATGAGATAAAAAAGCGGTGTACGTCCTATTGCTAAATCACGAAAAGTTCCACCGCCCACTGCGGTAATCACACCAAGTAATACCACACCAAAAACATTTAATTCGCGTCCTCGCGCCTTGAATGCACCCGCAACCGCAAAAGCTAATGTTCCAATGAGATCAAGAATATACATAAATATAATAAATTAATTAATAAATTTCTCCAGATGTTCCCAGACGTTGGACGTCTGTAAATTACAGACGTCCAACGTCTGGAGATTCAATAAACCTCCTGCTGATAACATTTCTCACAATATACCATCTCTGGTTTGTCTGGCTCATAACTTGTTTCAAATTCTACTTCACACTTCCCTGCTTCGTGGGTATGATTATTTTTGTCACACATGCATTTCCTATGCCAAAGTTTATTTGGTCCTCTATTTTTAAAACGTTTAATATGACGACACTCAGGACAATTGCGCGGAATTGGTATCATCATTCTTTTATAGAAAGCAAGTTCATCTGCAATAATTCTATAATTTTTACTGCAATCTATACAGACAAATACTTCTTTGGCTACATCGAAATCAGAAGGTAATTCCAAAATAGAATCTGGAAAACTTTTCCAATCAATTGTCTCTTTACCATATGTACCACGCGGAGTATCTTCCCATTTAAAACCTTGTGCCAATGCTTCTTCTTTGGTAAGTGGAAATTCATTCATAGCGGAAGATTCATTATAACCAAACATGGATATATTTTTTGGATAAAAATCTCCGTAAATTCCTTCTTGCTTCATTTTTTCAATAATTTCTGCCCGTAATTTTTTATATTCTTCTTTTGTGTATTGTTTATTAAAAATACAATATGAACCTTTGATTAGGCTAACACATCCAAAACAATTGTTTGAATTCGGACAATTCACACAGTATTCCATAAATTGTGAACCCCAACAAACTGCACCACAAATTACATTAGATGCTTCAAGACCAGTATTAATAGAATTATAAATCAATTCTGCCGTACGCCCTGCTGTATTACAATCCATACAATCTTTCGCTCCACGCCAAACATGAATAGAATAAGCATTATCTTCCGCTTCATAGGAATGAAAACAGTGACGATTATTTTTTACATTTACCATGTAGTTACCTGTAGAATTAATACCATTTGTAATTTCTGCAAATTTTCTAGGTTTATCTTTTATAAAATTTTGAAATTCTTTTTTGAAAGATTCTACCCCAGAATAAGTATCTAATCTAAAAGACTTTAATTTTTTTTCATATTCTTCTTTTGTATATGGTTCATTAAAAATACAATATTTTTGTCCTCGTAAATTTATACATCCGAGACAACTCGTGCATCCACGACAATTAAGCAAAAAAGTGCTATCTAAACAACTAGAGCAACCTTTTGAAAAACGTAAGTTATTAGAATCATAACAATCGTCAACTTCATAGGAAAGCTCTACTTTATTCGTAAAAGAACAATCCACTAAATCTTTTGAGAGCTGAATCCAGTGACAGTTTACACAGTTTTCATTGTTTGAACTTTCTATTATCATGTAGCAATTTTTGCTATCGGAAGCGTAATTCAAATAAATAGAATTTATACTTCTATCATGAATAAGCGCTGGCTGTGGAACTTTCTTGAGAAGTTCATCGATATGTTCGAATACTGATTTAGTTGGGTCGTATTCTATGCCAAATTTTTTACTATCTAGATCATCACCATAAAAACAATTTGAGCACCACATGGGAACAGTTTTATTTAGGCTAAACATCGAGATAATATCTTTTTTACAATTATCACATTGACGTTTGTAAAAACACCTTTCATTTTTAAAACAGAGTCGAAGTTGCATTCTACACTCTCCGCAAATCTTAGGAGGAAGTACTCCAACCTTCTCATAATACCCAAAATCATTAGGCTCTATTGTAAAGTCTTTTTTGCAGTTTTGGCAGATCGTAGACACTGAGCTCGTCGAATGTGTTTTAGTTTCTATTTGCATAATTTTTTAAATTTTATATCATCATACTAGTACGCTGGTATTGATCTAAGTTACTTAAATATTTTAAAAGGTACCCAAAACACATTCATCGATTTTAATTTTCTAATTACTTCTAGGTCATTTGTCTCAAGTCCATATTGATTTGTAACACATGTATCTACCCTCCCTTCTTTACATAATTCAGCAGATTCTTGGGTATTGTTCGTATAAGTAAATATAAAAGGATCAGAAATTAAATTCTGTAAAACTGGCAACGTAGCACACGTTTCGCTATTTTTTAAATTTTTTCTTCGAGCAAGATGTAAAGGTGGGTTTTCATACCAAAAAGAATTTTCTATGTCTCTGTCAAACTTTTGATTTATTACCATACCTCTATAGTCGTCAGAAACATCAGGTACAAGCAATCTATCCAACTCAGCTCCATTTTTTAACATCCATTCAATTCCATCTTTAAAAGAATTTACATACATAATTTTATAATCAGAAAAATTTTTATTGTTAGACAATAAGTATTGGGTTGCTCGATCCGTACACGTACCTTTTCGCAATGAAATTATAAATGGCATATCTATTGAAGTGAACTTAAATTTTTAGTTTTTAGTAGAACAATTTCTTCAGGACCATATACCCAAATTGCTCGATAAATAATTTCTTCTGCTTTATGTGATTTTATACTTTCCGTATAGGTCGCATAATCTGCTGGAGCCGCATCGTCCGTATAATCTACGACCATTATTCCAGCATCTAAAAATTCTTTCCTAATCGTTTTTATTTTATTCTGTCCAGCTTTTCTGACATAATGACCTATATTTGTAAGATATTTATGTATAGAATCATCTCCATCAACAACATCGGTTCCGAAGGTTTCTTGAAGTAATTCACGACCAGCTGTTAAACCAAGCACAAAAGATACATTGGCAATTATACCTTTATGATCAATCTTTTCATTAACTATCAATACGCTAATATTTTTCATTTTTATTTTCCTCTTTTAATTCTTCCTCTAAATTCTTTGCTGCGACATCAATAGAATTATTAACTTCAGCATAGTCTGGTAATTCTTCTACAGATTTCACTCCCATGAAAGATAATAATTCAAAACTTGGCTTATAAATATATTTCCGATTATCTTTTGCGTCCGTTGTTTTCTCTACAAGTCCACGGACAGACAAGGCGCGCAAAGTAAAGCTTGAATTGACTCCTCTAATATAATCAATTTCTGCCCTGCTCACACCATTTTTATAAAGAATGATAGACAAAGTTTCTAAGCTAGCTTTTGAGAGATCTTTATTTAATTCTTCTTTTTGCAAATCCTCTATGAGAGCACTTAATTCTGGTGCTGTGCCGAGAGTGATTTCTTCATTATTCTCAATAAGTGCCACCCCCCTATTTTCTAAACTTGTTTTTAAATTCAAAATTGTTTCTTGAATTTCTTCTTTTGAAACTTTCAAACCTGCCTGCGCAGACAGGATATCCTGAAGTTTTTTCAGAGAAACCGGTTCGCCTTTAAAGAAAAGTATTGCTTCAATTTTTTGTTCTAAATTCATAAATATTAATTCATGTTTTCTGAGACGTCGGACATCAAGACTCCCAGATGTCCGACGTCTAGAATTTCTAATTTACAGACGTCCAACGTCTGGATCCATCTGTCTCTCCATAACAATATCCCCTCCGTCAGTCTCTTGTATCGCATCGAGGATTCCTTTCCTAACAAGCTCTAGCATAGCAAGAAAACCAACGATTACCAATACTTTTTCTTCACGAGTAACAGTCTTTCTATTCCCTGCCTGCGTAGGCAGGCCTGAAAAATCTCTGAAATTCATCTTGAGAGAGTTTTGTATCCTCTCTGTTAATTTGTCTATCATCTCTTCAAGACTTATGACTTTCTGTACTTCTACTTTCGGTAAAAATACTTTTTGAGGCATAGCGCCTAAAACATTCCGAGCAAAAGTCATCATGGAGTCTTTAGTAATTTGATCATCTGGCAAAAATATCAAAATATTATTCCCGCCACGGTGGGCAAGTTTTCTTTCTTGTGGCGCAAAAATTATTTTTTGACCAAAATTATTTTTTATGTTTCCACTAAGTTTTGTAAAAAGTTCATAAAGACGGAGTCTTTCTTCTAAATTTTTTATATCCCCCTCTTCCTCATTTGTCAGATCTAGACTTGGCAATAATGATTTTGATTTAATCAAAAGTAAAGTAGAGGCCACAACGACAAAACTTGAAATCTCAGAGTAATGCAGTCCTCCTAATTTATTCATATAATTCAAGTAGTCTTCGGTCACTGCAGAAAGAGACACATCGCTGATGTGGAGCTTTCGTTTTTCAATCAAATTTAAAAGCAAACCAAATGGTCCTTCAAAATTATTAGTCTTTATTTGAAAAACAGAATCATTCGTCTGATTATTAGTTTCAATTTCCATATTCTTCAATAAATTTGTATAAGAGCCTGACAGGTGTACCTAGGGCGCCGGTGGCGAGACTTTCCCCTGCCATTGATGTCATCCTTGGAGCTATGTCTAGATGTACCCATTTGGGAATTTCATTTTCCTTCTTTTTATTTTTTATAAATTGATACAGGAAAATCGCTCCATAGGTCGCCCCACCATAACGAGAATCTTTATTGTGAACATTTGTTAAATCCCCGAGAGATCCTTTTATCTCATTTTCATACTCTTCCCACATAGGCAAACGCCAAATATAATCTCCAGTTTTTTCCCCTATTTCTTCTAGTGTCTTTGATAATTTATCATCATTTGAAAAAATGGCCGAAGCCCTCTCCCCGAGAGCCACTGCTGCAGCACCAGTCAAAGTAGCCACGTCTATCACAACTTCTGCATTATATTTTCCTGCATAAGTCAAGGCATCTGCTAAAATCACTCTGCCCTCTGCGTCAGTGTTTAAAACTTCAATCGTAAGACCTGACATCGAACGGATAACATCCCCAGGACGATAGCTTTTCCCTGAAGTCATATTTTCAACAGAAGGAATAAGTGCTATAACATTCTTTTTCAATTTCATTTTTGCAGCCAAGGCAATAGTATGGATAACTGCCGCGCCACCAGACATGTCCATATTCATTCCCAAAAGCGAAGATGATGGTTTCAAATTTATTCCGCCAGCGTCAAAAGTCACTCCCTTACCCACAAGGACAATTGGCTTCTCTCCCTTTTTTCCACCCGCATATTCCATAATAATGAATTTTGATTCTTCGTCTGATCCTCGTCCGACAGAAAGGATTGCTTGCATTTTTTGTTTCTCCATCTCCTTTTCACCCAGCACTGTGACTTTGACTGGTAAATTCTTTACCGCTTCTTTTGCTTTCCTTGCTAAAATTTGCGGAGTCATGTCCCCACCTGGCATATTTGAGAGAGAGCGTGTTTTGTTTACTTCCTGCGCTATTTCATGACCTTTCAAGATTGCTTTTTCTGTTTCCTTATTGGTGCCAGAAATAATCACCTCTCTAACAAGATTGAATCCTTCCTTGGGTGGTGTTTTATATTCGTTAAATTCATAATTAGCAAAATCAAGATGAGAACCAATTATTTCTCCTAGTTCTTCATTTGAAACTTGCGCTAAGTCTTGCTTAAAGCAAGTTTTGAAATCATTAAAATCAAAAGCTAACTTTTCTGCTTTTGTATTTTTAGCCATTACTACCATCTTACGCACAAGCAAAAAAAGCTTTCGTAAATTCATTTTTTTTATCTCATCACATTTCAAATAAAGTGTCTTTACTCCGCCTTCCTTTATGATCTCATCTTTATTTTTAGAATTAATGGAAACAAAAATCGCCTCTCCTTTTACATCCCTCGGCCGTAGCCCTATGGGCGAGGCTTTTAGATTATCCTTAAAAGTAATTTTCATGAATATATTGTACACTTTTTCATGAAAAATTCAAAAATCAGCATTTTGCCAAAAAATAATAGAAAGTTTTCTACGTATAACCCTCCATAACATAATTTAAGGGGTTTGCCGAGCGACGGCGAGGCAACTTCAGGTCATTCGACTCTGAGAGTCTCAGACTCGATGAGATTTTTTAAGCTTCAAAAAATCCGTACCGGCAAATTATGTTGTGGAGGGTGAAACGTCAAGTTATCCACACCCACCCTATCTACTTTACTTGACTAAAGTACTTTACTTTGATAAAGTAGTGATATGAGTAGAGGAATGAATAAAAATACATCAATAAAAACAGTAAAACTAATTCAAGGGATTGGATCAGAAATGAATTGGAATGACAAGAAAAGTAATCAATTTATTGAAGCTATTTTAGCTTTGGAAACTACTAATGAAGCCAAGCTCTTTTTACGTGACTTGATGACTGAAAATGAAATAAAAGAATTCGCAAATCGCCTTGAAGCTGCTCGCCTACTATCAAGAGATGTCCAATACAATGCAATTATTGAAAGCACAGGTCTTTCTTCTACTACAATCGCTCGAATAGCAAAATGGCTCAAAGGTTCTCTCGGTGGATACCGCTTGATTTTATCTCGCATCACCCCGAACCAGGGCAAGCTCGATACAGAGCATAGCAACTCTTCCAAACTTAGGAAAGGGTTGTTTTTGAGCTGATAATATTCATAAATTATTTTTTGAAACTAACCCCTTCCTAAGTTTACTAGGAAGGGGTTTTGCGTTGGTTCGCCAAAGTTATAACGACGGCGACCATTATCCCACGAAACGCCATGGTTACCCTCCATTAGGGTAATTTGTTCTTGAAAAAGGAGAAAAAGCTATGGAGAAAACACCTAGGATCGTTCCTAATTTCGAGAAACGAGGTGGTTTAGTAACAGTTGTGACGCAAGATGTGGAAACAAAAGAAATTCTTATGGTCGCTTATACCGACCAGTCTGGATTTCAAGAAACTCTCAAAAGTGGAGAAGCAGTATACTACTCAACCTCAAGGAAGGAACGATGGAAAAAAGGCGAAACATCAGGAGATTATCAGGTTATCCACTCTATCAAGATTGACTGTGACGGTGACGCTCTAATCTATCTAGTACACCAAAAAGGAAAAGGGGCTTGCCACACTGGACATCGAAGCTGCTTTTACAGATTAATTGAAAGATAAATCGCGTCTCATCAACGCCTTAAAATGGGCAGCTCGTTTACGAGCTGCCCATTTATTATTTTTATATAATTATATTTCTAATTACTTTACTAAACTAAAGTAGGTAATGTTATTATAAAAATCAATCCAATCTCAAAACATGCCTCATTTTGTCGCGCTTAGTGGTGAGATAAAATTTATTATGTTCGTTTGATTTTATTTCAATTGGAATATTTTCTATTATAGTTAAGCCGTAATTCGTCAGACCTTCCGATTTTTCAGGATTATTAGTTAAAAGCTTTATTTTAAAAACATTTAAATTGCATAAAATTTCCGCGCCCACTCCGTAATCTCGCTCATCAACTTCAAACCCAAGTTCTAAATTAGCTTGAGCGGTATCACTACCGTTTTCTTGAAGCTTGTAAGCTTTTAATTTATTTATCAAACCTATTCCCCGACCCTCTTGATTAAGATATAAAATTACGCCCTTGCCTTCCCTTTCGATTATTTGCATTGCCTTTTCAAGTTGAGGCCCGCAATCACACCGAAGCGAACCAAAGATATCCCCAGTCATACAAGAAGAATGGATTCTTACTAAAACAGGTTCATCTTTTTGCCATTCTCCTTTTATTAAAGCTAGATGTTCTTCTTTTCCATCAATCAAGCTATAGGCGCATAAATTAAAATTCCCATATTTTGTGGGTAATTTTACTTCAATTTCTTTTTTTATTAAATATTTATTTTTCATTTTAATAATGTGAGTTCAAGCGCGGCCAAGACAGCTTCTCCTCCGACATGAATTCTCTCTCTTGCTTGTTTTATATTATTCACCGTAAGCACTCCGAAACCAATAGGTATATTATCTTCAAACATAACTTTTAAAACTCCTTCTTGCGCCATTTTGCAAACATAATCAAAATGCGGAGTCCCTCCCTTTATAACACAACCCAAGGCGACAAGAAAATCATATTTTTTTGATTTTGCAAGTTTGTGCAAGGCAAAAGGTATCTCCACCGCTCCTGCCACGCGCGCCAATTTAATATCTTTAGTTTGAACCTTTGATTTTTTAAGAGTTTCAAGCGCGTCAGTCAAAAGCACATCTGTAATTTCAGTATTCCACCTAGTAAACACAATTCCAACTTTGAGCTTGCTCCCGTCTGGATATTTATCTATTATATTTTTTTGTTTATTTTTTATTTGCATATTTAGCTAATATATCAAATTCTAAATTTACTTCGTCTCCTTTATTTTTAAATTTTAAATTTGTATGCTCTAGTGTATAAAGTATGATTTTTATAACAAAAGAATCTTTAATAACTTTAGCGACAGTTAAACTTATACCCTCCACCGCGATTGATCCTTTATAAACCAAAAATTTCATAAATTCCTTATCCAATACCTTTATAACAAATACCTGTGAATTGCCTTCTTTTTTTATACTGATAATTTTGCCTCTTCCATCAATATGTCCAAGTACTATATGTCCGTCCAATCTGTCACTTAAACGCATAGATCTCTCAATATTTACTGTATCACCTTTCTTTAATAAAGCTAAATTTGATAATTTTAAACTCTCTAGCATGTATTCAAAAGTAATATTTTCGCCACTTTTTTTTACAGTGGAACAAACACCATTGACAGAAATACTTTCTCCTAATTTTATTTTCCCTAAATTATTAACAACTTGCACAAGCATTCCATCCTTCGTCATTTTTACCTCTTTTACTTTTGAAGTTTTGGAAATTATGCCTGTGAACATAAATTTATATCTTTTTTAATTTGATTAATAAGATCTTCCTCAGTTTCAAAATTTTTATACTCCCTTAAAAATTTTTTTAATGTAATTTTTACCTCTTTCCCATAAGCATCTCCATTATACCCTATCAAATGCGCATCTATCTTATTGTTAGAGTCTATAGCGATACCAGCTCTATATATAACATTATCCAAAACTGCTTCACCTGCATACACTCCAGCTGGTGGAAACTCTTTTGCTTGTGTTTCTAAATTTACTGTCGGAAAACCGATTTTTCTACCATACTGATCACCTTTTATCACCTTGCCAGAAATTACGTATTGCATTGATTTTTATTCCGAAAGCCTTTTATCAATACGATTCATGTCTCTAGGAAAAGATGTCGCCTCTTTTACATTCTGTAACTCCAACATTCTAGCAGTAATGCGTTCTAAGCCAGTAGAAGACCCTCCGTGCGGTGGCATACCATATTTAAAAGCCTGTAAATAATATGAAAACTTTTCTGGGTCCATTCCCCTTTCTTTAATACGAGTAACTAATGCATCATAATCGTGAATTCTTTGAGAGCCACTATTTATTTCTAGCCCTCGAAACAATAAATCAAATCCGCGAGAATAAGGCGCCTCAGATGGATCTTCAAATGTATAGAATGCACGTTTGGCGGTCGGAAAGCGTGTTATAAAAACAAAATCAGATTTAAGATTTTTCTTTGCATACTCACAAATCTGACGCTCGTCTTCAGGAGACATGTCATTTATATCTTCAACCTCTCGATTAAATTCTTTTGACACAATATTTTGAGCTTCAGCTAAAGTAAACACAGGAATTTTTTCTGGGATTTCTGGTACAGTTGTATTAAAACGCGCAAAAATATCTGTGTGTTTTTCACTTACTGTTTTTACTACATCACGCATGATTTGTCCTAGCACAGACATAGGCTCCCTTTCATTTTCAATAAATCCCATTTCGAAATCCATCTGAGTAATTTCAGAAATATGGCGAGTGGTAGCGCTTTTTTCCGCTCTGAATACTTTAGCAATAGTGAATACTTTTTCAAATGCGCCCACCATTATTTGTTTATAGAATTGAGGACTAGTGGCCAAAAAAGCGGTATGATCTTTGAAATATTCTAATTTGAAAGCAGCCGCACCCCCCTCCGCATCTCCACCCACAAGCGCAGGAGCGATAAACTCTGTAAAACCCTGCTGACGTAAAGAATTTCTAAAAGCATTTAAAATTGAAGATTGAATATTGAAAATGTCCTTGGCTCGTTCTGTACGAAGTTTATATGGCAAATAATCTAAGTACGTATCGAGATTAACTTCTGCGTTAAGTTCAAATGGCAAATCTTGAGCTTGACTAATAACTTCAATCCCCGTAACCTCAAGCTCTACTTCGCCATTCAATACTCCAGTTTTTATATTTTTCTCTGGACGCTTGTTGACGATACCGGTAATTTTCAAAACCCATTCTGGACGAATTGTTTTTGCTACTTCTATGGCTTCAGTATGATTTGGCAAAGTAACACATTGCACCCGTCCAGTCATGTCCCGCATATCGAAAAATACCATCTTGCCTTGATCACGTCTGACGTCTACCCAACCAGCGATAATTATCTCTTTACCGATATTATCTTTTAAATCTTTAATATAAATTCTATTTTGCATAAAATTATTCTAGCATAAATTAGACAAAAACATTGCTTTTTATTTTAATTCCCATTATGCCAAAGCTCGGTAACAGAATCCCCGTCATGTAGGTTGTCTATAACTTTCGCAATTAACTTAGCCGTGGAAATTACTTCTAATTTTTTAATTTTTGTCCGAGCTTCTTCCGAAAGGCAAGAATCAGTGAACCAGATTCCAGAAAATGGCGCGCTGTTTAATTTAGAAATTGCATCCCCCGAAAGTACGGCATGAGTAGCTGTAAAATAAACATCAAGTGCTCCATTTTCTTTTAAAGTCTTCAAGGCTTTGATAGCCGTACCACAAGTATCTGCCATGTCGTCCGGCATGATTATGTTATATCCTTTTGGGTCGCCGATCACTTCCATGATCTCATTGTGGTTGGCTTTTTTGGGATCACGAAATTTATTGATAATTACGATATTTCCTGGGATACCTAGCTGTTGCGCTAATTTCCTACAAGAAGGTGCCGCTCCTAAATCAGGCGCTACAATTTTAAATTTACTCAAATTAAATTTTTTAGAACGAATGTGATTCAAAATAAGTGAGTCTGTATTCACATCCACCATAGGAATAGTCAAAGCATGGGCATTGTAGCTCGATGGATTATGTAATTTCAAAACCACAATCCTGTGCGCGCCCGCCATCTGCAGCCTCATAGGAATCTTTTGAGCAAGTATCGGCTCTCGGTGATTAGAAGATTTATCTTGTCTCGCGTAAGGCAAACATGGTATGACGACTGTCACCCTAAAAGGCTCGCCTTGTTTTAAAGCAAGAATCAAAGACTCACATTCATCTAGATCATAAGAGAGTTTTTCTTTTTCACCGAAACGTGGTTGTGAAATTATATACACGTCTCTGTCTCTGACTGATTCTGTATGATGCACTAAAAATTCTCCATTGCTGAATATTTTATAATAGAATGAATCTAATTTGGTTTTTAATAATTTAGCAATCTTTAAGGCTAGGTTTTGATGAGTACCACTTCCATTTCCGAATAATTTTAATGGGTAAGGGTTGAGTTTCAGGTGTTTTTGATTTTTCATAGTGTAAATATATCCTATCATGAAATAAATAAAATAAAAATTGATTAGCTCCAGACGTTGACAGACGTCCAACGTCTGGAGCTTTATCCACAGGTATTTGACTTTAGAAAAATTTCGTATATTATATTTATTAATGAGGTCAAATATAAATTTTAACAATTTTTTCTTCTTTTTTAGCTTTAGGAACCAGGGTTCCAGAGTTCATTTCTGATATTGTTAAAATCATTCTAAATTAAACAATACAAGAAACGAGCCCTGGAAGGGCTCGTTTCTCTTTTCAAGAGAGATAACTAGTTCATCGACAAACCACACAAGGAGGAAAAAATGAAGAAAGATCTCAGTAACGTCAACGTAAGAGCAATTACCCCCTTACCATCGCCTCTTGAAATAAAAGAAGCGATTCCTCTAACAGAAACTGCCAGAGCTACCGTTATCGCGGGACGAAGGAGAATTGCACAAATTCTCTTAGGAGAAGATCCACGGTTTTTGATGGTGATAGGACCCTGCTCTATCCATAACACAGGAGAGACTTTGAGATACGCTAAAAATCTCGCGACTTTGGCGACCGAACTCAAAGACCAACTCTTGATTGTTATGCGGCTCTGTGGCGACAAGCCCAGGACTGGTAAGGCGTGGACAGGGTTTTGGAATGACCCTGATATGAACAACTCCTATAACATAAAAAACGGCTGGACAGAGGGGAGAAAGCTCGCTATTGAAATTCTCAATCGAGGGCTTCCGCTAGGTTTCGAATTCCTTGATGCAGAGAATTTTCAGCGCATCGACGACATTCCGAGCTATGTCTGGCTCGGAGCACGTGATGTCGGCAGCCAACGCCAACGCCAAATCGCTTCGGGAATATCAGCACCCGTAGGCTTCAAGAACCACAATGTTGGTGGCGTGAAGATTGCACTTGATGCAATGGGTGTTGCTGTTGGGAGTAACGTGTTTGTCTCCTCCAACGACGCAGGAAGGGCATCCCGATTTGTGACTGATGGAAACAAGATGTGTCACTTGATCCATCGAGGCACAGAGGCCTCCCCAAATTACGACGCAGAGAACGTCTTAAAGTCAGTGCACGAACTAATGCGCCGTGGATTATTAACAAGAATTATGGTGGACGCCTCCCACGGTAACTCAAGGAAAGACCACCACAACCAAAAAAGCGTCATAATGGACGTTGTCAGCCAGGTAGTCTCTGGGAATAAACACATCGCTGGCATCCTTTATGAAAGTTATCTTGAAGATGGCAACCAGTCCATTCCTCAGGATCTTTCGGAATTACTCCCAGACATTTCCGTCACAGACGCCTGCGACGGATGGGAAACCACAGAACGTGTACTCCGTGAGGTACATACTAAGTTGTCCCAGATAAAATAAAATATCTATCGTCTTATCAACACACGCCGCCCGAAGGTCTCACAGACCAGAGGGCGGCGTTTTTATTTTTAGTATTTAAATTTATTAAAATAATTTTTGTAATCTTTTATATATTTAGTATCAGCAGTAAAATAAAATTTTTCTTTACCTTTAATCTTTTTTCGGAAAAAAAGTTTTGTTTCATCAATCATGATCATTCTTTTATAATTTTTTGATTTTGTGTGTTTGCCTATAAAAAATAATTCTTTCTTTTTAACTTCCTTTATAAAATATTTATATTGCTTTACAGAGCCAAAAATAATTCTTTTAATTCTAACTCCTTGCTCATATTTCCTTCTTAACAAAAAATAATACTTGGTTGGCAGAAAAAAGCCTAATTCCTCATCAACATCCATAGTGGCCAAAATTTCTTTTTTAGCCTTACCAATCTCAGACATAACTTTTTTTACAATATCTTCTTTTTTAATTTCTTTTAAAATTTCCATATAATTACTTTACTATATATAAAAAATAAAAATAGGGGCTGTTGCGATGAACGAGCCCCCTTCTCCTTTCTATGAGCCATAAGCCGGACTCACTCAGCCGTAAACGTAAACCTAAATACATGAATCCTCGGACCAGTGGTACTCGTCACCATACTATTCTGATGTGAGAGTGGAAGCTCACGGATTTTTAGAGTCACATCTTCAAGAGGCTTATCGCCCTTATGCCGGTAAACTCTTTTCACAACCTGTTTCCAGGAGTGATGAATCCCCCTATGAACGGGAACGACTTCGTGTCCGTTCACGTCGACATGGAGTAGGTCTGAGTTAATTCCATGCCTTGAGAGCATATCGTCGGTCTTCAAGATCACCGTCTCAGCCGCCTCATGATTCTTTGGATTGCAATCAATGAGACCCAAGAACTTCTCCATAAACTGGCTGGGAATGACACTTTCCCTCAACCCAACCAGCTCCCGTGAAGCAATCTGGAGATACGGACTTGGATAGCAGACAAGCTCTCCTTGCTCATAGCGTTGCAAGAGCGTAGGGCTGTGCTTAGTGATATTAAGGAGAAGACAGGTTGCTCCAGAAGGAATTTCTCCCGCCTGGCAGATACTTCGTACCTCAACTTGAATTCCCGCTTCGTGGAATTTGCGGGAGATGCTCCGGATCTCCAAGATCTCGAGAACATCCTCGTTCTCATGCAGTACTTCGTCTCGAGTGATGATGTATACCACCCGAGAGTCAACCATATCTAAAATCCGTCCGAAGACTTGATCTAGAATCTGGTCCACTACTTTTTGAGTCTCGTGGGCGATGGAATCCTTAAGCTCCAACTCACCCATAAAGAAACCGAGGTCTGGAAAGTGAAGTTTCTCGACTATCACCTCGCCCTCAGACGTCACGAACACATCTGCCAAGAAATAGACAAAGTTGCCTTTTTGGCTGAAGCCCGCCTTTTTAGTCGCACGGTCCTCAACTTTTTTCAGCAACTGTTCTACAGTCTTGTTGACCTCCTGCACGATGTCGTTACCGAATACAATCGGAGACGAAAGCGATGCAGGACGAATAAAGAAGAACGGTGTCCTTCCTTTCTCCGCCTCGCGAGACTGAGTGAGTAGTGGTGTGAGAATCCGATCAGTGCTTCGCAGATCTAATCTTCGGAACGTTTCCTGAAGCTCTTGAAGTGTTTTGGGGTCATGGTCCAAGTAGAGTTCAGGGATAATCAAACCCTCTTCTTGAACGATCTGCCGTTGCGAGAGGTCTGTTGTACCCAGAGACTGGTCTACGTAGAACGGGAGAAAGTTTCCACCCATCCCTTGGTCTGTCTTAAGTGTTGGTCTGTAAAAACCAATACCCTGCATCATTTGCTTCAAACGATTTCCATCTGAAGGAAAAAATGCATTCAAAATCGACATCGGAGGGTTATCTCGGGTCTTCTTCATCTGTATCTGGAAATTTTCACCTCCTGACACAAACATATCAAGACCCACACTTGCGGACTTGATCCTACCTCCTACTTGAACCATACGAATGTCCATTCTACACCTCTCTCTTTTTAGGTTTCATGTTTACTGTCGAAGAACAAAAGCGCTTGATTGCGCTATTTAATGGATTACTTTTTTAGATTATATAAATAAAAGAAATCAACAGAATAGCGCAAAAGCATTTGTCTCTGCGCCCCACCAAGAATTTAATTTATTGTTGTACTTATTGTTATTATTTTGTGACTTATCCAATATCATCATACTAGTATGCTAGTATATATAAAAAATAAAAGCAAATATAAAAACTGCTAAAGTGTGGATAACCCCATACCAAAGTGAAACTCGATACGGGGCATGCTTTTATTTCAAAACTTTCAACGCTCGTCTGAGCCCTCCTTCTTTTTTACGCATTTCACGAGACCCACGAGTGACTGTAGCCACTCCCAAATGCAAAGCTTCAGCAATAGATTGATGATGCTCCCCTTCTGCTAAACGCTTTACTATTTGCCATCTAACACTGATATTCTCAAATTCTCTGGGTGTTAAAATATCTTTGATAAAATCACCCAAAAGAACTTTATCTTTGGCGATTTTGTGAATTACCTCTATCACCTCTTTCTTGTATTGTTCTGAATTATTTTTCATACACATTCACTCCTATTTTCTCTCGAACTTCTACCATTTTTTTTGAGGCAATAATTTTTGCTTTCTCACCACCCTTTCTTAAAATCTCAAGAGCTTTCGGAATATCTTTTTCAAATTCTTTTCTCTTTTCTCGTAGCGGTGCAATGAATTTCTCTATGTCTTCTATTAGTAATTCTTTCAGCTCTTTATACTTACCAGATTTTTCTGCATAGATATTTTTTAATTCTTCTTCAGAACGGAAAAGTTTGTGAATAGCATAAACATTCTGTGGAATTCCACCACTGGAATCAGTCACAATACTCATCACACACTTTTTTATTTCTTCGTATTCAGCAAAAAGCGGAATAGTATTGCTATAACTCTTGCTCATCTTTCTGCCATCTGTGCCAGGCACTATTGCGACTTCTTCCATTATCATGTGTTCTGGTAGTTTGAAGAATTGACTCCCTTTCCCATAAACGTTATTAAATTTCTCAGCTGTATCACGCGCAATTTCAATATGTTGCTTTTGATCTTGTCCAACTGGAATTATGTCTGGACCATAGAGCAAAATATCTGCCGCCATAAGTATTGGATAATTGAATAACCCCACACTCATTTCTTTTCCTTTATCTTTTGCGTCTTTATAGGCATGCGCACGCTCGAGATATGGTACGGTTGTTATAGTGTCGAAAATCCATGTGAGCTCTGTGTGTTCTTGCACGTCGGATTGTTTAAATATAATAGATTTCTGAGGATCAAGACCTAATGCTAAATAATCAATTAAAACAGCAACGATATTTTCTCGCATTGCTTTTGGGTCTTTGACAGAGTTAAGAGCATGATAATCAACTATTAAAAAATACACATCATATTCATCCTGCTGGTCAACAAGCTGTCTCATCATACCGAAATAGTTCCCAATATGAGGCTTGCCAGACGGCTGAATCCCTGATAATAATATCTTTTTTGACATAGTTATATATTATCATATTTACCTACATCTTAGTACTGTTAATTACGAAACTCTTTCTTGGCACAAATTTTCTGTCAGCGCGCATAAAAATCTGCTGATTTTTTGCTATGCTCGGCTCGTCAGCCTGCGCAATGCTTCCACAAAACTGCGCCTACGACGAGTTTTGTAATCCACATTTTAGTAACATCTTTGCTAACTTTTCAGCTTTTTTATTCATTCTATTATGCTAGAATGGCGTAATGGCAAAGGTATTAAAAAACAACAATCTTCGTATTCCCCCACAAAGCATCCCTTCCGAACAAGCAGTCCTCGGCTCCATAATGCTCCGTAAAGATGCCATGCATGAAGTGGAAGACATGATAACGTCAGACTCTTTTTATGTTGAAAAGCATAAAAAGATTTTTCAAGCAATGCTTGATTTGTCCGCAAAGAATGAACCGATAGACATGCTTTCACTCTCTACAAAATTAAAAGAACAAAAACTTCTCGAAGTAGTCGGCGGCAATCAATACCTAGCAGAGATCGTAAACGTGGTTCCTTCGAGTACTAACATCAAACATTATGCTGATATAGTACAAAAAAAATATGTCCTTCGAAGCTTGATAGAAGCAGCGGACTATGTGTCAGAGCTTGCCTTTGAGGAAGGTGATGACCACATGGATGATATTTTAGATATGGCAGAAAAGAAAATTTTTAATGTAGTCTCCTCTCCTAAAAATCAAAAATACGTAAACTTAAAAGATGCCTTGCCTGAAGCTTATGAACGTCTGGAAAAATTGCATGAAACCAAAGGTATGCTCCGCGGACTAGCAACTGGGTTCAAAGATTTAGACAATATGCTTTCTGGTTTACAAAAGTCAGATTTGGTTATATTAGCAGCTAGACCAAGTATGGGTAAGACTACCCTCGCCTTAGATATAGCGCGCATGTCTGGAGTATTGCATGAAAAATCTATTTTAATATTTTCTTTAGAAATGTCTTCTCAACAATTAGTGGACAGAATGCTCTCTGCTGAATCACGAGTGAATGCTTGGAATTTACGTACTGGGCGCTTATCTTCTGATAGAGAATTCTCGCAATTGCGGGACTCATTGGGTAAATTAGCCAAAGCAAAAATTTATATTGACGATCAACCTGGAAACTCTATCGTAAAAATGAAAGCCCTCTCTCGTAGACTCAAAGCAGAAAAAGGATTAGACCTGATTGTGGTGGACTATTTACAGCTGATGACTACTTCTAAAAATTATGATTCGATGGTTAACCAAGTTACAGAAATTTCAAGATCATTAAAAAGTCTAGCTAAAGAATTAGATGTGCCGGTACTGGCGCTATCCCAGCTTTCTCGTGCAGTAGAATCCCGTGGTGGCAAACCTCGCCTTTCCGACCTTCGTGACTCAGGCTCCATTGAACAAGACGCAGACGTAGTAATGTTTATTCACCGTGAAGATAGAGGAAAAGATGAATCAGAAAAAACAAACATTGCAGAAATCTTAGTAGAAAAACACCGCAATGGTCCGACTGGAAAGGTAGAGCTTTATTTTGATGAAAAAACTACCACATTCTTGAACCTTGAAAAGAGTAGCTTAAGTGAATTTGCCCCTTCGAAGATAGGCGGAGAGCTCGATGAATTCTAAAATAGTTCTCGAGAAAAGTCTTGCACAGCGCGACGGCGCGAGCAGTTCGCTGGCGCAGCAACGCCAGATAGATTGCTTTTCGAGAGAAGCTATTTTAGAATTCATAAACCATGGACATCATAGATAAATTAACTGAAATTTTTAAAGAATTCCCAGGTATTGGAGAGAGACAAGCTAAACGTTTTGTTTATTTTTTGATGTCCAGAAATCCTGCTTATAACGAAAACTTGGCAGAGTTAATAAAAGATCTCAAAAAAGAAACAGCTCAATGTAAAGAATGTTTTAGATTTTTTATCTTAAATTCCAAGAGGGATAAATCATGTGATACTTGCTCTAGCCAAAATACTGATGCTTCTACCTTGATGATTGTAGAAAAAGATTCCGATTTAGAAAGTATTAAAAAAAGTGGGATTTATAATGGAAAATATTTTGTTTTAGGTGGACTCGTACCCATAGTGGAAAAGACTACTAAAAACCGGGTACGTATTGAAGAATTAAAAAATAAAATTAAATCAGACAATAAATTAAAAGAAATAATATTAGCTTTTTCAATAAGCCCTCAAGGCAACCATACTGACCAGTATGTGCGTGAACAACTAAAAGATATTGCTGAAAAATTGAACCCTTCGACTACGCTCAGGACAGGTATAAAAATCTCTTCACTTGGTAAAGGCCTCTCCACTGGAACAGAGCTGGAATATTCAGATAATGACACTCTCAAAAATGCATTAAAGAATAGGCAATAACCCTGTCACTCGCGAGTGACAGGGTTATTTTATTTTATAGAATCCGGATAGTGAATTTTCACGATGCGCAAAGCGCGCCCAAGGGGCTTCGTGAAAATCTACTACCGGATAGAAGTAATTTTTACTTTGAAAAATGGCTGGCGATGACCGTTGCGTTTTAGGTAACGAGATTTTTGTTTGTATTTTACAACCATCACTTTTCGGGTACGGCCGATTTCTGCTATTTCTGCCTCTACTTTCGCATCCTTGATATAAGGGGTGCCGATAGTAGTGTCTTTCCCATCATCAACAAGTAAAACTTTATCAAATACAAGCTTGTCCCCCTTTTTGTACTCACCCTTCTCTCCGCCCTTTATTTTCTCAATAGAAACAAGTGTCCCCTTGGAGACCTTGTATTGTTTTCCGCCTGTTTGTATAACTGCAAATTCCATAAGTTATATACTATATGAAATTTCACAAAAAGGCAACCCCGCACCAAAGAAACAAGCTTGGTACGGGGCAAGGACTCTGCTATAATGGTTAAATATGGAATCAAAAATTATAGAAAGATATTTTTTCTTTGGACTTTTGTTTGCAACCCTTGCCTTTACTTTTTTTATTTTTCGTCCTTTTTGGATTGTACTAGTCCTTGGAGCTTCTTTTTCAATAATGCTTTATCCGATATATGAATGGCTTAATCATAAACTTTCAACTAATTGGATTTCTTCTATTCTTACTTTATTCTTTTTTATTATAGTACTCTGTATTCCACTTTTTGGTGTTGGATCAATTGTCTTTAATCAATCTCAGAATTTTTACCATTCTGTCGTGAATAACGGCAATACGATGCCTTTCATAAACTCTCTTGGAACTAAGATCAATCAAATATTACCAGAGGGCATATCTTTTAATGCAAATGAACAAATTTCAAACTTCGTTTCTTTTTTAGCAAACAATTTAACAAACATATTCAGTACCACTCTTTCTGTTTTGTTTTCATTTATATTATTACTCTTATCTATCTTTTATTTTTTAAAAGACGGAAAAACATGGAAAAAAACAATAATCAAATTAAGTCCACTCTCAGATGTTGATGATGAAAAAATAATTGAAAAACTTTTTCAAACAATAAATGGAGTAATAAAAGGAACTCTTTTTATTGCTTTTGTTCAGGGTATCTTGATGGGTATTGGGCTTACTATTTTCGGTGTACAGCATGCAGCAATATGGGGCGTAGTAGCAGCCATTACATCACTCATACCATCTATTGGTACTGCCATGGTCTCTATCCCCGCTATAATATTTCTTTTTGCCACAGATCACATGGTGCCAGCCATTGGTCTTACTATATGGTCTTTGATAGTGGTTGGAACAATTGATAATTTTCTAACTCCATATGTTATCGGAAAGAAAATAAATATTCCTCCATTTTTAATTCTCTTTTCTGTCTTAGGTGGTATCGTTCTTTTGGGACCTGTGGGTATTTTGATTGGCCCACTGGCTGTAAGCCTCCTATACACTTTGACTGAAATATACCAAAAAGAATTTCAATAAATAATGCTTTTTTAAAATGGCTTTAAAATTTTACAACACCTTAACACGAGAAAAAGAAATTTTTACCCCGATTGATCCCTCTAATGTTGGTTTTTATTCCTGTGGACCGACGGTTTACAATTATGCGCATATTGGTAATTATAGAGCATATATCTTTGCTGATATATTAAAACGAACTTTGCTTTATGAAGGATACAAAGTAAAACATATAATGAATTTGACCGATATTGATGATAAAACCATCCGTGGCTCACAAGAGCAAGGAAAAACATTAAAAGAATTTACAGAATTCTATACAGAAGAATTTTTTAAAGACATCAGGGCTTTAAATATTTTAGAACCGACAAAATTTACAAAAGCTACTGACTATATTCCAGAAATGATAGAAATTATTGTTAAACTTTTAGACAAGAAACTTGCTTATAAAAGCAATGATGGGAGCATATATTTTGATATAAAAAAATTTAAAAAATATGGCGCACTTTCACGCATTACGCCCGAAGAACAAAAAGAGAATGCTGGAGGCAGAATAAAAACTGATGAATATGAAAAGGAAAATGCGCAAGATTTCGCACTCTGGAAAGCTTGGGATGAAAAAGATGGAGATGTATTTTGGCAAACGGAATTAGGTAAAGGAAGGCCTGGTTGGCATATTGAATGTTCTGCAATGTCTATGAAAAATTTAGGGGAACAAATAGATATCCATACAGGTGGAGTAGACAATATCTTCCCCCATCATGAAAATGAAATAGCTCAATCCGAGGGATCAACAGGTAAACAATTTGTAAAATACTGGATGCACAATGAGTGGGTCCTAGTAGACCAAAAAAAGATGGCAAAATCTTTTAATAATTTTTATACTCTTCGAGATTTAATAACAAAAAATATTCACCCTTTAGTTTACAGATTCTGGCTTTTAATGGCTAATTACCGTACTAGGGTAAACTTCGTTTTTCCAGCCCTAAAAGGCGCAGAAATAGCTCTGGAACGCTTATATGGCCTATATTTAGAGCTTGGGGATGACACGGGAGAAGTGCATAAAGAATATCAAAATAAGTTCAAAGAATATTTAGAAGATGACTTAGATACACCTAGGGCTTTGACCTTGCTTTGGGATGTTATGAAAGATAAAAATATGTCTGATGCTGATAAAAAAGCGACCATTCTTGATTTTGACAAAGTGCTTGGGCTAGGTTTTGAAAACCTAAAACACGATATAATTCCAGTAGAAATTTTAAAACTAGCAGACGAACGTGAAGAAGCACGAAAAAATAAAGATTTTCAAAAGTCTGATGAAATTCGAAAAGAAATAAATTCTCTAGGTTATGAGGTAAAAGATACTTCTCTTGGACAAAAAGTTAGTAAGATTTAAAAATCTTTTTACGGTAAATAAAACATACCGTAATTAAATTCGATAGTACTAAATATATTGGAAATGAATATATTGAAAAACTCCAATTTTTTATAATAAGAATCGCCAAAAGATTATTTACAATACCTCCTATATAAGTAGTACTAGATTCTGTTTCTGGAAATTTCCAAGATTTAATAAGAGTTGGAACATAAGCCAAAGCATCACTCAAAATTGCAAAAATAATTGAGATTGCAAGATTCTTGGTAAGAAAATAAAGTATTAAAGCAAAAATTGAAAGAAAACCACAAAATATATCAAATGAATTAATTTTCCAAAAAGCATTTTTTTTAAATAAAGAAAAGATTATTACTAAAAATGGACCAAAACCAGCCATTAGTGTACTTAAAAAAGAAAGTCCGGCCCCTGCTCTTATCTGCAAAAAAGAACCAATAAAAGTAGGCAACATCCAACAAAACCAAGAAATTAAATTTGGTTTAGTTTTTCCATCAACTATAGTTTTTATATACCAAACAGAAAGAAAAAGATTTATAGAGACTCCTATGAAAATTACATTTTCTGGAAGCATATTATATTCCCTCTTTTTTGAGTTCTTCTACAATTTCTCTAGATTTGCGAGAAAGTTTTGACGGAAGTTTTATGTTTAATTTTATCAACAGATCTCCTCTTTTGTTTTTTCCTGTAGGCACACCTTTTCCGCGAACACGAAGAATTTCATTGATCGAAACTCCTTCTGGAATCGTCACTTCGATCTCTCCATCCAGTGTCTGAATAGGATATTTAACTCCCAGTAAAGCATCAGAAAGTTTTAAATTTAAATTCATCACGAGATCATTCCCCTCGCGTTTAAACACAGGATGCGGAGCTACATTTATTTTTATATAAAGATCCCCTGTGGTTCCTTTGGAAACTGCCTCTCCATAACCTGTCATGCGAATCATCTCACCATCGCGTATTCCTGCGGGAATCATAATAGAAACTTCTTCTTCGCGCCTTAACACTCCTTTGCCTTTGCATTTTTCACAAACTTCTTTTGGCACCTCGCCAGTACCTAGACAAACTTCACAAGTTTTTGTACTAGCAATATTTCCAAAAATTGTTCTCTTGGACTCACGAATGCGCCCTTTACCATTACAATTTTTACAAGTCTCCATCTTGGTACCAGGTTTAGCCCCAGAACCTTTACATGTCTGACATGTAGAAGTTTTAGTGATTAAAACTTTTCGAGTCACACCAAAAACAGAATCAGCAAAAGAAATTTGAATCTCTGTGGAGATATCTCTACCTCGGCGCACTTCTTGCCTTCCTCCTCCCATTCCTCCGCCAAAGAAATCACTGAAAATATCATTGAGATTACCCATGTCAAAATCTGCTCCACCATTTTGAAAACCTCCAAAACCTTGAGAGAAGTCAAAGCCCTCAAAACCTGACTGCGAACCGCCAAAGCCTTGTGCATCGGCGCTTCCATATTGATCATATTTTGAACGCTTGGCCTCATCGGAAAGAACCTGATAAGCTTCGTTTGCTTGCTTAAATTTTGCTTCGTTGCCGCCCTTTTTATCGGGATGATATTTTTGCGCAAGCTTATAAAAAGCCTTCTTGATTTCGTCTTTAGAAGCAGTTTTAGGGACACCTAAAATTTCATAATAATCTTTTGACATATGGCTATTATACCCGGTTAGTAGATTTTGGCAATGCTCGTTTTGCGAGCCGTACTTTGTGCTTTGCCAAAATTCACTACCGGATTATATCATAGGTTCAGCCTCTTGAGAAGTCCCGACCTTTTGTCGGGATCCCGACTTCTGGTCGGGACCTTCTCCTTCCTTTTCTACTTCTTCCCCTTTTCCTTTTCCTTCAATAATAGCTTTTTCTTCTGCACTTCGAATAATTGTCGCCTCTTCTTCAGCAATAAGCTTGGCTGCATCACCCTTTGGTATTGAATATTTCCTACGAGAAGCAGCGATGATCTCCTCTCTGTAAGATGGATGAGTAGGTGGTAACACTCGTAGAGTTTCTGCAGAAAATGGATCATAAGATTCCCCATCAATAGTCATCTTAATATAAAATTCTGTAACAGCGAGATTGATCATATCCTTCACATCAAATAATGGCGCAAATTCTGGCTTCATTTTGACTGCGTCTTCACCACCGACACGAAAAGTAATGATACTTCCACAATTTCCTAAAACAGCCTGATGGACTTTGGTAATAATTTGCCCTACATACTGATGAGCGATGGTTAAGTTTAATCCGTACTTACGAGCCTCCGATAAAATATTTTCAAAAGTTTGAGTCACGACGTTTTGGAACTCATCTACGTATAGATAAAAATCTTTGCGTTCTGATTCAGGAATAGCCGCACGCTCCATACCGGCTTGTTTTATTTTTGTCAAAAACATGGAACCAAGAAAAGATGAATTTTCTTCACCCAGTCTACCTTTAGAAAGGTTAATGAAAATAATTTTTCCTTCATTCATCAATTTACTAATATCAATTTTGTTTTGCTTCTGTCCAAATATATTTCGAAGGAGTGGATCAGAGAGAAACTGTCCGAGTTTGTTTACGAGTGGAATGATAGCATCGGTATCGAATTTCTCAGACCAGTCAGCGAATTCTATAGCGAAGAATCTTTTTACCATGTCGTCCGTAATGTATTCCACAACTTTTTGCCTGTAATTTCTATCTGTCAACATTGAGATCATTCCGCGCATTGTGGCATGAGGATAGTCAAGCAATGCTAAACAAGTAAAACGAAAAACGTGCTCAAGGCGAGGCGTCCAGTTGGCCCCGAATTGTTTTTGAAAAACTTCGATCAAACCTTGCGTCAATTGAAATTTGAACATCGGATCAACATTTGCCAGCGGATTAAAGGAGGCTGGAAAATCAATATCCGGTGGATCAATAATACAGACATCTTCTATCCGATCTTTTGGAATATAATCCAGCATTGCATCGATCACATCTCCGTGCGGGTCAATAAGACACAGACCATGACCATAAGATACATCCTGTCGTAAAAAAAGTTCTAACAATTTTGTCTTGCCAACACCAGACTTTCCGATAATATACAGATGTCTGCGACGATCTACGCGCTTTATACCAAAAACAAATTTCTTTTCTTCTAAAGAAGCTACATAATTTGTCCGCCCGATAAAAGAAACTTCAGCTGGGTCAACCTTGCCGAATACTGGCAACTCTGGTGGTGGTGGTCCGTATTTTATTATTTGTACTCGATTCGGCTTGGGCATAAAATTTTGAAGATTTGTATTTTTAGTATATCATATCAAGCATGAAATTACATAGATTTATCGGAGAATATGACCTATCAAAACAAGAGGTAAAAATCATTAATCCTGAAACAATCAAACAAATAAGGGCTGTATTAAGGCTGGAAATTGGCAAGAAAATTATTCTTTCTGATGGAAAAGGAAATGAGAAAGAAGTCGTTATAATCTCTATGTCTAAAAATGAAATACTATGCGAAGTTGAAAAAACGGATCTTTCAAGAGTAACCCTTGATAAAAACAAGCACGTCAATTTATACTTGGCAATATTGAAAAAAGAAAATTTTGAACTGGCTGTACAAAAAGCCACAGAGTGCGGAGTTTTAAAAATAATTCCGATAATAACAGAGCGAACAATCAAAACTGGAATAAATATTGAACGTTTAGAAAAAATAATTATTGAAGCGAGTGAGCAATCTGGTAGAAATATTGTGCCAACCTTGTCCCCTATCTTAAAATTTAAAGACGCGTTAAATGATGCCAAAAATAGTGAAGAAAAAGTGATTTTCCATTTTGTTGAAAATAATTATGCTCCAAACAAGAAAGCAACAGAAGCCAGTATCTTTGTCGGTCCCGAAGGTGGCTTTACAGAAAAAGAAATTAAACTAGCTAAAGATGCTGATTTTGCGGTATCCTCTCTCGGTCCACTCACTTTGCGCGGAGAAACAGCAGCTATCGTAGCCACATATCTTACTGTTTACAATGCAGACGTTGGACGTCAAGATTCTTAGACGTTGGACACCTGCTCTGCAGATGTCCAACGTCTCTGGTTTAATAAACTTCCTGCTGATAACATTTCTCACAATACACTATTTCTGGTCGTTCGGGAGAATAAGAAGTCTCAAATTCCACCTTGCATTTTTGTGCTCCATGAAAATGATTCTCTTTGTCACACATGCATTGCCTGTGCCAGAGCTTAACTGGATTTCTTTGTTTTTGTCTAACATAATGTCTACAATTTGGACAAAGATGAGGTAAAGGTAATTTCATTCTCTGGTAGAAAGAAAGTTCGTCTTCTATAATTTTAAATGCTTCGGTGCATTGCTCGTTACATTTACCTTTATGCTCACACTCTATAACCTTTCCAATAATGTCTTTATTTATTGCCTTAATCTCGTCTGGAATATCTTCTGTTTTAATGTCTATCTTATAATTTCTTTTTTCTTCATTTTTCCATCTATAACCCAATTTATATGCTTCTTCTTCATTTAATGGAAAGTATTCTTGAGCTATAGTTTCGTTGTAGCAGAAGGGTGATAATTCTGCTGGAAAAAATTCTCCATATTTATATATTTTACCTTCCTTGTCTACATACGGCATATCGTGCATATGTTTAATAATTTTAGGAATTAATTCTAAATATTCTTTTTTTGTATATTGCTTGTTTAATATGCAATATTGCTTGTTGCGAAGACCGATACAACCAAAAACATTTCCACAGCCATGAGAAGCATAACTGTAGTAAACATCATTTCCTCCCCAAACAAAAATAGTAAAAAATAATCTGGCCCCATCAGCACCTGTATCAACACCTTCATAAAGTTGGCTTGCGTTTCCTCCGAAACCATAACCGTCATAAGAATCTTCTAACTTAGATCCACCATTTATCCCAAACTTAACGTCTTTAATTCCATCTTTCAAATCAAAACAAAATTTACAATTAAAGGCATGCGCTAAATTATCACCCGTGCAATTCTGAGTATTGTAAAAATTGGAAAATTTTCTTATATTTTCACCACGCAGTTTAATAAATTTCTCTTTTATTGTCTCAAGACTTTGATAATCATACAATTTGAATTCCTCTATTTTTTTATCATAATCTTCCTTTGAATATTGTTCATTAAAAATACAGTGAGATTTATTACGCAAATTGACACAGCCTACACAATCTGTGCAACCCTTGCATTCATATAGAAAATAGCTAGAAACACAGTTTTCGCAATTTTCGCAGAAAGCACAATCATACATTTTTTCACATGCTATTAAATTATAACTAAGTTCCACATTCGAACATGCAAGAAGATCAACAGAATCTTTCGAAGAAAGCGTCTTTGTACTGAATGAAACATTTTCAATTTCCCAACAGGCAAAACTTAAATAAGAATTACGTGTCTCACCGCAATGGTTGCAGAAAAAACTATTACTAATTCTACTATTAAAAAGTGACGGAAGTGGTGCATTTTTTAATAATTCTTGCCACTGAGTAAAAAATGGCTTAGAAAAATCGATATCTAGTCCTGATTTAAGTGGATCCCATTTATCACTCCACCAGATTTCCCTCTCATAAACTTTACATGGATTATCTGGAGAAAATGGTGTAATTATGTCCTGTTTACTAAAATCACATTTTCTTTTATATAAAGTCCTCTCATTTCTAAAAATCATTCGCCTTATGGTACGGCACTCCGAGCAAAAAGTCGGTGGTGGAACTTTTATCTTTTCATAGAAGTTAAAATCTTCTAATTCTATCAGAAAGTCTTTTTTGCAATTTTGACAATTTTTAATTTCTGTTTGCATAATCTATCTTCTGTTACAGACGTTGGACATCAAGAATCCCAGATGTCCAACGTCTGTAACCTTAAATACTATTCTAATATTTTTCTCAAAACATCTTCGGGTACTTCTTTGGTTGCTGGCTTTTGAGGTACAGGGGTAGGAATAGGAACAGATGAAGCTACGGGAGAAGTAGAAGGCGGAGTAAAAACCTTTTTTTCTATTAGATCTTTCAACTTATTCATATCCTCTGCTGTGGCAGCACGGTCTACACCTACTGGACTAATAGGTTTTTTGATATCTTGCATTTTATTTTTTAAAGAATCGAGCGAAATTGGTTCTGCTCCGACCCCTGTCGGAGTCCCGACTTTGGTCGGGAGAGTCTGTTCATCTTGAGACTTCACTACCACTTTATTCAGAACTTCTCTCAAGGCTGAATTATCTATATTCACTCGCTTCGCTGGAGCCACACTCGGACGAGCTGGATAAACAGTTTTGGGTCTAATTGGAGCTGGAGCTTGCTTAGGAGCAAATACTTTTTTGAAAGTTTTTATTATCCCGGCTGGTTTTGTTGCTACTGGAGCTTGTTGAAATTCTATTCCGAGGTCAGCGAGCGGTTTATAAAATTTAGATTCATCATATTTAATTTGATCTTGTCCTCTTTTTTCTACTTTTACTTCTCCAGATTTTATTTTAGCAATACATTCTTTACAATAAGCAGCCCGACCTGGCTCAGGCTTGAATGGCACTGTTTTTTCTAATTTACAAAACGAACAAATAATTGGAAATTTTTCCATATTTCCATTTCCGTTTCCGTTTCCACTATCAGGATAATTACCCAAAGACATACCACTCCATTCATTGATTTCTCTCTCTACCGCTTCGCGAGATCTACAATAAAGAGCTCGAGAAGACTGGATCACCTCTTCTTCTATTTTTTTATTACCCGACTTTACCATTGGAGGCAAAGTTCTTGCAGAAAAAGGACGAGATGTAACACCATCAATCATTAATTTTAAATAAATCTTATAGTTCGGTAAATTTACGATGTCTGAAGGAGTAAATTCTGGATCAAATTCTTTTTCTAAGAAGTCTGCATCATCCGAACCAACTCGAAAAACTATCATTGTACCCACGTTACCAAAAACAGCATCTCGCACAGCAGAGCTTTTATCTACCACGAGCTGGGCAGTGTATTGGTGCGCCACGGTCAGATTCAAGCGATATTTTCTAGCTTCAGACAAAATTCCAGCAAATGCATCGGTAACAAAGTTTTGAAATTCGTCCACATAAAGATAAAAGTCCTTGCGGTGCTCCTCAGGGATACGCACACGCTCCATGGCAGCTAGTTGAATCTTAGTAATGATCATTCCTCCCAAGAGTCCAGAATTATCCTCCCCAATACGCCCTTTGGAAACATTCACAAGGAATATCTTCCCTTCATTCATAATGTCAAAAATATTGATCGTGCTTTTGGATTGACCAACGACATTGCGAATAATAGAAGTAGAAAGAAATTGTCCAACTTTATTTTGAATCGGCGCGATAGCTTCATTTCTAAATTTATCCTGCCAAGCTTCATATTCATGTACCCAAAAAGCTTTAATAACTGGATCTTTCAAATTGGAAATTATTTTCTGACGATAATCTTTATCCACGAGCATCCTAGGAATTCCCAAAAGAGTCGTCCCTGGAGTATCGAGCAACGCTAAAATACAATTATTTAAAATATATTCCATTCGAGCACTCCAAGCATTCGCCCAGATTTTCGTAAAAATACCCATTAGTCCAGAAGCTACTAAATGCTTATACTGCGGATCAATCAATTCTAAAACATTGAAACCAATATGATAGTCTACGTCTGCTGGGTTAAAATAAACTACGTCTTTCATTCTGTGTGGTGGGATAGCAGAGAGGACTCCTTCGACGAGTTCTCCGTGCGGGTCAACAACGCAAACCCCCTCGCCGTTCTGGATATTCTGAATAATCATATTGAACATCAATACAGATTTACCGGAACCAGACTTTCCGAGAATATAAACATGTTGGCGTCTGTCTTTACGCTTTATGCCAAAGAGTTGATTTTTATCACGAAAAGTCGTTAGCCCAAGATAAGTAATATCTTTATTTATAGGTATTTCTGGAAGTTCCATAATGATATTTTACAATGAAACATATCTTTTTGCTAATATTGCTTGACTTTTTCCTTAAACCGTAATACACTTTGAATGTAAATGCTTTCCTTGTCGAAAGCTCCGAGAAACCCCCGTAAGGGGGTTTCGTATTTTATACGATCTTTCCTATTTTTATCTTTATTTCTTTTAATTCTCTACCCTCTATTTTCCCCATATTCCTTAATAATCTTTTTGCGTCTAGAAGTCTTACCTGAGATAAAATTGCTGTTGAACCAACGAAGGAAATTAATTTATGATAATACTTCCCCTCCTTTTCTTTATTGGATGTTAAAGGAATACCTAAAAATATGTTGTTGTTAAATTTTCTCACTATTAAAACAGGACGCTCAAAATTATAATTTTTGCCATCTTCCTCGTCACCAATATTTTTACCTAAAGACGTAAACCATATATCTCCCTTGTGAAAATAAACTCTCTTTCCGTTTGAAATTTCTTTCTTTTTAGAATTCCAATTATC
>Ga0172379_10002553_pt1 | contig 31654 bp, 25 predicted proteins | sample GrowelOW334metaG_FD_119756 | JGI IMG/M metagenome (GOLD analysis project Ga0172379, IMG submission 119756) | Groundwater microbial communities from an aquifer near a municipal landfill in Southern Ontario, Canada - Groundwater well OW334 metaG | ecosystem: Environmental > Aquatic > Deep...
GCAAAGAATTAAATAAACTACGGCTGACAAAAAAGTTCCCCCAAGCAAACCCATCAGCGCCCCGCGGGTACCGCTTAAAAAACCGGCAAGGAAAAAAACAAAAGCTAAAACTCCATAGCCGACCTTTGCGCCCGTACTCTCGGCTTGGGATGCAAAAAAGATGCTAAAAAACATTGGTACCAAAGCAAAACTGCCCAAATAGATTGGATTACCTAAAGTGGAAGACACGCGGGAAGGTAAAGACGGATCCAAAATTAAAGTCGGTAGACCCATCCAGCCAAAAAGTCCGTTTATTGCCACAACCGCACCGACAGCCAAAAACAATTTTAAAAACTTTTGAAAATAACTGCCCGGCATTTGCCCCAAAGCTACCACATAAAAATAGAGCAGGGTTAAGTGGCCTAAATAAAACGCTCCGCCCATTCTTTCAAAATTTCCCCATAAACTGCGAATCACATCTACGCCGGAAAAAGCGGATATTACATTGATTACAAAAAAAGCCATTACGGAAAGATGCAGCGGATTTTTCCAGTTTGGCCGAAGCTGTTTATTTTCCAACAACAAATATACATACAACGGCAAAGCCAACTCTATACAAATACGAAAAAAGAAAGCCTTACTGGTAACGTAAGGAAACAACAAGTCTTTAAATACCCACCACGACGCTGTTAGCGACAAAACAACTAAACTAAAAAATGTCCACTGAATAAATTTTTTCATTTTATTGGTCTTTGATTAAAAAAGTGATAAGTAACTTATACTAAATGTACCCTAAAATGAGCTTTTTTTCAAGCAATTTAAAACACAGAGGAGGTTCTCTGTGTTTTAAAAAAAGGATTCAAAATCTGACCAAAATTATCTAATTACCCTACTATCGTTTTCCGTCATTTTGGTTAAAATTGGTCTGGGGTCGGCTAAGTCCGCTGGGTTGGCTCTTACAATAAATTTCTCTTCACCACCATTATTCAAATACACCCTCCAAGTCGGCACAGGAACATATCCTGTCGTAGCCACATAAAATACCACTTTACCGGAAATAATCCAACTGCCGTCCGGGTGCTTCTGCGTGGGGGAATTCAAAACTATTTTGCTTAACGGGTAGCCGGAAATATCGACTGTGGTAACGTTAGCCAAAGAATAACCCAAACCGCTAAAGGCCTTCATTGAAGCAAAAGGAATTTTTTCCTTGTTAACAATTAAATAAATCGCTCCTTTATCATTTACCAACGTGCCGGAAGGCAATGTTAATCCAGAGGAAGATGGCGTTTGAGGCGGAGTTGTTGTTGTGGCCGAGTTAACTGTTACGGAAAATGTCGCGCACTGTCCTCCGCTTTGACAGACGGAGATAAGTGAACTGCCTGCGGCAAGAGCATTTAACACAAGCGTGCTTCCGTTAATTTGCGCCGTCGCCACGGAAGAGTTGGAATTTGTGGAAACAGAGTACCCGCCATTGCCGGCTATGGAGGAACTTAAAATATCCCCCACTATTAACGTGGCGCTACTTGGACTTAGAACAACTTGAGTTGCCGTTGAGGCGGTTGACACACTTATAGTTAACGGCGCGCAACTATTGGCGGCGGAACAAATTACCGCCACGGTGGACCCCACAGACAAACCCGAAATTGTTAAAGACCTCCCGGAAATACTTAATGCCGCGGCCGATGGGTTAGTATTCGCGGAAACATAATAGCTACTGCCGGTACCGCCGGAAATTGACACGGCTTGCGTTTGCCCGGCCATAACTGACGGAGCAGTTGGCGAAAAAACCGGCACTGAAATTCCGCCCGAACCGGAAGAAACAGTTACAAATAAAATCGCACAAGACCCGCCGCTCTGACAAATGGAGATATTGGAGCTACCGGCGGCCAGCGCCGTAACCAACACTGTGTTGGCATTAACCTGCGCTGTCGCAGCAGCGGAATTACTGCTACTGGAAACATAATATCCGCCTGCACCGGTTAAAGTCACGGCCGATACCGCTCCAGGATTTAAAGATAGGTTATTCTGGCTAAAAGTTATTGGTGTTGCCGCGCCGGCGCTGTTTATGGTTACAGCCAAAGACACACACGCACCCCCGGCGGAACACACGCTTAAATTAGCAACGCCGGAAGCAATACCTGAAATGCTTAAAATATTTCCACTTAATCCGGCTTGAAAAACATTGCCGGCATTGTACCCCAAAGAATATGGAGTACTACCGCCGGAAATTGTTACGCTTAATACCTGACCCACCAAAAGCGAAACACTTGTTTGACTTAACTGCAAAGATCCCCCGCTGGATGTATAAGATACAGTGACGTTTTGCGAACCACAGCTTCCGGAAGAAGAACAAACCGATATAGTGGCCGAGCCGGTATTAATTCCTGTTAAGGTTAAAGCAGAACCGCTAATTACCGCACTGACATAAGTAGAATTGGAATTATTGGAAACATAATAGGTACTGGCATTACCACCGGAAAGGCCAATACTCAAAACTTGACCAATAGATAAAGTCGGATTGGTCTGGCTAAATGCAAGTGGCGTAGTGCTGGCGGTTCCGGCTGTGGCGTTAATAATTCCACAAGCGCTCATATCGGAGGAACACACGGTAATTGCCGAAGTGCCTGAAGTGGCGGTGGTAGTTAAAGTAATAGTGGAACCGCTAATGGTCGGCTGAATTACTGACGAATTAGAATTATTCAAAACTGTATAAGTGCCGGTACCGCCGGAAATTGTAATAGGTACACTTTGCCCCGGGGTTACAGTAACACTGCTCACGCTAAAGCTTAAAGCCTGAGCTCCGCTATTTTGAATAGTAATATAAATGCTGGCGCAAGTGGAACTGTTACCGGCAACGCAAATACTAGCCACAGTAGAACCGTAGCCAATACCAATTATAGAAACTTGCGTACCATTAATATTAATATTGGCCACCGGCGGGTTGGAATTATTAGACACATAAATTGCTTTACCGCCGGTGTTATAAGCGGTAACATTTACAGTTTGATCTTTTGATAAAGTTACCCCTGTTTGGCTTAAAGAAAAAGTTCCGGAAGTACCTAAATTCGGCCAAGTCGCAACCGAAGACTTTGTACCATTGAGTCCATTTGTGGACACATAAACCTGACTCTCAGAAACAATATTATAAGTAGCGGAACTAATTATTGAGGAAAAATATCCGCTGGAATTAGTTGTCCCAATAGAATCCACCATTAAACCAACATCTTTTTTATTATAATAAAATATTACACTTTTATTTGCGTCGCCATTAACCGTCACCTCCACTCGATCCCCATCTCCTTTACTTAATAAGCATAAAGTGGGGGTTGCGTCCGCCCTGGCCATAGGTGTCAATCCAGATAACAGTAAAATTGCAACCACAATACTATATAACAATTTTTTATATTGAAGCATAAATTTTTTTTAATTTTATTTCAAAAACACCACTCAATATACCTATATTGTACCACAAATCAGGCACAAAAACCAAAAAAAAATTTCTCTCATATATAAAACAAAACTCCCCTCCTCCAAAAGGGGGAAGGGAGTTTGCCAAATTTTTAAACAATTTGGAAAGTTTTAACTATTTAACCTAAAAGGTTATTTAGTCAAAGTCTGGGAATCTGTAGGCAGATTCTTGACTAAGTAGTCACTGAAGTAATCCGAAGAGGTATAAACATGACTCTGAGCGGATTCATCAGACCAGATGAAGCTTGCACCAGACAAAGCACCGGCATTAGAAGCAACCGGACCAAGGAAAGAAGTATTGGACGGGTTGGCAATCTTAGTGCTGATGTAGTCGTTGGTGGACAAAGTACCGGTCACATTAGCTTTCAAGTAGTAGTTCTTGGCACCACTGACTTCCTGATCGGAAGTAGCAGAAACACAAGTAACTGTACCGGAAGTGTAACCAGTACCTAAGTTGGTAGCTGTACACGCAACACCGCTTACAGCCTGACCAGAATCGGCATCATACAAAGTTGTTGCCGAAGTACCGGTCGCAATGCTTTCAGCGGCGGTTTTGTTAACAGTAAACACTATGGTGTTCCAAGCAATTGTGCCTGTTCCACCAGTAGAAATGCTAAATTTGGACACAGTGTTGTCACCAGCAACCAATGTGCTTTGTGGTAAAGCAATATTGGTCAAAGTTGGGACAGCTTTCAATACGCGTACTTCTTTAGCAATACGAGCAGTGAAGCTACTTTCATCTGCCTGAGTGGTTTGAACACCACTGGAATTGTTGACCTTATAACCGGTCATAGTAACGCGCACATTTTCACCAGAAGTACCGGCAGCGTAGCCGACAGTACCTAATTGTAAGTCAACAGTCACAACTTTAGTGCTGTTAGACGGAACAACTATAGACAAACCGCTAAAGGTAACAGTTGTCATTCCTGGCTTGGAAACAGATTTCACTCCACCAGTGGCTACATCACTGCCATCAGCAGCCTTCAAAATAAAGCTGTTAATAGTTGTAGCACCGCTAGTTGTAGCGGTGAGTTCAGTGATGGTATAGGCATCGTTGGAACTAGTAAATTTGTATGAAGCTACTGTTTTAGTCTGTCCACCGGAAGTAATAAAGGCTACCGGGGTAGACGGATCAACTGCAGTCACAAGGCTACCAGCGTTATAAGTGATGGTCTGTCCTGTCTGAAGCCCAGTGTTAACTGAAACACCGGAAGAAGAAGTTGTGCCATAAACAGTTGCTTTAGCATTCATATACTCGCTGGTACCAATTGCGGTGCCGGCGGCATTAGAAGTCTTTAAGCTGGCATAAACCTCAACAACAGCAGTAGCATTCTTAGACAACTTAAATGTGCCTGAGAATGTGTTGGTTCCGGAAGACAAGGTTGACTTTACGGTACCAAACATGTTGCCATTTACTTTGACCATAATATCGGTTAACGCACCATAGTCAAATTTATCGGCATTAGCACTGCCAGCTGTGACTGAAACCTCAACAGAATTCAAATCAATATCTTCGCTTGAGCTACCAACCAAATTAAAGGCGGCAACTTTATATGCGGTTTGAGGTAACGGAACAGTTTGGCCAGTATAGTTTGTCTGAGAGGCCATGGACATAGAACCAGTAACAATATTCATACTGTTACCATCAATGTCACTGCTCGGCACGCCAATATAACCTAAAGAGGTCATCTTTTGGGCATTGCTGCTACCTTGTTTGATACTAGCTTTGATAGTCTGAAGAGCTGCAAGGTTATTGGTTCCATCGTTATCATACATATCTGCATGAATTTCAATGGCAACCGGAGTACCCGGCTGCACAGTGTAGTTCAAGGTATATGATGTGCCACCAGAGGCTAATGTAGCCAAGTTGGCATTACTGCCATACTGGGCGCCGTTGACCAAAATTTTACCATTGCGCAAGTTGGCAACAGTGCCGGTGCTGGAAGTAATACCAGCAACTAAGGTTTCAATTTTAACAGCTTCACCATAAGCAGTTACGGTGTATTTAGCCAAAGTGACATCAGAAGAATCTTTGATAACATCTCCGGACGGAGAGTCAGAAGTCTTCTGGAAAGTCAAATTACCACTGTTAATAGCGTTATCGCCATTATATGTACCGGTAGAAACAGTCGCAGGGAAGTTACCGCTGCTATAAGTAGCGGCTACTACTGCACCGTAATTGCTGTCAGTAAAGTCGGCATCCACTTTGTTGCGAACCTGGAAGTGGAAGTAGCGAGAAGAACCGCCAACAATATCAGCCAATACGCTAAAGGTGCGGGTACCGCTCTTTAAAGTAACTGGGCTGAAAGAGAAATAAGCGTAACCATCAGCAGACAGGTTTTGTACCTGAGCAACTTGGTTGCCGTCAATTCTCAAACGGAAATTATTTAGATCAGAGTTATTAACTGAACCAATTTGGCGAATAGCCAATCGGCTCAAAGTAACATCTCGGGTACCAATGGACACCATACTCTTGAATACTTCGGTATCTTTGGCCGGATCAAAGCTGCTGTTAGCAGGAGAGATTGTGCCAAAATCCACCGTAGATAATGTGACTGAGGAAACAGTCATCACGTTACCGGAAATGGTAACAGAGGTAGGGGAACCACTAGCAACTGCGTAACCAGTCAATTGAACACCAACGGTCTGTCCAGAAGTAGTTTCACTGGAGTTATCAATTTCGGCTACAACAGTAATAGTCTTGCTACCGGAAACGGTGAACAAGCCACTAGCATTGGCAAAAGTGACAGTGCTGCTACCACCAACAGAAGCGGCATCAGTTAAACGAGTGTTACCTTCGTAAAGGTATACATTCTTTAAGACAGTGTCGGCTGATACACCAAATCTCTTCAAAGTGAAAGAGGTTATGGTACCAGTACCATTAAAGACATATTTGGCCATATTAACAGCCGCTGCTCCTTTAACGATAGTGCTGGCAGCCGGAGAGTCAGAGGCCAACATGGCGCTGACGGAACCGGAGACTACTGGAGCACCGCAGTTTGAAGTGCAAGGTACTAACGCAGTTGGGCTAAGCTGACCCGCAACGCGAGCAGCCATAACACCAGTCTGAGTCATTGTTTTGTCGGCAGCGTTAGCTGGGACAACGTTGGCAAAGGAATAGCCCCAAGAATTGAAGGTGGCTAAATCCGGAATACCAAGCAAGCCGGTAGAACCGACTAACTGAACTGTACCGTTGTTGTTGACCAATACACCTGGGCGATGAGCCGCGGTGGTATTGTCAATGTTGGTGGTCTTGCTCATGAAAGAAGAGTCACCGTAAACGGCTTTGCTAAAGCTAAAACCAAGGCCTGTAAAGACCGCAGCGCTGGTAAAGGCAGCTTTTTGGCCACCAGTTATCAGGGAGCATTCGCCTTTGACATCGGAGTCTTTGGTCACTTCAGCGCAGAAGATTTTACCATCCTGCGGAGGAATGAAAGAACCGGTTGGTAAAGACATGTCTTCCGCGTTGGCGGTGACTACGCTGGCCCAGGAGTTGAATCCATAGGACAGGAAGGCGCCGGCGGAAGTGTAGGGGCGGAATTGACCGCTGACAATCATGCCAACAGTACCGGATTTATCGACATTGGTACCGTCCGCGTGAACCGCAGCCGAAGCTACGAAAGGGACAGCCAATGACAAAGTCATCGCGACCGCAGAACCTACTGCAAAGATTTTCTTTGCGACAGAATTTTGCATTTTATAAATTTTCCTTTTTTTCCGAGAATTGATTATTCAATTGAGACAATCAATAGTTTTCGAAAAAAGTATTAATTAGTTTTACATCTTTTGCTGTTTCTAAAAAGAGCTCTAGAGATCACTTTTTAAAACTTTAGCAACGAGATGCATTGGGTTAGTTTGTAGCGACTGTAACGCCGCTTTAGATCGACCATCCCGGCCCTTTTTGCAAAAGAGCGGGATCATAAGCAGCTTGCCGTTAGCAAACTGCCCAATTAATTGTCTTGAATTGGCTCACACCCAGCGCTTAACAGCGAAAGGCAGATACCAACCCAAGGAGGGAAACTCTATAAAACTCCCCTCTTTGGGTTCGTGTAAGCGAAATTTCAATTAAAATATAGCCTGTTTTTGATTTCAGGCTTCTAGAGGCTTTAAAAGCCCTAAATTTACCAGATTCTAGGCTTTCATATAGGTAGACGCTCAACTTATGGCTTTGTTACAGACTGATTCTTTATTTTCTAACCTTCTTCCTGACACGCAAAAAGCCAGGAAAAAGTTATAAATATTGGCTTATTTCAGCCTAAATCTATTATATAACCTTTTCCTGACCTTTATTCTAAGCCTTTTGCAATATAACCATGGTGTGGATAACTACCTAAATTCTCAAACTATTTTAAATATTATAATATAACCAATGCTTTATGTCAACTAATAACCCTCTTATTAAAGGGATTGCTTAAAATACAAATAAATGATAAAATCAATCGTATTGGTTTAATAACGGGCTGTAGTATACCGGTAGTACGTCTGCTTTGGGAGCAGATAGACTGGGTTCGATTCCCAGCAGCCCGACCAAAAGATAAAATTACCGCCAAATGGCGGTTTTTTGTTATTTACACTAAAAATTATGATAAATATACTTAAATACCTATATCCTTGTCCGCTTGTATCCTTACATACTTACCATTCTTCCCTATTTATTTTCACTCAGTCTAACTATTAACACTCCCCCGCTCTTTACCTGCACAAAGTCTTCGACTAAGCCGTGAGAGCGATATTCAGTTAAAAGTTTTTTGGTGTTATTTAACAAAACACCGGTGCCAATTCCACAAATAATTTTTACCGCTTCGGTGCCGGCCATAAATTCTGAATTTAAAAAACTTTCCAGCTCTACCATGGCCACATGCACTGCCAGTCCGTGCAAATCTAACTCCGGCAACTGGCTGGAATTACTCAAATTCTCCGCAGCCATCGCCCATAGACTATCATCACGTACTGACATAATTTTTATTTAATTAAGTTGTTCCAATCGGCGGCAAATTTTGCTAAACCTTTATCGGTAAGTTCGTGGACAATATTATATTCCTGCCAAGATTTATCCAAACTAATTTCTTCATATGTGATGGGTTTTAAATTTTCACCCTCACCCTGTCCTCTCTCTGGAGAACCTGCCTCTATCCATTCTTTATAGGCTTTTAGCGGAGCAGTGATTAAATCGCAACCTAGCTCAATGGTTTTGGCAAAATGCTCCAAAGAACGAATGCTGGCCGACAGCACTTCCACATGACCGTCCCCGGTTTTATACATTTCCAGAATATTTTTTATTAAATCCATGCCGTTTTCTTGCCTGTCGTCCAAACGCCCCACAAACGGCGACACAAAAACATCGCCCTTCTTTGCGCCCTTGGTAGCGGCATAAATTGCCGCCGCCTGGGCCTGACTAAACACCAGAGTCATATTTACCCTTATCCCTTGTTTTGTCAGCATAGAAGCGGCTTTTAAGCCTTCAGCGGTAGTTGGAAGTTTAATATGGGCATTAGGAATCCATGAATAAAACTTTAGTCCCTGCTCAACCATAGCCTCAGCCAAAGTAGCAGAGTCCGCATAGACTTCTATGGATACCGAACCGTTTGGAATTTGATTGCTTATTTCTTTGACAACCTTTTCATAAAAGCTATAAATTTCTTCGTTGGAGAATTTTTTTCCCACGGCGTCGGGATTTTTGGCAATTAAACTCGGATTGGTTGTTTGACCGTCAAGCTTGCCTAAAAGCGCCAAAGCCTCTTTGGTTTCTTTTGGATCGCCACTGTCTAAAAATAGTTTTGTAATCATACTAGTTAAACAAGTTCTTGTCTTTTGACAATTTTTTTATTAACTCAAAGGCTTCGTCCGCGGTATCTACTAAATGAAAAATTTCCATATCGGCCTGGGCAATGGCGTTATTCTTTTGCACCATTGTCTCTTGCATCCAGTCTATTAACGGTTGCCAAAAATTTCGACTAATTAATATAACCGGCACGCGCTTAATTTTGTGTGTTTGAATTAAGGTGACCATTTCATAAAATTCATCCAAAGTGCCGAACCCGCCCGGGAAAAACACGTAGGCCGAAGAGGCGGTTTCCAGCATGACTTTTCTGGTAAAGAAAAAAGTAAAGCTTTCCGACTCATTAACGTATTGATTAGTGCGTTGCTCTGTGGCTAAGCGAATATTAATCCCCACACTACGACCACCGGCTTCAAACGCGCCCTTGTTAGCCGCTTCCATAACCCCCGGACCACCACCGGTAACTACCGCAAATCCTGCCTTGGCCAATTTTGACCCTAAATTAGTCGCCTCTTGATACACTCCATGCTCCAACCCCACCCGCGCACTACCCATAATGGACACGGACTTTTTAAACCGTTTTAAAAATTCAAACCCCATAGTCAATTCCCCCATTATTCGCATAATGGTCCAGCTGGAGACATCTCGGGTTTTCCCTTTTTTAAATAAATGGGTAATTTGGGATGCCGGAATGCAAATTTCTCTTCCCTGGGAAGTAAAACAAATTACATCGTGATGGTTTTGAGGTACTTCAGGTTTTTTTGGTGGCATAAAATTATTTTTTATTACTATTTTATATTTATTCTTAAAAATTACAAAATCCAAATTTCAAATGTCAAATCAAGCTCAAAGTTCAAAATCCAAATCATGCAGTTCATTAGAAATTGAAAATTAGAAATTTTTCCTCCTTAGTCTTGGCTCGCTTCTCCGCCTTGTCCAAGGACAAATCCTTTTTCCAACTCTTCGGAGTATTGTCCCGTACTGGCCAAGCTGTTCATTTTAGCGCGATGCAAAAAAGTTTTTTGCGCCAAATTTAAATTTTCTATTTTTCCGCCCCAGGCTTTAGTGGCGCCATCTTGCAAAGCCCGGGCAAAAGAGAACGTTAACGGCCACGATAAATTTTTTGTTTGGTTAATCGCATTCAAGTTAGCAGTGGCCTGGAGTTCGCTCTGTCCGCCGGAAAGAAAAGCCTGGCCGGCCAAATTAGCGGGTAATATTTTGGTAAAGACCCGCAAAGTGGCTTCGGCTACCGCTTCCGGAGTATCTAAAACTCCGGTGCCTTTACCGGAAATTACCATGCTGGTTTTTAATATTGTTCCTTCTAAGGCAACCCCGGCTACGGCCAATTCTTCAAATAATGCAGTTAATACTTTCTCACTGGCGCTCTCTGCCTGCTCAATCGTATGATCACCTTCAATTAACACTTCCGGTTCAACCATTGGTACCAGCCCGGCTTTTTGACATTCCAAAGCATAAGCGGCCAAGTCTTTGGCGTTTTGGCGGACGTTGGCATCTGTTGGCATATTGGCACCAATAGTAATCACACTGCGCCACTTACAAAATTTGGCACCCAGCGTTACATACTCGGCAAGTCTTTCGGCCAAGCCATCCAAACCTTTAGTAATTTTTTCTTTACTGCCTCCGCCAGAGGCGGATCCGCCTTCGGCGGAAAAATCCACCAGGCCCTGATCCACTTTGATTCCCGGCAAAATCCCTTCGGCATTTAACACTTCAACAAAAGTTTTGCCTGTAGAAGTTTTTTGGCGAATGGTTTCATCAAATAAAATTACTCCGGCAATATACTGCCCTTCGCCCGGGGCGGTAAGCAACATTTCCCGGAAAGCTCTGCGGTTGTCTTCGGTATTTTCTAAATTAATGCCGGAAAAACGCTTCCCTACAGTGTTCATACTTTCGTCAGCCGCCAAAATTCCTTTTCCCGGCGCGACCATTTGTTTGGCTATTTTGCTAAGTTCTGCAATATTCATAATTCTTAATTCCTTATTCTTAATTCTATTTATGATGATGTGTTGTTATATACCTAACCGTACCGGACATTCCGCGAATGACAATAGAATGAGTAATAATAGTGTCCCCGGTAACCCTAACTCCTTGCAATAACGGACCGTCAATTATTCCGGTGGCCGTAAAGGTTAAAATATTTCCTTTGGCTAAATCCTGAACGTTAAAAATTTTCTTGGTATTAAATCCTTGTTGTTTAATTAAATTTAAATGATGCTCGTCTTTAGGTTTAAACCGACAAAGCAACTGACCACCCAAAATTTTAATTGCCACCGCAGCCAACACCGCTTCGGCACTGGCGCCAATGCCCATTAAAAGATCGATTCCACTCTCCGGCATACACGGTGCAATTCCGCCGGCCACATCACCGTCGGTAATAAGGCGGACTCTGGCTCCACTTTTGCGAATTTCCTGAATTAAATCTTTATGCCTGGGCCTGTCCAACACGCAAACTGTCACGTCCCCGACTTTTTTATTTAAAGCTTTGGCAACTCTTTGAATATTTACTTTTGTAGATGCGTCTAAATTTATGACTTTGGCGGCTTTTGGCCCGGCCGCGATTTTTTCCATATAAGTATCCGGCGCGCTAAATAAACTTTTATGACTGCCGGCGGAAATAACCGCAATGGCGTTGTACCTGCCGAAGGCTACGCTGTCAGTACACTCCAACGGGTCAACAGCCAAATCCATAACAGGCACCGCGAAGCGGTGTCCCGAACGAAGTTGAGGGGCCCCCACTTTTTCACCTTGGTACAATTCCGGCGCTTCGTCTTTTTGCCCTTCGCCGATTACCACCGTACCTTTAAATTCAATTTGATTAAACCGACTGCGCATTTCTTTTACTGCCGCGCCATCGGCTTTTTTGGCCTCGCCTTTGCCGATCCATTTAGCCGCGGCAATCGCCGCCGCTTCGGTTACCCGCACAAACTCCAAAGCTAAATTTCTGTCCATATTTTTATAGTAAACTGTATACGGTAAGCAGCATACAGTGATTTAATGATGAGCTTTAATCCAAGAATAAATTAATTTTCCCACTTCGTCAGCTAATATCTCAGCAATTTTATATTCATCCTCTGTAATATATTTTAAATCTTTTGATAATAACAGCTGATAGCGTAATTCTTCGAGTGAACCTTGGGAAATATTATAAAAATGCAGCGAATCATTTGTTGATTTTCTTTTAAAACCTTCGGCAATGTTTGAAGGAATAGATACTGAACATCTCCTCATTTGGCTAACTAAGCCAAATACTTCTGATTTTGGAAATTTATCCGTGTACCCATAAATTTGCAGTACTAATTGATGAGCCTTCTGCCAAGCAATAATATCTTTGAATGATTGAATCTGCATACTGTTTACTGTCTACTGACCACTTGTCTCACTTGTTTAATTATAGCATTTTTGTCGATTTCCTCGAATGCCAGCAATTCTTCCGGCTTACCGCTTTTGGGCATTTTAGTTACTGCCAAACTTGCAACTTTATAACTTGATAAGTCTGAAACTGAAGCCAGTCCCCCGACAATGGCTTCATACAACCCGCCTTCGGAGTGATTATCTTCCACCACAATAATATTTTTGGTCTCCATTGCGGCCTTTTTTAAACTTTCCAAATCAAGCGGTTTAACCGAGTATAAATCTATAACCCGAATATTGATTCCTTCTTTTTGTAAATCCTCGTACGCGGACAATGCTTCATGCAAAGTTACGCCCGCGCCTATAACCGTAACAACATCACTAGTAGATAATTTTAGTGTGCACGACCCACCAATCTTAAATTCATGTTGTGTTAAGTTGCCTTCTTCCTTGCTACTTGCTACTTGATACTTACTACTATATAAAATGTTTGCCTCTTTACGTGTCGTCTGAATATAAACATTGCCTTGGTGTTTGGCTGCTTCCCAGACCAATTTTTCCGTTGAGACAGCGTCGGATGGGTACAAAACTACAGTTTCCGGCAAGGCCCGGAACATGGCAATCTCCTCAAGTCCCATTTGGCTACTGCCGTCTTCGCCAATACTTACACCCGCGTGCGAGCCAATAAATTTAATATTGCTCTGAGCCAATGCTGACATACGGATTTGATCATAGGCCCTTGTTAAAAACGCGGCAAAAGTTGAGACGAACGGCACTTTTCCTCGACGGGCAAACCCTAAAGCCATACCGACCATATTTTGTTCGGCAATAAAACATTCCACAAACTTTTCGGAGTGGTTTTTCTTTACGGAATCCGCATAAGTGGAATTAGAAGTTTCCGCGTCCAAAACTACCACGCGATTATCTACCTCTACCAAATTTGCCAACGCATTCCCATAAGCCTTCCGCGTAGCGACCATTTTCCCATTTTCGTAATTGGTAAATTGCATTGTTCCCGGCTTGATACTTGCTACTTGATACTTGCTACTTTCTGGCCTTACAATTTCCCCAACCAAACTCTTATCCACTTCCCCCAATTCCACCAGCGCCAACTTCAATTCCTCGGCAGACAGTGGTTTCCCATGCCAGCCGTCTTTATCTTCTATAAAAGACACTCCTTTACCCTTTAGTGTCCGTGCGATAATCATGAATGGCTTGTCAGCTGACAAGCTTGCCTGCTGATAAGCTTTTGTAATTTCATCAACATTATGTCCATCAATCACAATTGCATTCCAACCAAAACTTTCCGCCCGCTGTTTATAAATTTCCGTATTAAACCCAAGCATGGTTTCCCCTCTTTGCCCTAAACGGTTTACATCCACAATGGCCACTAAATTATCCAACTTGTAAAAAGACGCGGAAGCCATTGCTTCCCAAACACTACCTTCTGCCATTTCACTGTCGCCCAAAAGCACATATGTTTTATAGGATAGCTTATCTTTCTTAGCGTTTAGGGCCATACCTAGCCCTACCGAAAGCCCCTGACCCAAAGAACCGGTCGGTACTTCGGTATAAGGAAAAGCGGAGGTGGGATGACCCTCTAATCGACTACCAAATTTTCTTAAAGTTAACATTTCCTTTTCTGAAATTTTTCCTGCCACTGCGTAGAGCGCAAAAAATAACGGGCTGGCATGACCTTTAGAAAAAATTAACCGGTCGTTATTTGGATTTTCATGATCTTCCAAATCCGTTTTAAAAAACCCATTAAACATCAGTCCGGCCATTAAATCGGTGGCAGACAGCGAAGAAGACGGATGACCACTTTTGGCTTCTGTGGTGGAAGTTAAAATATAATAACGAATAAGTTTGGCTAGTTGTTGAATGTTATTTTGCATTTAAAATTAATTAAAAATTAACTTCATCTACAAAAATCACAAAATTTCTTTTGCATTATTCTGTAGGCTTCTGTAGTGTTTCCACTGTAGTTTCATTTTACCCTAAACTAGCCCCTAATGGCAAAAATATAACAATGGGCATCATAGCTTTTGCTATGATGCCCATTGTGCTCTACTATTTTCTTAACTTTAACAATTTTTTGATATCTCTCACTTTATCAAGTTTTTCCCACGGGAGCTTTAAATCATTCCTGCCAAAGTGGCCATATGCAGCGGTTTGGCGGTATAGGGGTTTACGCAAACCCAAATTCTTAATTATCATGCCGGGACGAAGGTCAAAAGTCTGGTGGATGATTTCTACAATTTTTTCTTCCGAATATTTGGAAGTACCAAAGGTATCTACACGAACAGAAAGCGGTTCAGGAATGCCAATAGCATAAGCCACCTGGACTTCCACTTTTTTGGCCACGCCAGCGGCCACTAAATTTTTGGCCACATAGCGCGCCATGTAAGAACCGGAGCGATCGACTTTGGACGGATCTTTACCGGAAAAACAACCGCCACCATGACGACCCATGCCGCCGTAGGTGTCCACAATAATTTTGCGCCCGGTCAGTCCCGTATCCCCTTGCGGTCCACCAATCACAAAGCGTCCGGTGGAATTTACCAATATTCTGGTATTTTTATCCAACAAATTTTTTGGAATTACGGAATTAATTACATATTTAATAATATCGGCTTTTAATTTGTCACTTTGCACATCGGCATCGTGTTGAGCGGCAATTAATACCGTATGCACGCGCTTTGGTTTGTCGCCGTTGTATTCCACGGTTACTTGGCTTTTACCGTCCGGACGTAGGCCTTTGACAATATTTTTCTTGCGCACATCGGCAAGCTTTTTGGTTAATTTATGAGCCAAGACAATGGGAAGAGGCATAAACTCTTTAGTTTCGTCAGTAGCCAAACCAAACATTAACCCTTGGTCACCGGCACCGATTTTTTCCAAATCTTCTTTTACAATTTCGCCTTTCTTATTTTTTTCAAAACTATCTACACCCATGGCAATGTCACTGGACTGTTCTTTAATCGCCACCATCACCCCGGAGGTTTCCCACTGGAATCCATACTCGGCATCGGTGTAGCCAATATCTTTAATTACTCCGCGGGCAACTTTGGAAATATCCACGTAGGTGCTGGTAGTCACTTCCCCGGCCACCACGCAAATACCGTTGGTCAGCAATGTTTCCACAGCCACACGACCGCGAGGATCTTCTTTTAAAATAGCATCCAAAATTGCATCGCTAATTTGGTCAGCCATTTTATCCGGATGTCCTTCGGTGACGGACTCGGAAGTAAACAACTTTTTTACTGGACTAAGTTTTGCTTTGGCTTTTTGAGCCATAAAAAAAATTCCTTTCTTTATCCTCATCTAAAAGATGAGTTAGCACCTTCTTCCGATTGGAAAATCGGGATGGGTTGCTGCCCCGCTTATTTTAAAAGCGAGGGCTCTTGATAAATAATATTAAATTCTTATATAAACAATAACCGAAATTAGAAAAAATGTCAAAGTCCCTACCCAAACAAACTGGCGTGAGCTCCCAGCAAACCGTTACGAATTCCGCTACCGGCCGGGTCAAAATCTATCCAACTCTCCCCTACTTTCACTTGCAAATATTGATGCAGGACAAAATTTAAAAATACGTATTTTACTTTAATATCACTGGCAGTAAAAAATTTACTGTTTACCAGCATGTTAAAGCCCACAAAATTTATGGTGTTACAATAAAGAAATCCCTTGGTTTGCCAAATATCCGCCAAGTTGGTGACAAACAATTTTGAAATATAAAAAGCTGCCTTAAACCTAGTGTGTTGCCATTGGTGCAAAGTTTTACTTAACACCGCGTCATAGACCCCCTGCAAAAAAGTCAGTTGATTTTGGGACTTGTTTTCCAACTCCACAATTTTGATTTTCATATCCTGTGGCAATTCCACTTTCGGCATATTTTGTTTAAAGCCCATAAACGGCACCACCAGACGTAAAAACACAAAGACAACAAAAAAATAAATTAAAATTATACCGACAATCCAAAGTAAAATTTGCATACACCAATTATAACCCAGTTGATTTTTCTAAGCAAAAACGCTAAAATAATACAAACTACATGCGGAATTCGTATAATGGTAGTACTCTAGCCTTCCAAGCTGGAGGCACGGGTTCGATTCCCGTATTCCGCTCCAAATAAAAATACCTCGCTATATGCGGGGTATTTTTATTTCTAACCTAAAATTATGGTATAATAAAGACAAATTAATCAACAAAAAAAATGGACACCCAAACAAACCCACCCGTGGCTCAGCCGGCGGTGGCAAACTTTGTTCCTACTTTCAGCTTTCCGACAGCAGGAAAAATTTTTAATCAAGCCAAAGAAATTTATAAAACCAAATTTCAAAGTTTACTTTTAATTTCATTATGCTCAGTGGGCTTAAGTGGCATTTCTGGTTTTGCTTTAGGCAAGAGTGTGACATATTTTAAATCCACTGCCGGGGCAAACGAAATTACAGGAGTAGCATTGGCCGCTATTGTTGGAATAATTATTGCCTGTATTTCCGTCTGGGCTTTTGCCGCAACTATTCGTAATATTACCTCTCCCGACCCAATTATTTCTGCCGGCAAGTCTTTTAGCGAATCCTCCAAAGATATTATGCCGTTAATTTTTACCGGCCTATTGGCATTTATATTTATTTTTGGCGGCTTCCTTTTATTAATTGTTCCGGGGATTATTTTTGCTTTTTGGTATGGCCAGTCGGCTTACGTGGTAATTACCGAAGGATTGTCCGGCAAAAAAGCTTTAGATCAAAGCAAACTTTATGCCAAAGGTAATATTGGGCAAATATTTAAAAAAGGTTTTTACATCGGCATCATTTCTATACTTATCGGATTCGCCGTGGGTATTATTTTTGGCTCAATTGATAAATTACTAAACCTGACTTTTATGACTCTAATTGGTAATATTATTTTCCAACTCTTTTGGACTCCACTGGCCAGCGTCTATGCCTTTCTCCTGTTCCAATACTTAAGACAATCTAAAACTGTTTCTGCCCCAATGCAGTAATTCATTACCTATTATAAAAGCCCCTCTCTAGAAGGGGCTTTTATAATTTTTAGATTTTGTAGATTTACTGTCTGAGCTTGATTGCTTCTTTAAACGCCTCGCCGGCTTTAAACTTTGGCGTATTCAGTTCCGGAATAGTAATTTTCTGAGACGGATTGCGTGGGTTCACGCCAATACGCGGTGCCCGGTGCGACACGCTAAATTGGCCGAACCCGGAAATATTAACTTTATCCCCGCCTCTTAACGTTTCATAAATCATTTGAGTAAATGTATTTACAAACCGCTCGGCCTCAGAATGGGTAATTCCCAATTTGGCAGCCAATTGTTCAGTTAGTTGAAGTTTATTCATATTCGCTCCTTATTTTGGCTTAATGCTTAAAATTTTAACCTCTTAGGGTGGAAATCACCCAATACTAAGGCAAAAACTGTACTTGTATTATACTCTATTTTTTTAAACTAATCCAGGTTCTTTCGAAAAAATCCAGATAGGTGTTTTTTTCCAAGTCCAATTAATATTACCAAAGAACTCCCTGCCAAGACTAAATATTTATACGCGGCGGCAGATGATTTTGGTGCATTGCTTTCCGCTGGACTTTCCGGATTATCCACAAAAGTTTTATTTGCTTCAGTAATACTACCGGAATCTAATTGATTAATTCTATTTTCTAGCATGGCCACCTTGGCCTGTAAATCATTATAAGCGGTATTTAATTTGTTGTAGTCATTCACACTCTTGGAAGTACTTGATAGTTTTACTACGCTGTTAACTATTTTTGCCGGCTCCATTGTACTGGCCGACAGCACAATTGCATTCCCTTCTCCCGGAGATGGACTACCGGTCCAAAAAAAGTTCCCGGATTCAGTCCTGGCATAAGCCTCTCCGGCTTTGGCTTTAGGATAGATCAAGTCAAAAATTTCTCTCCCATACATATCATACAACGCAACCGCCCCTCCATTGTTTCGCAAAGCTCCGGGAAGATCGTCGGAATATAAAACCAAATATGATCTGGCGGGTATTAAACTACCTGGGTCAAAAATTTTACTTTTAGTGCCAAGTTTTAAAACCATTCCACCCAAATCTATCGTGGTGGATGCATTATTAAAAATTTCTACAAATTCTTCCTGCTCGGCCAACGATGAGGGTAAAATTTCACTGGCAAAAATTAGGGGCAACTCCGGGATTAAATTATTATCTTTGCCGGGCGTGGGAATTTGATACTGCCATTTATTGTCTTGAAGTTTTGCCCAAGCGCGGTTTTCCGGCGCGTCAGTGTACTCAATAAATTCCACCAACTGCTTTTGCGCAGAAAATAGTTTTACTTTTTCTCTGCCGGAATTATTTAAACTTAAAGAATCTTTGGGCAAATAAATTACCACTAATCCCAAAGGCGAAACGGTGGTGGCGGTGGAAATTACATAAGCCCCGGAACTCCATACATCAGTTTCCCCATCTGCTAAATAAAAGCCATTTAAACTGCTGGTTGAGTTGGAAGAATTATAAATTTCCACCCACTCATTCCCCACATCATCCCCGACCGGGTTGGAAAAAATCTCATTTAATTTAAATGGTGAGGTGCCCAAATACGAAACGGCTGTTGCTGTTCCCCCGCTAGATCCACCACTCCCCCCGCTGAGGGTTATTGTGGGCGGTTGCCACGCGCCGTCTCGGTATTCAAAAATGCCATCATCGTAAGCGAGCGCGGAATACGATGCGGTATGACTTAAGCTCTTGTCACCAAAATACAAATTTACTTCATCACCCCCACTGTTGTTTAGCGCAAAAGCATCCACGGGCAATACAAATCTTTTAATTTCCCCGGCAGTAATACCGCCGGACAAACCATACGCGTCACTAGCCGGTCCACCTCCGGTATTTTTATCGTCCAAAAACCAGCCGGTTAAGTCCACGTCCACACTATCTAAATTTTGCAACTCAATCCATTCCCCTCCGCTATCCTCCCCGATTGGATTGGGCAAAAACCGATAAATTTTTACCTTTTCACTTTTAATCAACATCTCCGGCGTGCTACTACTGGTAGTTGTCGCAGTGGTTTCCGGCGTAGTGGTGGGAGTAAAAGCCGGTGGCGGACTAACAACTTCGCAAGTCTTGTCTGCTCCGGAAATAGCTAAATTATTTGGACTTGATATTTGTACGGCAAAATCCGAGGCATTATTTTCTGAGTACGCCACTCTGACAAAAGCCCAATCAACTGCCGGTTTGTCAGCAGTGGATGGAATAGTAGGTGCCGTGCCCAATGGCGAGTTTTCCGCGCTAGAGCCGTAAGCAAATTTGTCTACAATATTTACATCTTCCCCACCGGAAACCCCTTCAGTTGTAGAGGCTAAAAATACAGTCGCTCCGGCACTACTCCCGGAAAGTGAAAAATTAGTGTTTGATAAATCCCCTGCTACGCCACCGTTGTATTGTGAACCCGTAATTAAATAATAACTTTGGGGTGGTAAAATAATTTTCGGTAAAACTTTTTTATTGGAAAGCGGGAAACTGCCGGTGCTGGATTTATACTGCAATGACCAGCCGTCCAATGTCACGCACGAGTCAGACGGATTATAAATTTCTACAAACTCGTCATTGGCCGTATTATCGCCTTCAATTTGTACTTGGCTAATGACTACCTTGCTTGTTGTCGTATCAGCCTTGGCCAAGCCGGTTAAAAACAAACTCCCCACAAACACCACTAGAGCGCAAAAAAACCCTTTCATATTCAAACTCATACTTTTGATATTAATTTTTTTGAATAAAAAAACCGATTCAGGAAGTAACTTCCTTAAATCGGTTTTTTAAGTATTTTCAATTGCCGGCGACTTGGGGTCTTCATCTCCCTCAATATCTTTTGGATCCAGCTCCTTATACAAAGTCCCCATGACTCCGTTTATGAATTTGCCGGTAGATTCCCCGCCAAAGGTTTTACCCAGCTCCACGGCTTCGTTAATGGCCACTTTGGGCGGAACTTGTTTTAAAAACATTAGTTCAAAAATTCCTAGTCGTAAAACATTTCTGTCCACCGGCGGAATTTGCTCCATTGGCCACTCGGTCGCATTCTTCACAATAATTTCGTCTATGGCTGCTAAATTATCCCTGACACCGTAAGCCAGCTCATAAACAAACTCTTCCCCTTGCGCTTCTTTACCAAATTCCCGGATATGATTTTTTAAAATCCCTTCCAGGTCTTCTTTGCGCTCGTTAAAATCCCATTCAAACAGGGATTGCATGGCTATTGTTCTGGATAAATGTCGATTGGCCACGAAATTAAAATTAAGTGTAAAATATAAAGCTAAAAATCAAAAACTCCCTCCCTAAATTAAGGGTTAGAGAGTTTTAAATAATAATTCTTGATTCTTGCTTCATGCTTCATGATTCAAGTTTATTAGTGACGTAGAGCGAGACCAGTCATTTATGACTGAGCGAGCCGAGGAGCTAATACAGGCTCAGAGACTCATAAGTATAAGCTCCGATGAGCCTTTATTTTGTTACTTTTTTGCCTTTGTAGAATCCGCAATTTTTGCAAGGCAAGTGCGGCATAACCGCGGCTTCGCAATTCTTGCAAACTGCAAAAGAAGTTTTCTTTAAGGCATCATGACTGCGACGTTGGTCTCTGCCGCTACGAGTTTTGTGCTTTTTGGGAACGCCCATGAATTTTTCCTAAAAATTCACCCTGAGTGAGGTTTGCTGTGCAAACCGAATCGAAAGGTAAAATATTAATATGATCAAAAACTTTGTTTATTATAGCGAATACCGGCCTTCCCGTCAAATAGAATTATTTATTTTGGCAGGAGGCTTTTTAGGTCTGTGCCAAGTTCGACCTGCCCGCCATGCCTTTATTATTTGCTTTAGATTGATTTTTTCTCTTTGATAATCTTTAAAATACATTACCAATTCTAAATAGGCGTTGGCAGGCGGGGGCATTTCGATGATTGAAAAATAACGATGGAATTGGTCGAAACTAAAAGCCTCAAATTTTCTTTTATAGACCGCTTAGCGATTACAGGAAAGCGAATAAACAATTTATTTTGCAACAAACTTTTTATTCGCCTAACCGCTAAACGGACCACAAAAGAAAATTTTTAAATATATCCCTACGCCTCAATCCGCAAAATTTGTGAACTAAGGTATAGGGGGAGCTATGAGCGGGGGCAGAGTTGTCTGTCCGATCTCAGTCTTGGCTCCCCAGCCAAATGACGATGTAGACGATTAAGGCACCAATCGCGGGTACCAAGATTAAGAAAATCGGCTTGTAGATATTGCACCACAAGACGAACAGCCTATCTTCCATACTACACCACCCAGGGTGGCAGCTGACCTTCGTCCCGCCCCTCCAGTTTAGAAGGGTTTTTTGCGTCTTCACGAGCATTGAACCAGTGAAGAACTGCCAAAAAAATTCCGATCGGCAACGCGATGATTACGCCGATCAAATTTTTTATTCTCTGCATTTTCCTCCTCTGATGGATCCCATAAAGGCGACCCATATCTCCAGCGGCCAGTCGAGCCGCTGGGTTTGGTTGCGCCGGCGAAAAATTCTCGCCAGCGCCCCCTTGATTGCTACCAGGATGCGGTAATTTTTCATCCGCCTCCTTTGTGCTTGAGCCACCGGCTTAGGCAAATGGCTCCAAGTCCGGCGATGATCAAAAAAACCATTCCGTACTGTTCTCCAAGTTGATCAAGCATCATCAGCCTCCCAGTTGATGTTTGTCAACCTCGGCCAGCCGTTGTCTATCATCCGGCTCAAGAGCCGGTAGATTGAAAACGGCAAAATCATTGCTTCAATGAGTTGTCGCATGGCCCCTCCTTGATTACGGGCACAATCGCGCAGTATACAATATATACAATCGCGACTAAATCGATAGCCACGACAAAAATAACCACAGGATTCTGCATAAATCCCCCCAAACCTGACAACAAACATAATTGTTTACTGGCAAATTTGGAAGGGTGAAATCGGCGATACTAGCACGACCACACCCAAGCTTCTGCCTTACCGGCTGACGGGGACAATCCCCTCGCCGGATACATACAGCACAAACCAGACAAGGGCGACAACCCCTACCACCTTTACGATGGTAAGTGCCATCTTCCCAATTCGGTGCCATACTGGCACCGTCTGTATATCGCTATAGGGCATCTTTCCCTCCTTGTGGGAATGATGTTGTTCTTCGTCCGCATGCACTTCAGCGGACAAATTTTCCTTCAACACTCGGGGGAGGTTTTAGGAATTGCGAACTTACGTTCGCCGTTTTAAGTCCAAAATAATTTTGGGCGCAAAACGGTAAACATCGTTATGTTGGCTATTATACTTTTTTTAAAACTTTAAATCAATCCAAAACTTTTTTGAATTTTGGAGGGCGGCATAATGTTGCGTTGGCAACGCCGCCCATCCGATGCTGTTGGTCTTCGCTCAGTGAGGATGAGGAACCTCAATCCCACTGACAAGGGTGGCACAAACAACCGCCGCGATTAATAGGCAAAAGCCTATTATTGTGTTTTGGCTTGCAGGATTTAAACCCTGCCACCAAAACCGAATTGGCCCTACTTGCCGTCTGGGGTAATCCATATATCCCTTCCCGCTTCCGGTGGTCCCTCATGGACCTGCTGTGGCTGGCATTTTTGCCAGATCTCAATCCCCACGGAGATCACGACGCCAGTTGCCATCATGATAATCACCGTGGAAACAACAGCCTCCAGGAGACTGTTAAAAAACCAACTTCTTTTCCAATAGGGCATGTTATGCCCTCCCCTCTTTTTGAATTTTCTCACGAACATTTTTGCCAACAAAAACTTGCTGGCAAAAATGTTCGTTGGAATTTTTTTCCAAAATTGTGAGTCTATGAGTAACAGGTCAATCCGTCTCGGACGGAAAATATATTTTACCCGATCATATGGCTCACGATCCTAGAAAAAAAATTCTTTTTTTATCTGCCCTCCCCCATTCTTCCCCATTCTCAGGGAATAACTCTTGTCGCTATACTTTAGTATAGCGACAAGTCTTTGGGTCTAATCAAATAAATTCGGGGCAACGAAAAAACCGTAAACTCAATACAGGAGAATCAATTTAAAAATTATTCTTGTATGCAGTATACGGCTTTTTCGCGCCCCCAATCCGGTATTCCCGAAATCAGGAGCATGTAGTAAATCACAGATACACAGATAGGCGCATATTACACCGATAAAATGTATGCTATGAACTTTATCCTCACACGAATCTTCACCAAGTAATGTGTAAGCAACGAAATCTCTAATAAATGTATGTCAGATTCTAAACTGTGCAAAACCAATGAAGATTAGCGTGAGGACAAATACCGTTACATTTTCCTGTAAAAATATAAAGATATAGTATTTGATTGTTAATGTCTCCCAATTGGGTACGACTAAGCAGTATACGCTAAAACCGCCCTCTTGTCAAGACTTTAGGGCGGTTTTGTGTTTTTCCCTTTTGTTTAAGCCAAATTATCCTTCTAGTATTGCTTTAATATCTGAAATAAAGTTTTCTAGAGCCACTTGGCCTAAACTCAAGTTTTCTTTCGATGCTGATGTATAAAGCTTCTGAATATACAATAGACGTTCAACTAGTTTAGGATTTTCATCCAAAACTCTCCTTAAATTTAGCCTAACTGAATTTGGCACAGGAAGATCCGGATTATCAACTACAAAAGCAACTAAAGGATTGGGCTGGTTTTCTAACTTGGAATTTTGTGATATTTCTCCCATAAATGTATTGGCTAATATTTACACCCTAATAATACCAAAACTCCCCCGCCTTGGCGAGGGAGTTTGTTTTTACATCTTACTAGCTTATTAGCTTGCTCTCTTACTAGCTTCCCTAGTACATTCCGCCCATACCGCCACCCATACCACTTGGGGCAGGCTCGGCAGTTTTTGGTTCGGGCTTGTCTACCACAATTGCTTCGGTGGTTACTAATGTAGAAGCAATGGACACTGCGTTTTCCAAAGCTAGGCGGGTGACTTTTAACGGGTCAACAATTCCGGCTTTCATCATATCTTCCACAACACCAGTCTGCCAGTCAGAACCATCGTACTTGGTAAAGTCATACCCGGCATGGCTTCCCTGAGTCTGAATATATGTGATAATGCCGGTTGGTTCTACTCCGCTGTTTTGGGCAATTTGTCTTAACGGCGCTTCTAGCGCAGCGCGAACAATTTTATAACCCATCAACCGAGCGCCTTTTTCTTTAGACATTTCTTTGTCCAAAATCGGCACAATTTTTACCAAGGCTGCGCCACCACCGGCTACAATTCCTTCTTCCACGGCTGCTTTGGTGGCATTTAACGCGTCTTCAATTTTAAACTTTTTGGCTTTCATTTCCGTTTCCGTAAACGCGCCAACTTTAATTACCCCAACTCCGCCGGCCAATCTGGCCATACGTTCCTGTAATTTTTCTTTATCAAAGTCAGATGTAGAATTTTTAATTTCCGCTTTAATTTGACTAACGCGGTCTTCAATATTTTTCTTATCTCCATTACCGTCCACAATCGTGGTATATTCTTTGGTGGCAATAACTTTCCTGGCTTTACCTAAATCGGCAATTTCGGTTTTGTCCAGTTTCAAACCCAGGTCATCGGAAATTACTGTCCCACCGGTAAGCACGGCAATGTCCTGCAACATTTCTTTGCGCCTGTCACCAAAACCCGGAGCTTTTACGGCCAAGACGTTAAATGTTCCGCGTAATTTATTTAGCACAAATGTGGTCAGCGCTTCACCTTCCACTTCATCGGCAATAATTACCAAATCTTTTTTTCCGCTTTGGGCAACTTTTTCTAAAAGCGGTAAAATATCTTGGACGCTGGAAACTTTTTTATCGGTAATTAAAATATAAGTGTCTTCCCAAACCGCTTCCATTCTCTCGGTGTTGGTAACCATGTATGGGTTAACAAAGCCTTTGTCAAAACGCATACCTTTAACTACTTCTTTTTGTAAACCGGTGGTTTGACCTTCTTCTACCGTAATTACACCGTCATGGCCAACCTCTTCCATAGCTTCAGAAATTAATTTACCAACTTCTTCGTCTAAAGAAGCAATGGTGGCGACTTGCTGGATTTCGGACTTTTCTTTAACTTCTTTCTTCATTTTGCCGAGTTCTTCAACTACAAACTTTACGGCATTATCCATACCTTTTTTTATTTCATTAGCTTGTGGGCTGGCTAGCGCGGCGGCTTCAAAAGCCTGTTCTATCATTTTCTGAGCCAAAACCGTAGCGGTGGTGGTTCCGTCACCGGCTGCTTCGTTGGTTTTGTTGGCGACTTCCTGAATAAGTGATGCACCAACATTTTCAAACTTGTCTTCCAGCTCAATATCTTTGGCCACAGTCACACCGTCGTCGGTAACTACCGGACTGCCGTAACCTTTATCTAAAATTACCGCTTTGCCCGTGGGGCCAAGAGTAACTTTAATTGCATTAGCCGCTTTGTCCACCCCGGCCTTAATTGCTTGCTTGGCTTCAAAGCCGTATTTGATAATTTTGCTCATAATTTTTAAAAAAATTAATTTTCAATTTTTGATTTTCAATTTTCAAACAATTTCTAATTAAATAATTCTTACAATTCAATCATTGTTTAGAAATTAGAAATTGAGAATTGAAAATTTGATTCTATTATTCCACTAAAGCTAAAATGTCACTATCATCTTTTTCTTTACCGACATACAATATTTTGTATTCGGTTTTTTCGCCATTTTCTTCCGTTTCCACTTCTTCACCGGCATATTTACCAAACACAACGGTGTCCCCGACTTTAAGACCCAAAGCGGCAATTTCACTGCCATTGCCTAATTCTACAATTTTTCCTTGTGCTTTTTTTTCTTTGTCCGCGTTAGCCGGCAAAACAATTCCGCTTTTGGTTACTTCTTCGCTGGAGAGCTGTTTTACCAGTACCCGGTTTCCCAATGGTCTGACTTTCATAAGTTTTTACTCCTTAGCTTAATTTTCAATTTCTAAAGCAATTATATAACTCAATTTATCACTCTGTCAAGTTGAGTGATAAAGGTTACTGTAACCTGTATTAGCCCCCCTTGCCGTGATATAATAACACCATGTTAAACGCTTATCAAGATGCCAATTCCGCCATAAAATACCTGGATTTTCTTAATTCCCCAAACGGACAAATTCAGCAAAATATTTTATGGCAGACTATTTCCCTCCGTTTGCCCCATGACCCTGAATCTAAAATTTTAGATGCCGGGTGTGGCCCCGGTTGGTTAACTACAAAACTTCATAAACTTTATTCCAACATCCAGGCTTGTGATTCTTCCGAATTGTTTATTAAGTTTGCCAAAAGCCACAATACAAATATTCCCTTTACCCAAGCCGGACTACTGGAGTCTCTCCCCTACCCGGAAAATTATTTTGACACCATAATTTTAAACATGGTGGGACCGGATTTGGCAAATTTAGATTTAGCAATAAAAAATATTTCTGTCGTTTTAAAACCTGGGGGCGTGCTTATTATGACCGTACCAAACCCAAAATATTCCTTCCCGGCTGCCGTATGGAAACGAGGTTTTTTGGATATATTACTTAGGAAAAAACCAAAATTAATTTTTCAGACTCCGCCCCCGGTCGGACAAAAAATCCAAAGAGAATTCTCGTACCAGGGCTTTATCCCGTCATTTTATTATACTTTGGAAAATTATCAAAAAGCGGCCCGCTCGGCCGCTTTGACTCAAACACATATGGAAGAAATTAGGTCACTAACAGACAGTAAAAAATTTGACCTAAACTACCAGCTTTATCGATACCCGCTCTTGTTGCTTTTGGAATTTAGCAAACTCAGCTAACAAACTTTGCTGTTTGCTCTCGGGATGGAAAGACAACTCGTCATCTTCCACCACAATAAATTTTTCCGTATTAATCTGCGGTAACTGCCAATTTTTCAACATTCTATCCAACCATAAACCAAACCGGTTGGCTAATAATTTTTCCAAAATATCCTGGACTCTGCTGGCCTGCTCAGTTTCGGGATGGTTTAATTTAATATTGGGGAAAAACGCCTTTAACCACAGCTCATTTATTTTTTGGAACTGCCATAAACTGTGGGGGTAATTAAGTGGTCGTAATTTTAAATACTCGGCTGAGGTGTAAAGATTTTTTAATTTCGTGATTTCCTTTGGCCCCATGACATAATGGTTTAAACAGAATCTGTCGGTAATATGCCCACCATACCGTCTTTTACCCAAAACTTGAAAATAGGCGGTAATAATGGTTCGCCCCAGCCACATATAATCCGGCCGGACAATTATAAACAAATCAATGTCAGAGGATTCTTTTTGTTGCCCCATAGCCTGACTGCCGGCCAAGCCCACCCCCCGAACAAAAGGCAAATGTTTTAGGCCGGACGTGTACCGCTGAATTAATTTTTCCCGTTTTAGTCCATAATAATAATTTCTCAGCCTTAAATTGACAATTTCTTTTCGTGTGGGTAAATAATAAAAACCTAAATAATTTTCCACCAGGCCTTGGCACTCATTATCAATACAAAACAAAACTTCATCTACGCCGACCTGAAGATTTGGCAGATGGTTTTCTATTAACTCCCCTTGCAAGTCAATATACAGCTTTAATTCCGCCCAATCGGCGACTAAAAATTTATGCAACTCCAAAAGCGTCAAGGGATAATCTTGCAGATCAAAAAATTTCAGAGTTGATAAAATCCGATTTCTTACCATCTTATAGGTATTATAGGTATTATAGGTATTATAGGTATTATAGGTATTATGTGACCTATAACCCTAATCTGTCTAAAGTAATTTCGTCCCACTCATCAAAGTCTATTTCCTTAAACACCCGAATTTTGTGGGAAAATTCGGTTTCGGAAAACTTGTACTGCGCCTGGGCAGACTGCCCGGCGCGGTGAGAAAACAATTCTTTTTTTTCTAAGACTACCGGTTTATTTTCCCTTATAACTTTAAACTTGCCCGCGGGATTGGTAAAAATTAAAATATCCTGCGTGCCTTGAATTACAGGCCCGTCTTGCGTGTCCATAACCAAATCTTCTTTGGTCAAAGTCACAAACTTAAAATGCTTTTGCGCGGTGTCCACTAAATCCTGCCATTTGTCGTCTTGCATATATACGAATGATTATACAAATATACGGATTATACAAATGAAACAAATATTTACAAATCCCAGTAGTTAAAATTAGTAGTTATTTGTATCATTTGTACATTAGTCTATTTGTATCTTTAATTATTATTGTAACAACGCCCCATAACTTCCGGAAATTGAGTTGAACGCGATAGGCAAAATAAATAAAGCAGCGAGAATTGGTAGCACTACCAGAACAATGGTAATGTACAAAGACCACTTCATATAATTCTTGGTCTTGCGGGTATTCTCTAAAATTTCCGCGAGCACTTGCTCGGTAGATAATGTTTTAGTTTCTTCGGTTTGGTTTGTTTCCATACTTCTTGATTCTTAATACTTAATTCTCACCTCTGGCATTTCGGGCAAAAACTGCCCGTTCTGCCACCTAACTTAATACTTTCTATTATTGTACCGCATTTTTTACATTTCTGCCCGCGTCGGCCGTAAACATGATGGAATTTGCCCATTTGGCCCCAAGAGCCGTCGGTTCGCACAAAATCCCCCACACTGGAGCCTTTGGCCTTTATCGCAATCTTCAATACCTTTTTTATGTTAGTGTGTATCTTGCTTAATTCTTGCTGCTTAATACTTGCTACTTGTCTTTCCGGCCTCACCCCGGAAAGAAACAATATTTCATCAGAGTAAATATTTCCTATCCCAGCCACAAACCTGGGGTCCATCAGTAACATCTTGATGCTGATTTTTTTACTGCTCCAGTTTTTAATAGCCGTTAAAAACGTGTCGTAAGTAAATTTGCTGCCAAGTGGCTCCGGGCCGTATTCGTTTAATTCCTTAACTTGATTGAATTCATCGTCCCGCACAATTTTTAAATATCCAAATCGACGCATGTCATTAAAATAAAGGCGTGAGCCGTCGGTAAATTCAAAAATTACATGGGTGTGCTTGCCGGGCAATTGTACCAGTGGCGCATTAACTTTATTTAGCAACCGATATTTGCCTAAAGTTTTAGCTCGCAGTGCTTTATCTTCAAAAATAAATTGCCCGGTCATTTTTAGGTGCACTAACATTGACAGCGGTCCCGATAGATCAAAAATCAAAAGCTTTGCCCGGCGCTTTACACTTAAAACTTTTTGTCCCTGCAATAACTTTACAAACTTTATAACTTGAGAACTTTTTCCTTGCCGGCGGTTGGAAACAACGCCGGGGCCGACGGCAATCATTTTTGGCGCGTTAACCTTAACCGATTTTAGTTTGCGGTTTTTTAGCTTGGTATTTAACTCGCTAACAACGGTTTGGACTTCGGGAAGTTCGGGCATAAAGTAATGATACAAATATACTAATGGTACAAATGATACAAATATCTACAGATGTACTCCAATTCACAATTTGTTGTCATTTGTATCATTTGTTCATTTGTTAATTTGTATCTTCCATTATACATTAAAAACACTGCCATGTTATAATGTCAACAGATGAAAAATTTCCAAAACTTTTTAAACTGCATTCCGCATAAATTCAAGCCCGAAGACGAGGCCTTAATTAAACGCGCTTATGAACTGGGGGTTACCGCCCACAAGGGGCAAAAACGCAAAAGTGGCGCAGATTATTTCACCCATGCTTGGGAAGCGGCCATAATTTTAGGTAATTTGTTTCCCGATGCCCCCACCCTGGCCGCTACCCTGCTTCACGATGTGCCGGAAGATACCACTGTAACCATAGACGAACTGACAAAAAATTTTGGCGCGGAAATTGCCACGCTTATTGACGGCGTTACCCAATTAGGGCGCGTGCGTATGAAAAATAGCAAAGATAAATTTTACGTGGAAAATTTGCGGAAATTATTTATTGCCACCAGCCAGGACATTCGCGTAATTTTAATAAAACTTGCGGACCGCATGCACAATATGCGCACTATAGAATTTATTCCGGCTGACAAACAAACAAAAGTGGCCACGGAAACTTTAGAAATTTATGCGCCCATAGCCGCCCGCTTGGGAATTTCCAGCTGGAAAGACGAACTGGAAGATTTGTCTTTTAAAATTGTGTTCCCGAAAGAATTTGAAAAAACCAAAAACCTTTTGGACACAGAGCTGTCCAGTCGGGAAGAAAGCAACAAAGAAACCCAAAAAAGTTTAACTCATATTTTACGCACCGAGGGAATAAAGTTTGAAGAAGTGAACGGCCGGGTTAAACGTTTATACTCCTTGTTCCGCAAACTGCAAAAATATGACGGCGACATTACCAAAATTCACGACTTCATTGCCTTAAGAATTATCACCAAATCCACTGCCGATTGCTACGCGGCCTTAGGGGTAATTCACAAACATTTCCAACCGGTGCCGGGACGCATTAAAGACTTTATTGCCAACCCCAAACCCAACGGTTATCAAAGCATCCACACCACGGTATTTGGCAAAAACGGCAAAACCATTGAAATTCAAATTCGCACCGACTTAATGCACGAAGAAGCGGAACGCGGAGTCGCGGCGCATTGGTTTTACGCCGAGGAAGGCAAGCCCGAAGCGGCTGGGAGGGCTCAAGCCAGTTGGATTAAAGAACTGCAAAGCTGGCAAGAAGAAACTAATAACCCGGAAGAATTTTTGGAAAGTTTAAAAATAGATTTTTTCCGTGACCGAATTTTTGTTTTCACCCCCAAAGGCGACATTAAAGACTTACCCGGCGGAGCTTCAGTTATTGATTTTGCTTTTTCGGTGCATACCGACTTAGGCTACCATATGATGGGCGCAAAAATAAACGGCAAAATGAAAAGCATCTACGACCAATTGGAAAATGAAGACGTGGTGGAAATTATTAAAAGCAAAAAAGAAGCGGTTATTTCTCGCGATTGGTTAAAGGCCGCCAAAACCCACAGCGCGCGCAATAAAATCCGGCACTATCTAACCGAACACGACACCGGTATTTTAAAACGAATTAAGGAACTAAAGCTTAAAGATTTCTCCCTGCCCAGATTCTTCCGA
>Ga0172379_10002554_pt1 | contig 31652 bp, 21 predicted proteins | sample GrowelOW334metaG_FD_119756 | JGI IMG/M metagenome (GOLD analysis project Ga0172379, IMG submission 119756) | Groundwater microbial communities from an aquifer near a municipal landfill in Southern Ontario, Canada - Groundwater well OW334 metaG | ecosystem: Environmental > Aquatic > Deep...
AAAATCAAGGGAAAGCAGAATCGTCGGCGTGTTCGGCGATTTTTTGAAAGTGAAATTAAATTCCGCACCGGAAAAGGGGAAGGCCAATGCTGAACTGCTGAATCTGCTGGCGGGGCATCTTCACTTGCGCAAAACGGATATTGAAATACTGCAGGGTCAGACGGACAGTTATAAAACAATTTTTATTCCGTTGAAATTGAGTGAGATTGAGTCACTACTGGGTGATGTGCTAAAACTAAAAGGATAAAGATGCTATGTTTTTGTAAGCTTGTATAGCTTGACACAGAAACGTTCTCATGGTTGGATGTAGATATGAGTATAACTAAATAGTCGTGGGCACGATATTGCTCACAAGTTTAATATTAACTAAACAGTAGTGTTTAGTTATTTTATTTAATAATTACTACAATGAATTACAGAAAAATATTAATAATTATTGCAGGAATAGTCATCATTATAACACCAACAATTTCTTTTGCATCAGATAGTGAAAAAATAAAACAGTTTGATGAAACAATGAAAGAGCAAAACAACAATGATTATGTTGAAGGGGAAGTTATAGTCAAATTTAAGAATGAAGTTGCTGATTTAAATTTAGACGAAAATAAGGCTTTTGTATTTGCTAAAAATAAAAATTTAGATATTAAAGAGAGTATAAAATCTGAAAACATTTCTTTATACAAAACTAAGGATAATGAATCGGTAGAAGGTGCTGTGTCAAGGTTGAAAACAGATAATAGCGTAGAATATGCTCAACCGAATTATTTATACTATGTAACAGCCATCAATACTAACGATACAAGTAGAAATAAACTATGGGGCTTGGATAATACTGGTCAATCAGTAAATGGAGTTGTCGGTACAAAAGATTCAGATATAGATGCGCCTGAAGCATGGGCAATTAATGAGGGTACAGATGGAACTGTTATTGTTGCAGTAATTGATACTGGTGTTGCATATAACCACCCTGATCTAAAAGCAAATATGTGGAATGGTGTAGATTGTAAGAACTATACTGGTGCTGCACTTGGTAACTGTCTTTATGGTTATGATTTTGTTGGCAATGATAAAAATCCCGTACCGGATGGCAGTTCACATGGAACCCATATTGCCGGTACAATTGCTGCTGTAAAAAATAATAGTAAAGGTATTATTGGTGTTGCACCACGTGCGAAAATAATGGCGATCAAAGCAGGTGATGAAAATGGTGCATTTACTACAGCGAATATCATTAAGAGTATAAACTTTGCAAAGTACAACGGCGCAGACGTAATAAATGCGAGTTTTAGTGGCTCTGCATCAACTTGTACAAGTGCATTTGATACGGCGTACTATACCGCAATAAAGAATTTCTCTGGACTTTTCATTGCTGCCGCAGGGAATGATGCTGCAAATCATAATGGAACGTCATATTTTAGCAGACCTGCTGATTATGGTTACACAACATCTTGTTGGGATGCGCTTGAAAATATCATAAGTGTTGCCGCGACTGACCAGAACGATACTTTAGCGAGTTTCTCGGACTTCGGTAAGTCTGTTGATGTAGCCGCTCCCGGTGTGAATATTTATAGCACTGGGGGGTATGCAATATTCGGCGAAGATTTTCAAAATGTTTCACGGCCGAGTGTTGGAACACAATTTACTCAATCTGGTGACATGACTTGGGGAACACTAACAAATGGTACCAATAATGCTCTTTTTGGTGATTATGCTAACTGGGGAGCCTATCAAAGTAATATAGTTTCAAATATTGATTCATCTGAAATTGATTTAAATGGAAAACCCTACAGTAACTTGCAATTTGAAATTTATTGTGACACTGAAGCAGGCTATGATGGTGTAATATTGTATTTTTGGGATGGAGCATCATGGGTTTCTCAGGATGTTTATTCTGGTCTTGGTTCTGCAGAAGAAAAAAAATCTTTATCTGACTATGCAATTAGTGATTTTAAATTTAGATTTGTTTGGATCACAGATTTAAGTGTTTCAAGGAGTGGATGTTATATAGATAATATAAAAGTCGTTGATTGGGCGTCGACAAATGGTTCATATGAGTATATGGATGGTACCTCTATGGCTACTCCACATGTTGCGGGATTAGCAGCACTTATAATGGGGTATAATCCTGACTTGGATATGCAAGACGTTAAAGAAATAATATTGGAATCAGGTGACGAATTATCTTCGTTGAAAGGCAAGACAGTAACAGGAAGAAGAATTAACGCACAGAAAGCATTAATCCAAGCTAATCAAGCACCGTCGCTAGGTATTCTTGTATCTCAATCATCTGATGCAAAGCCGTATGTTAAAAGACTTGGTCATCATGGCGCAATTGTAAAATCTTTTCGTGTATATGATAAAGAAGGTGGTATATCAAATGTTGAAGCAGATATTAATGGTGACGGAATAAATGAGATAGTTGTTGCGCCGGAAGCTGGATTAGGGGGTAAAGTGAAAGCATATAAGAAAGATGGTACTGCTCTAGCTTCTTATTCTCCCTTTGGAAGTACATTTAATAATGGCATCAGCCTAACTAGCGGGGATGTAAATAATGATGGAAAAGATGAAATTATTGTTGCTCCCATGACAAAGGGAACACCAAAAATAAAAATATTAAAATATGCTAGCGGAAAGTTTACTATTCTTAAAGAATATAAAGTATTTGGAGATAGTGTGTCGGGGGGTCTTAATTTAAGTAGCGGTGATGTTAATGGTGACGGAATAGATGAAGTCGTGGTTTCGCCATATCAAGATAAGGACAAAACAGATCGTGTTGTAAAAATTTATGCCTACCGAAATCGTGAAATGGTTAAGCTTGCCTCAAAACAGCTTTATAGCAATCAGGCCGCTTATAAGGGTATTAAAACTATTACTGCCGATATGAATGGTGATGGAAAAGACGAAATTGTTACTACTCCCTCACTTAATTTTGGTGATGATATCTTTGTCTATAGTTATGCAAGTGGGAAATTAACATTTATAGATGATGTGTGGGTATATTCCGAATCCTTTAATGGTCTTACCTCTCTTGCATCAGGAGATATTAATAATGACAATAAAGATGAAATAGTACTGTCAGTCAGAACGGGAGGAAAACCCTACGTATTCATTTATAAGCTTAGTGCAAATAAACTCAAACTACATGACAGGATACTGGTATATGACAAGGATTTTATGGGTGGGGTAAATGCCATTATTCTTGATGTTGATAGTGATAGTAAGGCAGAAGTGATTACTGCGCCATATAGCGGGAAGCAGAAAATAAAAGTTTATGATGTTGAGTCAACAACAGAAAAGCTACATTCTTCATTCTGGGGTTTTGGCAAAGATTTTGAAGGCGGTATAGATTTTACCCAGTGAGATATTATCAAATGTTAATTGTTGCGTTAAATACAAGAAGGTTCGTTTTGTAGTATTATAAGTAAAATTTATTGAGTCCAGATTTTAGTTGGTAGATTTGATTTCATCGTATTTACCACATTGACTTTTTGCATGATTTTAATGTAGGATTGGGTTATAATCAGTTTGAATAGAAATATGGAAATATTTAAAGATTATTTAATCACATTTGGTTGGGGAATAACAGGTGCTTTAACGATGGCGATTGCACTGCCTATTCTTCTTTGGGTGTTTGATAAATTTACACCAATTAATGAATGGGAAGAGATTAAAAACGGAAACATTGGAGTAGCAATTATTATTGGAGCTCTAATAATTGGATTCGCTGTTGTTATGGGTTTTTCAATCGTGCCCTCTTTGTAATTTCATGAAAAAGAAACTCTTGGTATTTTTATTAGTACTATTTCTTGCTAGTAGCAATGTAGCTTTTGCTCATCCGGGAAGAACTGATAGTAAGGGGGGTCATGTTTGTAAAACAAATTGTGCCAAATGGGGGCTGAAGGATGGACAGTATCATAAACATAAGAAGACTGTTAAGAAAAAGATTGTAAAAAGAGAGACTAAAAAAAGTTCTCATAAGAATGTAAAAACAATATCTCAAAAGTAATAAGTTTAGTATTATTAAACTTTCCTTAAATTGGGGAGTTTTTTGATTATAATAAAAAACCATACTTTGAGTGTACGGTTCAGGAAAGAGCTTTTCGCCACTAAAACAAAGCGTGTTGTCAAAGGATGGTTTTTCTTCTATAATAGACATATTCACAATATATTATGGATAAAAATAAACAAAAACCCGAATTTATTGGAGTGAATTTCCCCAAACTGGAAGAGGAGATTCTTTCGTATTGGAAGGAAAAAGATATTTTCCGGAAAAGTATTGAAAAGAATACCGGCAAAGAGTTTATCTTTTTTGAAGGGCCACCGACTGCCAACGGCAAGCCGGGGATTCACCATGTTTTAGCCCGGGCTTTTAAGGACCTGATTCCGCGCTATAAAACGATGCAGGGTTTCCGCGTGAACCGCAAAGCCGGCTGGGATACGCAAGGACTGCCGGTGGAACTGGAAATTGAAAAGAAACTGGGTATTTCCGGCAAACCGGACATTGAAAAATACGGCATTGAAAAATTCAATAAAAAATGCAAAGAGAGCGTCTGGGAATACAAAGACGAGTGGGAAAAGATGACGGAAAGAATCGCTTACTGGGTTGATCTGGAAAATCCGTATGTGACCTATGACAACGGCTATATTGAAACGCTCTGGTGGACGATCAAACAAATCTGGGATAAAGAACTGCTTTATAAGGATTATAAAGTTGTGCCATACTGCTCGCGTTGCGGGACGACGCTTTCTTCACACGAACTGGCACAGGGGTATAAGGAAGATACGGAAGACCCGTCAGTATTCATCAAATTTAAAGTTAAAGGAACGAAAGATAACGAATATTTTCTGGTTTGGACCACCACACCGTGGACTCTGCCTTCTAACGTTGCATTAGCAGTTAGCGAAAAAGTGGATTATGTAAAAGTTGAACATCACAAAGAGATACTTATTCTGGCGGAAGCGCGTCTGGGAGTGTTGCGCGGAAAATATAAAGTGATCAAAAAACTGAAAGGCAAAGCTTTATTAAATTTAGAATACGAACCGCTCTATAATTTTGTAGAGCATAAAGAAAAGTCTCATTATGTTCTGCCTGCTGACTTTGTTTCCATTGATGACGGTACAGGTATCGTGCATACCGCGGTAATGTACGGTGTGGACGACTTTGAATTGGGCAAAGAACATAATCTGCCGAAACACCACCTGATTGATTTGGAGGGGAAGTTCACCAAGGAAGCCGGATCATTCGCGGGACTGTTTGTTAAGACCGCCGATCCCAGAATTGTTTCGGACCTGAAAGACCGTGACCTGCTTTACTGGGCGGAAACAATCAAACATACTTATCCGTTCTGCTGGCGCTGTAATACCCCTCTGCTATATTATGCGAAAGATTCCTGGTTTATAAAAATGACCGCGGTGAAGGAACAATTGATAAAAAATAACCAAACTATCAATTGGGTACCGAGCCATATTAAGGAAGGGCGCTTCGGCGAATGGATTAATGAAGTAAAAGACTGGGCACTTTCCCGGGAACGTTACTGGGGGACACCGCTACCGATCTGGGAGTGTGATCATTGTAAAGAGAGAGTCTGTATCGGTTCATATGAGGAGTTGGAAAAACATTACGGTAAAAAACTGCCGAAGTCTTTTGATCCGCACCGTCCGTTTATTGATAAAGTAACTTTTAAATGTGAAAAATGTGACGGCGAAATGAAACGTGTGCCGGAGGTTCTGGATGCCTGGTTTGATTCCGGTTCCATGCCGTATGCTCAGTGGCATTACCCTTTTGAAAATAAAAATAAGATTGACGCCAATGAAGCATATCCGGCTGACTATATTTCGGAAGCGATTGACCAGACTCGCGGGTGGTTTTATACATTGCTGGCTGTTGCTACATTACTGGAAAAAGATGCGCCCTATAAAAATGTGATTTGCCTGGGTCTGATTCTGGACAAAAAGGGCCAGAAAATGAGCAAGTCCAAAGGCAACGCAGTCAACCCTTGGGATGTGATTGATAAATATGGTGCCGATGCTCTGCGCTGGTATCTCTATACGATAAACCAGCCGGGTGAATCCAAGAATTTTGATGAAATCGGTGTGAATGAAGTAGTAAAGAAACAACTTTTAATTCTTTGGAATGTGGTTGTGTTTTTCAAAACCTTCGCAAAGGAAGGAATGCCGAAGAAAAAAACATTATCCAGACATTTGATGGATCATTGGATTCTGGCAAGAATGCATAAACTGGTGAATGATGTAACCGACTCTTTGGATAAATATCAAATCACCGAAGCGGGAAGAAAAATAGAAAGCTTTGTCCAGGATCTTTCCACCTGGTATGTCCGCAGATCCCGGGACCGGTTCAAACAACCGAAAGATTCCGAAGACCGCCTGGCCGCTTTAGAAACGCTGGCGGAGGTTTTGCTGACGCTGACGAAAGTACTGGCTCCGTTCATGCCGTTTATTGCCGAAACACTTTATCAGGAATTGAAATCTGTTTTGGGCAACTATAAAGCTGACTGGCAGGAGTCCGTGCATCTTGAAAACTGGCCGTCAAAAGACAAAGCACCGGTTGATCAGGGGCTGATAGATGAAATGGAGCGTGTCCGGAATATTGCCGAATTGGCTCACGCCGCCCGCGCTGAGGCCAAGATCAAGGTACGTCAACCGCTCAGTCAGTTGGTCATTGCTTCAGAATTTAAAGAAGAGTTTTCCGGTATTCTCCAGGATGAACTGAATGTAAAAGAGGTTACAAAAATACACCAGAAACACAATGGTAAATTACCAAGCGGTTCGGATTGGATCAGGAAAGAGGAAACAGAAATCAAAATCGCTCTGGACACAACATTGACCGACGAACTGGTTGAAGAAGGCATTTTGAGAGAAATTGTCCGTCAGATCAACAGCATCAGAAAAAAAGCCGGCCTGACAATCCAGGACAGTATTGCCGTATATTTCAAAACTGACAGCGAATATTTACAGAAGTTCTTTGAATTCTTCAGAGAATCACTGTTAAAAGAAACAATCGCAGTTTCAGTACAGCCGTATGATAAAAAAAGAAAAGCCGAATTTGAAAAAGAGGTAAATGTGAACGGGAAATTAATAACGCTGGGGATTGAGAAAAAAAGCTGATATGGCTACCTATCGATCGGAGGCAATAGTATTGAGAAAAAGAGATACCCGGGAGTACGACCAGGTCGTGACGCTGTTCACCAGGGAAAAGGGCAAGGTGGAATTGATTGTCAAAGGTGCGCGGAAAATTGGCAGTAAAATGGCTGGTCATCTGGAACCTTTCGGTATGGTCGACGTGATGGTGGCGCAGGGAAAAGTGCAGGACCGGATCGCCGGAACGAAGCTTTTGGAAAATTTTCCCAATCTGAAATCAAATCTGGAAAGTATCGCGTTGTCAGTTTATTTTAATGAAGCGGTGGACAGTATTATTCATGGCAACCAGTCGGATCCGAAAGTATTTGCGCTGATATTGGAGGCTTATTATTCCATTGACCAGTATGTACTGCGGAACAAGCATAGTGCAAATATCCATGATCAGGTACTAATTGCTCTCTCATATATTTTGAAACTTTGTGCTTCGCAGGGTTTTGCCCCGGTTTTCAACGCATGCTTCTATTGTAAAAATGCCGTTAAAGAAGAAAAAAACTTTATCAGTGATCAGCATTTAAGCATTGTCTGTCCACTGTGCAGGCAAAAGGAGCAATCACTGTATCCGATTTCCGTCACGGCACTGAAAGTACTGCGCCTGATTAATCAGAAGACGCTTTCAACAATTAAAATAAAAAATCTTGATCCGGTAATTTCTTCGGAAGTCAGAAAAATTGTAAATAGTTTTATACTAATGATTAGCGAGCGGCAAATGTTTTCATATTCTTTTCTCTCTAAGCTTATTGTTAATAATTGATCATGATGGCGAAAAAAAAATCAAAAGAAATTCCGGTTTCTGACTCAAATAGCAATAATGCAAAAAAGCTGAACGATAAGAGTGACGCGAAAAAAGACGCTGTTTCGGAAGGGCTGGAAACAATAACCTCCATCTACCGCGATGATCAGACTGTCAAAACTGATATGACGAAGTTGGATCAGAAGAAGCTCACTAAAAAAAGACTGATGGGTTATTTCGGCATCGCTTTATTATTTATGATCGCCGTGGCCAGTGTCGCCGGTTTTTTCATTTTTAACCGCGGCAATAATACCGGCGGGAAGAGTATTGAACTCTCCATATCAGCGCCGAAGGAAATTTCTTCCGGCGAAGAAGTTTTGTTTGAGGTGACATATCTGAATAAAGAAAATGTGGCAATTAATGATGCGGATGTGACTATGATGTATCCGGAGGGGTTTCATTTTTCACATTCTGAACCGGCGGCTGCCAACGAAGCGCATACTTTCTGGCAGTTAAAAAGTATACCCGGCGGAATGGGCGGTAAAATAAAAATTTACGGACAGGTAATCGGCGAGATTGATGAAACGAAAACATTCCAGGCGACGATGGACTATATGCCCGCCAATTTCAGTTCTTCATTCAGGGAGAAAGCATCGCATTCTCTGGAAATAACGTCATCCATCTTTGATCTGGCTCTGAAGGCACCGCTTCGGATAGTCAGCGGGCAGGAAACCGAAATAGATATCACCGTTAAAAATAATTCCGAAATCAATCTGACCAATGTAAGAATAACTGCCGGTTATCCGGAAGGTTTTATTATCAACAGTTCCGATCCAGAAATGTCTGAAGATAAACAGTCCTGGTTCCTGAAAACGCTGAATGCCAGCGAGGAGAAAATTATTAAATTAAAGGGTGTGTTTACCGGCAATCCCGGTGATACCCAGGAACTGAATATTCAGTTGGGTATTGTCATGGATAACGGCGTTTTTCGTCTGCAGAATGAAAAGACGGCACTGGTATTTATTGTTAAACCGGAGCTGAATCTGCAGTTTACCGTGGATGGGTTTAATCAGGAGCATTCGGTCAATCCGGATGATATGTTGGAATTTAATATTGCATATCAGAATGCCAGCGACCTAAAGCTGGATAATGTGGTGATTCAGGCGAATTTTACTGCTGACACGCAAATATTAAATTTTGCTGCGATGGAAGATTCGCGCAATGGTATCTTTGATGAAGAGCAGAAAACGATAACTTGGAGCGCCACGGAGATGGAAGAGCTCGCATCCATTGTTCCCGGAGCGACCGGAAATATTTCCGTAAAAATTCCTGTCGTATCTTCACTTTCTCCGCAAAAATCTTCTGACAGTAATTTCTCTGTGGATGCTTATGCAAAAGTAAAATCACTGGAAGCTGAGGATACGGGAAATTTTGAAGTACAGAGTGAGAGTAACCACGTTATAGTAAAAATGAACAGCAAGGTTGAGTTAAAAGCCGAGGCTAGATATTATTCTGATGATTTTGAAAAATTAGGGACAGGGCCGATACCGCCGATGGTAGGCGAGGCAACAACTTATCGGATATTCTGGACAGTTTCTAATCTTTACAACGATCTGAAGAATGTTGAAGTAACCACTCTGTTGCCGGACGATGTAAGCTGGAACGGCAATGCATCTGGAAGCGCAGACACTAAAGTGACTTTTAATCGCGAAACCCGGACAGTAACCTGTAAAATTCAGGAACTGCCGGCTAATTCCGGAACACTATTGCCGATTGCAAAAGCAACGTTTGATGTCAGCATCACGCCGACAATCAGTCAGGTCGGAAAATTGGTTATGCTGACTCAGGGGAGTATTCTATCGGCACGTGATACTTTTACCGGTCTTAATGTGTTAGTAAACGACCGGGTAATCACCACGGATCTGGAAAATGATGTGGCGGCCAGCGGAAGGGGGATTGTAATTGAGAAATTGGACGTGGTTAACAGTAATACAAATTCAACACAATAAAACCGCCGAGAACAGGCGGTTTGCAGAAGAATCCCGCTGTTATAACTGCGAGATTTTTTGTACTTTTTTTACCGCCATCAGATGTCCGAGAATACTTAGTGCGCTAAAGATAGAGGCAATACTGAAAATTACCGTAACAACCGTTGTGCTGGCGTTAACCAGTAATGTAATAAATAAAGCTATGGTGCCGACGGTTTGAAACAGCATTTTGATTTTACCGTATACATTTGCCCCCAGTTCAAACTCTATTCCTATTTTCTTGGCTAATGGGGCGAACAAAACGACTAACAGCACCAGAAACGCCTCCAGTCCGATGATTACATAAATCAGCGGGTGTGGCAGAGTCTTCCAGCCCAAAATTATTAATACAGTGATAAAAACTATCTTATCCGCTGTCGGGTCAAATACTTTCCCAAACTCGCTGATCCGGTTTTTAACGCGCGCTAACGGTCCGTCCAGGATATCCAGAGCGTATGCGAACAGAAAAAGGGTTGTCGCCAGAATGTAATTTTCTTGTTGAATTGCCAGAATAATCGGTGCTAAAAGGATAATTCGGAGTAAAGTTAGAAAATTCGGAGTTATTGAGTCGGGTATCAGGATTGCAATTTTCTGCAGTCCGCGGTCAACATGTTTCAAAATCCCCTGGAGAAACCTGGTTAATGCATTCATTTCTTTTTTATGTTCCTGATTATTTGATTAGAAAGTATTTTTATTCCCTCTTTTCTTGAGAGCAGGTGTACTTCTTTTACAATTGTTATTAATTTATTATTCATACTACCTGTTCCCAAACCATGTAATTCATTTTCATTTTTTAGATGATTATAAATTTCTATTGCATTCGTTCCTTTTACTTTTGTCGCGACTGTACCAACCTGCCAGATCACATGCCCGTCGCTTCCGGCTAACATCGGCTTATTCAGGAACTTAGCCCAATCAACTGCACTTTGGTTTTGTGCTCTGGATGCCATGCCGTTGATCCCTTCTATAAGATCTGCATTTTCACTGATAAATGATTCCTTGACGGTACCGGCCGCGATTGCCCTTTGGACTCCTCCCTTTCCTAGAACAAAGGGATGCGGCATGGAAATAATACATTGGAAGGCACGGGCTTGTTCAATTAATTCTTGCGGAAGCAGATTTGTCACAAACGCGCTTTTTTCTTTATTCGGCTTTATTACCTTTTCAAAAAATCCTCTCAGTTCATCATGGGTTTCAAAATATAAAAGTACATGTGTTCCGTTCATACAGTTGACCTCAATTCCGGGGATAATCACAACATCTGATTGTTGGCCTGCCTCAATTGATCCTCTTATTTCATTATGGTCACAAATCGCTAATCCCAGGTTTAACTTGCGGGCTTTTTTTAGCAATTTTCCAATTGAAATCGTTCCGTCAAACGAATAATTTGAATGTACATGAAAGTCAACCATTCTTTGCTGGTCATCTTTTATATCGTGAAGGTTCGGTTTTGTAAAAAAAATTGTTGACATAAGCCAATATTTCCATTGTATCTGAAAATATTCGGCATTACAAGTTACTTTATCAATTCGTGGAAAAAGGTTATAATAAACACAAGATTATGGCAAAATTCAATCAAACAAAACTTGTAGAATTTCTTCTGAAAAAAAACGTTGTTTTTGCTCCTGTAGAACAGGAAAATGAACTGCTTTTTCGGAGGATACATGAAGCAAAAGAAGTGTCGTTATCAATGCGTCTGCCTAGGAATTCATTTAAGCAATTTTTATTACCTCATGATGAGGTGCTTTTTGATTTCGCCAGTCCCAAAGCACAGAAAAAAGTTTTACCGCAGGTGATTTTTGGTATTTCACTCGTAGACCTGAAGGCGCTGATCCTGTTTGATCAGATGTTTGCCAAAGATCCTCACTACCAGGCACGACGTCAGAATACGCTGATTGTGGGCCAGTGTGTTGTGCCGGAGGATGCCAAGTTTTTAAATATCTTTGAAGAAAACGTTTTGGAAAGACTGAAATTTGATATTCTGATTGATCGGCGCAAAAAAGGCGAGCCGAAAATATTCACCGGATCAAGACTTGGTCAGAAAACTCTGGAAAAATTCGGTTTTAGCGAATTTGAACATATTGATTTCAAGGGATCCGTTGAAGGGGGAAAGCTGGATCCTAAATCGCAGAAGCTGAAAGAGCAGATGAAAAAGGTGATCAACGATAAAAAATTCTGGGAAGATCTTGCCAAGGATTGCATCATGTGCGGCAAATGCACAGTCGCCTGCCCGACCTGTTATTGTTTTGATCTGGTGGATGAGGGCGGTGAAATAGGTAATGAGCAGACGGGTGTCCGCAAGCGCCGGCTCAGTTCCTGTTTCTATGACGATTTTGCGTCAATTGCCGGCGGAGAAAATTTCTTGAAAACAAAAGCGGAAAGACTCCGGAATTATTATATTCATAAATTCATCAGAACCCCGGAAAGAGAACAGATATTGGGTTGTGTCGGGTGCTTGCGCTGTTTTCAGGTCTGCCCGGTGGGAATTGATATCAGAAAAATATTAGAAGCGGCTTTGAAATACAAATAAATGAAAAATCCCTACGAAAGCTATCCGGCAACTATCACTAAAATAGTATTAGACGCTCCTGATACCAGAGGCTTTACTTTAAAATTCAAAGATAAAAAACGCCAGAGTAATTTCAGTTTTTTGCCCGGCCAATTCATCGTAGTCGGACTGCCGGGCATCGGTGAAATTCCTGTGGGGATCAATTCCGCAACCACTGAGAAGAAATTTGTCCAGATAACCGTCCGCGGAGTGGGTAAGGTCAGCAGGGCAATTCAGCAGAAAACTGTCGGATCAACATTGTTCATCCGTGGACCGTACGGCAACGGCTGGCCGATGAAGGAAATAGAAAAACGTGATTTGTTAGTGATCGCCGGCGGACTTGGAATTATTCCGCTCAAACCGTTGATTGATGAAGCTTGCCGTAAGGACTGGGGGCGTCAGAACCAAGTGCAGGTATTTTACGGATCAAGGAATTTTAAAAATCTTCTGTTTGAATCGCAGTATAAAAAATGGTGCACTTTTCATGATACGCAAATTGTCCTGGACATGGCCGGTCCACGCTGGCATGGCGAGGTTGGCAATATTACCGATCTTCTGGCTAAACACAGCACGCCAAAGAATGCGATAGTTACTGTCTGTGGTCCGCCGATTATGTATAAATTTGTAATTCCAAAACTGATTGAAAAAGGTTACAAACCGGAAGATATTTACCTTTCACTGGAGAGAAAAATGTATTGTGCGGTTGGTATGTGTGAACACTGTGCGATTGGTGAAAAATATGTCTGCAAAGACGGTCCGGTATTTAGCCTAGCCGAAATTAATGAGATGCCGGGGGCTCTGGACTAAATATTATGTGTATTACGCTACCGGGAAAAATATTATCAAAAATCGGAACCACAGCAGTTGTGGAGGCCAATGGAAGGAAAATAGAAATAAAAATTGATGCCGTGCCGGATGTTGTTAAAGGAGAATGGGTCCTGGTTTACGGCGACATGGCTTTAAAAAAAATATCAAAAAAAGAAGCGGAAGAAACAATTAAAATATTATTGAATGATTAAATATTTCAAAGCACTACCAAAGGTTCAGAAAGGGATTCTGTTAGCTCTGGGTGCGGCGCTGGTCAGCGGAGTAGCCAATTTTGTAAACAAAAACGGGGTATCCGTAGTCGGAGAGCCGTTCGTCTATACTGCCATGAAAAATGCCGTAACGGCTATATTGCTGTTGGGCGTTTTGTTTGCCTTTAAAAATGTAAAACAAATCAAGTGTTTATCAAAAAGTGACTGGATGAAACTCGGCATCATCGGTTTGATCGGCGGAAGCATTCCTTTCCTGCTGTTCTTTAAGGGGTTAAGCATGACCTCAGCATCCAGCGCTTCATTGATCCATAAATCATTATTTATCTGGGTAGCTTTATTGGCTGTACCGTTTCTAAAAGAAAAATTCCGCTGGTATCAGTACGGTGCTCTGGCTATGTTATTTTTCGGTAATTTTATCATACTGGGTCCCAGCAAATTCAACTGGGGTCAGGGGGAGACACTGGTATTTTTAGCAACCTTGCTTTGGTCGGTGGAATTTATTGTGGCTAAACAAATATTGAAGACCATTCATCCTAATGTTGTTGCGTGGGCAAGGCTGACCATCGGTATCTTTTTCATAATATTATTTTTAGTATTTACCGGACGGTTGGATAATCTGATGTCAGCTTCATTTGCCGGCTGGGGATGGTCAATGCTGACCGGAGCTATTTTATTCTTGTTTGTTCTGGCTTGGTATCATGCCTTGAAACGGGCGCCGGCAACACTGGTTACCAGTGTCTTGGTTTTTGCCTCACCGATCACCACGTTTTTGGATGAAGTATTCCAGAAGAAAACGTTAGTCTGGGACAGCGCGGTCGGTTCCTTGTTAATAATTATTGGAATTGCGGTCTTGGCACTAAGTTTAATTCGAAACGTACATTACAAGACGCCCTCGCCTGAACTATAAGTTCTTTGGATTGAATAAGGCGAGTAAACTCGCCACCTACCCTAATATCTAATCCCTAACCCCTTACCCCTAAAATCCCTATGAAAGGAATCATTGCCTGCGCCCGATATGCCTATATGCCGAATCATCTCGGATATTGCGGTCCCGATGAAAATGAAAACCTGATCGGTTATATTGCAAACGACGAACAGGATGACGGATTGAAAGAAATACTGACGGATTTCCAGACGCTGAAGCCGTATCTGAATTTCATCGCCCGAACCAACAGAATTCCCGATCCTTTTAACAAACAGGTAGTAGAAGCATATTGGATCGGAAATAGTCTTTTAGAAAGCGTTTCCGCCAAGCAGTATTATAAATACTTAACTGATGAGTTTTCACTGCAGAAGAAAATTGACCGTAAATCGCTTCAGTATGTTTACGGCAAACTGCCGATGGGAGCGAAACCGCATCATTCTTTCCACGTTTTAAATATTTTCCGGCGCACCGGCCATCTTTCCATCAATCATACTGTTGAGACCATGGACAACTGCTGTATCAGCTGCGGGAAGGTGATTAAAAAGTCGGCGGATAAATTACTGGTTGAATACCGTCCATTGGCAATTGTAGAAGGCAAGCTTGCGCAAGGTGAAAAAAAACAAAAAGAAATACTAACAGAAGTTGATGGGCAGTCTATGGAGACGGAAATTAATGCGGGCGATTTAGTGACATTTCATTGGAATGCAGTCTGTGAAAAAATAACACACGTGCAGGCGGGGAACCTCTCATTTTATACCAATCAAGCGATTAGTTTAGCCAACTTATCATTATGACCAAGAAAAAAATAACAAAAAATAATACTGCCAAGAAAAAAAAGCCGGTTGTCGCTTTCCTAAGTCTTTCCGGTTGTGAAGGATGTTCTTTTGCCATGCTTGATTTAGGCGGTGAATTTTTTAACGCCCTGGTGCATCATTATAAATTGGGTGAACACCATTTCCTGGAAGAAATGAAAGGTAAAAGGCACTATGATATTACGTTTGTGGACGGTGCGCCTTTGACTGCGGAAAACACAAAAGTGCTGAAGGAAATGCGGGAGCGCTCGGACTATATGGTGGCGGTAGGTAGTTGCGCGGCGCTCGGTGTAGTGCCCGGGATTAAGAATTATGTGGATAAAAAGAAAAAAGCCACCTATGTTTATCCCAAAAACAAAAAAATATACAATCCGGACATTCATCCTATCTCCCGTTATGTTAAAGTTGACCTGGTGATTCCGGGCTGTCCGATTGATAATAAAGAATTTTTAAAAGTGTTTACGGATGTTGCGCAAGGGATTGAACCACAACTTTCCCATCGCCCGGTCTGCTACGAATGCCAAAGCAACGGTAACCCATGCTTATTGCAACAAGGCCAACCTTGTCTTGGGCCCGTGATCCAGGGCGGATGTAATGCCGTTTGTCTGAACAGCCGTTATTATTGCCGGGGGTGCAGAGGGTTATTGAAAGGCGATACGATTGATGATGCGGTAAAAACACTCAACACCAAAATTGAGAAACTAATCGGCAAAAGAGCATTGCATCATATTCTTCAGATATACGGAATACAGGAGGATTGGCTTAATAGGTTATAAATGGTATTAGGGTTGAGGTTATAGGGATAAGGGTGAAGGGGTTAGTAACTGGTAATTCGTAATTGGTAATTTGTAACTTTTGATAATTTCATCTTAATTAATATTATTGCCAATCAAAATAAATTAAAGTTTAAAAAATATGCGCATACAAATAATTGAAGTAGAAAAATTATTAAAAAACAAACTGCGAAAAATCGGCTTCACAACGGAAGAGGCGAAGGCGATAACTTTTGAATACATTTCCGGTGAACTGAAAGGAAAAGGATCACACGGTGTTTTTGGATTTATTAAAGCCTACAATAGACTGAAAGAAACAAAAAGAGGTCACTATAAAGTGGTAAAAGATACACCAACCTATGCATTCATTGAGGGTAATCAGGATATCGGGCAAATCGTTGCTTACAAAGCGATTGAGCTGGCGATAAAAAAAGCAAAGAAAACCGGCATAGCCATGGTGGGCGGTAACAATATTCATTCATTCTTGAGACCGGGTACTTGGGCGGAAGTGGCCGCGCGTAAAGGCATGATTGCATTGTGTTTTAACTACGGGGGTAGTCCAGCTATTGCTCCGACAGGTGCCAGAGAGGCTATTCTAGCGACTAATCCAATCGGGATCGGTATTCCCTATAAAGAATATCCGTTCGTGATTGATATGGCGGTTTCAGAAAGAGCCTTTAACCAAATCAGTCTGGCAAAAGCTTTAGGAAAAAAAATCCCTAGCGGTTGGGCGATTGATAAAAATGGAAAAAATACAAATGATCCAAATGCTGTAACATCAGTATTACCGTTCGGCGGGTATAAAGGATATATTCTGGCACTGGCGTTGGAAATATTGACCGGTCCTTTCGTCAGGACCAAAGTCGGCAAAAGTACAAAAAAATTCCGCGGACTGCTTTTTATTGTCATTGACCCGTATGTATTTACTACCAAAAGTGAATTCAGCCGTGACATGAACAAGCTGATTAAAGAAGTGGATAATGCTAAAAAGATTAAGGGAGTAAAAGATATTCATATACCGGGTGAAGTTGCATATAAAAATGAAATCAAAAAAATGAAGTCCGGATATTTTGATATTGATAAAAATATTATTGATCAGATTGAAAAACTATGAATCCCGTTAGAAATCAATAAAAATAGCGGGATAAAGAGTTAAAATATTATTTACATTATTCACATAATTTCTAACGGGATGAAAAGAAGAATCAAATTTGATCACGTTGCAAAAATTGAAGGCCATGCCAGTCTGATTACAGATCTGGAGTCCGGTGAAATCAACCGAGCCCGGTTTAAAACACTGGAAGGTTCCCGGTTTATTGAAGGAATTCTGGTCGGACGCAACTATCAGGAGGCACCGCTGATTACCGCGCGTATTTGTGGTGTCTGTCCGGTAGTTCATAATCTGGGCAGTATATTGGCGATTGAAGATGCGATGAAAATAAAAGTGAGTGAAAAAACAGTTATCTTGAGAAAACTGATGATGTGGGGGCAGTTTATTCAGAGCCACAGTTTGCATTTATACTTTCTCACATTGCCCGACTATTTTAAAATGCAAAACAGTTTGAAATTATTAAAAGATTTCCCCGAAGAAACAAAACAGGCACTGGAGATCCGTGCATTCGGCAATAAACTGATTGAAGTTATTGGCGGACGGTCAATCCACCCGATGAATTCCGCAGTAGGCGGGTTCATGAAAAATCCCGATGAGCGGGAATTGAAAAGTCTTTTAAGACAGATTGATCCGTTGCTTGAAATCGGCGCAAAAGTAACCGGAATATTTAATTCATTGAAATATCCCAAATTCTCGCGTAAAACCGAATTTATTTCATTGACTAATAAAAAAGAATATCCGATTTATCAGGGCACACTGACATCCACCATAGATAAATCAATCACCAAAGAAAAATTCATTAAAGAAGTTGAAGAAGAATACAGCAACTGGCAGAGAATAAAAAAGACCAAACTTTACGGCAAGATTTACATGGTCGGTGCTTTGGCACGTCTCAATGTGAACCGTAATCTGCTGAAACCGAAGGCAAAAGCATTGCTGAAGGCTTCCGGAATTGAGTTTCCTTCATACAATACATTCCATAATATATTGGGGCAGATGATTGAAACGGTTAACGGTCTGGAAGAATGTAAAACACTGATCAATCAATATTTGAAAATGAAAGGTTCTTGCCTTGTTAAAAAATATGAAATCAAGGCCGGCACCGGAATCGGTGTCATTGAAGCACCGCGTGGAACCCTGTTTCATGTTTACGAAATAGATAAGCTGGGCTTTTTGAAAAATGTAAATATTATTACTCCTACCGCCCAGTTTGTGAACAATTTGGAGGAAGATATAAAAGAGTTTTTACCGAATATTCACGATGTATCATCTCAGGCATCCAGAAGAAAAATAAAAATGCTGGTTCGTGCTTACGATCCATGCATGACCTGCGCCACTCATTAATGTATGATGAATAATTTATAATGTATAATTAACCATCAAGGGTAAGTTCGAATTCATTCGAACCAATTTAACTAAGAAGCGAATGAATTCGCTTCTACCCGTTAAAAAAGATATTCTAAGTACGACCGGACAACTAATTAAAAAATAATTAATCAAAATGGGTAGTTTCGAATTTATTCGAAACATGTTTAACAAAAAGCGAATGAATTCGCTTTTACCCGGTAAAAAAGTAATTCTATGCACGACCTTATGACGGCCAAAGACATCTGCGATGCAGTGCAAAAAAAGGCCAAAGAAAATAATTTAAAAAAGGTTTCCGAAATTGTAATTGATTTAGGTGAGATGGAAGACCATGGTGAAATTGTTTCGGAAGAAAATTTGCGTTTTCATCTGGATTATCTTTTGAAAGGAACGCTGGCTGAAAAAGCGAAACTGGTTTTTAACAAAGTTTCCGGCGATACAATTGTTTTACGTGAAATAGAAGGCGAGTAAGGTAATTTATAATGTATAATTAATAATGAATAATTGAAAATTATAGAGATAGAAAGAGCTGATATGAAAGAAAAAACTGAGAAATATAAATACCCCCTTTTTTTATTTGACTTTGATGGTGTGATTGCTGACAGCCTAAAAGAAGCCACAGATGCGATTGGTATATTTTTGGGAACTTTTAATATCAAGCAACCGACTTTGGAAGAAATTCGTCGGATGTATCAGAAAAATATTTTTGATTCCTTCAAAGAGATGGGCGTACCGGACGACGGATATCCGAAGCTTTACTCAATAATCAAAGAGCGGAGCGTAAAATACGAAAGTCGGATACCGCTTTACGAAGGGGTTAATGATTTATTATCTTCACTTAAAAATTATCCAATATATATTGTCAGCTCCAGTTCCACCAGAGCGATGGAAAAATATCTGACGAAATACAATTTAGTAGGTTATTTTAAGGAAGTTTTGGGCGCAGAGAACGGCACGTCAAAAGTGGAAAAGATCAGTAAAATTCTGGCAAAGGAAAATCCGGATCTGGAGAGAACATATTTCGTAACTGATACAACCGGCGATATTAAAGAGGGAAAGAAAGCAGGAGTTAAGACAATTGCAGTCGGTTGGGGTTACCACCACCCGAAAGACCTTCAAGCTGAAAATCCGGACTATTTGTTTCTTACAATGGAAGAATTTATCAAAGCAATACCGAATCTATGAGTAATTTTAAACTTGTTAAGCAAAGTAAAAATAATTTGGCCAGAAAGGGGATTCTACATACCGCTCATGGTGATTTAAAAACCCCATTTTTTATGCCGATTGCCACCAAAGCATCGGTTAAAGCACTGAGTAGCGAGGATATTCTGGAACTTGAATCGGGGATTATATTAAGCAATACATACCATTTGTATTTGCGCCCGGGAATGCCTGTAATTAAAAAGGCTGGTGGACTGCACAAATTTATGAACTGGCCGGGGGCGATTCTGACTGATTCCGGCGGGTATCAAGTTTTCTCTTTGGGCTCAAGAAATAATCCGGACAAAAACATGGTTAAACTTTCTAAAAAAGGTGTGGAATTTCGGTCAACATATGATGGATCAAGACACATGCTTACTCCTGAGAAGGTGATTAAGATTCAGGAGACAATCGGTTCTGACATCATGATGGTTTTGGATGAATGTCCGGCATATCCGGCAACAATAGAAAAAGCAAAAGAGTCCATGGAACTGACAACGCATTGGGCAGAACGTAGTAAGAAACAGCATGTGGCGGGTGGCTCGTTGCAGAAAGCGCAAAATAAAAGTATGCTTTTTGGAATAGTGCAGGGTTCTTCTTATAAAGATTTGCGCATCCAACATGCGAATGATTTAAAAAAAATCGGTTTTGACGGTTACGCGATCGGGGGCTTAGCAGTAGGCGAGCCGACGGAAAAAATGTATGAAGTTTTGGATTGGGTTGTCCCGGAACTTCCAGAAGACAAGCCAAGATATTTGATGGGGGTTGGTAAACCGGAGCAGATCTATGAAGCGGTAAAAAGGGGAGTGGATATGTTTGACTGTGTAATCCCGACCCGTAATGCCCGGCATGGACTGCTATATATTTGGCGGAATAAAAATCTGAAAGGAAAATTTTACGAGGAGATCAGAATCAAACAATCAAAATATCGTTTAGATCTGAAACCGGTTGATACACAATGTGATTGTGCTACCTGTAAAAATTATTCCAGAAGTTATTTACGGCATCTTTTTTCAGCGGAAGAACCGTTAGCTTACCGGCTGGCCACAATTCACAATGTGCATTTTTATCTGGAGTTGATGAAGGTGATATCTAAAGATATAGGGGGGGTGAAATTTTAATTTGCTTATGCTATAATTTGAATAGTAATATTATCAATAAATTTATGAACCCTGTTAGAAATTCAGTGCTGTCTGTCTAATAGGGTATGGTATCAACTTAACTTGTTAAAATCATTTATTTAATTATTTATTTCTAACAGGGTGAACATAAAGAAATTAATCCCGATTGGCATTATTTTACCGGCTGTCTTTTTTATGACCGGTTGCGGAACAACAAAAACCAACACTAATACCGTATCCGTAGTAAACACGAATACTGCTATTAATGAAAATATAAATTCGGCAGTTAATGAAAACACTAATTCCGACAGCGCGGTTACACAGGAAGAAGTAGTGGCAAGTGGTATGGTGTTTTTAAAAGGCTATGATACTCCAAGTGAATCATATGGAATATTGACATCAGATGGTCATGAAATAGGTCTGGGTAAATATGACACAATGAAGGAGCAGTTCCGGGCATATATCGGTGATCAGGTGAAAGTGACATTTGCAAGTATTTGCCGAACAACTAATGAAGACTGTTGCCGAACATTATTCCCATATTGCGGAACTGTTAAAGAATGGGAGCCGACAGAAAATGCTAATACTAACACAACACAATAAAGCAAACAGTAGAATAAGTAAAAATCTGGATTAACCTCCAGATTTTTATTGTTAACACTTTGTTGACATAATGTAAAATATGTGCTATTATTATATGGTATAATAAAACAAAAGTAGGACAATAACCCAGAGCGTAATATGTCCGGTTTTTCTAGTAAAAACAAAAGAAAACCAAAAACCAAAAAGAAGCTCGTGTTTCTCTTTGCAAAGAAAACCAAAAAGAAACCGCGAAGGAGCAAGTCTTGGGGTATGTTAAATAAAGAAAAAAAACATGCCTTTTTTGTTGCCAAAAAAAGAAAGGTGGCGAAAGAGGGTAAACTGTACCACAAAAAATCTTTCCAACTTTCAGTAATTATTGCGATTGCCGTCCTAGCTGGTGCTTACTGGGTTTATAATATCATTGTGATTAATGCTATTGCGGCAACCTACACTATTGATACTAAGGCAGAATGGGAAGCGGGTGAATACTATCCGAACACAGTTGATACGACATCCAGTGTCAATCAAATCAAAATCAATGACGGAGGTGGTGGAACCTGGGACGGTGATACATCCGGATATTTAACAGACACCGCCGGTTATGATTACTGGACATACGACGGTCCTTCATACGGAGCGGACCTGACGACTGACGGAACATATATTTATCAGATCGTCGGCAATCGTCGCCCGTATCTTTTCCGATATAATCCGGAAACAAATACGTGGAAGCAATTAGCAAATGCGCCGACGGCATTTTATTATGGCGGTTCAATAACTTATGATGCTTATACAAAATCGCTTTTCGCAATAGACGGCGGTGAGCAAAATGAAACTGAACAGGCGACTAAACACATGTATCAGTACGACATTGCTACGGATACTTGGTCAAAAGTTACAGATGCACCAAATACTTGGGGTTTAGGTTCTTCAATCACTTCCAACGGCACAGGAAAATTATATGCGGTTCGCGGGATTAATACTGACGAACTTTGGGAATATGATATTGATGACGGAATATGGGATCCGATGTATTCCCAGATGCCGACGCCATATTATGTCTATACCGCAAACGGTCAGGCTTTGGAATTTGTGAATGAAGAATATAGCGGAAAGTGTACGCAGGGGTGTCTGTTCACTTTGTATGGTAACGGCAATAGAAATTTTTTCCGCTTTGATATAGCGGAAAAAACCTGGTACCACAATTCACCAACTGACCTGACTATTCCGGTGGCACTCGGCGGTGTGAGCTATGGATCGTCTTTTGCTTATGACAGTGACCGCGGAAATTTATTTTTAACGCATGGCGCGACGCAATACCCTGCCAATACAATCGCTGACAACTTTTCTAAATATGACGTTTCTGGCGAGGTTTGGGATGTGGCAGATACCACCACGCCAGATGCGCCGGGCTGGGTGACTTATGGTGGAGCGTCGGTATATTTAGATGATTATGTTTTTGTGCAACAAGGTTATTCTCGGCCGGGATTATGGAAATTTGACGTAATAAACAACCGCTGGGATTCTATTTCTACGCCGGATAAAGCCAATGCCGTAGTACCGGCGCTTGGTCAGGGGTCACAAGGAAATGGCGGGGAAAACGGACATATGGTATATGTGCCGAATGGTTCATATTGCGCGGATGCGGACGGTTGTTTATTTGTTTTCCGCGGGGCAAATTCTACAAACTTTTGGCGGAGGAATATTGCGGCAAAAACATGGACATCCGATTTATCAGTTACAAATTTCGGAGCACTGCAGCAAGGGTCATCCATGTGTTATAACGGAGCCAACCGTATTTACGCTCTGCATGGTGAAAATTCCTTGGTTTTTTATCAATATGAAATCAACACAGAAGGTGCTGACACAACAAATACTTGGGAGGTATTAACCAGTATGCCTTCTGACCATACTGATTCAGATGATTATCCGGACGGTGCTGCAAATGCTTCATACGGCAGTTCAATAACTTGTATGGGCACTACTGTGTATGCCTTAAAAGGCGCAACTAGTGCAGCCGGTTCAAATCATTTTTTCAGTTATAATGGTACATCTTGGACTCATCTAGAACCTCTTCCGCAAAGAGCATTTGCCGGTGCTGCGCTCGTAAATGTTCCGTATAATGCCGGCCACCCGGAATGGTGTGCGGATACGGGAGGTTGTGTATATGCTTTTACTGGAAATTTAAGGGGGGACTGGTATCGTTATAATGTCAGTGCCAATACCTGGACAGCGTTAACCGGAGACAATCTGCCGACCGCAACTAACTATACAGCGTCATTGTCCTACGACGGGCAGGGGAACATTTTTGCCACGGACGGAAACTATGATACCAGAATGTGGAAATATGACATCAACGGAGATGACGGAACATGGTATCAGATTGCGGATCTGCCGGCACGCGTCGGTTACAGTAACGCGTTGGCATACGATAGTGTAAACAATAAGTTGTACTACGAACAGGGGATGTTAACCACAACAATCAGTAGTTTTACCCCGACAACCAATGATTATATTGCTTCTGCGGATTGGATTTCCGAGCCGATAGATCTGGGGTTTGTAAATACATTCACTAGTTTAGTATCATCCGCCACAACTCCCGGTACAACCAGCGTTTCATTTCAAACCAGAACGTCTTCCGATAAAGTTAGCTGGTCTGATTGGGAGGCAGTCGGCGCAGGCGATACAATTGAATCAAATGAAGCACAATATATCCAGGTCAAGGCGACTTTAAATTCTGATGGAACCAATACACCGACTCTGACCAGCATAACAATCAATTACGACAAAGACGGTACTTCCCCGGCCAATCCCGCGGTAAGCGGATATGCGGATAGTTCAAAAGCGACAACGCTCACTTCCGAATATGCCAACGGATACCACTACACTAATCCCTATTTTGAATGGACGGCGCCAACGGATGATTCCGGGATCGCCGGTTATTATGTAGCATGGACAACAAATAATGCATTAGACCCTTCTGATGATGAGGATTATTTTCAAACTGGGACAACATTTGAAGTTAATTCGGATATGGTTACCGCTTCGCCGGGGCCGACATATTATTTACGCGTTCAGGTTAAGGATAATTCCGGTAATGTATCTGTCACTTCCGATGCCTTTATATATACATACAGCGGCATAGCTTCGGCAACGGAGACTACATGGGATGATTTAGCGGAATTTGTTTTGGGAACGGACAGTAATATAAATACCGCAGCTAATAGTAATGTAGATATGACCCTGGACGCAATTAGTCCCGGCACCTGGATGGATTTACCGGCAGTCGGTACGAATGCTTTAGGCGGATTAACAATGTATAATGATTCATCTTTGGTCTGGGACGGCAATGATACGATATATGTTTTACGTTCAATTAATACGCAAACTTTTTTAAAGTATACAATCTCAACAAAGACCTGGACTGCTTTAGCCAATACCGGCGCTAATGCACAATATGGTTCAGCTTTGGTATATGTCCCGGATAATATTTCCGCCGGGTGCACGGATAACGGTGGGTGTATCTTTGCTACCATGGGTGGCGCTGGAACCGGATTTAGGCGATACGACGTTCTGGCAAACGCATGGACCGGACTGACTGCGATATCTGGATCAGTCGGCTATGGTGGTGGTTTGATTTGGACAGGAGGAGATTACATTTTCGCGTCACGTGGTGCTGGTCAGGTAAGTTTTTACCGCTATACGATTTCTACGGGCGCCTGGTCTGACCCGGCAGCAGCGGATCCGGATATTGCTTTTAATTATGGTGCTACATATTCCTATGTGCCGACTGGTGATTACTGTTTGGATCTGCAGGGCTGTATTTTTGCCGCACGCGGTGGCGGTTCCAATCATTTCTGGCGTTATGATATTCAGAACGGTGCCTGGACGTTTTTAACTGCCATGCCTTCTGCCGCACCTTCAAAAACAAATTATGGTGCCGCGACTATTTACAATGACGGTTATCTATATTATGTAGGTGGTACTTATACTACTGATTTTTTGCGTTATGATATAGTAAATGATTTATGGTCGGACATGCCCGACCTTCCCGCAACCCATAATTATGGTTCAACAAATGGAATGGTATACGATGCTTCCAGTGATATCATATATATTATGCGCGGTTATAGCGAATACAGCTTTTTAAGCTTTGATGTAGCGGGTAATGAATGGCGCAATCCTACTATGCCGCATGGCGGTTCGTCAAACGGATTCTATTATGGTGGTGTAGCGTATGACGGTGACGACACTCTGTATATTACTCGTGGTAATCCAAGTGCAACCGCTGATTTCTACAAATATACAATTTCAACAAAAGTGTGGCGGAGGATGATGGATATACCAATGCGTATGAATACCGGTTCGGATTTAATCTATGTCGGCGGTAAAGTTTACGCGTTGACCGGCGCGCCTCCATACGGTGAGGTTATTTCCCGTTTCTATGAATATGATCCCGCGACTGATATGTGGACGCGCAAGGGTGACACACCGGCGGCGGTGGGTGACGGAGCGAATCTGGTTTTTGACGGAAATAATACAATTTATACCGCGCGCGGTGCCGGTAATTCGCAGTTTTATTCCTATAAGATTTCTGGAGCATCCAGCGGGGTATGGTCAACGCAGGCAGAAACCACACCGGCAGCAATTAATCAAGGAGCCTGTGCAGTTTGGGATAGTGATGCGGAAGACAAGCTTTATATGATCCGCGGATCCGGTCAGCGTGATATCTATTATTGTAATTTATCAACTGACATTAACGGTGTCGGTACCTGTGACTGGCAGGCGGATACACTGACAGATATCACGCTTGGTTATGCAGCACAATACGGCAATGCTTGTACTTATGATGGCGGAAATATTTTTGTACCGCGTGGTAATACTAATAACACCGACTTCTTGGTTTATGATATTGACGGTGGAGCAGGTGGTACTTGGTCAGTGCGTTCGTTGAATAATTTTTACTACGGCGGTCGCTTGATCACCGGTCCGGATGATATTCTTTATGGATTCCGCGGGTACAATACATCCACAATGGATCGCTATGTACAACAGACAGCTACGACCAGTTTTCAAAGAACAGGGACATGGACATCACAGATTGTTAGTGTGCCCAATATTTACAGTTTCGGCGGATTGACTGTTAATGACACTGTTGCAGAAAATACCTCGCTTTCTTACCAGACCCGCACGTGTTCAGACAGCGGTTGTTCTGCCGATGAGAATAATGTGAACTGGTCCGCATGGGTAGATGTGTCTAATGCTCAAATCAGTGGTACTACAGATTATTATTCTGTTGAATCAACTCCGGCTCAGTATATTCAGGTTCGTGCAATATTTAATTCGGACCGTGTTTATACGCCGACGGTCAACGATTTCACAATCAGTTATTACAGTGATGGAACGGATCCGAACAACCCTTCGGTTCCGGTAAGTTCCTATACAAACAGCAGTAAAACAGAAACGATTGATGATAGTACCTGGACAAATGACGCGACACCATATTTTGAGTGGACCTCAACTGATAATACAGGTGGAATTGGTATTGAGGGCTATTACGTATACTTTGGAACCGATGCCACAAAAGATCCGGTGGATGATGCAAGTGATCCTACGAACCTGGCATATGATAATGGAACTAATTATTATAATGTTGCCGCAGATCATATTACAGGTTCATGGAATGCCGCCACGCAAAGTAGTAATGCATTAACAGACGGTCAGTATTATTTACGGATCAAAACAAAGGATTTAAACGGGAATATTACTGATGTAGCGGTTGATGCTTTCGCCTTCATGATTGATGAAAGTATCCCAAATACTATTACAGATTTGTCAGTAGAAACCTATATGTTGTCGGAAGATGATTTTACTTTTACTTGGTCGGAAGTAAACGACCAGGGTCCTTCCGGGATAAATAATTATTGTTATCATACCGGCAGTTCCGGGGATACATGCGTGGCTAAAGAAGACATTTGTAGTAGTGGTACTTGCATACTGGAAGATATTCCTTCCTACCAGCCACGAGTAAATACTTTTTATGTCAGAGCGCAGGACGAGGCAGTCAATGACGCAGCAACGTATGCATCTACCGGTTACTTTTATACCGGTGGCCCACCAAATGCGCCGGCATCAGTAACCGTTGATCCGCTGGAACAGGAAAATAATAATACCTTTACTGTTTCCTGGGAATTGCCGACAACCTGCTTGGGCGCGACACCGTGTGCGGCCGCGGATATTTTACGTTATTGTTATACGATTAATGAAGAGCCGACCGCGGAAACCTGTGGTGCGAACTATAGCGGTAATGCGACGCCATCACCGGACGGCGGATGGACCACTACTACTCAGTCAGCAAGCAGAATCTTACCTTCATTTTCCGCCGCTACTTTGCAGGGTGAGAATACTGTCTATGTCGTTGCAATGGATGTAGTCAGTAATATTGATTATACCAGTCGTCAAACCGCGACATTTAATTTTACATCTACCGCTCCAGGAGTTCCTGCCAGTATGCAAGCCAGTGATACATCCGACCGGGCAACTAATAAATATTCAGTGGTGCTTACTTGGGATGAGCCGGCAGATGTCGGTAGCGGCGTGGAATCCTATAAAGTTTATCGTTGTGAATCGGATTGTGAAAATCCGTCAACAACTGACGATCCGCCGGCAAATTATACCAATATTGCCGAGGTTAATACTTTGGGATATCTTGATACCAGTCTGAATAATACAATTACTTATTCGTATTTTGCGCGTTCAACCGGTACCGGCGGTACGCAATCCGGTAATTCAGCGGTTGTAGAAATAAAACCGGAAGGTAAGTTTAAATTTGCGCCAACAATGAGCGGGTTGCCGACGGCCACTGCTTTTATTCGTTCGGCAACGGTGGAATGGCTGACGCTAAATGACCAGGATCAATACGGTAATATTATTGAACATCCCGCTTCATCTTTTGTGGAATATGGTACAACGGCCGGTTACGGTGATGAAGATGGTGATTCGGTGTTAACTACTGATCATTCCGTTACATTGGTTAATCTTACACCTGACACAACTTATCATTACCGTTGTCGCTGGCAGGATCAGGATGGAAATGTCGGCTATTCTCCGGATTATACATTTACCACCAAAGGCGCGCCTTCGGCACCAATCAATCTAACGGTTGACCCCGCCTCTAATACTGAGAACAGTTTTACTTTTTCCTGGGATGAACCGGCAGATGAAGGTGTAACAGTTGCCGGATACTATTATTCAATCAATACAATTCCAAACGAAAATAATTCAATCAACGTGACTGAAACTACAGTTGGTCCGATTGAAGCTGCTTCACAACAGGGAGCGAATACATTTTATGTCGTAGCAATTGATGATGCCGGCAATATAAACTATTCAAATTATGCTTCAGTAGATTTTGAAGCATATACCACCCCACCGACTTCCCCGCAGGCGATAACCATTACCGATTCCTCGGATCGTGATGCTTCTCGATATTCAATTACTATCACTTGGGATCCGCCGGAGGGATATACACTTGATGATGAAATATATTATACGATTTATCGTAAAGATGAACAGTCCGCTTCACAAACTGGGAACGTAAAAATGCAGGCGGATAGTTTGGACGGTTATGAAGAAATTGCCACTATTACCTCCACCGGATATTTGGATACCGGTCTTGATAACACCCAGGAGTATTTTTATCAGATAACCGCCCGGGATAAGGCACAGGCGACGTCAGATCCGACAGATATTGTGTCTGAGATCCCGGAAGGTCGTTTCACGCAACCCCCGGGAATTACAGTTGCACCAACCGTAACACCAGATTCATTTTCTGCCGATGTTAATTGGGAAACGGAAAGAATCGCGTCCTCTTTTGTAGAGTATGGTTTACGGGCAAGCGATTTGACGGATGAGCAAGGAACCGCGGATTTGATTTCAAAACACAATATAGAATTAACAGGATTACAGCCATTGACGACTTATTACTACCGAATCAAAAGTATTGATATTGATGAAAATACTGCTTATTCTGAGGTTGCAAGTTTTACTACCTTGGAAGCCCCACGCGTACTAGAGGTAGAGATCACAGATATTAAATTATTTGATGCAATTGTCAGCTGGGAAACAAATAAAGAATCAACCGCAGTGATTCAGTATGGAACTACCGCGAATTACGGATTCACTTATACTGACACCTCCGGGTCATACGGTACGACTCATACTGTTAAACTGGAAGGATTAACCGACAGCAGTACTTATCACTTAAGAATTGGCGGGGAGGACCGTAACGGTAATCCGATTTCTTCTGATGATTATACATTTGACACATTAACCTTCCCGGAAGTTCTTACAGTCTCAAATCGTAATCAGTCTGAAGGACAGAATGAAATATCATGGACCACTAATGTGCCGACAACTTCCGAAGTTGAATATTGGGGAGATAATATTGCTCCAAAGACGCAGGGTAATACCGCCATGGTAACAGAACATGTGATCCTGCTTTATGGATTAGAAGATGCCAGCAGATATACATTTAAGGTAAGGGGCTCTGATGCATTCGGATATGAAGCGGTGTCTGATGAAGGAGAGTTTGTTACGCTAGAGGATACAACTCCGCCTGTAGTTTCAGGTGTTAAGTCAGAATCCAATACAGTCGGTTCCGGAGAAGAATCAAAAGTACAGATTATTATTTCTTGGAAAACGGATGAACCGACGACTTCAAAGGTGGAATATGGTGTAGGTGTTTCCGGAACGGACTATACAAATGAGACGGAAGAAAATGCGGAACTGGTAATGGACCATCTTGCGTTAGTGGATGGTCTGTCGCCGGCTAAAACATATCATTTCAGGGTTGTCTCCAGAGATAAGGCAGGTAATCAGGCGCAGTCAGGTTCATATACTGTACTTACCTCAAGAACTAGAGAATCATTTTTACAGCTGATTATCTCTAATTTGGAGGAAACATTCTCATGGATCGGTAGGCTGGGGGGCACGTTCTAATACTGTAAAAAACAGCCAACATTAGCTGCTAATTTTGTTGACGCAGCTGGTTTTTTATTATATAATAAATCGGTAATAGTGGATGATTTTTTCCACAATCTTTTGCGTTTTTATACGCCTAAAAGGTGTAATGAAAAAAACAAAATCAACCAACAAAGGGGGGGTGAAAAGGCGAAAAAGCTTCTTTCGTAAGTTAGCTTTTTTTCTTTTTCAGCAAAAAATTCTGATTGCCAAATGGGAATTAAACCTATTTGGTGTTTTATTGTTCGGGTTTGGCATTGTAATTGGCGGATACTTTGCAGTTACAAATTTTCTTACGGTTTTTGCCGCGCCGCTTTTGGATTCAGAGTTAGTTTCAACAGACGAAGAATGGAGTCAGGGAATATTAGAAGATGTATCGGTAAGCTCCGGTTCAATACAGATTAATGGTAATGGTGGTGCGGGATGGCTCGCCGGATGGCAATACCGGCAACCAGTCACATTGACAAATTCAGGGGCAGTACAGACAAACTACCAAGTTAGAATCGCCGTTACGTATGATGCGCAGATGCAAAGTGATTTTGATGATTTGCGTTTTACAAATTCAGTTGGTACGGCACTAGATTATTGGTTGCAAACAAAAGTTGACAGTACTTCCGCTGTAGTTTGGGTAGAGGTTGATTCTTTGGCCGGAGCCGGCACTACAGTTATCAATATGTATTACGGCAATGCTGATGCAATAGCAGGATCTAATGGTGTGAATACTTTTACATTGTTTGATGATTTTGAAGACGGTAGTATTAATGCTGCAAAGTGGACAGAAGTTGATCCATCAGCAAAAATTTCAGAAAGCGGTGGAAAGTTGCGCTTTATTTACGGAAGTGGCAGTGGTGCTTGGAATGCCGGTGTATATGGTGTTACTACATTTGCCCGCGGTGATTTAGTTTTTGACTGGGATCAGCGCTGGATAAGCGATTATAGTCCCTATGATGCATTTATGTTCGGCTGGAAAGATAGTACCAGTAGCATCAGCTATACGGAGCTTGTTTATGGGTATTATATTCAAGGGGATGGATTCTGCACGACTAATTGCGGTGGAAATGTATATGAGGATGGAGCCGGCAGAGGAGCGGCAGGTACCTGGTCTAATAATACCGACTATAATGTCCGTGTCAGAATGCGCAGTACCGGCGGGGCATATTATGAAAAAAGTATAAACAATGGCGCAAGTTGGAGTACGGACTATACCAGCGCGTATTCAACAGAAACAAATTTACGTCCAGC
>Ga0172379_10002555_pt1 | contig 31648 bp, 23 predicted proteins | sample GrowelOW334metaG_FD_119756 | JGI IMG/M metagenome (GOLD analysis project Ga0172379, IMG submission 119756) | Groundwater microbial communities from an aquifer near a municipal landfill in Southern Ontario, Canada - Groundwater well OW334 metaG | ecosystem: Environmental > Aquatic > Deep...
AACGACACTCCAAAGTGTCGGAGTGAGGAAGCCCGCGAATGCGGGAGTGAAAAGTGGAAAGCGAGAAAAGCAAGAAAAGTTGTGAACGCTGGAAATGCATAACGAGGGGCCAAAATGTCCGGAATGATTGTAAAACTGAAAAACATTGTGCTCAACGACACTCCAAAGTGTCGGAGTGGGGATTGGGTTGTAGTACCGTCCGTCTCGGACGGGGCTGTCCAAAATAAGGATAGGAGGTGTCCAGAATGTTTGTAAAATTGAAAGACATTGTGCTCAACGACACTCCAAAGTGTCGGAGTGGGGAAGCCCGCGAATGCGGGAGTGAAAAGTGGAAAGCGAGAAAAGCAAGAAAAGTTGTGAACGCGGGAAATGCAGAACGAGGGGCCAGAATGTCCAGAATGTTTGTAAAATTGAAAGACATTGTGCTCAGCCGGTGTCCAAAGTGTCGGAGTGGCTGTCCAAAATGTGCAAGTACGGGGGCCAATGTCCAGAGTATTATTAGTTCAATAAAATCCTGACGGGCACTTGACTGATTCGATTACAGACAGTATAATAAAACTGAACAGTTGGTTTTTATCACAGGAGGAACACCAATGAAGTTTCCTGAAAAAATAGAGAATGAAGCATTACTGGAAGACATACTTTCAGAACCCGGTACCGGCCTGATTGAAATGATGAAGCGGCTGGACGGGGATATCATGATTCTGGGTATCGGCGGCAAAATGGGCATAACGCTGGGACGTCAGGCCGTCAATGCGATCCAGGCCGCGGGAGTCAGCAAAAAGGTAATCGGGGTTTCCCGTTTCAGCGATGCAGCAGGCAGGAATAAACTTGAACAACGGGGCATTGAAACGATTTCCTGCGACCTGCTGGATCAGAACGCGATAAAGGCATTGCCGGAAGTAAGGAATGTCATATTCATGGCAGGGCGGAAATTCGGAACTGACGGTTCGGAGGAACTGACCTGGGCGATGAATACGATCGTGCCGGGCTGTGTCGGCGACCATTTCCGCAAAAGCCGGATAGTGGTCTTCTCCACCGGCTGCGTCTATCCGCTGGTAAGCATCGGTACCGGCGGCTGCACCGAACAAGTCCCCCCTGCCCCGGTCGGGGAATATTCCCAGTCCTGTCTCGGCCGGGAACGCGTTTTCGGCCACTGCGCGAAAACCTATGGCACAGAGACGCTGCTGCTGCGTCTGAACTATGCGATTGATTTGCGCTACGGCGTGCTGCACGATATCGGGCAGCAAGTCTGGAACGGCCAGCCGGTCAACAATACCGTCGGCCATTTCAATGTATTGTGGCAGGGCGACGCCAATTGTTACGCGCTGCGGTCGCTGGAGTTCTGCGCCTCCCCGGCGGCGGTATTGAACATCACCGGCCCGGAAACCGCATCTGTGGAATATATCGCCGAAGCCTTCGCCGGGCTGATGAATAAAGCCATCAGCTACACCGGAGTCTCCGCCGGCAAATGTTATCTGAATAATGCAGGCAAAGCATTCCGGCTGCTGGGTTATCCGCGGGTTTCGCTGGAGCAGATGATCGACTGGCAGGCGCAATGGCTGATGCAGGGAGGCAGTTCGCTGGGCAGGCCGACACACTTTGAAGTAAACAACGGGAAATTTTAACAGCAGGGCATAACATGAAAAGAATCAACGACATTGATCCGCAGGTACTGGCCGCGTTCAGAAAAGGCGCCGTCATTCCGGCGCAGCCGCTGGCGCTGGACGCAAACCGCAAGTTTGTTCCGAAATATCAGCAGGCGCTCTGCCGGTATTATATGGATGCAGGCGCCGGCGGCATTGCGGTGGGGGTGCATTCCACCCAGTTTGAAATCCGCAATCCCGAGATCGGACTGTTCGAACCGGTACTGGCCCGGACGTCGCAAGCCATTGATGACTGGCGCGCTGAAACCGGACGCCGGATTCTGAAAATATCCGGGGTCTGCGGCAAAACTCCGCAAGCCGGGTATGAGGCCGAATTCGCGCTGAAACATGGTTACGACGCCTGCCTGCTGAGTCTGTCGGCGCTGAAAGACTCAACCATCGGGGAGATGATCGCCCACTGCCGGACCATTGCCGGCATCATGCCGGTCATCGGGTTCTATCTCCAGCCCAGTGTCGGCGGCAGAATCCTGCCGTATGAATTCTGGCGTGAATTCATGGAGATTGACAATATTCTGGCCGTAAAGATGGCGCCGTTCAACCGCTACCAGACCCTGGACGTCGTGCGGGCGCTGGCCGAATCAGGCCGTGAAAATGAGATCACGCTGTATACCGGCAACGACGACAATATCGTTCTGGATCTGCTGACGGAATATAAAATCCAGACCGCCGCCGGACAGAAGAACATCCGGATAAAAGGCGGACTGCTGGGACACTGGTGCGTCTGGACGAAGAAGGCGGTGGAACTGCTGGACGAAATCCACGGCGTCATCGCCTCCGGCAGGACAATTCCGTCAGAGATGCTTTCCAGAAATATCGAAGTAACTGACTGCAATGCGGCGTTTTTCGACCCTGCCCATTATTTTGCCGGCTGCATTCCGGGGATTCATGAAGTGCTGCGCCGCCAGGGACTGCTGCCGGGAATCTGGTGTCTGAATCCGCGGGAAGTGCTTTCGCCGGGGCAGAGCGAGGAAATTGACCGGGTTTACCGCTCTTATCCTCACCTGAATGATGACAGTTTTGTAAAAGCCAACCTTGACAAATGGCTTGCGGATTGATATTTTCTAATCCAAATTCAAGCAAAGGCTGATAAATGCAGAAACGGGCAATCGAGACGAGAGAGAACATTCTAAAAACCGCCATCGGGATATTTTCCGGGCACGGTTATCATGGCGCCAAAGTTGATCAGATCGCGGAGGCCGCCGCCATCAACAAACAGCGGATATATGCCTATTTTCACAGCAAAGCCGGATTGTTCGAACAATGTCTGAGCACAGTTTTCGAAGGGGTGAAATTATTCGACGATAACGCCATGGCGGCAGCCCGGCTGGAACCGTCGAGGCTCACGGAAATAATTCTGCGGGAATACATGGCATTGCACAAAAAACATCCGTATTTCTGGCGGATGCTGGCCTGGGCCAACCTGGAAAATGATTCATCCCTGAAAAAACTGCCGGGGCTGAGGGAGAAAGACTACACGTCCCTGAAAGCGGTGTTCGGCCAGGCCGTGGAGCTGGGCTTGCTGCCCGGCGGCGTATCTTTCGAGACTTATATTTTCACGCTGATGGCGGTCTCGTACTTCTATCATTCGAACCGTAAAACGCTGTCGAAGACGCTCTCGCCGGAACTGTTCACCGGTCAGGGGATGGAGAAGCTGATTGCCGAATGCTCAGTCATGATTGCGGCGCGGTGATCTTCCCTTTCTCTCCTGAGCTTCAATATTCTCAGCCAGGTAGATGTATTTGATCATAAAAAATCCGCAGATGCCGCCGAAAATATGCCAGAGAAAATGCGTCCCCTGCGGCATGAACGAAAGTCCGTCAAAGCGGTCCAGCACGCGAAAAGCCACCGCCACGGCAAACGAGGCCAGGCACAGCGTCAGCGTCAGCCATGCCCTGCGGTTTCTCAGTGCGCAAAACAATATTGCCGGAAGCAGAATATTCGAGGCCAGCACCAGATAGCCGATGGTAATTACATACTTTTCGGGAATCCTGACATATTGCGAGATAAAATAATAGATTGTCCATGGCCCGAGCGTAAGCAGAAAAGTCCACACCCATTTTCTGACCAGTATCCGCCACAGGAAAATCCCCGCCGACAACGCCAGTATCAGAATCGGCATGACATCCAGTTGTATCCAGATTGAACTGCTCCGGGTGGCGTGGTAAACCGTTCCCCCGATAAACCCCAGCAGCAGAATCGGCATGCAAACCGTCGTCAGCGGATGTTTCAGCGTGTTCAGCCGCGTTTTCCAGGACCAGTAGATCACCAGCAGCAGAAAGATCAGGTTGCTGAAGGTATTGAATGGTTCAACCGGAAAACGGTTCATATCCGTCTCTTTATACAACGGGCCGTGATCCTGCGGCCCGTGCATGATATATGCCTTGGATTCGCTGTTGTTCATTGATTCCTCCCCCTGTTGAAAAGTTCCACGAGCTGACGGTCCAGTTTCGGCATAAGCACTTCCAGCGGAGTCCGCCGCTTATATTTTATGATAAGCACAGTCCATGCAATCAGCAGCACACCGGCCAGGATGTTCTGCCAGGAATAAAGCGCCCAGCCGCATGAAATGCTGAATTCCCTGTTGCTGAACGGCCACAGATAACTGATAGTCCAGAGCTGTCCCGAGCCGAACAAGTCCATAACCATGTGCAGTTGCGACAAGGCGAAACACAGGCCCGCCATCTTTGCTTTATGCTCGGAGAAACAGCAGAATACCCCCGCCGTCACTACAGCAAACAGGAGGTTGTGCCCCAGCAGATGATGAAATTTCCAGTACAAATCCTGACTAAAAATGATTCCGAGCCCGTCGAAATCCGGCAGAACCGCCGCCAATGCGCAAAACAGCCGTTCGCGCCCGTTCAACTGGAAGAGATTGCCAATACACCATCCGGAAAGAAAATGAGTCTGTAAGTGCACAAGTCCTCCCGGCTGATATTGATGCTAATGGTTGGCGATCCTGTATATCATCACCGCTCCGATAATCTGAAACGCCAGATTGGGCAGCCACAGCAGATACTGCGGATAGATTTGCGGGAAATTAGTCAGCGAGTCACAGAGAATGATTGTCATAAAGAATCCGCCTGCCAGAATTACGCTAAGGAAAAGATTGACCGAAGTTTCGCGTCTGGAAGTTCTTATCGCCAGCGGCAATCCCAGCAGCAGGAAGGCGATCGGCGACAGGGCAAACGCGATACGCTGATTCAACTCGACCTCCAGTTCGCAGGTGTTCCGGTTCAGGCGCTTGTCAATGCGGATTCTGCCCAGCAGTTCCTGCAGCGTCATATATTTGGCCTTTTTGCCGATGCGGATTTTATTCATTTCCTTGCCGTAGTTGAGCGTGAATTCAACGGTCTTGTTGAAAACCCTGGTCTCCGGCTTTGATTTCTTGTCGATAACAATACAGTCAGTCAGCACTACCGTCATCAACTGCTTGCTTTTATCAACTATAAATTTGCCTCTGGCAGCGGTAATGTCCTGCTCAACGTTATTTTTGGATTCATCCATCGTGAAAATCTGAATATCCTTTACTTCATCCGCGCTGATCTTATCGTCAATGTAAATGATATTATTCTCAAAATCAACCGGCTTGCCGGGTTCGAAAAGCGCCAGCGGCTGGTCAACCCCGGTAGCCAGTATCAGACTGCGGGATTTTCCCAGCAACGGAGGTCCGACCTCAACCTGCAGATAAAGGCAGAGCAGAGTCATGAGAAAAGTGACGATCAGGATCGGCGAGACCACTTGCAGAATGGAAACCCCGCAAGCGCGCATCGCGGTAATTTCCGTATCGGCGGAAAGCCGTCCGAAAACCAGCATCACCGCCACCAGCACCGCCCATGGAACCGTGAAGGTCAGCACAATCGGCATGATATATAGCATAAAGAGCAGAAAGTTAATCACCGGAATCCCCTGCGAGATATACTCGAATATCTTCACCAGCCGCGCGCCCATCATCACGAAGGTCAGAACGCCGATCGCCATCCCGAAGGTTATAAGAAAGTTTTTTAATACATATAAATTTAAGGTTTTCATCTTGCCCAGTAATTTCCCGGTTATCATTCCGCACAAATCCGATACACTAAACCGAAACTGAAAATACATTTAATTTACGGATTATCAAATCCGGATTGGTATTTAGTCAGAGTAATCCGCCAATGTTTTCAGGGTTGACCTCTGTTTTCCGCCCATGCGAACAGTCTGTCCGCCAGCATGAACAGTACAACAATCCAGGATGCAGCAGGAGGATTCGGGGCACACTTGTAAACTACCGCGCCTCCGTTGCATATTTTTACAGATATTATACCGGATACTGCTTTTGCTTCTCCGCTACAGTCGCTGCGGTCATGCGGAAATCGAATATCCACGGGATGTCATTTTCATAATCCGCCCGGTGCGCCGCATGATAGACAGCATCCCATCTGCATCCTGCATCACGCGCCTTAAGCCTGGTCTGTAATTCCAGCCAGAGTTCACTAAGGCAGATCTCACCTTCGGCCATATCTGCTACCTCAAACGGTTTGTCCAGAATTGCGGCGGCTTCATCAATCCGCCCCAATGCCAGCAGCGTTTTTGCGCGCAGATATTTCATGCGTCCTCCGGCTTCGGCGCCTGATGATAAATGCTGTAGAAAGTCAGCGGCGCGACCGGCATCCATGAAGCTGTCCATGGCTTCGCTCAGCAGCATGTCATTACCGGGTTCCGCATTCAGCACGCGCATCCATGCCGACAATGCCTGTTCCGGTTGTTTCTGCATCGTATATAAAAGGGCTTTGACCCGTTCAATAATACTGATCGCGAACGACGGGATATTCAAGCGTTCGAGACGGGCAAGGGCAGTGATATTTTTCCCACGTTTACACTCATTGACTGCCAGTTGATACTGCAACCAAGGGTGGGACGCTGCTCCGGGCAAATCAGTTTCAGCAGTCTGCAGACGCATATACCACGCTTCCGAGGTCTGCCAGCCCGGCAGCTTAATCGCCGCGGAGTCCGGCAAACGCCCCGCCAGTAATTCCAGCCACGGTTCCTGTAATGGGCCAAGACTGCTTTCGGGATAGATGTTCGGGGCAAATTCAAACGGCGCGGCATCATCTGCGATGCGGCGGCGTAATTCAAGTGCGCCCCAGCCGGAGCCATGGTGCAAAATCGCCTCCGGGGTCCGGTTTGAGACCAGACGGGCCCGTGCCGCGATCTCCTCTATTTTCGATTCAGGCAGGCGACGTTCCACTTCAGCGGCAACTGCGTTCATTGCGATGCGATAATCCTGATCGTGCAAAGATGCGGGATCACCGGCGACCGGTCCAAAGCTCTCAACCCAGAAAAATTCGCTTTCAGGCGGCATCGGCACTGATTCCAACTGGGTTTTCGCCAGTCCGCTCTGAATTTCAATATACGGGGTTCCAGGTTCGGATAGAAAATCCGGCCAGTGCCGCCCGCCCTGACTGCTTCCCCACAGAAACAACTTGCGGCCGCGCATCACTTTCGTTGAAGTACAAAGCAATCCGCGTCCGTCTTTTTGCACTGCGGCCTCCCACGGCCGGGTACCGGCAGGCATATAATAGAAGTAGTCAATAGCAGCACTCACCCGTCTCGGATAGGTTGCATCCACCCCTTCATGGTCGGAAGGATGAACAAGATGAATTCCGTTTTGGTGGATTATCGCGCGCTCTGACGGAACTATGACGCGGGTATCCGGAGTCTCCGGGAAAGCAGTGTTGCTCCACCAGTAGGTCGAAGTTGCGGCAGCATCCGGATTGACGATCTTCACCGCAGTGAAGAGAAAATCAGAGTCATCATCGGTAAAAAAGCAATCCATTTGAAATGGAGTCCCGGTCACCCGCTCCCACTCGTAAAAACGCAAAACGGGGCGGTCTCCGCTGGTCAACCGTGCGGCAAAAAGGTCGGAGGCCGTGAACGGGGAGTGTCCCCTGAAACCGACATTCCACTCAATCCCTCCGGAAAACCATGCGTTACGGAGCGCCAGTCTGCCAAATTGCAGAACTTTATTCGAATAGAGCAATTCGCGTCCGTCCCGCTTGTCCAGCAGCGACCAGAGACGGCCGCCCAGTGAAGGGACAAAAGTCGCGCGCAGGCGATTATTTTCAAGCACCAGCGTCGCCAGTTCACCGGTCCGGCGATCCCGGGTGTAGCCATCCTGAGAAGAATATGGCAGAATGGTATCGGGGATTCCCCGGTTAAAACAGGCATATTCATCCGGAGGCAATGCAGGATCAAATTTCATTTGGGGCTGTGGCTTCCAGATCCGGCGAAATGACGGATGATTACTCTCGGACGGAAATCCACACAACGGAAGAGTCATCTGAAAACGGTATAAATCATTCATTAACAGCACTCCGTGCGATGCAATGCGCAAAACTTATTGACTTGCACTTATTATTCGTGGAGACCTTACCACTTCTGAATATAGCCTGCGCAAAGTTTTTTGCCAGCTTTCGATCAGTCAATATTGACTTCGCCAACCCGCAGCCAGCCGTCATCATCTCTTCCTTCATTCGCCATTTTCACCGCCGGCTTGCGCTGTCCGGGGCGCACGATTGCCAGGCGCAGTTCATACCGGCCTTTGCTCATGCCATCCGGCAGAAAAATGGAATCATCCAGGAATTGATCATCGCCAGGCATCCATTCTTTCAGATTATGAACCAGTTCGACATCAAGCTCCGTACCGCTACCGTCTGCCGGAACCAGCCGCACTAGAATCTTAAAATCATTATAACACGGCGCAACGCCGAGATTCGCCCAGTTTTGCTCCAGTAAAAATGGTCTTCCGGCATTAACGTCTACCGGCAGCCGTATATCTCCGGCTGCAAACCGGTATCCGATCTTTTTCTGGAATTCATCAATCGCCGGCCGCCATTCTTCCGGAACCACGGTGCTCTTAATCATGATCAGCGAAGCATGCCAGCGCAGCGCCTCGTCCATGATAAATTCAAAGTATTTCTTTCTCTCCTGAATATGCCAAGCGATCAGAGTGTCGCCAGGTTCAAGGCATACAGGTCCGCGCTTCCAGGCATCCTGTGCGCGGGCCATGCCCAGAGACATCGGATACCTGCTCCGCATATGGCTCCATTTGCCATCGCTGATGTCGCCCCAACTGTCAGCTCGCCACCCGGCGCCGTTCGCCACAGCATACTGGAGAGCATCCGTACATCCGATAAGCATGATGAGCGGAGTCTTTTTGAACGCTTTTAGATAGATGTCTACCGCCCATCGTCTGAGGCATTCGTTTCCCATGGGCATCCCCGGAACTTGGCAATTATGCCATTCTCCCCAGAATCCGAGCGTGCCGATATCCATTGCATACAACAACGGATGTCCGTCGTAGCGTTGCCCCGTTAGCGACACCAGTTTTTCCATCGAATTATGGAACAGCGGATCATTGTAATCAGGAATGCAGCAGTCCCTACCTTCAATTTTATACCATATCAGCCTGCCTTTTTTTATATACCATGCCGGCAGAAGGCCGAACTGGTCATGAGGCATCAAGCGCAGATGAAGCTGCTGACCCCGTTTCCGCGCCTGCTCAATCGCCCGGTCAATGATGTCCCAGTCTATCTTTCCTTCTTCCGGTTCCAGGCGCGCCCAGTACCAGCGGAAATACGCAATCGAAGTATCGGGATGACCTTCGTTTTTGATGTTCCCGGTAAATTCGCCATATTCAGTGGGCCCGTCATCATTCCAGTAATTTTTTGTTTCGGTAATGTCGCCGTTAAACCGCTCGTAGGTTTCAAACCCCATCCCCGGATTAACCAGAAGTTCGTCCGAACGTTTCAGTTGCATGACCTGCAAGTGGTCGTACGTATATCGCGGATGAATATATTTTTCCATGTCATAATCCTTAACTTATGCGTCTAAATGTAAAGTAAAACTTACCAGCACCAGAAAAAGTAGTTGGTGTACTTCGAATGGACAAACTCATAAGGGAAGAGCATGTCCTGATTCTGGCCCTCGATTTCAAAACGCACCGGTTTGCGGTGAATACCGCCGACCCCGCTGCCGTTGAATATCTGGATGGCAATGAAATTGTCAGCTCCCGGCTTGAATGCTCCGGCAGGCAGTTCCCACATTCTGGCGCCGCGACCGCCCATGTGGGCGTTTTGAACCTCGACCGGCGGCGGCATCCTGCTGCCGTTCAGCCAAAGCGTGGTCTGATTGTCGGATGCCTTATAGGTTGCTATATCCCTGACGCCGTCGATTTCAAAATATAATTTTACGCCCTTCACCGATTCCGGCAGCGCAACCCGGCGGAAATACCAGCCGAAGCCGTCATAAGCCGATTCCGGCGCCGCATTCATATGCGGATTTTTCTCATTCACGCCCTGTTCCTCCCACACTTGCCCGGTAAGAATGCCGCGCGGCTGACGTTCGCCGAACTGGCCTTTCTGGAAACCGGTTTTCTCCCCGCTGCCGTCAGGATCGGTCAGGAACGTCCAGTCGCCTTCGGAAATATCCAGCGGAGGTATTTTCCAGCTTGCAGTAAAGCGATTCTGCAAATTGAGATTGGAAAAAACCATCGACCAGATACGCCAGGCCTTACGGCGGGATTCATCACTGGTAATAGCATACGGATCAACACCGCACAGAATCAAATTGCCGCGACCATTTTTGAATACGGCGGCAACGCCTTGTGCCGAAGTCCATTCCCTGCTTATTCCAGATACGGAGTTATTAAGACTGAACGACCGGAACTCCGGATTTTCAAAGAAATAGAAGTCTGTATCAGTAAGTCCGGCAAAGAGCGGAGAAACCGCCTCGCCCAGCCGGTCTGCTCCAGGCAGCAAACTTTTCTGCAGGAAAAGTTGATAGAACGTATTATTCCAGTAATGCGGATAGGTAAGTGTCTGGATGCGGTTCTTTTTAACCGCAACGCCGGACGGCAGGAAATTGGAAAACGGCAGAACTACTACAGATTTAAACGCAGCCAGTTCCGACTCGGCCAATGTAACATTGTCACCGACCACTGCAACCCCGGCAGCGGCATTGCCTTTTGCATCAATGCCCAGTCTGTCCAGAAACTTCAAGCCTTTCTCGCCGCCGAAGTATTTGACTGCCGGAAGCATTGCCTCAGGTTTATCGTTGAGTATGTAGAGCAACAGATTGTTGACCAGTCTTGTTGCAGCGGGATCCAATCCGTAACGGTCGGTAACGTCCACCTGACAGAGAACCGCCCTCCCCCTGCCGGAACGCAATTCCAGCAGCGCGGTTTCTTCAAGGTCATAACCGCAGTTGAGAATCGGAGTAAAGTTGCCATAGCATGGCTTGTCCATCACATACGCGGCGGCAATACCCTCATTGGTCAAATGCGGGGTCTCCAGTCCGGGCCCGTGGTTATTACGGTAGTACTTCGACGGTCTTTTTTCCGATGGCACTGTGCCCGCCCTGCCGCGCAAATATGCCAGATCCGCATCATCCAGTCCCGCAACCGCGGGATGCGTTTTATCCGCGATAAACAGATGTTCAATCCGGCGTTCACGCAGTCTCCAGTCTAACAGTCCGGCATCTGTCTGCTCGAAAATCAGCGCTCTGCCGCCGCGGTCAATAAAGTTCTTCATGACATCGCCGTCAGTCTGCCTGCTCAACGCGCCACGCTCAACAATCAACAGTTTAATATCCTCAGGAATTGACTGGCGGAGATCGACTGGAATGAGCTGCAATCCGGTTTTGGCCGCCAGCGGCCGGCCGGCCGCAACCACGCCGACTTTAACATCAGGATGCCCGGACTGCCATTTTGCCAAATCCATCACGGCATAACCTGCTCCGGCGACATTCCGGCGCGGGAAAATAGTGATTTTAAAAGCATCGCCGCGCGCTTTCCCGTCTTTGTCAATGTATGACAGCCGGATCACGGCAGGCGTTTTAACCGTAACTTCCGGCAGGGTGAATTCGAGCGGACGCTGTATAATCCCGCCCTGCGGAGCATCTATTGTTAATGTCTCCTTTTTGACATTGCGCCCATTTACATCCAGCACCGCTTCGAAACTCTGCGCAACGGCATTCTCCGTATCATTGATTGCCACAATTTGCTTGCTGACGGCATCGCCGCCGTAATAGTTGTGATCCTGCGCATAGACATGTCCTTTTTCACCGCCGATATAGGCAAAAAACGGTTGCATTTCGTTTTCGTAGATAGCGGTATATTCAGAGGCGACCGGCTTGATTTTGCCCTGTCCGTATTGTTCCGGCCATTGCCAGCGGGCAATAGCGCGGAGCCGGTAATACCAACTGTTCATGCGCATCCAGTTGTCTTCGACTACCTGATCATAAGGCAGCATGAAATATTTATAGGAAAGCTGCCGGTTGTCCTTGATGTCCAGCGCTTTCACGGTATTCGCCGGGGCCAGAAATATATCATCATCCACCCATGCGGTGAAGCCGTCAATCCCGGCGGTCCTGAAACCGCGCAGCGATCCCTGATGGAACATGGCGCCCCACTGCTGCCAGTTGTCAAATACTTTATTCCCAAGATAGCGGGCGCCGACTTCGTGCACCAGCAGACGGTGCACCAGCCGCCCGTTATCCACCGGAAACATGTCCCTGGGATGGGCGGCATCCATCGTAATCAGATTGGTGGTGCCAGCTTCATAAATAAAGTGCGGCAGCTTCTTCTCCTCCCGCTCCGACCATGGTCCGTAGTACATGACGCGGTCAATCAGGTTCAACTCGTTGCAGGGATACTGATGGGAGTTTTTCATCGAACCCGGCAGATTGCCGGTCCCCTGGGAAATATATGGACGGGTCGGATCTATCGTCTGAAATAAATTGAACCGTCTTTTGAGAAATGCATAGAGATTCAGCGCTTCCTGGCTGTCCGGCATAAAATTATCATCCATGGCAAACGGATTATGGGCAAAACCGTTAACGTCAAGCTGACCGTAAGGATCACTGATATAAGCAATCACCGAAGGATGATTCCTGAAACGCCGGACTTCCGCAACGGTTTCCGGGTCGGAGAACGCATGATTGATCGGCGCCATGACCATAAAGCCGTAACGGTCCAGCAACTCATACAAGGCGTTATTGTAGCCATCGCTCATCGAATGCAGATAGATGAAATTGAACCCGAATTTCTTCAAATATTGCAGCCGTTCCGGATCGTATACTCCGGACGGATTGGTGGCATATGCCGCACGCATCCGCGTAATTTTATTATTGATCAGAAAATGGCCGTCTTTGATTTCGAACCGCCGGAATCCGAAGTCAACGCCTTTTTCCTGAACAGTTCCGGTCTCTGCCGTGATTTTAACATTCAGCTTATACATTTCAGGTTTTTCCGGCGACCATGGACGGAAATCCTTGCACACCCCGGAAACTTCGGTAACGCCGTTATCGCTGACAGCCTTTTCCGCAGTCGCGACAGTCCGGCCATCTTTGTCCATAACGGCACATGATACCGTGCCTTTTCCGGAAAGCGTGGACTCCACCATTACATCAAACTTTCCGTCAACCCCGTCGGCTTTTTTAACCCAGATGTCCTTGATTACCGGACGCTGCTTAAACGCCTCCAGATAGATATCGCCGTTAATCCCGGTGCCATTGCCGATGGTAATGCCGGGATAAACCGCAGTGAACAGCAACAAGTCAAGACGATTGGGTTTGCCGTACTCCAGTTTCGAAGTCACATCCAGCGAAGGATTCGAAGTTGTAACCGTACCGATAAATTTACCGTTCAGATATACCGCAGCTTCTTTGTAAACATATTCAAAGTTCAACCTGACCGCTTGCCCCTGCAATGACGCATCCGGCACAAACATGCGCTCATACCAGAAGAATGACCGTTTCGAACCTCCGAAATCTTCCCAACTGCCTTCGGCATTGGCTAACTGACCGGGGCTTTTAGCATCCGGCCTGAACACCGGACAGTACCAGCCGATTCCCATCGGCAACGGCGTATAAACCCATTTATCCGATACCGGCGACATGTTCTCGTTATCCGCGCCCTGTACAGCCCATAGCGAATTCAGATAAATCCGTTTGGTAGTGGAGCTGACATACATGGAACAGGCCTGGCTGTCATCCCATATTTTTATTTTTTTGCCGCCGGTATATTTTGCAGGCCAGAAGACATCCGCCGCCGGAGTGCCAAAAGTCAGATCGCGTGTTTTTTCATCGGCGACAAACTCCAGATAGGCCTTCTTGAAGTTCTTGAAATTGGCATGAGGTTTCAGATTGTCCGGTGTGGCAATCAGCCCCAATCCGGTACTGTCGTTCAGCTTGATATCATAGGCCAGCATCTGGCCTTTTTCCGGATTCCAGCCTGGAAATGCCCTGACTGGAATAGCCGCCTCCAGCACATAACCGCTGGTCTGCTTTCCGTTAACCAGCAGACTGTTCCTGACCAGTTTAGATTCTATTGTTATGTTGGATTTAGCGCCTTTCATCACTACCAGCGGTGGTTGATTTTTAGCTCCGCAGTCAAAGATAATTTGTATGCCCCTGCCGCCGAAATCACTATTTGCCGCCAGTTCTTTTTTCTTCACTCCGGGCACCAGAAACAGTTCTATCGAGTCATTGCTCCAGGCGTCAATGCTTGACCCGCCCGCAGGAGTTTCGTCCGCGACTATCGCCAGAAAATAAATGCTGGTGTCATCTTTCATCAGGGCAAACTGTCCGGAGAGCTGTTCCGGGCCTTTCCACTTGCCGCTGCCGGGAATCACAAATTTAGCATTGTCCAGCTTAATGAAATCAGGCGGGGTCCAGTTGTAAAGATTGTCTTCATATCCCCAGTCCTTGCGGTATAAGCCATCAATCGCCACCCCTGCGGTAGGACGCGGAACAATATACATTTCCTGAGCATCAATCACATTTATTCCGGCCACCGTGGCAGTAAAACCCTCCTTCGTGGTGTCGAACGCCCAGATACCGAAACCGACACTCATAGTCTTGATCCTGCTCAAGTCCGGATTGCCTTTGGTTTTCATGGAGGCGCGGTCGAAAATAAATTTCTTGAAGTCTTTGCCCGCAACATCCTTATACCATGTCCCGGTCATCGTGCCGCCTTCGCAATCCAGCCCCAGCATGATACTGATCGCATGATCGGATTTTACCGAAAATTCAATACTTTTAAAGTCCTTCATATCCGCCAGCGGACGGTAATAATAGGTGGCACAGGCATAATTCTCCTTTTTCGGAGCGATCCCGGACGTGAACTTAAATCCGGCTTCTTCGCCGAGAGCGTTCGGCTCCGCCGCAATCGAAAGTTTTGCGGAGCTGCCGCCGCTCACCCACCTGCCATAGTCGAAATCCATCGTCCATGCCGTCGAAATTGCCGATATCGACAGCATAATTGCATAAAGCCATCTTGTCATCATTTTTCTCCATAATAAATTAGGGCTAACTTCTAAAATCTATAAGATTGATCGTAATCATAAAATTACCAGTCATGCAGGAAGCATGACCGGAGTTTTTCAACATCCCGCGAATAAATCGTCAAGAGCTACTTCCTGGAAGCGGCAGCCTGTGAGTTAATGATCTTGATTCCGGCAACAATTGCGGTAAAACCCTCCTTGGTGGTGTCGAACTCCCAGGTGCCGAACCCGACAGCCAGCGCCTTCACCTTGCTCAAGTCCGGTTTCCCGTTGATTTTCATGGAAGTGCGGTCGAAAGTGAATTTCCTGAAATCATTGCCTGCTGTTTCCTGAAGCCATGTTCCGACCAGCGTACCGCCTTCGCAATCCAGAGACAGCATGATGCTGATTGCATGATCGGATTTTACCGAAAATTCAATGCTTTTAAAGTCGTTCATGTCCGTCGCCGGGTTGAACGCATAGGAAACGCACGCAAAAGTTTCTTTTTTAGGCGCAGGTTCGGCCGTAAACTTAAATCCTTGCTCGTCACCCATCGCTTTCGGCTCCGCGGCAACCGCGACTTTGGCAGAAGTGCCGCCGCCCCACCATCGGCTGTAGTCAAAATCAACACCCAGCACTGTAGAAAATGCGGTCAGCGACAGTACAACTGTACAAATCCATTTTTTCATTATTTCTTCTCCGCTTTATTCATTAATTACTGTTTTAATTTCTAAAATCTATAAGATTGGTTGGAATCAGGAAATTACTGGTGGCTCCACTGACGCCAAACGGTGCTGCGAGCGCTTTCGCATGAAGATCGCCAAAAAGAAAATTGCCATATTTGCTGTGCAGCGCATAAATGTTATACTGCGGAGCAGTCAAATCATAAGGATAATTACTCTTAAACGCATGCGGATAAAACATAACTTCTGCACAATCAGCCATTAAAACGGAACCGCTGAGCTTTTTCATTTGCTTGCTGAGTTTATTGAATGTCATCCAATCTTCATTATAGTTTCCGGGAGTTCCCGAAATAGTGCAGTTGAGACCATACCCCACATAGTCAGTAACACTCCAGAGTGACTGTACTTTCGGATTCGGAATCGTCGGGCAATTGAACACATTGTTTTTGGTTGTGTTGACGGTAGCAGGAGTACATTTGTTCCCCACATAACCCTGAGTTTGGAGCACTCTGTTCCAGGAATAACCAAAAAGGTTTCCGCCCGCGTCTGCAACCTTTATAATCCAGTCTCTATGATCGTTGGCATACAATCCCATTGCAAGCCCGATCTGCTTATGATTGCTCAGACACTTTATGGAACGCGCCTTTTCTCTGGCCTTGCCCAGCGCCGGCAGCAGCATTGAGGCTAAAATTGCGATGATGGCGATCACAACAAGGAGTTCTATGAGTGTAAAATTTCTCTTTTTCATTTTCACCTTTCCTTATGTATTTTATGGTTAAGATTTCAAACACTTTTTCGGATTATCAGATGTGATTTCAATTCTCCTTAATAAATTTATGGTTAATGTTTCAAACACTTTTTCGAATTATCAGGTCCGCTTTGACCACAATATCTTTGACCAGGTCTTTCGGCAAATCTTCGGCCAGCAGGCGCACCGCCAGCCGTCCCTGCTCCGCCCAGTGCGTGTCCACTGTGGTCAGCGGCGGATTGGAAATTTCGGAGTCGCTGGTATTGTCAAATCCGACGACCGCCAGATCGCCGGGGATGCGGATCTTATTTTGCGCACAGTAATCGAAAACAAATGCCGCGAACGTGTCCGACATGGCAAAGACCGCAGTCGGCGGATTTTTCATTGCCATCAGCTCCGTCATGGCTCTGGCAGTCGAAGCATAATTGATCTCACAGTTTTTCAACAGCGCCGGCTCGAAGCAGATTCCGCTGTCTTTCAGCGCCATGAAATAGCCTTCAAACCGTCCGGTGCCCCATTCGTCGCCTGTAGTTATCATCGCAATCCGGCGATGTCCGCGCTCAATCAGATGAAACGTCGCCAGGTAACCGCCATTCACAAAATCGTTCCGGATGGTGGATACGCCGCGGATCGGGTGCATGGCATGACAGCAGGAGCAATTGATATTTTCGCTGTTGCTGATCAGATCGGCCATTTCTTTGAAAAAGGCCGGAAATTCCTGAACGATCAGCAAGTCGATCCGTTCGCCATGCCGCGCACGCTCTATAAATTTTAAAGTTACAGACTTGGTTTCACAGCCCAGCCGGATGGATTCTTCCACAATGCCTTTATACAATCCAGCCCGGACGTAATCTAAATTACTGGTTGAAGTCTCTTTGTCATGGAACATCACATAAATAGTTTTTAGCTGATGAGACTTGTTAATGACGCAGCCGCGGCCGCGGGATTTTTGAATCAGATTCATCCGGGCAAGTTCGGACAACACCCGGCGGCTGGTGATATTGCTGACGCCGAATCTGGCGGAAATCTCATCCGCGGAATAAAATCTGTCACCGGCGGCGCAGGCTCTGTTCTTAATCTGGCTTGCCAGTTCTTCAGTTACTTTTTCCCACAGGCAGCTTATTTCTTGAACGGACATTACATTTTTTCCCTTAATATTTACACTGGCTGATTATATTATAAATGAATACTTCTATATTGTCAACAGTCAATAGGTATACTTTAACAAAAAATAATGAAAATAATCTGTGAGCCGCGCAAGCCGGAGCATGGCTTTAATAAAACTAACCGAAGCGATATAAGCATACCGTGAGTATGAAAGATGTGGTATCTAATAAAATATAATTACATGGCAAAAATTTTGTCATGTCATTTATGCGAGTCAATCGGCTTGATTCCGGCAACAGTTGCGGTAAAAACGTACCGGTACCGATGCAGGTTGCTTGCTCTCTACCCGGCAAATTTTCCTGTTTCCACCATCATCGGCCGGCTAATTTCTAAAATCTATGGAATTAGTCGGGATCAGGAAATTGCTGGTCGCGCCGAAAGCGCCGAACGGGGCTTTGATCGCTTTCGCATGAAGGTCACCGAAAAGGAAGTTGCCATAACCGTTGTGCAATGCATAGACATTATACTGAGGGGCAGCCTGATCATAAGGATAATTGCTTTTATACGCATGCGGATAAAACATTACTTCAGCGCAATCCGCCATCAAAACCGAGCCGCTGAGCCTTTTTCCCGGCTTGCTGACTCTGCTGAGCTGATTGAATGTCATCCAGTCTTCGCCGTAATTGCCGGGAGTTCCGGAAGTTGAGCAGTTGAGTCCATATCCAACATAGTCAGTGACACTCCATATTGCCTGTACCTTCGGATTCGAGATTGTCGGACAATTGAATACATTATTTTTGGAGGTGTTGACGGTAGCCGGAGTGCATTTGTTCCCCACATATCCCTGGGTCTGGAGTATCCTGTTCCAGGAATAACCGAAAGTGTTCCCGCCTGGATCTGCAACCTTTATAATCCAGTCTTTATGATCGTTGGCATAAAGTGCCAGGCCAAGTCCAATCTGCTTATGATTGTTCAGGCACTTTATGGAACGCGCCTTTTCTCTGGCCTTGCCCAGCGCCGGCAGAAGCATTGAGGCCAAAATTGCGATGATGGCGATCACAACAAGGAGTTCAATGAGCGTAAAAATTCTTTTCTTCATTTTTCGGTTCCCCCTTTAAATTTAACATAAGAGTTAAACACTTTTTCTGATTACCAGATCCGCCTTGACAACAATATCTTTAACCTGGTCTTTCGGCAAATCCTCGGCCAGCAGGCGCACCGCCAGACGTCCCTGTTCCGCCCAATGCGTGTCCACTGAGGTCAGCGGCGGATTGAAAATCTCCGAGTCGCTGGTATTGTCAAACCCGATGACCGCCAGGCCGCCGGGGATGCGGATATTGTTCTGTGAACAATAGTCGAACACAAACAACGCGAACGTATCCGACATGGCAAAGACGGCAGTCGGCGGATTTTTCATTGCCATCAGTTCCGCCATGGCTCTGGCAGTCGAAGCATAGTTGATCTCACAGTTTTTCAACAACGCCGATTCGAAGCAGATTCCGTTGTCTTTCAGCGCCATGAAATAACCTTCAAACCGTCCGGCACCCCATTCGTCGCCTGTAGTTATCATCGCAATCCGGCGATGTCCGCGCTCAATCAGATGAGACGTCGCCATGTAACCGCCATTCACAAAATCATTTCGGACAGTGGATACGCCGCGGATCGGGTGCAGGGCATGACAGCAGGAGCAATTGATATTTTCGCTGTTGCTGATCAGATCGGCCATCTCCTTGAAAAACTCCGGGAAATTTTGCACGATCAGCAGATCGAACCGTTCGCCATGCTGCGCCCGTTCCAGAAATTTTAAAGTTACAACCTTGGTTTCACAGCCCAGCCGGATGGATTCTTCCACAACACCTTTATACAACCCGGCACGGACGTAACCTAAATTACTGGTTGAAATCTCTTTGTCATGGAACATCACATAAATCGTTTTAAGCTGATGCGATTTGTTTATGACGCAGCCGCGGCCGCGGGATTTTTGAATCAGATTCATCCGGGCAAGTTCGGACAACACCCGGCGGCTGGTGATATTACTGACGCCGAATCTGGCGGAAATCTCATCCGCGGAATAAAACCTGTCTCCGGCGGCGCAGGCTTTGTTTTTAATCTGCTCCGCCAGTTCTTCAGTTACTTTTTCCCACAGACAGCTTATTTCTTGAACGGACATTACATTTTTTCCCTTACTATTTACCCTGACTGATTATATTATAAATGAATACCTATCGTTTGTCAATAGCAACAGGTATACTTCAATCTTTTTATTGGAAAGATTTTTTTCCATAGAATGGGGGGAAAATGATTTTTGAATTTTAAAAGTTCACGTTTCCGCTACTCATTCAAATATGGATAGTCGAAGCTAACAGCCTGCTTCAATACAAACATGCCGCCTGCCAGCCTGTATACTTCATTAGGGGATATCTTCTGTCGGGCTTCAAAATCAGGAGACTCAATTGTCACATTCACAGATTCAGTATCAATGCCGGTCATTTCCAGAATATTACCACTGTAATCGGTGACAATACGAACTCCGTTTGAACATGAGAAAATCTTCTTTTCATCAATAAAGGCATTAAACAGGCCATCAGCATGAACTGATTTATAACATCTGCCATTCCAGTTTTGTATATATTCGCAGCAGTATCCATCATTAGCAAGGCCGCCCCAGTATATTTTCTCCCCTTCGATATGAATCCCGTACAGTCGTGATATATATTCAAGCACTGCCAGTATGGTCGGGCCGTAATCATCAAGGACGGTGTTATTATCAATCCATGACTTTACAATAGACGGCTTGCCGGTAAACGGATCAAATTGTTGAGTGAACATGCATTCAGCGCCTGCTGCCTGGATAAGTTTCCGTCCCAACAGCGAGATCTCCGCGCAATGTCCGTAATTCTCAAGAGCGCGGATGGCCCTTTGATATGTCAGCCCCTCCGGCTGCCCGCTCCAGTCATTCGCCGCATTGTTCCGGAAAAGAGGATCATTTACGGCAATGGACGGCAGCGGCATCTCTGTCCAGAACTCTTCAGGATTCAGCAAATGGTGCTTAATGAAACGGTCTGCCATATCCTGGTGAAACGCACCGTGATACATCACCCTGAGATTATTATGAATCAGCACCTCCATAAATTCGTTGTTGCAATCGCGATCATAGCAGGCATGTTTCTCCTCCCGCCAGAGATAGTCGCGTATTTTTTTGCGCACTTCCTCCGCTTTCGCACGCCAGTAATCTCCCCTGCCATTGCAGATAATGTCTGAGATAACGGCAAGTACGGCTCTTCCGTCATGCGAGTAGGCCATAAAATCCATAGACGCATAAGGCACTTTGCCTAATCCCCGCGGCGGAGTTTCGCCGCCCCATTTATTCGGTGCGCCGGTCAGTCTTGTGCTATGATCCTCGCCGGTATCCCAGATGCACCATGTTTCGAGGCATCCGTCTCCATTCGAATCCCGGTATTTCCACAAGTAGTCGTCAAAACCTTCCAGGGCATCATGCAATTTTCTCAAATAACTTTCATCTCTGCCGGCCAGGTAGTACATATTCAGCGCGGGACGCGGAAAACAAAAGCCCTGGAGCCACTCGTAATCGCACTTCAATATATTATTATCAGGACTTACCATACCCGGGAAGCGGCCTTTATCATTCAGATTATCAAGGAAAATCAATTGATTATTCAGACCTGTTTCAAGGTTGCGTTTCGCATACATCTCACCGCCCATCGGCTGCGTCTCCAGCCACACATTATTATAGCCGCCCCCCTCCGTGAGCACTTTAATGCCGCAGAAATCCTTGATGTTGTTCTTTGCTTTTGTTTCCGCGGCGTCAAATAACTTCTGCAAATGTTCATCTGAAGTTTTGAAAGTCACAGAAGTATAGGTTTGCATACGTTTAAATTCCTTTGCTATATATCATACTAATATGTACTGCCAATTAATACTAAGCCAATATACCTGATAGATGATTCAATGTGACAGCGCTCCAAATTCTAGCAGTATATTATGTGGAAAAGCTCAGGACTGTTTCTTTTCGGAAGCCTGTGAAACGATCTCGACCATGGCGGTGCGGAAACTTTTGCCTTCATCCTGAACAGTATCCAACACTTCATTAACAATATCCTGGGTGGTTTTTACCGGCATCTTTTCAAGAAATATAAAGCGGTGGCCGCCGGCGTAAATATCATCGCCGTCTTTGAGAACGCTCAGTTCATTAAACAGCTTGCGGCCTTTATGGAATGTGCCGTTTCTGGCACCCAGGTCAATAACCGCATAATCCCCGTTGTCTTCACGCTGAATGGCAAAATGCTCCCGGCTGATTTCCTTGTCCAGCAGTTGAAAATCGCAATGTTCACCACGCCCGAAGATAATCATCCGGTCAGGAAGCTGGTAAAATTTCCTGGAGGAACCTTCTTTGTATTGAATATAAGCCATAAATCATAAACCCTTACCTGTTCATTTACTAATAACTTATCAATAAATAAAAATCAATGAGATAAAAACAAAAAAGCCGAACCTGATGGTCCGGCTTGAATAAAACTGCTGAAACAGCAATCAGGCTTTTTCGAAATTTCCAGTCCTGATACAGGAAGTACAAACTTTCATCCGCTTGTTGCCCTGTTCAGTCTTAACGCGAATTTCCTGAATGTTGGGATAGAAAGTACGTTTGTTGTTTTTAACAACATGCATACCGATACCGCCGGCTTTGATTGCAAGTCCCTTACGGGTGATGTTTCCGCCGCTAACTTTCCTCTTGCCGCACATTTGACATACATTACTCATTTTCTCGATCTCCAACTGCCGGGGCTTTCTTTGAGCTTCAATCCGGCTGAATATGTTAAAAGTTTAAACTACATATTAAAAATAGTGGTGGGTTGACGGGGATTCGAACCCCGGACCACCGCCTTAAAAGGGCGATGCTCTACCGACTGAGCTATCAACCCACCAGTTTTAAATGGTGAGCTTTAAAAATACTTTTCTTTTCCGATATTTCAAACCTTATTTGTAATAATTTCCCCATTTTTTTCAAATACTTTCGCAGTTTGCCGTTTTTTGGAATGATTATGGGAAATTGCCCAAATCTCCGGAACGCATTTAATAAATTTGAATCAACAGGAACAAATCATAAAAAAAGGGGTCTACGGTAAAAGAATATATTTGGATTTAAAACAAATCAGTGCAATATTAAAAGTTTGTAAGCAATGAGCTTTAAAAAATAAATTATGCTGAAAATCACCAATAACTTTGAAATGGAACAAAATGCTGATGAAAAAAAACAGATGGATTAATTTATTGTTTTTGTTTTTTTCCCTGACCGTCGCCGCTTTGCCGGCAATGAGCCAGGCGAAAGACCTGACCGAAGATGAAAAGCTGTCATTAATCACACGGTTGACGGCAAAAATAATATCCAACAACCATTACCGGCAGCATCCGCTCAACAATCAGATATCGTCACAGATTTTTGATGAATACTTCAAATTTCTCGATCCGGCCAAAATGTATTTTACCCAGGAAGATCTCAAGAACTTTGAAAAGTACCGGTTTTATCTGGATGATCTGGTACAGGCGGGCAATAATGAATTCGTGTTCAAAGTATATGATTTATATGTGAAGCGGCTCGCAATGTACCGCCAGTACTGCGAAAAGAAGCTTGTCGAGGGCTTCGATTTCACCCAGGATGATTCTTTTATAATTGACCGCACTAAAGCTGTGCGTCCGGCCAATATCCAGGAACTGCATGATGTATGGGATAAAAAGCTTAAAAACGATCTGCTTTATTTCCGTCTGATGAAACGTTCAATGGCCGAAGAAAGCAAATCAGCCAAAGATGTCAAGAAAGATATCAAGGACACTAAAAAGGCTAATGCCGCAGTACTGGATAACCGCAGCCCGGAAGAAAAAATCAAGCGCCGCCTGCGGGATATAGCGAATGAAGTGGAGCAGAAAGATAAAAACGATATCCTGGCCATTTTTCTGACCTGCATGGCCCAGACTTACGGACCGCACTCCAGCTATTTTTCACCCAGGGACGAAGAAGATTTCAATATCCACATGAAACTTTCACTTTTCGGTATCGGCGCGGTATTGACCAGTGACGACGGCTATACCAAAATCGTCAAAATCGTCCCCGGCGGGCCGGCAGCCAAAGACGGCAGACTCAATGAAGAAGACAAAATCATTGCTGTTGCCCAGGAAGGCGGCGATCCGGTGGATATTATTGACATGTCACTAAGCAACGTGGTTAAAATCATCCGCGGCCCGCAGAGCAGCAAAGTCACTTTAACGGTACTCTCCGGGAAAAAAGGTGCCAGCGCCATTCCTCAGAATATTACTCTGGTGCGGGATAAAGTTGAACTGAAAAGCAGCGAAGCCAGCGGATTCATCAAGCCGGCAAAGCACGGTGACGGCACTTCCGGTAAAGTCGGAATTATCACACTCCCCAATTTTTACATGGACTTTGAAGGTGCTCAGAACGGAGAAGCGGACTATAAGAGTTCGACCCGTGATGTCAAGAAGATCCTGGACGGATTTAATAAAGAAGATATTGACGGACTGATTGTTGATTTGCGCTCAAACGGCGGCGGCAGCCTGGCCGAAGCGATCACGCTTTCCGGTTTGTTTATCGAAAAAGGCCCGATAGTCCAGGTTCGCCAGAGCAACCGCGAAGTCTCGATCAAATACGACCCGGATCAGGAAATTCATTACAAAGGCCCGATGATTGTGCTTGTCAATAAGCTTACTTCATCCGCGGCGGAAATCTTTGCCGGAGCGATGAAAGATTACAAGCGCGCCATAATCATCGGGGACACCAGAACCTACGGCAAGGGTACCGTGCTGGATGTAGTCGCGCTCAAGCGGCTGCTGAACTATGTAAATCAGGATTTCCCGGCAGGATCGCTGAAGTATGAGAGCGCGGTGTTCTACCGGATCAACGGCTCATCCACTCAGCAGCTCGGAGTTACTCCCGACATCATTTTCCCGTCAATCACCGAATACATGAAAGTCGGCGAGCTGTTTAATGACAATCATCTGCCGTGGGATGCTATTCCTGAACTGCCCCATGATCTCTATGATAAAAATCTGGAAAAAGAACTGCCTGACTTGAAGAAGAATTCCGCCGCCAGAATTAAAAACGAAGTCAAATACAAAGTGCTTAAAGAAAATATTGATCTCTTCAATAAATATAAAGACCGCACGACTGTTTCACTCAACGAAGAAAAACGCTGGGCGGAATATTTGAAAGAAAAGAAAGTCTTTGAAGAGCAGGAAAAGCTGCTTCCGCAGGAAGAAAGAACCGATTCCAAAAAAGACAAGCCTGAAGAAGCCGATTTTCTGATTGATGAATCAATAAATATTCTATATGATTATATCAAGTCCTCAGGCAAAAAAATCGCGGTGGCTCAAAGAGCTGCCTGATTCTGTGCTGTTTAAGGCCGGGAATAATCCCGGCCTTTTTGCTTTAAAAATATTGCGGGAATATGATAAAAAACATCTCTGAATTTCTGGCTGGCGTTGTTTATTTCGGCAAAGGCATCATCGAATTTTATGAGAAGCCGCGCTCTTCTTCCTGCCGTCGGCTCCATGCTTTTCAATAAAATCCTGCAAGCTGAACGACTCCTTAGCGCCATTGGGTTATCGCGTCAACCGTGAATTTAGGCACATGCAGAACATCATTGTCATCCAGATAGTAGTTGGCCGACATTCCGGCGGCAATGTCCTCCTGGACAGGCGACTCGTCGGGATATCCGACCGCAAGCAGATAAATCACGGTCAAATCTTCCGGCAAAGCCAGTATCATATCCACATTTTCCCGCCTGAAAGCGCCGATCCAGCAACAGCCGATACCCAGAGAATAAGCGGTAAGCGTCATGCTTTGAATCGCGGCCCCGGCATCGGCATGCAGGGTACTGTTGCCGCTCCTGGGGCTTACAACTGCAATAAAAGTCAAAGGCGCGGTCCTGCCCGGCTCCGGATTGCGGCGCGGCTTGACCAGTCCGCCCCATGCGGTGTTTTCAAAAATTCCGGACACCAGTTCCGGCGTCCGGATAACGATATAACGCAGCGGCTGAATATTGCCGCCGCAGGAGGATAATCTGGCGGCATCAAGCATTTCCCTGAGTTCGGATTCCTTTAGCTGTACCTGCTTAAAACGCCGGACCGTTCTTCTGCCCTGTACCACTGCTGAAAATTCCATAGCTGCCTCCGTATTGTCCAAATTAATCCGTAATAACTGCAATTGCGCTATTAACATTGCCGAAAGGCGCGCTGACTTGAATGCCCTGCACCGCGGAACGGATTGCGGCGACACATTCACGGGCAATCTCAATGCCTTCCAGCCGCTGGGCCTCCCTGGACTCGGCTTTTGCCATGCGCTCCATAACTTCATCCGGAACAACTACGCCGGGAACTTCATTTTTCATGAACTCGGCGTTGCGATAGCTGGCCAGCGGCCAGATACCGGCAATTACCGGAATTTTCAAATCTTTGATGCTGTCAATGAACTTCAGCAGAGGTTCAACAGAAAAAACCGGTTGAGTGATGATGTACTCCGCGCCGGCTTCAACTTTTTCGCGCAGCCGCCGGATTTCGCGGTTCATATCTATGGCATTGGGATCAGCGCCGGCGCCGGCGAAAATCGAGGTCGGCATGCCGACTGTCTTGCCGCCGATATCAATGCCGCGGTTGAGGCGCGACTGGATTTTAAGAATACCGATGGAATCCACATCGAATACGGCGGAGGCGAACGGATAATCCCCCAGTTTCGGCGGGTCGCCGGTAATGAAAAGTATATTGTTGATCTTCTTGCAGGCGCACCCGAGCAGATCGGCCTGCATCCCGATAATATTCTTATCGCGGCAGCAGAAATGCAGAACCACCTCGATACCCGCTTTCTCCTGGAGTTCGATTGCAGTGATGATCGGAGAAATCCTGGAACTGGCCCGCGGCCCGTCAGGCAGATTGATGGCATCGATTCCCGCCTCGCGGCACTGAACAGCCTTTTCAATCGTGCTGGAAAGGTCATAGCCGCGCGGCGGAGTGATTTCCACCGTGGTAACCCATTCGCCGCGCGCAATCTTTGCCGCAAGGATTGACTTCTTTTCCATCGGCACCGGCTCCAGCAACTGGTCTTCCACTTTTAATTCGGCCAGTTTGCGGGTGACGTGAGTTTTTGCCAGCGGGCGGATACTCCTGGCAAGGTCCCGGATATGCTGCGGACCGATACCGCAGCATCCGCCAATGCCGCGCGCTCCGAGATTTACATAACGCAGAGCATAAGTTGTCAGGTATTCCGGACTGCACATATAAATCATGCGGTTATCCACGCTTTTGGGCATCCCCGCATTCGGCTGGGCGATAACCGGATAATCCGTCAGCGGAAGCATCTTCTCCAATGCGCCGAGCATGGCTTCAACCCCGGCGCCGCAATTCAGGCCGAGCGCGGTCGGCCTGCGCGAATAACTATCAATGCTTTTCAGCAGCGGGGCCAGCGATTCACCGTGAGGCATATCAAGATCGCGGTCAACATTGAAACTCAGCATGAACGGGATCTGCGATTTCAGATCAACCGCCCTGCAGGCATTTTCCATATCTGCCTTCGATGAAATCGATTCGAAAATTATGAAGTCGGCCCCGGCGCTTTCCAGCGCGTCTATCTGCTCGGCCAGGATCTCGACAATCTGTTTTTCTTCAATAATGGCGCCGTGACAATCCCCGATCGGGCCGACGGACCCGCAGACCAGCACATCCCCGCCGCACTCCGCCCTGGCAAGTTCAACGGCCGCAGTATTGATCTCCCGCACTTTTTCGCCCAGCCCGTGCCGCGAAAGTTTATTGCGGTTGGCGCCGTAAGTATTGGTGGTGATGACTTCCGCCCCGGCATCCACATAACTGCGGTAAATTTCCGATACCACTTTCGGATTGGTCAGACAAAGCCCTTCGTAGGAATTATTGATAAAAAAATCGCGCTTGTAAAATTCCGTGCCGGTCGCGCCGTCGAAAATAACTATATGATCCTGAAGTTTTTCTTTCAATCTGTTCTGCATAAAACCCCGTTACGTTGCTGCTGGTTAACTTTTCATGTCTTAATTAATGTCCGCATATGTCATATAAAAATACCCGGATAACTTTACCGTTTCCGCCGGTAAAATCAATATGCAATCCTCTAATAACCGCAGAATTATACTCTATAAGGTTGAAAATTTTAAATTTTCAACCTTATAGAGTATTTATGCATTTCCGGAAGCAAATCCGTGACGTGATTCCTGTATCACGCTTAACTGGGAATCAAGATCGGCGACCTCGCGCCGCCAGAAAGCATCGTTCCCCCAATCCGGAAAATTGTTCTGAAACTTGAAATCATCGATCTGGCGGCTGCACCAGTCGAGAAAATAGATAATCCGCATTGCCCGCAGCGGTTCGATCAACTGCAGCGAATCATCATCAAAATCCCGCATCTGGCAATAACCTTCGAGAATCAGCGACATTTCATAACGGCATTTCTGGATATGTTCAGGCAGCAGCAGCCACAAATCCTGAACCGGCGGCCCCACCATCATGTCATCAAAGTCAATAATCATCAGACCCTCTTCCGGACGTTCCAGGATATTGCCGCGATGACAGTCGCCGTGAATCCGGATATACTCCCTGCCCTCAAACATTTTACCGATCACATCAAGCAAGCGTCCGGCAGTATTCCTGAACTGGTCGCAATAAGCGGAAGTTACGAATCCGCCGGCCAGCAGATGCTCAACTTCAACCGCGGTCGTTTTCAGCGGATGCAGCAGCGTTCTGGCGGCGGCTTCGCGCCTGGCCCCGGCCAGATGTATCCGCGCAATGACCATGCCGAGCCGCCGCCAGCCGTCATCGTCAATAATTTCAATCTCGCGGCCGAACCTTTTCGGATACAGTACGAAAAAAATCCCGTCGCCGGTTTCACCGAGCGTGTTTCCGTCAACCAGCGCCATCGGTGCGATAACCGGAATCTCATCCGCGGCACAGTCCAGTACAAAGCGGTGTTCCTCTTCAATCGCCTCCTTCGTCCAGCGGCCTGGCCGGTAGAACTTGGCGATTATCCGTTCCTTTGCAACCGTCTGCAGTTCATATACCCGGTTAATATAGCTGGGCAGCGGCGCAGCAAGCCCGCTCATGGGTTTGCCCAGCGCGCTCTCGACTGCGTCAATCATGGCATCCGACCCGAAATTATCAAAATTCTCAGCTTGCATAAATCCAGTCTCAATTTAGTTATCAAAGAATAATGTTACAAAAACAATTTAATAGTTCGAATTGCCGGAAATACCAGCTAAAATTCAGAAAATAGCAACTTTTTACTCATAATATAAGGCAAATGTTAAAAAATTGAATGCCGACGCTCCGTGAATCGGAGAGCCGCTGAACATAATCGGCATCATTTTTCATAACATCTGCCGCCGGATCTTCAACAGCCGCTGACGTTCTTTCCGCGACATTCCGGCAAAACGCTTATCAAAGTCCTTTCCGGCAATTGTTCCCCGCCCATGCGGCGGGCATGACAGACCGGACAACCGTCCGCACTCCGACAATTCGGAGAGTCCCTGAGCAGGGGCTGTTTTGCCCATGCGGTCAGCATCACCAGACGGGCAGCCGCCAGACTCCGACAATTCGGAGAGTCCTTGAGCAGGGGCTGTTTTGCCCATGCGGCCAGCATCACCAGACGGGCAGCCGCCCGACTCCGACAATTCGGAGAGTCCTTGAGCGGAGGCTGTTTTGCCCATGCGGCCAGCATCACCAGACGGGCAGCCGCCCGACTCCGACAATTCGGAGAGTCCTTGAACAGGGGCTGTTTTGCCCATGCGGCCAGCATCACCAGACGAGCAGCCGCCCGACTCCGACAATTCGGAGAGCCCTTGAGCAGGGGCTGTTTTGCCCATGCGGCCAGCATCACCAGACGGGCAGCCGCCCGACTCCGACAATTCGGAGAGCTGTTGAACAGCAGGTGACGCCAGACTTTCCAGCCAGTACCTGATGGCTTTCACATTGGGCGGCAACTGGCGTTCGGTGGTTTTGCGGAGGCTGCCGTCCCGGCTGACGTCGGTGATGACGGGGCATCTGCCCAGCGCCAGGTCCAGCAGTTTCTGTCGTATCCGTCCGTAGCACTCCCGTTTGCCGCGTTCCAGCGCCGCGTTGAATACCGGATACTGTTTCCTGTAACGGTAGAAGGTTGATGACACGATGCGCAGCCGGCCGGCAATCACCAGATCCGGATACCCTTCGGCGGCGTAACGTTCGGCGTCTTCCAGAAATTTCGCGTCATATTTACCGCCGTCCGCACTGCTGTCCGGCTCCGCTTCCGCCGGATCTTCCTGACAGTCCGCGTAATGCTTATGCCGTTCCAGCCAGCGGATGATGGCTGAAACATCGGGCGGAAGCTGCCGTTCGGTTTTGATTTCGTGCCCCCGGACGTCTTTGACGGTGGCGGCCCGGCAGTAGCCCAGCATCCGCCATATCCCGCTTTCCTCGACTTTGTCGTCGGCATACTGCCGCCCGTGTGCGACGGCATCCGCGAATTCCGGGTATTTCCGCAGATAATCATAGAACGTATCCCTGGAAATCCCCAACTCCCGCGCGATTTGAATATCGCGCATGCCTTTGGACGCGTATTCCTCCGCCTGTGCCGGAAAACTCTCATCATACTTCAGTTTCGACATTTTTCATCTCCGTTTTTAACCTTTTGCCCAAGTATTGTGTATCCACATATAGTAAAATTGTCACCACAAATGCAGTTAAATCATTAATAATCAGCCACTAAAGTTAATTTTAACGGGGTGCGCTGATGATATGATGTCATTGCTTTTGCATTATGATTGCGCAGCGATCTTTGGAGTGCGGCGACCCTGCGCCGCTTTGTCTTTCTGCCCTGTTTTTGTATCTCTACCCGCTGTTTGGATTTTATCCTGAATCCAAAGCGGCACGGGGACGCCGCAGTCCAAAGTCAGGCCGGAGCGCCTGACAAGAAGAAAAACTTCCCAGAAATCTGTTAATTGCATGGGTATTTTCTGCACCAGACATTTAAATTTGAACGGCATATTAACATTATATTATCAGCGCACCCTTTACGGTGTAAATATCGTATAGTCAGCGGGAAAAACATCCTGTTGATTCCGGCGGCGCCGCTAATCCTGTGCTGAATTTTTGTTTCCGCTGTTTGCATAATGTTTCCATCCGGCTATATTCCACTTTGAAAATGCGTCACCGGCATGTTGAAATAATACATAGGAGTCGTTAAATCAATTTTCTGGCGGCAAAAAATATATTTAACGGCAGTTTTATGATGAAATATATTAGTTTTTATACACAAAATGTACAAAAGATAGGGTACGACCCCGCTGAGATCATTAATCTGATTTTTTACCCTGAGCAATTTCTTCATGAGAATGATGAAAATAGAAAAGCCGCATTACTCTTGTTTATGCCGCTTTTCATTGCCAGCAGCATGAAGGTTCCAGCTAACAATCCAGATAGCAGAGATGAATACATTATTCCTCAATTCTTAATGCAATATGTCCGCCAAAAGCAAGATATTGTAGGCATTCAATACACATCCACGCACTGGATTGACGAAAAACAATTGCCATTCTTATCTGATCGCCTCGGTGCTTGTTTGGTTTTTCCTATTCGAACAGATATTTCACACGGGTATTGTAAAGAATTAGCAAAGGTTTTCGCATTAACCGAACCGATAAAATTGCCATTTTCAGAAATTACGCCATTGTCCCAAAGTGATGTAGGCATAAATGAACTCAATACTACGCCTGCTATTATGTATAACGATATATTGCATAAATATGCAGATTTTCCTTTTGGAAAAGAAGAAAGCGTATCAAGCATGAAAAATGCAAAACTTTTTTTGGAAACCATATTGTAATATTGGGGGTCAGATTTTCCACCAAAAATCAATTCTCTTAGCGTGGTATGTCCACTTAACTTTTATTTTTTGTGCATACATTCATCAAAACTACTTCTATTTTAACTTCTTATTTTAATATTTTTAACCACATCTGTCCTAACAAAATAAAAAAGATGAAAGTGGAGCTCCTTTGTTCGTAACAGTATATTACGAAAGCCTAAAACCCAAAGGAGGGCTCCGTAATATGAATACACCAGTAAGTCTGT
>Ga0172379_10002556_pt1 | contig 31641 bp, 35 predicted proteins | sample GrowelOW334metaG_FD_119756 | JGI IMG/M metagenome (GOLD analysis project Ga0172379, IMG submission 119756) | Groundwater microbial communities from an aquifer near a municipal landfill in Southern Ontario, Canada - Groundwater well OW334 metaG | ecosystem: Environmental > Aquatic > Deep...
ACCATTTTTGGTTCATTTGATTGAAATAAAATCAGAAAATAAAAAAATTAAAACCACAGCACAAAAAATTTATCAAGACTTGAATAAAAATAGCATTCAAGTATTATATGATGATAGGGAAGACAAGTCGGCTGGAGAAAAATTTGCAGAAGCTGATTTAGTTGGAATTCCATACAGAGTTGTTGTTTCAGAAAAAACATTAGCTAAAAATTCAGTCGAGCTGAAAGAAAGAAGCAAGAGCACAGCCAAATTAATAAAAATTAATCAATTAATAAAAATAATAAAGTAGAATGCCGAAAAAAACACTGAATAAATTTTTGTCCTTTTTATCTGTAGATATGGCAATTGATTTGGGAACAGCCAATTCTTTGGTTTATGTAAAAGATAGGGGAATAATTATAAACGAACCGTCGGTAGTTGCTGTAAACAATAAAACAGGGCAGATTTTAGCTATTGGAGAAGAAGCAAAAAAAATGGTTGGCAGAACCCCAGCTTATATCTCTGCTACAAGGCCCTTAGTTAATGGAGTCATATCTGACTTTGAGGTGACAGAACAGATGTTGAAATATTTTATTGAAAAAGCATCGGCTAGCAGTAAAAAAATGTTTGGCTTAGGCTTTATGCCAAGAGTTATTATTGGCATTCCTTGCGGTGTTACAGAGGTTGAAAGAAAGGCAGTGAGAGATGCTGCAAAAAATGCCGGAGCCAGAACAGTATTTTTGATTGAAGAGCCTTTAGCCTCTGCTATTGGCACAAAATTGCCAATTCAAGATGCCGGTGGAAATTTTATTGTTGATATTGGAGGAGGCACAACAGAAGTGGCAATTATATCTTTAGGAGGAATTGTCGCATTTCGCAGTTTAAGAGTTGCAGGAGACAAGCTGAATGATGACATTGTTCAATTTGCCCAAAAAGAATATAAACTTTTAATTGGAGAAAGAACTGCAGAATTAATTAAAATAAATATTGGTTCTGCAATGCCCTTAAAAGAAAAAAAGGAAATGGCAATGAGAGGCAGAAATTTAGTTACAGGATTGCCAGAGGAAGTTGTAATTTTTAACGATGATGTTCAAAGAGCTTTAGACAGGTCGGTGAAACAAATTATTGTTGCCATAAAAACAACAATTGAAGAAACTCCGCCTGAATTGTTGGCAGACGTTATGTCTAACGGAATTTATTTAGCTGGTGGCGGAAGTTTATTGCGAGGCCTTGATACTTTAATTTCAAAAGAGACTAAAATGCCTTGCAAAATAGTTGATGATCCTTTAACTTCGGTTGTAAGGGGAGCTGGCATTGCTTTAGAAAATATTGAGACTTTGGCTGATGTAATGTCGAGAGACGAAGACGGCGAAGCATACACATAAAGAAATTTAAATGATTTCGAAAAAAGAGGTACAACATATTGCCAAATTAGCACGTTTGGAATTAACAGAAGATGAAGTTGGAAAAATGCAGAAAGATCTGTCGGCTATTTTAGATTATTTTGATTTATTAAAAAAAGCTCCAAAGCCTGAAAAGACTGCCATGAAGGGGAATTTGGATTCTAGTAGAAAAGACGAAGTAATTTCTAGTAATGATATTATTGGCCAAATAGTTGAAGCTGCCCCAGATAAAAAAGATGGTTATATAAAAGTTAAGACTATACTTTAATGGATTTGACAGAACTCACAATTAAACAAGCACACGAAGGACTAAAAAATAAAGAATTTACTTCTGTTGATTTGACAGAAGCTTATTTGGCAAAAATTAAAAAAAGCGATTTAAATGCTTTTTTATCTATTGACGAAAAGTGGGCAATTGAACAGGCACAAGAAGCAGATGCAAAAATAAAGGCCGGAGAGTTTTCAATGCTTTGTGGAATTCCTTGCGCAATTAAAGACGCAATAATGGTAAAGGGACAAAAGTGTACAGCAGCTTCAAAAATTTTAGAAAATTATATAGCTGTTTATGACGCTACTGTTGTGAAAAAGTTAAAAGAACAAGGAGCTGTAATTTTGGGAAAAACAAACACAGACGAATTCACCATGGGTGGCAGTGGAGAGAATTCAGCTTTTGGACCAACAAAAAATCCGCATGATAAAACAAGAGTTGCTGGCGGAAGCTCTTCTGGGTCTGGGGCAGCTGTAGCTGCAAATTTGGCATGTTTTGCATTGGGTTCTGACACAGGAGGGTCAATTCGCATGCCGGCTTCAAATTGCGGTGTTGTGGGTTTAAAACCAACTTATGGCGCTGTTTCCAGATATGGTTTAATTGCTCATGCCTCGTCTTTGGATCAAATAGGGCCAATGACAAAAAATGTTGAAGATGCAGAAATTGTATTTGGAGCAATTTCTGGAAAAGATGAAAAGAATGCAACCTCTGTTGATTATAAATTTGAAAATTTAAATGTTGATTTAAAAGGATTAAAAATTGGAGTTCCAAAAGAATATTTTGTGAAAGGTTTAGACAAAGAGGTTGAAAAAATAATTAAAAATAAAATAAAGCAGGCAGAAGAATTGGGTGCCAAAATTGTTGAAATAAGCTTGCCTAATGCAGAATTTGCTTTAGCTTGTTATTATATTATAGTTCCTTGCGAGGCTTCGGCCAATTTAGCTCGTTTTGATGGCATTAGATATGGCTTGTCAGAGCAAGATGGTAATTTATTAGATGTTTATTTAAAAAGCAGGGGCAAAGGCTTGGGCCCTGAAGTTAAAAGAAGAATTTTAATTGGAACTTATGCTTTGTCATCTGGATATTATGATGCATATTATAAAAAAGCGCAGGAGGTAAGGCAATTGATAAGGCAGGACTTTGTAAAAGCCTTTGAAAAAGTAGATGTAATATTTGCGCCTGTTTCGCCGGTTCCTGCAATTAAAATTGGAGAAAAAGCAGATGACCCTTTGGCAAATTATTTAATGGATATTTATACTATTTCTGTAAACTTAGCTGGTTTGCCAGCATTGTCTTTGCCGGCCGGAAAAGCAAACGGTTTGCCAGTTGGACTTCAAATTATTGGAAACCATTTTGAAGAAAATAAAATTTTATCAGTGGCCTCATGCATTGAGAAGGATTGACAAGGGCTTGTTTTTTTGGTATCATTAATTTTAGATAGTTCTTCAAGTATCTCTAACTGTCCGGAAAATTGTTCATCTTATGGGTGGGTAATTTTCCAGACAGTTGGCAGAGTACGCTGAGTGTGGTACGCGAAGAACCTCATCCCTAATCTCGGCGGAGATTGGAGAATTCCCTGCTTATGCATGGCTGCAGGAAGTACGGGAAATTCCGGCGACAAAAGAGCGGGGGTACTGTTCCCCAAGACCCCATTCTCGTTTTGTTCGACCGTGTCTAGAATCTCTAGATCTCCTCTGCCAACTGTCGGCTTCTGTTCTTTCATAATTTATTTTTTCCATATCTTTATATGTCCTACGTCAGATTTATACGCCACGTTCTTATGAGGTTGCGCCGTCGTGACCTCCCTTTTTTTATATGGGTTTGCATTTTGTCTTTTTTTTTGCTAAAATATTAAATAATATGGGCGTGTAGTTCAGTGGTAGAACGCTGTCCTGATAAGACAGAGGTCGAAGGTCCGATTCCTTCCACGCCCACTAAAAAAGTTTATTTTCGGCTCAACAATAACAGGTCCGCCCAGTGATAAACACCGGGCGCCAGATGTTAATCATCTGGCGATTCCTTCCACGCCCACTAAAAAAGTTATTCACACTTGCACTAGTTGTGATTTTTTTTTATAATAAGCAAAATCTAAATTATCAAGAGAGTAGGATAGGGAATTGGCCCGCCAGGGTCATGAAACAAGATTATAATCAATTTTAGCGGTAGCAAATTATCGCAATATTCAAGGCGCGAGGAAGTGAACCTAATGCCTTTGTGCATTGTTCGCGACGAGCAACGATGAAGATTGCGATAATTTGCCCGCCCGAAGGGAAGTCAAAAAATTGCTGATTTCTGCGTTACGACTTCGTCAACGTAGCTAAAGCTAGGTTTCCTCGTCGCGTCTTGAAATCATCTAATTTTTTGACTTCTAAAATGACTACAATCTTGTATCATGACCCACATCCTGCCAGCAACCATCTCGAGCATAGTCGAGGGAAAGGTGCTAACTCCAACCCGTAAGGGAAAGATAAAAGTCTGCTCTTTCTTTTACGAAGGAGTTTTTTAATATTTATAAGGCCAAAAAAAATTTATGTTTACACCAAAAACGTATACAGTAGAAAGCGTAACATCGGGGCACCCCGATAAAATGTGCGATCAATTTTCAGACGCAATATTAGACGAGTGTTTAAGGCAAGACCCAAACACTCGAGCTGGCATTGAGACTTTTGGAAACCATGGAATGTTAATTATTGGCGGAGAAGTCACAACAAAAGCAGAATTTAATGCAGAAGGAATTGTTAAAAAAATTTATAAAGAAATTGGATTTGAGCAAGATTTTGTGACAACTATTGGAATTATAAAACAGTCTCCGGATATAGCTCAAGGTGTTGATACGGGAGGAGCGGGCGACCAAGGAATTATGTATGGTTATGCAACAGATGAAACACCGGAATTTTTGCCAACATCAATTGTAAAAGTTCATGCTTTAGCAAAAGGTTTGGAAAATTTGAGAAAAACAGGTGAAGTTAAATGGATAAAACCAGATGGCAAAACTCAGATTACTGTTTTTGATGATAAAATTAAAACAGTTTTAATAAGCACCCAACACTTAGATTCTGTAAGCAATGAAGAAATAAAAACAACTTTGATTGAGAAATTAATCAAGCCAATTATTGGCGATATTTCAGAAATTGAAATTCTTATAAACCCTACCGGCAGATTTGTAATAGGAGCTGATGGTTTTGAAGCAGATGCCGGACTTACCGGAAGAAAAATTATGGTTGATACTTATTGCGGATTAATTCCGCACGGAGGTGGTGCTTTTTCTGGAAAAGATCCAAGCAAGGTTGATAGATCTGCAGCTTATATGTGTAGATTTGTTGCAAAAAATTTAGTTGCTAATAAATTAGCCAAAAAATGTTTGGTTTCTGTGGCTTATGCAATTGGAAGAGCAGAGCCTTTAATGGTAGAGGCGATAAACGAAAAAGGAGAAAGTTTAGCTGAAATTGTCAAAAAGAATTTCGATTTCACTCCAAAAGCTATAATAGAAAGATTAGATTTAAGAAAGCCAATTTATTTACAGACCGCAGCATATGGACACTTTGGAAAAGAAGGCTTACCATGGGAGAAAATTGTAGACATAAAATAATATTTATTCTATAATTAATAAAAAAGAAATATTATGTTCACAAAAATAGATAAAAAGATTTTAATAATCTTAATTATAGCTGTTGTTGTAATTTTGTTAACCGGTTTTGTAATTTATAAATATACAAGCAGCTCTGAAGTCAAGGTGCAGAATTCTGCTGGCGGAGCGCAAACAGAAATTAACACTCCGCAACCAAAAGAAGATAATTCTCAACAAGTTCAAATAGATGTAGGAGGAATAGATGCTCAAAAAGAAAATGAAAAAGGTATAATGAGCGTTTGTTTAGATAAATGTGGCGATAATATTTGTCAAAAAACAGATCCTAACTGTAGTGGAGATAATAATTTGAATTGTATTTGTCCGGAAACTCCACAGGAGTGTTCGCAAGATTGTAAATGAAATATAATAATTTATACAAACTTTTAATAAGTATAATTATTTGCGAATTAGCCGGAATAGTCGGTTCTAGTTTTACAATACCGGAAATCGGGGCACCCTCTGGGTCGTGGTATAAAAATTTGCATACGCCAGGTTTTAATCCGCCTAATTGGATTTTTGGCCCGGTATGGACACTTTTGTTTGTTTTAATGGGAATTTCCTTGTATTTAGTTTGGTCAAAGAAGTTTGTTGTGGCAAACGAATTTAAAGGAAAGCAAAATAAAATTTGGAATTCTTTAAGCAAGGAACTGCTATCTGGATCATGGCAGAAAGCAAATATTGTTCTAATATTTATAACACAGCTTGTTCTTAACGTTTTGTGGTCAATAATATTTTTTGGAATGCATTCTCCGGGCGCAGCTTTTTTTGAAATTTTAATGCTATGGTTTGCAATATTATTCACAATTATAAACTTTTATAGAGTTTCTAAGACAGCAGCGTTATTATTGCTTCCATACATCTTGTGGGTTTCATTTGCCGGAATTTTAAATTGTTTTATCTGGATTTTAAATTTATAAACTCGTATGAAAAATAACATTACTAGGAACGTACAAAAAGGAAAAGCAAGGTATAAAGCATTGCAAGATAAGTCTATCAACAGATTTTGGGGCAACGCTACTAGATTAGAGCATTCTAATGTGAGGAATAAAAACAAGGGGAAAAAAGATTAAAAGTCGCTAATTTAGCGATTTTTTCTTTACAAATTGTGGCGACAGTATATAATAAGTTAATAAATATTAATTTTTAAATTTATGGGAGCAGAGGTTAAAATTTTAGTCGAGGGCTACACAAATTCCGATTCTGTAGCTGAAATGGGTGAAGAAAGAACTCGGCCAACAATTACTTTAGTGAGAGATGGAGATATAACAATGGTGGTTGACCCCGGAGTTTTAGAGAGCCAGCAGGTCTTGATAGATGCATTAAAAGAAGAAAACTTAACAGTTGAAGATATTGATATTGTTTGCGTTACGCATTCGCATATAGACCATTATAGAAATATTGGGATGTTTCCCAATGCAAAGACTTTAGAATATTTTGGCTTGTGGAGCAAACAGACAGTAGATAATTGGTCTGAAAATTTTACCGATAATATCAAGATTTTGCATACGCCAGGACATGATTACACGGGCATAACTCTTTTTGTAAAAACGAATGAAGGACTAGTTGCAATATGCGGAGATATTTTTTGGAAAGAAAATTATCCTCAAGACCCGAAAGATGATGCTTTTGCTTCAAATACAGACAAGTTAACAGATAGCAGGAAAATGATTGTAAGAACGGCCGATTGGATAATTCCTGGCCATGGCCCAATATATAAAAATAACAAAGACGCAGAACAAATAGAAGAAGAAAAAAGTGTTATAAAGTCGAGAGAATCAAAAATTGTTGTTATATGTAAAAAATGTGGAAGGCAAATGAAGCAAGGAGACAAATGCCAATGCAGACCATATCTTTGTTTTAAATGCTGTGAGTGCTGTTTAGACTGCGATAATTGCAGTTGTAGTCATAAAAGATAGTCACATGCGAAAAATAATTCAATTCTTAATTATTTTTTTCTTTTTATTTGTCGCCGGAAACGTTTTAGCCCATCAGCCTAGGCTTGTTTATTTGCAGTCGGGAAATGTTAATATAAGCAATCCAGACATATCTCAAGCATTATACGATGAATTAAAAGGAGAACCTAAAAATTATTTTATTGATTCAAGCAAAGACTTTGAATTATATATCAATCTTTTGGTTCCAACTCCGGAAAATATAAATGGTAGATATTCGGCAAGAATTTTTTTGATAAATAATGACAAAGAACAGCAAATAGCTGAATTAGATAGCGGTTTATCTGACTGGCCAGAATTTTATGAGCCATTTGGCAGGGATTATTATCTAAAAGGTCCTGAATTAGATAAAAAAATTTCAGCCGGAAAGTACAAAATTGAAGTTTATTCAAAAGATAATCAAGGAAAATATGTTTTAGCAGTTGGCAAAAAAGAAGCTTATAATGTTCAGTCAATTGCAAATGTTTATTGGCAGCTGCCCTATTTAAAATTAACATTTTTCAAAACATCAGTATTGCAATTTTTTCTAACGCCCTTTGGGATTGGTGGCGTTGCCACAATCGGAGCACTATTAATATTTTTGGCTCTAATTAATTATTTAGTAGCCCTTATTAAGAAAATTATAAGACACAATCGGGCAAAAACCATACTTTTGACTTCAAATGGGATGCAGATGAAAAATGAGATAATGAGATTACTGCAGAAACCAGCTTATGATATAACAGTTGCCTTTATCACAACTGCCGCCAAACCAGAAGAAAATCTAGATTATGTAAAAAGAGACTGGGATATTATGAGAGATGAAATGGGTTTTAATGTTGAAGAAATTGACATAGATAACAAAAAAGAATCTGAAGTTATGAAATTATTGGAATTTAAAGATATTATTTTTGTTGAAGGCGGTAATACGTTTTACTTGTTAAATTCAATGAGAAAATGTAACTTTGGAAAAATTATAAAAAAATTAATGAAATGGGGCAAGGTTTATATTGGCGCATCGGCCGGAAGCATTGTGGCTGGACGCACTATAAAAACAGCCAGCTGGCTTGAAGCTGAATATGGCAATGAAAATCTTGTAAAATTAAAAAATTTAAAAGGTTTAAACCTTGTGCCGTTTGATATTTTTGTGCATTATGAGCCTAAAAATGCAGAAATAATAAAGAAAAATATACCTTGGAAATGGCAAAGAAGGAGATTAAAAATAATAACAGACGACCAAGCAATTTTGGTGCAAGGCAGAGAAGCGATGATTATAGGTCAAGGAGAAGCAGTGGTAATTTAGCTCGGCAATCAAATTTTTTCTCGCGGGACATCCTCCTACGGGGAGCCTACGTCCCGCGAAAAAAAGTTTATTACCTCGCTTACCGTGAAAATGCGTATTTTTGTAAAAGCAAAACCAAGCGCTAGAGAGGAAAAGGTTGAAAAGATCGATGATTTAAATTATATTGTTTCTGTGAAAGAACCACCAGTTAAAGGGAAGGCAAACGAGGCAATTAGAAATGTCTTGGCGGTATATTTTAAAATAGCATCTTCAAGGGTTAAAATTGTTTCTGGATATTCATCGAGAAACAAAACTATTGAGATAATATAAATTTATGATTCAAACTCAAAAAATAAGGAAATTTTTTCCTTCAATAGAATCGGGCAGAACTGTTTCAAACAATGCGGCCAGCACACAAATTCCAATTCAACTATTAGATTTATTAAAAGAACTTACTGTGCAGTATGATAATGTTCATCGAGGGCAATCACGTGCTTCGCAACTAACCACTGAAAGATTTGAGGCATCTTATGATACCATTGCGCAATTTATAGGAGCTCCTTCAAGAAAAAATATTATTTTATACAGAAATACTACTGAGGCGATTAATTCAGTTATGTATTCTTTAATGACTGAATTCAAAGATGGAGACAATGTAATTACAACATTTATGGAGCATAATTCAAATTATGTGCCATGGTATGGGCTAGCCACAGAAATACTGCCAAAATTTGGAGTTAATATAGAATATAGGCTTGTGAAGTTTGATAAAGAAACAGGGGAGCTTGATTTGGAACATTTAAAATCTTTAGTAGATGAAAAAACCAAATTAATATGTTGCAGTGGCGCGTCAAATTTTTTAGGAACTAAAAATCCAATCAAAAAAATAAGGGAAATTGCTAACAAAAGCGGATATATTCAGCCAAATGGAGAAAAAAGATCGTATCTTTTAATTGATGGCGCCCAAACAGTGCCTAACATTTTTATCGATGTTAAAGAGTTAGACATTGATTTTCTTGCTTGGTCTTTTCATAAAATAATTGCTCCTTTTGGCGTTGGTGGTTTATACGCAAAAGAGGAATTGCTCAACACAATGAGGCCCTTTCTTTATGGAGGAGATATGATTGCTGATGGTAAAGTCAGCCCAGAAAAAGTTGAATATAATGTTCTTCCTTGGAAATTTACAGCAGGAACCCCCAATATTTTAGGAACAATTCTTTCTGCAGAGGCCATAAGGTTATTAATAGATTTTTCTTTAAACCCTGGAGAATATAAATATTTTAAAACTGAAAAAAAATTAGAAAGATCTGATATAGAAGAGGCGATGAAAAACATAGAGGATCATGAAAAAACTTTAATTGGCAAAGCCATAGAAATGTTGCAAGAAATACCATCAATAAAAATTTATGGTCCTAAGGATCCTGCAGGCAGAACTTCTTTAGTTGCATTTACGTGTGAAAATAAAAGTCCTTTTGAAATTGCCGAGGAATTAAGCAAATTGAGCGTGGAATCTCGGGCAGGGTGCCACTGCGCAACCCTGGCGCATCATTATTTTGAGTTAAACCCTCCTGCAAGCTGCAGATTAAGTTTTTATATATATAACGACCTCAAAGACGTGGAAAAAGCATGCCTTGCAGTAAAAAAAATCTGCTCTAATTAATAATAACTGGGTATATCTTTGTTTGCAAAAGAGTTTATAATTAGGTAAAATTATATAATAATAATTAAATATAATCTCATATGAATCAATGTGCAATTTATAATAATAGTTCTCTTAACTTTTTCAGAGCAGTTTGCGGTTTTTTAGCTTTGGGCGGTTTTCTAATCCAAAACCAATGGTTGGTTTTAATAACTGGCCTGTTATTTTTGGTTGGAGTTTTTTCTATGAAGCTCAATTTTTTATATCAGTTTCATAGTTTATTTTCAAGCAAGGTATTAAAACAGAAAATTGTGCCAATTCAAAAAGACGAAGGAGAGCTAAGATTTGTTTATGGCTTTACAGCTGTTTGTTTTTTAATCTCTTTTTTCCTTCTTTATTTCAATAAATTTGTTAATTTTGCTTGGGGATTAGATTTATTAGTGGCTTTTTTAACGCTTTTGGCTAGTTTTGCCAATCTTTGCTTGGCTTCTTTTATGTACGTTATGTTCAAAAAAATGTTTAATAAAACAACTCCCTCTAATTAAACAAAATGGAACAAACCGCAGAATTGCAAAAATCAATAAAAGTAGGAGACGTTGGATATGTCAATAAAAATTGCTGGTTGGCAAAAAATCTTGGTTATCCTCCTACAAAGCACTGCCAATATTGTCAATTAAAGTTCACAGATTGCTTATTCTTCCGCTATTCGGCAATCAGTTTGTTTTTAGTTTTTGTTATTTTTATATCAGCTATTTTAATTGAAGGGACTGTTTCAAAATTGTTAATTGTTTCTGTTTTCACTTTAATAATTATTTATGGTTATTATTTTGACAAGAGCACAGAGAGCATTATTGAAGCTAATTTTGCTGAAAGGAAAGCCAAAGAGGCATTAGAAGAACTTAACGAAAATTTACAGCAAAAAGTTGATGAGCAGACAAAAGACATAAAACAAGCATATGAGGTAGAAAAGAAGGCAAAAGAACAGCTAGAGGCCATTGATAGCGTAAAAAATCAGTTTTTAATGACAGTTCAGCATCACCTTAGAACTCCTTTGACTTCGATGATGGGATACGCAGATTTATTGTTAGCCGGTAATTTTGGCAAAATACCTAAAAAAATCAAAGAGGTTGTTAAAAAATTTGAGACATCAACAACTAGTTTGATAAAAATGGTAAATGAATTTTTGGATGTTACCCAGTTTCAACTTGGTAAAGAAGTAGTATGTTTAGGAGACAATGTTAATCTTTGCCCGGTTTTTAAGGATATTTTTAGAGACATAGAACTTGAGGCAAAAAGAAAAGGTATTTATATAAAAATAGAAAAACCAGAAGGAGACTGTACAATAAAAGCTGACGAAGCAAAATTGAAAGCGGCTTTAACAAATATTTTTGATAATGCTGTAAAATATACAAATAAAGGAGGAATAACAATTAAATTAGGAGTTGTTGATGGGATGGTAAAAGTTGAGATTAAGGATACTGGAATAGGAATTTCTAAAGAAAGACTGCCAAAATTATTTGATATTACCTTTGAAAGAACAGAAGAAGCAAAAAAGACTTTTGCCACAGGCAGGGGAATAGGTCTTTATTTATCAAGCCAAGTTATCAAAGCCCATAATGGAAAAATTTGGGCAGAATCAGAAGGTGAGGGGAAAGGCTCTACTTTTCATATTGAATTGCCGGTAGAACAGAGAACAAAAGTTGTCGCTGTTAGATAAGTGGGAGCAAAAGCTGGCTCTTTATAGAAAAACGTTATATTATAAAATAAGGTAATCATAAGATAATTGGTTGCTGCAATTTTATGGCGTCAAAGAAAAAAACAATATTTCTTGTTGAAGACGACCTAACTATTATTGATGTTTATAAGACAGCATTTAAATTGGCTGGTATTGATTTTGAGGTAATGGCGCTGGGTAGACAAGTAATTGATAGAATTAAAGATATTCAATGTGACAAGGCAGAAAAACCATCTCTTGTGCTTTTAGATTTAATATTACCAGACATGAATGGGACAGAAATATTAAAAGAAATAAAAGGAAACGAAAAGACAAAAGATATTACTGTTTTCTTGTTGAGTAATTATACAAATGACGAATCTTTGCAAACTGACGGAATCAAACCGGATAAGTTTATTTTAAAAGCAGGAATTACTCCTACGCAGTTAATTAAATTAATAGAGATACAGCTTAAAAAAAGTTAAATAATTATATAATCATGGAAAACTCAGATAAAAAAGTTTTAGTTGTGGAAGATGATAAAGATTTTCTTTGGATTCTAAAGCAAGGCCTTGCTGGAAAAGGATTCTCTGTTGTTTTTGCCGAAGATGGTGAACAAGGATTAAAAATGGCTGAGGAAGAAAAACCAGATTTGATTCTTTTAGATATTCTTTTGCCTAAAATGGATGGCATAACGGTGGCAAAAAAAATAAAAGAAAAAGGATTAGCTTTACAGATTATATTTTTAACTAATTTAAAAGACACAGAACACATTGGTGAAGCAGTAAGCGCCATGGAAGATACAGAATATATAATAAAATCAGATTTGCATCTTGACCAAATTGTGGAAAGGGTAAAAGAGAAATTAGGCATAAAATAATTTTTTAACAAAAATAGCAAACAGCCCCGACGTTACGTCGGGGCTGTTTTAAGTTATTTGCCAGATTTTTTGAAAGGCTTGATTTTATTTTATAAGCGATTAATATAAAGTATAATAAAAGACAATGGCTAAGGTAAAGAAAAAAGCAAAGATAAGAAATATAAAGCGGAAGGTTTTGGCTGTTAAGAAACCAAAAAATAAAAAAGCTGGAAAGAGCAGGAAAGTTTTGGTTAAGAAAAAAATTGCTAAAAAAGTTGTAAAAGTAAAAAAGAAAATAATTAAGCCTAAAAAAATAGTTAAATCAAAACCTATTAAGAAAGCCAAAGGTCCTGAGCGAAGTCGAAGGATTATTGTAAAAATAAAAAAACAAAAACCAAAGAAACCCGCCTCCGCCAAGGCTACGGCGAGGCGAAGGAAAATTATAGTTAAGAAAAAAGTAAAAGCAAAAAAGATATCAAAACCCACAAAAGTTAAGGTTTTAAAGGTTAAAAAAACAAAACAAGCTACAAAACCACAAAAAATACAAGTGTCTCCAGAGTTTCCGGCAGAATCATTATTTAAAGCAAAAATTAAAGTTATTGGAATTGGCGGAGGTGGAGGGTCAATTGTTTCTGAAATAGGCAGGTCGCTTGAAAAAGCAACCTTTGCCATTGCAGATACAGATATTAGGGCTTTAAAAAAGAGGTCTGGGATAAAATATTTTTGGTTTGGCGAGGAACTAACTCATGGATTAGGAACAGGAGTTAATATTGAATTGGCAAAACAAGCGGCAGAATCAGCTAAAGAAAAAATTGGAAGCTTTTTTGAGAATCAAGATATTATAATTTTTGTCGCCTCGCTTGGCGGAGGATTGGGGTCTGGAGCCACGCAGGTTTTTGCTGAAGCTGCAAAAGAATTTGGAGGAATTACTTTTGGCATATTCACTATGCCATTTAAATTTGAAGGCAAAAATAAATATAGAATAGCGCAAAATGCGTTAAAGTCTTTAAGGCAATCTTTGAACGTTTCTTTGGTGATTCCTAATGAGAAAATTTTTAAAATTATTGACGAGTCAACTCCAATTATAAATGCTTTTTCAACAGTTAATAAGAGCCTAATAGAGTCTTTAGAAAGCTTAATTGATTTAATTTATAACCCAGGAATTATAAACATTGATTTTGCCGATTTGCGCACAATTTTAAAGGGCAGAGGAAACACAGCATTTTTAAACACAATTGAAGAATCTGGTAAAGACAGAGTAGAAAAAATCTGCCAAAATATTTTTATAAATCCTTTATTGCAAAATAATAATTTGAAAGCAGAAAAGATTTTATTTAATATTGTAGGTTCTGAAAATTTATCTATGTTTGACGTAGAGAAAATTAGTAGCCATATATCTAATCAAAATCCAAAAGCAAAAATTATATTTGGGATTTCTAAGGATACAAAGTTAAAAAATAAGATAAAAACCACAATTTTAATGACTGGCGGGCAAGTTGAGGAAGAAATTATTACTGAAAAAATAGAGCCAATTAAAATAGAATTGCCGGAGAAAATTAAGGACGATCAAAAAGTTAGCGTCAAAAAGGAAGAGCCAGTTGTTAAAAAGAGTAAAAAATCAAAAAAACCTCTCGATAAAACTCAAAACCAGCCCAAAAATAAGAAAATAGATGAGAAAAAGGAAGAAAGTTCTGTGTCATTTATCCCTGTGTTTGAGGTTCCAGCTCCGTCTGTGCCGGTTGTAGAACAAAGTAAAATTAATATTGTAGAGAACGTTCTGTTATCAAATAAAAAAACAATAAGAAGAAGCGGTTTAGAAATTAGAAAAGCAGAAGAACTTCAGGAAAAAAAGAGACTAGCGCAAGAAAAAGAATGGGAAATTCCAGCATTTTTAAGAAAAGTCAAGTTCAATAAATAACTTTATTTAAGAAATAATTTTCCGCTCGGCAACAAACTTTTTTCCGTCTGCTGGTAACCCCCTTTGTGCCTGCTGGCACAAGTGGACCAGGGACTACAAAAAGTTCATTGCCTCGCTTAATTATTAAAAACTCCATGGAAATAAAAAAAGTAATTATTCCGGTGGCTGGCCTTGGAACAAGGTTTTTGCCGTTGTCACGAGCTGTGCCAAAAGATTTTTGGCCATTGGTTGATAAACCAATTATCCAATATATAATCGAAGAAGTTAAAAAATCTGGAATTAAAGAAATTGTTTTTGTTGTAAGTCCCGGCCAAAAAACTATTCTAAATTATTTCCAAAAAGACAAAGAACTGGAAAAAACTTTAGTTAAAAGAAAAAAAGATAAAATATTAAAAGAGTTAAAAGATTTTGAAGAAATATTTGAAGGAATAAAATTTTCCCACGTAATCCAAAAAACACCACTTGGAGACGGACATGCTCTTTTACAGGCCACAAAAAAACTAAATAAAGAAGCAGTAGCTGTTTCGTTTGGAGATGACGTTGTTGATTCAGAAGAACCAGCCTTGTCTCAGCTGATAAATGTTTTTAAAACTTGCAATGCTCCAGTAATAGCTTTAAAACAAGTGCCAAAAGAGAAAGTTCCTGCTTATGGGGTTGTAGCTGTTGAGAAAATTGCAAACCATTTATATAAAATTAAAAAAATAATTGAAAAACCGGAATTATCAGAGGCTCCATCGGACCTTGTTATTGTGGGAAAGTATATTTTGACCCCTGAAGTTTTTCAGTATCTTAAAAAGGCAACTCCATCTAAAAAAGGAGAAATAATTTTGGCTGAAGTTTTTGATAAAATGCTTTTAGAAGGAAAAATTATTTATGGGTGCGAATTAAAAGGAGAGTGGTTAGAGTGTGGAGACAAATTAAAATGGCTAAAGTCTTTTTTCTATTTAGCTTTAAAAGACCCGCGGTTTCATGACGAGTTGAGACATTACCTTAAAACTATAAAATAACGTATAATTAAATAATGATTTACGATTTAATTATTATTGGAGGAGGACCAGCTGGAATTACAGCTGGCATTTATGCTGGCAGACAGCAGATGAAAACTCTTTTAATTACAAAAGAATTTGGCGGACAAATGGCAAAAAAAGCCACAGAGGTTTGTAATTATCCGGGTTTTCCAAAAATTTCTGGGGTTGAACTGATAGAAAAATTTGTTGAACATTTAGAAAAACAGGAATCTGTTGAGGTAAAATTTTGTTTAGTAGGAAAAATCGAAAAAGACGAAAATACTTTTATAATCACTACAACAGAAAATGAAAAACTTCAAGCGAAGTCTGTCATTATTGCAACAGGAGCTGACCCAAGACCTTTAGAAGCTATTGGAGAAAAAGAATTTATTGGCAAAGGAGTTGGATATTGCGTCACTTGCGATGGCCCAGTGTTTAAAAATAAAACAATTGCAATAGTTGGTGGAGGAAATTCTGGTCTTGAAGCAGCCCTATTCATGACAAATTATGCTAATAAAATTTATGTGTTGGAATTTGGGAAAGATCTTAAAGCTGATGTAGAAAATCAGGAAGAAGTAAAAAAATCAGATAAAATAGAAATTATTACAAATGCATCCGTAAAAGAAATAAAAGGAGAAACATTTGTAAGTTCCTTAATTTATCAAGATAACGTTTCAAAAGAAAACAGAACGTTAGAAGTTCAGGGAGTCTTTATAGAAATTGGAAATCAGCCTGCCACAGCCATAGCAAAAGGTTTGGTTGATTTTACAAAAAGAGATGAAATTGTTGTTGAACCAGAAACATTTATGACAAAAACACCAGGTCTTTTTGCACCAGGTGATAATAATTCTGGTCCATATAAACAAATTGTCACAGCCGCTGGCGAAGGTTGCAAAACAGCCTTAGCTGCTTATGACTACTTACGGAAACTAAACAAAACTTAATAAATGTCAAAGATAAAAAATATAATTGCAAGAGAAATTAAAGATTCACGAGGGAATCCAACTATTGAAGTTGAGCTAGAAACAGACAAAGGAAGTTTTGTTGCCTCGGTGCCCTCTGGTGCGTCAACAGGAGGAAATGAAGCCTTAGAATTAAGAGATGCAGACGGAAAAGGGGTTTTAACTGTAATAAAAAATGTAAATGAAATTTTAGCCCCCAAACTTAAAGGTAAAGACGTATTAGACCAAAAGGAAATTGATAGGACAATGATTGAATTAGATGGGACAGAAAATAAATCAAAACTAGGAGCCAACGCAATTTTAGCTATTTCAATGGCTGTATGCAGAGCCGGCGCTGCTGCCTCCTTCGCCAAGGCTTCGGCGGGCCAAGCAAAAAAAATTCCATTATATAAACATATCTCAGAATTATCAGGAATGGATTATAAAATCCCATTACCAATGTTTAATTTGTTTGAGGGTGGTGTACACACAGATAGAGAAACTGGTATGAGTGTGCAGGAATTTATGATTGTTCCGCAAAAAAAGACAATGCCGGAAAACTTAGTTCTTTGCAATAAAATTTATAAAGATTTAAAAGAAGTTATTGAGAAAAATTATGGGAATTTACCAATGGGTTTTGAGGGCGGGATTGAGGCACCATTTGCAAAAACAGAACAAGCTTTGTATTCGTTTAAGGCTGCAGTTGGTAAAGAAGATGTGAAAATCGCTCTAGATGTTGCAGCATCAGAGTTCTATAAAAATGGAAAATACGTTTTTGAAGGAAGGGAATTAACAAGATCAGAACTCTTAGAAATATATAAAGATTTTGTAAATAATTTTCCGATTATTTCTATTGAAGACCCTTATGCAGAGGAAGATTGGCAGGGCTTTGAGTCTATTATGAGACAATTGGGAAGCAAAATTACTATTGTGGGAGATGATTTAACAACAACAAATGTTAAAAGAATAAAAGAAGCACATAATAAATTAGCTTGCAACGGAGTTATATTAAAAATAAATCAGATTGGAACAATTTCTGAAACAATTGAAGCTTGTAATTTAGCAAAATCATATGGCTGGAAAACAATAGTAAGTCACCGAAGCGGAGAAACTATGGATAATTTTATTGCAGACTTGGCGGTTGGATTAGGAGCCGATTATTTGAAAGCTGGATCTCCTGCAAAAGAAGAAAGAATGGTCAAATATCAAAGATTATTAGAAATTGAACAAGAACTTAAATAATATGGCTGAATTATATTTACAACGTCACTTAAAATCTCAATGGAATTTGGAAAATCGATTTACTGGATGGACAGATGTTCCATTAAGCCAAGAAGGCATTGAGAACGCCCCAAAAGTCACAGAAGGGCTTTTGGGTTTGAAAATTGATAAAGTTTATACATCACCGTTAATTAGAAACAAAGAAACAGTTTCTTTAATATTAAAAAATCTTGGAAAAGAAAATTTGCCAATCGTTGTTGATAAAGCTTTAGATGAAAGAAATTACGGAGAAATTACCGGTATGGACAAAAATGAAGCAAAGAAAAAATTTGGTGAACATCAAGTGCATTTGTGGAGAAGAAGCTATGATGTAGCTCCTCCTGGCGGAGAAAGCGGAGAAGATGTTTTTAGAAGAGCAGTACCATTTTTTAAAGAAAATATTGAGAAGGATTTACGCGAAGGAAAAGACATACTGGTGGTAGCAAGTCATAATAGTTTGCGAGCAATTGTGAAATATATAGAAAATATTCCGGATGAAAAATTTAGCAGTTTAGAAATACCATTTGGGGGATTGGTAAAATATGATTTTGATGGAAAGAAATACGATAAACTTGTATAAAAATAAATATATATTATAATAAATTATTATTAAAAAATATTATTAAAATAAAAAATATGTATAATTTCAAAAACATACTAAATGTGTTAAAAGATATACCAAAGAAAATAAAAAAAATGAATAGAAATACTATTCTTGTTTGTATAGCTGTAATTGCTATTATTATAACCGGAGTTTTAATTTTTATTAACACAAACCAAGGTTTTTCCTTTCCAAACATTTTAGGATATTCAGACCAGCAAATTGGAGAGATGACAGTAAAATATATTAATGATAATCAGCTCTCACAAACAACAGCTTCATTAGTGGGTGTTTCTAAAGTTTCAGGATTAGTTAAAGTAAAAATTAAGATTGGTACAACTGAGTTTGATTCATATGCAACCAAAGATGGGAAGTTTTTATTCCCACAGGCTTTTGAAATGAACCCAAAAAAAACTAACGCCTCTACAGATCAAAATGCAAGCGCAAATACAGATTCAAATCAAGCAGCTGCATCTGTCACAAAAACAGATTCTCCAATGCTTGAAGCATTTGTCGTAGCTCGTTGTCCATATGGATTACAAATGCAAAGGGCTATGGCAGATGCAGTAAAAAATATTCCGTCATTAGCCCAGTATATGAAAGTAAGATATATTGGAACTGTTTCTGGTAACACTATAACTGCAATGCACGGCGAGGCAGAAGCAAAAGAAAATTTAAGGCAGATTTGTATTAGGGAAGAACAGCCAGCTAAATATTGGAGTTATGTTTCTTGCCAGATGACAGCAGGAGATACAGCAGGATGCGAAACTTCTACTGGTGTTGATTCAGCCAAATTAAGCACTTGCATATCAGACACGAGTAAGGGGGTGGCATATGCTAAAAAAGATTTCGATTTGGCAACAAAATATAATGTTTCTGGTTCTCCAACATTAATTTTAAATAATGCAGTAACCGATGAAACTGGTTTTGGGGGCAGGTCTTCAGATGGAGTCAAATCAATGGTGTGCGCCGGTTTTAACACAAAGGCTGGTTTCTGTTCTACAAAGTTAAACACAGCAACAGCAGCATCATCTTTCTCTGCAACTTATGCGGGATCTGGTTCAGATACTGGCGGTGCTGATTGTGGTAGCTAATAACCTTCTTCTTAATAAAATGACAAAAATATATTCCACACCAACCTGTGTATATTGTAAAACCTTGAAAGGATATTTCAAAAAAAATGGAATTGAATTTGAGGATATCGATATATCAAAAGACGAAAAACAATTGCAAAAAATGATAAAAGATTCTGGCCAGATGGGAGTTCCTGTTGTTGATATAGACGGAGAAATTATAATTGGTTTTGATAAAGAAAAAATAGATAATTTATTAAAAATAAACCAATAATCTATGGCAACAAAAATTGCAATAAATGGATTTGGTCGAATAGGCCGACAAGTTTTCAAAATCATTGATTATGGAAAATATGATTTAGAAATTGTGGCTATAAACGACCTAACAGACAACAAAACTTTAGCCCATCTTTTAAAGTATGATTCAAATTATGGTGGTTATGGAAAAGAAATTACAGCTGACGAAAAATCTATAACTGTTGGCAAGAAGCAAGTTTTAGTTTTGTCTGAAAAAGATCCTGAAAAACTTCCTTGGAAAGATTTAGGAGTTGATATTGTTTTAGAATGCACAGGATTATTTACCGACGAGGCAGGAGCCAGAAAACATATTAAGGCAGGAGCTAAAAAAGTTATTGTTTCAGCTCCTTGCAAAGATTTGCCGGGCTTTGTTCTGGGAGTTAATGCTGACACATATGACTCTTCAAAAATTGATGTAATGGATATGGGTTCTTGCACGACAAATTGCATAGCTCCAATTGCCAAAGTTTTGAATGACGAATTTTCAATTGAAAAAGGGTTTATGACAACAGTCCATAGTTATACAAACGACCAAAAAATTCTTGATTTGCCTCATAAAGATTTAAGACGTGCCAGGGCTGCAGCTTTAAACATAATTCCAACTTCAACAGGAGCTGCAAAAGCCATTGGTAAAATGATTCCAGAATTAGATGGAAAATTAGATGGAATTGCCCTTCGCGTGCCAACGCCCGTTGTTTCTGTTTTAGATTTAATTGTAGAAGTTAAAAAACCAACTACAAAAGGAGAAGTGAACGAAGCTTTTAAGAAAGCGGCCTCGTCTAAAAATTTTAAAGGAATTTTAAGAGTTGAAGAACAGCCATTGGTTTCTATGGATTTTAAAGGAGATACATATTCATCAATTATTGACGCAGACGAAACAATGGTAAAAGAAAATTTAATAAAAGTTGTGGCGTGGTATGACAATGAGTGGGGGTATTCTTGCCGATTAGCAGAATTTGCCGAGTTTGTAGGTAAGAAACTATAAAATAAATAAAAAAAGAAACATCGAAAAATCGGTGTTTTTTTGTTTACTCTGAGCGAAGTCAAAGAGCAAAAAAATATGCCGGTTCGCGAGGAAGCGTGGAAGCTTTTCTCGCGAACCGACCTAAACTCATCGGGAGTGGCGGTAAAACCGCCGGGGCATGCTGGATAAGCTGTATCCAGCCACACCAGCAAATGCGCCGGCCGCCATTAGCGCGCCCATGGTCTCCAACGCTCGCGTTGTATCGCCGCTGACACCTAACGCCCACATCACTAGGGCAAAGGCGAGTGCGAAACCGACTAGCAGAGACACAAGTGTGGCAACGCCATCAACCAAGGCCGAAGTCGTAGTCCTCATAATCTTTAGGGCTGCGATCAGCCCCGAGATTATCACACCAGCCCCAAGAATGAGGGGTGCGTGACCATGGTCTGGCACCAGTTCTGTTAATACAGCCGTGAACGCACCAACAGTGGCGCCGCAGGCTACACCAAGCAAAATCAAGTAACGCATAATTCTCTCCTGTTTTACGCAACAGCCGTGACAGAGACCACCCCTATTTAGCTGTCAAAGTTCATATATTAATTATACCACTATTAAACCTCCTTGTCAATATGTTAGCAATTAGTATTGTATCTGATTTTTTTTACGTGGTATAATAACTAAATATTATGTTTTTCAAAAAAACAAAAGTGCCTGTTGAGGTTTCGGCTAGGCATTGCCATTTGTCTAAAGCAGATTTAGAAAAACTTTTTGGGCAAGGATACGAATTAAAAGTAAAAAAACAGCTTTATCAGCCGTTAGATTTTGCTGCAGAAGAAACAATAACTATAAAAGAAGGCGATAAAGAAATTAAAGATGTGAGAATTGTTGGGCCATTGAGAAATCAGACACAAGTTGAAATCAGCAAAACAGATGCCATAGCGCTTGAAATAAATCCGCCCGTAAGGCTTTCTGGCGCCCTGAAAAATTCAGCTGGCATAACTCTGGAAGGGCCAAAAGGCAGTGTAGAATTGAATGAGGGTCTAATAGTGGCAAGACGCCATCTTCATTGTGCGACAAAAGAAGCAAAGCAAGCAGGCCTGCGGGCAGGACAACTTATTTCTGTGCAAATTGCCGGTGAAAGAGCTTTAACTTTTCATTGTGTTGAAGTGCGCGTCAGAGAAGATTATAAATTATGTTTGCATTTAGATACTGATGAAGGAAATGCTGCGGGAATAAATAAAACTGGGGAAGGAACTTTAGTTGTTACTAAATTCAAAGCAGATAAATAATGATTTTAGTTTTGAATTGCGGTTCACAATCTATAAAATGGAAATTATTCAATAATGATTTAAAAGTTGTCCAAAAAGGCCATACTGAAGTTTTGGATTCGCATCATTATGAAAGAGAATTAAGGCGCGAGCTGGTAAAAATAAATATTTTAGATGTTGATTTAATAGGACATAGGGTGGTGCACGGCGGTAGGACATTTATAAAACCAACAAAAATTACAGCAGAAAATTTGTATGAATTAGAAAAATTAGACGATTTAGCTCCTTTGCACAACCCATATAATGTTTTAGGAATAAAAACATGCCAGAAAATTTTTATTGGAGCAGATAATGTTGCAGTTTTTGATACTGAATTTTTTGCTAATTTGCCAGAAAAAGCTTTTACTTATGCCTTGCCAAATAGTATTTTTGAAAAATTTGATTTTAGACGATATGGATTTCAAGGAACTTCTCACGAATATGTAGCACAAAAAGCTGCTAAAAAGTCAGAAAAACCCTTTGGCGAGCTTAGGGTTATAACTTGTCATTTAGGCGGAGGGGCGAGTGTTTCGGCAATAAAAGATGGAAAAGCAATTGATACTTCAATGGGGTTTACGCCGTTAGAAGGGCTGGCAATGATGACAAGGTCTGGGAATATAGATGCAGGAATTGTTTTGGAATTGGCCAAAGAATTTGGCATTGAAGAAACAAATATAATTTTAAATAAAGAGTCGGGCTTAAAAGGAATTTGCGGCGCTCATGATATGCTTTCTGTCTTAGAAAAAGTAAAAAATAAAGATAAAAAGGCAGAATTAGCACTTGATGTGTTTATTTATTCAATTCAAAAATATATTGGAGGTTATTTTGCAATTTTGGGTGGATGCGACATTTTAGTTTTTACTGGGTCAATTGGTTCAGGAAGTAAAAAAATAAGAGATATGATTTGCAAAGATTTATCAATATTATCAAAAACGAAGATAATGTCTGTGGAGACTGATGAAGAATTGGCCATAGCACAAAAAATTATTAAAATTTAAAATCAAAAAATAATTTTATGGAAACAGCAAAAGAGCAAAAAAATATTTTATGGTTTGATGAAGTTGGAATGGTTGATGTTCCATTAGTCGGCGGGAAAAATGCCTCTTTGGGTGAGATGTACACTAATTTAACCAAAAAAGGCGTGAATGTGCCGTTTGGTTTTGCGTTGACATCAACCTTTTATTGGAAGTTTATTAAGGCAAACGGATTAGACAAAGATTTATCAGAAATTTTTAAAAAATTAGATCCAAAAAATTTACAATCTGTAAGAGCAACTGGAAAAGCAGCCAGAGAAAAAATTGCAACAGGAACTTTAACAGACGAATTAAAAAAAGACTTATTTGAAGCTTATGCAAAATTATCCAAAAAATATAATATTGATAATGTTGATGTTGCAGTAAGAACTTCTGGAGTAGCTGAAGATAATCCAGATGCTTCTTTTGCAGGACAATTCGAAACATATTTAAATATTACAGGCCAAGAAAGTCTTTTAAAGGCAGTTAATGATTGTTTTATTTCTTTTTTTACAGACAGGGCAATCACTTATAGAGAGCAGGTCAAAGTTGATCATCTTTCTGTTGCTTTGTCGGTTGGCGTGCAAAAAATGGTAAGAAGTGATTTGGGAGCTTCCGGAGTTATGTTTTCTTGCGAAACAGAATCCGGTTTTGCAGATGTAGTTTTGATAAACGCCAGTTTGGGTTTAGGAGAAAATATTGTTAAGGGCAGGGTTGACCCTGATCAATTTTATGTTTTTGAAACAACTCTGAAAAAAGGGTTTAAGCCAATCTTAGAAAAACGATTAGGAACAAAATTGGTTAAATTAACTTATACTAATGACCCTAAAAAACCTACTAAAGATGTTGCGACAAGCAAAAAAGAAAGAGAAAGTTTTTGCATCAGCGATGAAGACGTTTTATCTTTGGCAAAATGGTCGGTTATTGTTGAAGACCACTACCAAAAATCAATGGATATGGAATGGGCAAAAGATGGAGCAACCGGCGAATTATTTATTGTTCAAGCAAGACCAGAAACAGTGCAAAGCAAAAAAAACCTTAATGTATTAGAGGAATACAAATTAAATGAATCGGCTAAAAAGACAATATTAGCAGAAGGTTTGAGCGTTGGAAGCAAAATTGGGCAAGGAACAGCTCAAGTTATAATGTCTGTTAAAGATATTGAAAAATTTAAAGAAGGCGAAGTTTTAGTAACAGATATGACAGACCCTGACTGGGTTCCTGCAATGAAAATTGCAAAAGCAATTGTGACAAATAGAGGCGGGAGAACTTGCCATGCCGCAATTGTGGGCAGGGAACTGGGAGTTCCAACTGTTGTAGGCACAGCAACAGCTACAAAAAAAATAAAGAATGGGCAAAAAATTACAATTTCCTGCGCAGGAGGAGAAACAGGATTAGTTTATGATGGAATTATTCCCTTTGAAATTAAAAAAACAGATATTTCCAATATAGCCAAAACAAAAACAAAAATTTTGATGAATGTTGGCGAACCGGCAAATGCATATAATTTAAGCTTTATTCCAAATGATGGAGTAGGGCTGGCCAGAGAAGAATTTATTATTATAAATTCAATTAAAGTTCATCCAAACGCTTTAATAAATTATAAAAAATTAGCGCCGGCTTTAAAGAAAAAAATTGATCAGGCAACTTTGGGATACGATGACAAAGTGCAGTTTTATATTGATAAATTAGCCGAAGGAATTGGAACAATTGGAGCTGCCTTTTATCCAAAACCAGTTATTGTAAGATTCTCTGATTTTAAAACAAACGAATACAGAAGCCTGCTTGGAGGAGAAGCTTATGAGCCAAAAGAAGAAAACCCAATGATTGGATTTAGAGGAGCTTCAAGATATTATGACTCAAAATTTAAAGATGCCTTTGTGCTAGAATGCAAAGCAATGAAAAAAATTCGTGAGGAATTTGGCTTGGATAATGTTATTCCAATGGTTCCTTTTTGCAGAACATTAGATGAAGGCAGAAAGGTTGTTCAGATTATGGAAGAAAATGGGTTAAAAAAATCAGATGGTTTAAAAATTTATGTTATGTGCGAGGTTCCTTCAAATGTAATTTTAGCTGAACAATTTTTGGAAATTTTCGATGGGTTTTCAATTGGTTCTAATGATTTAACTCAGCTGACTTTGGGATTAGACAGGGATAATTCTGAATTATCATCAATTGGAAACGAAAAAGACCAAGCAGTAAAAGAGCTTATTGAAGAAGCTATAAAAGTATGCAAGAATAATAATAAATATATTGGCATCTGCGGACAAGGGCCCTCAGACTTTCCAGACTTTGCCCAATTTTTGGTAGAATTAGGAATTGAATCAATTTCATTAAACCCTGATTCAGTTTTAAAAACCAAAATTGCCATTGCCGAAACAGAGAAGAAGTTATTAAATAAATAAAAAAATAAAATGAGTTACGATATTATAACTTTTGGGTCAGCTGCGCAGGATGTTCATTTGAAATCCAAAGCGTTTACAGTTTTAAAAGACAATAAAGATTTTATAACAGGCGAGGGCATTTGCATGCCTTTGGGGTCGAAAATTGATGTTGAAGACATATTTTTTACTTCTGGAGGAAGCGGAACAAATGTGGCGGCAACTTTTGCAAAACAAGGGTTTCATACTGCTTTTTGCGGTGCAATTGGAGTGGATAGCGCAGGATTAGAAATTGTAAGGGAATTAAAGCATTTGAGAATTGATACAAAATTTGTTGTAAAAAAGAAAGAAAAGCACACAACTCACTCTATTATTGTTTCAAGCACAGGTGAAGACAGGACTATTTTAATTTATTTAGGAGCTTCTGGGTTGCTTTCAAAAAATGACATTTTGTGGAAAAAAATAAAAAAAGCAAAATGGTTTTATTTAGCCCCGTTAAAAGACTTGTTTTGCGAAGCATTTGAAGAAATTGTAAATTTTGCACACGAAAATAACATAAAAATTGCAGTAAACCCTTCTAAAGAGCAATTATCTTTGCCACCAGAAAAACTTAAGAACATTTTTCAAAAAGTTGATATTTTGTTTTTAAATCAAGAAGAAGCGTCTTTTTTAACAAAGATTCCATTTGAAGAAGAAAAAGAAATTTTCAAAAAAATTGATGAGTTGTGTCCGGGAATTGCGGTTATGACAAAAGGAGGGGATGGAGTTGTTGTTTCTGACGGAAAATATTTATATTCGGCAATGCCAGACGAAAACAGAAAAATTATTGATACAACAGGCGCTGGTGATTCTTTTGCTTCCGGATTTTTGTCAGACCTTATTAGATATAATGGAGACATTGAAAAAGCAATTCAATTGGGTTTGGCAAACTCAGAAGCTAATTTATCAGAAATTGGAGCAAAAACCGGACTTTTGGAAAAAAATTCAAAATTTGAAAAAGCAAAAGTTGCAAAGGAAGAGTGCGGAGAAAATAATTTATGCATGCCAAAATAATATGAAAAATATAAAACATTATTTAGAGAAGGCGCAAAAAGAGAAGTTTGCAATTGGGCAGTTTAATTTTTCTGATTTTACCCAAATGAAAGCCATTGTGGCTTCAGCTAAAAATTTAAAATCTCCTGTAATTTTGGGAACTTCAGAGGGTGAAAGCAAGTTTTTTGGGCTTGATGAAGCTGTGGCGTTACGTAACGTGTTACGTAACAAAACTGGCCTGCCTATATTTTTAAATTTAGACCACGGCCACTCTTTTGAATATTTAAAACAAGCAATTGATGCAGGATATGACATGGTTCATTTTGACGGGTCAAAATTGCCGTTGGAAGAGAATATAAAAATTACAAAAGAAGTTGTAAAATATGCAAAGTGGAGAGGCGTTTTAGTGGAGGGAGAAGTCGGTAAACTTGGAACCGATGCCTCAAAACTTTATTCAGAGAAATTTGAAATAAAAGAAGAAGATTTAGCAAAGCCAGAAGAGGCTTTAAAATATTTAAACGAAACGAAAGTTAATTTATTAGCCGTTAGCATAGGAAGTTTTCATGGTATTGAAATTTCTGGCATATGCCCTAATTTAAGATTAGATGTACTTGCAAAGATACAAGAAACCCTTCGGCAAGCTCAGGGTAAAAATTCTGCCGAATTTTTAGTTTTACATGGGGGGTCTGGCACGCCAGAAGATGATATGAAAGAAGCCATAAAACTTGGAATTGTTAAAATAAACATTAACACAGAGTTAAGATTAGCCTTTTCCGGAAACTTAAGAAGATTTTTAAATAATAATCCAGAAGAAGTGACTCCTTATAAGTTTTTAGTGGCTGCAAATGATTCAGTTGAAAAAGTTGTTGGGCTAAAAATAAAACTATTTTCAAGCGAAAATAAGATGTGATTAGTCAGACTATTTACATTTTTGAACAAATATACTAATATATAAACATTAACAATAAACAAAAACATGGCAAAGATAAAATTAGAAAGAGAAAAATGTATCGGGTGTGGGTCATGCCAAGCAGTGTGCCCTAAATATTTTGAAATAATAGATGATGGCAAATCTCACATTGTAGGCGCAGAAAAACAGGATATGGAAGAATTAGAAGTAGAAAAAATAGAATGTGCAGAGTCAGCAGCTGAAGCTTGTCCTGTGCAATGCATTCATATTGAAAAATAGTATGATTAAACTCAACGCAAAACTTAGAAAAGAGATGGGAAAAAAAACCAGTTCTCTTAAAAATAACGGCAGAATCCCTGCCGTGGTTTATGGCCATAAAGTAAAGAATGTTTTATTGGATATTGATTATAAAGAATTTCAAAAAGTTTTAAGAGAAGCAGGAGAGAGTTCATTAATTGAGCTTGATATTGAGGGGGATAAAGAGAAAAGGCCTGTTTTAGTTCACGATTTGCAAAAAGATCCAATTACAGATCAATTTATACATATTGATTTTTTTCAGACATCATTAACAGAAGAAGTTGAGGTAAAAGTTCCATTAGTTTTTGAAGGAACATCTTTGGCAGTAAAAGACTTAGGCGGAACTTTGGTCAAAAATATTTCAGAACTAGAGATAAAAGCATTGCCTCAAAACCTTCCACACGAAATTAAGGTTTCTATAGATGGATTAAACACATTTTTAGACCATATTTTGGTAAAAGATTTGATATTGCCGAAAGATATCAAAGTTTTAGTAAAACCAGATGAGATTGTAGTTTCTGTATCACACCCAGAGAATGTTGAAGAAGAATTAGCAAAAGAAATCGAAGAAAAAGTTGAAGATGTCGAGAAAGTTGAAAAGGAAAAGAAAACAGAAGAGGTTGTTGAGGGGTCCGCAGAATAATCTATAAATAATTAATCCAGCCCTGTGAATAACATTGCTGGATTTTTTTTAGAAAATAGATAATATAAACATATAATGAAAAAATATATCTTATTTGTTTTATTGGCATTTTTCTCTGCTATTTTTGCAGACTTGCCCGCCGTAGCTTTAGCGGAGGCGGGAGATTTAGGGACTCAATGCGCTGCAATTTCTGAATCATCTGTGGGATGTTCAACAGGAAGCGCTGCTGACTGCAAAGTTTTATTGCAGAAATGTGCCGATTATTATGACCAGCAATCTGCTCAATTATCTCAAGATATTACTAAGACATCTCAACAAAAGAACACTTTGCAAAACCAAATAAGTACTTTAAAAAAGAAAATACAGGGATTGGAGGCCGATATAAATCAGGGTAAAATTATGGTAAAGGATTTAAACCTACAAATATCAGACACAGAAGTTTCTATAAATAAAACTTCAACTCAGATTGAAAGCTCTCAAAATCAAATAGCTGCTATCTTGCAGTCTGTTTATGAGGAGGACCAAAAACCGGCATTTGTTGTTTTGTTTGAAGGAAGTCTTTCAGATTTTTTTAGCAATTTAGTATATTTGGATAATCTTAATTCGCAGGTGAGCACTCTTTTAGATAGTACTAAAAATTTGAAATCATATCTTGCAGGACAACAATCAAAAATGAGCGACAATGTAGACAAGTTGCAGAAAACAGTAGCATTGCAAACATTGCAGAAAAAACAAAATGAGCAAAATCAACAACAGCAGAGTCAATATTTGAAGTTAACAGAGGCGCAATATCAGCAACAATTAAAGGACAAGCAAGAGGCTGAACAAAAATCAGCAAAAATAAAATCTATGCTTTTTCAAATAGTTGGTGTTTCTAAAGCGCCAACATTCGGTGAAGCTATTGAAATAGCAAAAAGTATTGGTTCTGTAATCGGTGTTAGGCCAGCGTTTCTTTTAGCAATAATCAGTCAAGAATCGGCAATAGGTAGAAATGTCGGTCAATGCGTGCTAACTGACCCAAATACAGGCACTGGCAAAAGAATCTCTACTGGAGCTACAGTTATAAGGGTTATGAAACCAACAAGAGATGTTCAACCATTTTTACAAATTACAGCGGCTTTAGGTAAAGACCCTTACAACACACCTGTTTCATGTTGGATTCCAGCTTACGTTGGAGGGGCTCCAACCGGCTATGGAGGAGCAATGGGACCTGCACAATTTATACCATCTACATGGAACTTATTTACCGAAAGATTAACCAAAATTATTGGTCAGGCTCCAAACCCATGGGCTATCAGAGACTCTTTCACTGCTTCTGCAATGTATTTATCTGATTTAGGAGCGTCAGCTCAAACATCTGTTGCTGAAAATAAAGCTGCTGCACGTTATTATGGTCAAGCAGGATCTTACAATAGAAGCGTTATGAATAGGGCAGCTTGCATACAGACATTTATCGATTCTGGAACAATGACTACCTCGTGTCAAAATTTAATTCTTTAGAAAAAAACTAATAAAAAACCGCCCTGAGCGAAGTCGAAGGGCGGTTTTTTTATTCTTCTGTTATTTTTTCTTTGTTTTTGAAAGCTTTTATAATAGGGGATAGGTCGCCGTTAACAATTGTTTCTAAATTATGCCAAGATTTATTTATGCGGTGGTCTGTAATTCTGTTTTGAGGATAATTATACGTACGTATTTTTTCAGATCTTTTTGCCCATCCAATTTGGTCTCTTCTTTCGGTTGATAAGCTCGATAAATCTGCTTCTTCCTGTTTTTGCAAAAGCCGGGCCGCTAAAATTCCCATGGCAGTTTCTCTGTTTTGCTGTTGGTTTCTTTCTGAAGAGCAGGTTACAACAACGCCTGTTGGCATGTGTGTAATTCTTATTGCCGATTCTGTTTTGTTTACATATTGGCCACCAGGTCCGCCTGCTTTGTAAGTGTCAATTTTTAAATCAGCCGGTGAAATATTTATTTCTGTTTTTTTAGGTTTTAATAAAACAGCAACAGTTGCAGTTGAAGTGTGAACCCTGCCTTGTTTTTCTGTTTCTGGCACTCGTTGAACTCGGTGAACTCCGCCTTCATTTTGCAATTCATCAAAAACTCCAGCGCCTTGCAATTCAAAAACAATTTCTTTATATCCGCCAATTGAAGATTGGTTTGAGTCTAATATTTTTTCTTTCCAACCTTTTGTTTGGCCATATCTTGAATACATTCTATATAAATCTTTTGCAAACAAACCAGCCTCGTCACCTCCTGTGCCGGCACGTATTTCGACAATCGCAGATTGATTTTTTTCCGGCGCCGATTCATTCGGCGCCGAGAATCCTCGCTGGCTTTCTTGCCAGCGGGACCAGTCTTCTGCGGTAAATTTTGAATAATCTATTTGGTCGTCCATAATATTTTTATATATTTTAAAATAATACCATAAATTATTGCATTTGAAAAGCTAATGTTGACTATTTTTTGTTTGGTTGTAATATTATGGAAAGCACAAACAAAGGGTTTTGTAACCCTTACACAAGGAGAATAGGTAATGGGACCCAACGAGAAACTAGAAAAGATTGAGAAGATACTTGACGAATATGATAGCGAAAAGGCTCTTTTGTCGATGGACCCGCACGAGTGTTCTGCCGACAGAGAGCGCGGTGAAAAAACTTTGATGCAGAAGGCATTAGAAGACATCACGAAAGTGCTTTCAGAAAAGTAAGAAGTTCGTTGAAAACAAAGGGCAGAAAGGAGGTGATTTGAATGTACGTGTTAATTTTCTTTTGCGGATTTGAAGGAAATGAGCTTAGAAGAATCTTTGGAAATTTTAACGGTCCTGAGGACGAAGACCTTAGGGAGTACTTAAAGGATTTCCAAAAATTCGATGAATACGAATGGAGAAAAGGCAGCGTGAGGGCGTGTCTTGTAGAAATGGGAACACGTCCCGATCTCCAGGAATATGTGGATTCCTTATAATAATCTCGCGCAGTGGAGTTCTTGTCAGCCCGTGGCAAGCGCTCCTTTTTTATTGCTTTTATTAAGCTTTATTAAACACCTCAATCGAGTGAGTTGTTTGTACTATTGCAATTTATTAAAAAGTTTGTTATTATATTTATATATAAAAATAGAATATGAAAAAAGATATACATCTCCCGATAAATTAAATTACTGAATAATTTAATTTATCGAGGATCCTCGTATAAATTTAATGAAATTAAATTTATCGGGACAAAATATTTAAACAAAACTATGAAGAAAGATATTCACCCAAAGTACTACCCCAAAGCTTCAGTCCACTGCGCATGTGGCAAT
>Ga0172379_10002557_pt1 | contig 31641 bp, 43 predicted proteins | sample GrowelOW334metaG_FD_119756 | JGI IMG/M metagenome (GOLD analysis project Ga0172379, IMG submission 119756) | Groundwater microbial communities from an aquifer near a municipal landfill in Southern Ontario, Canada - Groundwater well OW334 metaG | ecosystem: Environmental > Aquatic > Deep...
GCCGAAGGCGGGAATCCGAATTCATTGGCGAATTCATTGGCGAAAACGGGCGAAACAGTGTGGGCGTGCCTACGGCACGCCCACTCCTTGGTTGATTCTCAACCGCTAAGTTCCATTCTGGTGCGCGAGGGGAGATTTGAACTCCCATGGGATTGCTCCCGCTACCACCTCAAGGTAGTACGTCTACCAGTTTCGCCACTCGCGCGTAATTTGATTTTAACATATTTTACAAAACAAAAACCCAGTTATAAAACTTTTCGCCTGCGGGCACTGGCTTCGTTTTGTCCGCCAGAAAAGATTTATAACTGGGTTTTTAAAATTTTATTTTTTATTCTGTAGTTTTTACTTCAGTTTCCTCTTCCCCTTCGTTATCTGCTTGTATTGTGACTGAACGCATTTTTCTTCGAACATCCTTAACTGCTTTTGTTCGAACATAATATAATTTTGATCTTCGAGCACGAGCTTTTTTTGTAATTTCAATTTTATCAACCATTGGAGAAAATAATGGAAAAATTCTTTCTACTCCAACACCTGAAGCAACCTTTCTAACTGTAAAGGTAGCACCAATTTCTGTGCCATGTTTTCTAGCTAAAACCATACCTTCAAAAGCCTGTAAACGAAATTTACCTTTTTCATCTAAAATCTTAGATGAAACACGCACTGTATCACCAGCATGAAAATCAAGGTTTTTTCTTGCCTCAATATCTACTGGACTAAGTTTTGTTTTATCGACTGCCATCCCATTAAAAAATTTAATTATTAAATTACTGTGCCCCAACCTTTATAAGCTGATTTTCTAACGGGACAAGTAATTGATATAATCTAACACAAACCCTTTATTTTTGCAATTTTTTGTTTATCACATTCTTTGCTTGACATATTATTTTATTTTGCTATACTTTACTCGTAAATGTCTCCCTTGTCGGAGACCCCGAGAAACCCCCGAAAGGGGGTTTCGTGTTTTATACAACTTTTCCCAGTTTTATTTTTTCATAAAAATTAAAATCTTCTTGTTCAATAACAAATTCCTTTTTGCAATTTTGGCAAATTTTTGTTTCGCTTTTTTCGTTCATAAAAAATTTATAGTTATCATGTCACCTCTTGCATCATCCATTCTTTATAAGATCGGCTAATTCTTCGAACATCAATTCCGGCAATCATCGGAATGCTATAACTATGGTTTTTAGAAATGAGTTCGTTTACTTCTTCAAGTTTTGTTTCAAATGTTGCAATGAGAAGCATTACTTGAGGAACACATTTAAATGCTCCTTTCCAATTATAACAAGCTTTGGTAGGCCAAAAATCAACACAAGCCCCCATTCTTTTTTTAATTATAAGGTCACCAAGCTTTCTTGCTTCTTTCTCATCAGAACATGTTGTATATATAAAAATCATAAAATATAAGCTAAATATTATACCTCGACCTTTATATATAAAGTGTAGCATTCCCTAGTAGAAAAACCAGAAAAATCAAAAATCTTATTATTTCAAATATTTTTTAAATTCTTTAGGTAAATTTGATTCTATTTTAATAATTTTACCTTTTAAATCCTTAAATTCTATTGATTTAGCATGAAGGGCTAATCTGCCAATATCTTTAAGACAAAAACCTTTTGGATCGTACAAAGAATCACAGGCAACTGGATGATTTAAGTATTTCATATGCACACGGATCTGATGCGTCCTTCCTGTTTTAGGTTTAACTTCAAGAAAAGTAAATTTTAATGGAACCTCATAAGATTTTTTCTGCGCGAGGGTCCCACCCGGTACTCCGGGAAGGGCGCAGTGCGAAAAAATCTTATGAGGTTCCATTTCAAATCTTTTTAAAACTTTATATTCCGTAACTGCTTCTCGGAGCTCTCCCCTCGCTCCACGTCCAGCAAGCCTGCGACGAAAATCTGATGGACTTCGTCCTATAGGTTTATTTATTATTCCGTGATCATTTTTTACCCAACCAGAAACGATCGCATTGTAAGTTTTTTTAACTTCTCTATTTTTAAATTGATTCTTTAAAAATTCATAAGCTTTTTGATTTTTTGCAAGAACCAAAACCCCAGAAGTGTCTCTGTCTAATCTATGAACAATGCCGGGTCTTTTTATTTCCTTTTCTTCAAAAAATATTGGTTCCCCAACATTTTTCATTTTTGGATATTTTTTCAAAACCCAATCAGTGATTGTCTTTTCTTTACTTTTTCCATCTGGATGCACAGAAATACCAGACGGTTTGTCTATCACTAGAATATCCTTATCTTCGTATAGGATTTTTATTTTTTTCATAAATTAAAGACCGTTTTAAAAACGGTCTTTTTATTAACGACGGCAAATAAAATAATTTACACCATCTATTTCCTTAGTAAGCACAATAAGTGCTTCTTCGGAATTTTTTCTTTCATCTCCTTCTGGTGTATTTGCTTTTACTAACCAAAGTCCAGAATTACCGTTAATCTTAACTAGATTCTTATCAGACAATAATAATATTGTCTCTTTTATCTTAGTTAAAAAATTTGGCATAATGTTTAACTTTTCCATATTTTTATAATATTTAAATCTATTAATAATAATACACTATTTATTAAAACGTGTCAAATATAACTGAACAACTTGTTCTATTTTTTCTATTTCCAGTAAATCATTTGTTCCTCTTGAATATTGCTTTCCTTCTTTAATCTCATCAATAGTAAACCAACTTTTATAAACAGAATTTCCAAAATCAACTATCACTGGTTTGCCAGTATCATAATCAATCATTAAATTTCGATCAGCAAAATCACAATGATAAATTCCAACTTCATTATGCATAAAATTAAAAAAATCTTTCAAATCTTTGAAAAAAGATTCTGAATTAAAATTTAATGGTAATTCTTTTTCTCCTTTTAAAATCTCATTAAAATTAGCTCCGTTAATCTTTTGCATTGCAATAACCCTACGTTCTGTGGACATCTTCCCAGTTTTTACAACCTTAGCATTTAAACTAAAATAAGGTTCTGGAACTATAACTTTTTCACTCTTATTAGTAAGTTTACTATAAAATTCAGCTTCTTCATGAATATCTCTTTGTGCTTTATGAGTAGCTACTTTATAACAAACATTATTAAGAATATCTTGATAAACATGAGAATATTCTCCTTCACCAATTTTAAACTCTTTTTTAAAAATTTGCTCTGCAATTTTTTCTAAATACTTTAACTCTTCAGCTATCAGCTGATGAGATTCTATATTATTTTTTGTCTTATATATTTTTAAGTTTATTTTTTCAAACATATATTTGTGCCCTCGGTAGGAATCGAACCTACATCGAAGCCTTAGAAGAGCTCTGTTCTATCCATTGAACTACGAGGGCAATTATCTACTAAAGGCTTTGTGCGCGGTGAGGGACTCGAACCCCCGACCTTCCCGGTGTAAACGGGTTGCTCTACCAACTGAGCTAACCGCGCAACTTATAACATTAAAATTAGCATTTTTAAACAATTAGGTCAACGATTTTTTATTTAATTTCTTGCCAATTTGAAATAACCCATCCTCCTGAAGGTCCGCTAGTAAAACCAACATTAGTAATTCCACTACCATATTCAATACCTACATTATTCTGTAATCTTATAGTATTACCAACAGCTTCTTTTACTTTGGCATTATTACTAAAAGAAACTGTTCCTTTTTGAGCATTAACAATTGAAATATTTGAATTATTGTTTACATCAATGGCATCTTTCCCATTACAATTACCAATTTCTGCATCACAAGAACTGTCTGATAAAAACAATATATAACTACCCGTTGTTCCAGAATCTTGTAAACCTACATTATTATTTATAAGAATATAACCATCCGCTATTATAATACCCGAATTTGATCCATAAGAAGAATTTAATTTCACAGATGGTGGTTGTGGATTCCCAGACACTTCATTTATTATAATATTCCCAGTTACATATATGGTATTTGTAATAGTAAAAGTATCATTTATAGTAAGATTACCTACTATTTTTCTTGGTCCCATTGTTGTTGGAATAGAAATAGTTACATTGCCATTTGTTACCCCTCCAGTAGTTGCATCCGCTTTCCAATTTTCAATAGATATATCACTTATTGGAAAAGCTTGTTCCACTGGATCAGATTGTGATGTGTCACAAGCTTTATTATTGTCAGATCCGTGTTGGCAATATATCATTCCTGTTACAGTAGAATCTGTTACCGTATGCGCATTAGCATCACCAGTACCACCATATCCAACACGCATATTAGAAATAGTTCCATTACTACCAGCAACAAAAGCATCACCGGTAATGTATGCTCCATTTTCTCCAACAATATTTCCATTTGAATATAAACTTCCTTTCAAATAAGCATTATTTTTAAAAGAAATTCCTCCTTGACCAGCCTGAGTACCATATTTAAAAACAACACCATCACCAGCACTAATCTTTAATTCACTTTTTCTTTGTCTAGAAAAAACATCTCCTAAAGATGTAATAGTTTTTAAACTGGCACTAGTATTTGTAATATTCGTCGTAGCTGTATTTCCATTAAGAGTAATCAAAGTTGAAGAACCTATTAATTTTGCATTTTTTAATCTGTAATATGCATCTTCCACACCCGACTCTGCCAAAAAAAGACTTTGGCGTGATCGTATCAAATCATTTGATATTTTAAATTCTCGCACTGAAGGTGAAACAAGACCTGAAATAACCACCAACGAAATGGATAGAAAAAATACCACAGAAATAATCATTGCCTGTCCACCATTTCTTTTTATTTTTTTAAAATTTGTATTCATAAATTAATTACTATATTTTCCACGAAGCACAATTGTGTCATAAAAATCTTCTATCCGACTTGAATTATCTCTGGAAGATCTCGCGCTAAAAATAACACGCACCGCAAGTCCTTTAGTGGTTGTTATTTGAGCAAAAGACAAATTAGTAATAATAATATTTGGAGTATTTAAGTTTCCTGTTAAAATGTCATTTTCTTTCAATTGTAAATCAGAGCCAGAAAGCAAGAATTCTACCGTCTTATTATCTCCAGCATCGTCTTTAGAATCAAGAATTAAATTATTTCCATTATTATTTATAGAATTAATTCCAGTTGCCTGTCTAATTTCTCTAGATATTCTTTCCATTATAGTGGAACTTTGCACAAAATCTGTTTGAATTGATGTCTCCTTAAAAGCCTTAGTCATTACAATAATTGCATCAATAACAGCTAAAGTAAGCACAGAAAAAATAGCAATATAAAAAATAATTTCAAGCAATGCGTATCCCATTTTTTTATTATTTATATTTTTAATCATGAAAAAATATCAGATATATAAAATGCTAATGTTTTAGTAATAATTTGTCCGCCTTCATTCCAAGAAACAGTCACCGTAATTTTTTTAGTGCCGTTATCTAACGTACCGGAAGTAAAAATATTATCTTCAGCATTACGATATACTGTTGCTATATTGACTTTACGTGTAAAAATACCAACTTGAGAAGGAATAATAGATAAAGCCCAAGTCCCATCAGAAAAAACTGGATAGTAATCTTTTGTAATATCTAAACCAGAAATATTGCTCCAAGCATTATCACGCATAATACGCACCGCTTCGGATCCTTCTTCTAAAAGAAGCGCTACTTGCGCTTGATGTAATGATTCACGAGCAATATATATGGATTTACCTGTTACAGACATTGCGGCTAAAACAGAAACAGTGATAATTGAAATAGCCACTAAAATCTCAACCATCATAAATCCTTTATTTAATTTAAATTTAAAAATTTTCATTTTAATCCACGCTAGATGCCCCAGTGGCAGAAATTGTAATAATCTTTGAACTAGAAATAACAGAGACAGTTATCATCCCTGTTTTATCTGGCGTCCCAGAAAGTCTATTAAAGTAAATTTCACTTCCACCACCAAATATATTTATATTTGAAATGGTTGCTGGTGAAATTATATTTATATTTTCATTATTTGGATCAAGAGATGAATAAACAGTTCCTTTAAAAATTACTATTTTATCAGATTGAAAATGAATACCATATTCTGAAGAGTCTATAGAAGTAAGTGCGTTGCTACGCGCTTTATCAAGAGCTGAAAGAACATCTTCTGAAGTTGTTTTAAGTGTTTGAACTTGCCTAAATCTTCCAAAAGAAGGAATTACAACCATAAAAATAATTACAATAATTCCTATTACAAATAAAATTTCAATTATTGTCAGTCCTTTTTGATTAAAAATTTTGGGCATTTTATTTTATATTATCCATAATTGAATACATTGGTGAAATCATTGAAATAGCAAAAAATCCAACTCCGCCACCAATTAAAATCATTAAAAACGGTTCAATGATAGTGGAAAAATTTTTTGTTTTACCTTCAATCTCATTTTCATAAAAAACTGAAACATCAAGCAACATATCCGCGAGCTTCCCAGTTTCTTCTCCAACCTGAACCATTTCTGACATCATAACTGGATAAAGATTGGAATAAGCAGAAAAAGTTTCAGAAAAAGGAGCCCCTTTTTCTATTGATTCTCTTGCCTCTCTTAAAACTTTTTTATAATAAATATTTTGCACAACATCTTCTGTTATTTCTATTGCTCGAGTTATGGAAACACCAGACAAAATAAGAGAAGAAAGAGTTCGAGTAGTACGAGCTGTATTTAATTCTTTAATTAAATTTCCAATTATTGGCAATTTTAAAAGAATAAAATCAATATATTTAGCTGCAAAAGAAGCGCGAAAAAGAAACGATATTCCTAGAACAAATCCAATTATTATCGCAAAAGATAAAATTAAATGATTTGATAAAAAATCTCCTAAAAAAATTATAAATTTTGTAGAAGCCGGCAGTTGTACATTTAACTCTTTAAAAGTTTTTGCAAGACCAGGAACAACAAAAGCAAACATTAAAATACCAACCACAATCATAGTTGAAAAAATTACTCCGGGATAAATTAATGCTCCACGCACTTTTTTAGTTAAAGCGTGCGATTTTTCCAAACTTGTACCCACCTCAATAAGAGCATTGGCAAGATTCCCAGATTCTTCACCAGCGCGCATCATTGATACAAAAAGTTTAGAAAAAACTTTCGGAAACTTTTCAAGACCAGAAGAAAGCATTCCACCAGCATTTATTTCATCCTCTAATGAAATTAAAATTTTTAAAAAAGCTGGATTTTTGGTTTGTTTTTTTAAAACTGATAATGCTCGATTAAGCGAAAGCCCAGCTTTAAGCATTCCACCTAAATTTTTTGTAAAAATAATTTGCTCAGTAATGCTAACCTTGCCAAAAATACGCTGAAACATAATAAAAAAATTAAAAACATTTTCTTTTTTCTTTGAAATAGATAAAGGAGTATATCCACGTGATCTTAATTCACGTGAAAGCGCAAAACGATCTTGAGCTTCCATTACTCCTTCAAAAATTTTCCCTTCGCTTGATTTTGCTGTATATGAAAAAAACATTTTATTATTCAGAAACCACTCTCAAAACTTCCTCTAAGGTTGTATTTCCTAAGACTGCCTGAAAAACTCCATCTTCTATCATTGTCATCATCCCCTCTTTTTTAGCCTGTTGTTCAATTTCATCTTGCAAAGCTCCACGAATAATTAATTCTTTGATAGCCATACTTACCTTTAACACTTCGTGAATACCGACTCGGCCTTGATATCCATCTTCGCATTGTTCTGTTTTTTCAGCATGATAAAGAGGAATTTTTTCCCAAGTGGCATCTGGGCCTACTGCTTTGTCTTTTTTTAGAAAATCAAGCATTCGATCTAAATCCACAAGTTTGCCAAGCGACTTAATTTCATCAGCAGACATAAAATATTTTCCACTGGTACAAAATAACTTACGCACCAATCTCTGAGAAATTACAGTTTTAACAGTTGATACGATAAGAAAAGGTTCCACTCCTATGTCCACTAAACGCGGAATAGCTCCTGCCGCAGAATTTGTGTGAATAGTTGAAAGCACAAGATGTCCTGTAAGCGAAGCATTTACTGCCAGTCCCGCTGTTTCACCATCACGAATTTCTCCAACCATTATAATATCTGGATCTTGACGCAAAAGTGATCGTAGTCCATTAGCAAAGGTCAATCCAATTTCTGGTTTCACTTGAGTTTGATTCACTCTTGGCATTTGATATTCAATAGGATCTTCCACTGTTGAAATATTTACTTCTGGTTTATTTAAAATATCAAGCATTGTATATAAAGTTGTGGTTTTTCCAGAACCAGTTGGTCCTGTAGCCAGAATCATTCCAGTTCTTTGTTTTAGAGATTCATGAATTCTTTCTAACGCTTCCCCGTGAAAACCCAAACCCTCTAAAGTATATCCGTGAGAATTTTCATTTAATATTCTTATTACTGTTTTCTCTCCATAAAAAGTTGGTAAAGTGGAAACACGAAAAGAAACTTTTTGTTCATCGCTTTCAAGTTTAAAACGTCCATCTTGAGGTAATCTTTTTTCATCAAGTTTTAAATTAGATAAAACTTTAATGCGCGCCGTAATTGCCATAGCTGCGCTTTTGTCCAAAGACATCACATCATGTAAAATTCCATCTATGCGATATCTCACAACAAGTTCTTTTTCTTCTGGTTCAATGTGAATGTCAGAAGCATTCTGTAAAATAGCATGAGTAATAAGGGAGTCTATTATTTTAACAACTGGCAAATCCTCCGCTATTTCTTTTAATTCTTTTTCTGATTTTTCTCCATTCTCACTTGAAGATATTTTAAGCGCAGAAGACTCTTTTTGAACCAATTCTTTGAACTCAGCCTGTAAACTCTTCCTATATTGAGCAAGAGCAAATTTAATTGACGGCGTATCTGTAAGTCTAGGTAAAATTTTTAAACCAGAATATTTTTTAATAAAATCTATCATCGGCAAATCATCAACATCAAGCATTGCCACTTCTAATGTGTGATCACTTTTTTTATAAGCAATAATATTATGATTTCTGGCAATAGTCTCAGAAATAACAGAAAGCACAGACAAATCAATTTTTTCATTAACTAAACTAATAAAAGGTATCCCTAAAACAGAAGCTTCCATTCGCTTTAAATCTGATTCAGCAATTTTACCTTCTGAAAGTAAAAAATTTCCTAATTTTTGATTTTTTGTTTTTGCTTTTTTAATCAACAAAGCAAGGTCAGAGTCAGAGACAAGTTTAGACTCTAAAATAAATTTCTTTAATTGTTCTTCATTTATTTGCATATTTTACATTATACCAAAAAATAATATTTACAACGACGGATCAATAATAGTGAATGAATAGTTTAATATTTCTTCTGATTTTTTTTCTTGTTCTTTAAAATATTCTAGCGCTTCTTTAACTCTTTCCTTCTGTATTACTTTAGATTTTCCACTATTATCTTCTTCTGACAAAATTAACTCCTTATCTACTTGTTTAAAAATAAAAAAACCTAAAATAAAGAATATTATAGCTAAAATAAATCCCAAATAAAGCGCAATTTTCCAGAAAAAATCTGGTTTCTCTTGAAAACGACCTTCCTTTGCAAAATTATTTTTTATTTTAAAAAATTTTATTTTCATATTTTAAAAAATTATTGAATAAAAGTTAACAGTTTTATTTTAAAAGAAGCATTCCATTCTGGAATTTTTAATTTTTTAGATGAATCTTCAATAATTAATGTTTGCATATCAACCGAATTTATTTCAAGTTCATATGGCGAATTTTCTAAAAGCATTAAAAATTTATAAACTGCTTCAAAACTTCCAAGAGTTTTTATCCCTACTAAAAGTCCTGTTTTATCTTTTAAAATATCAACCGATGTAACCTCAGCTTTTGCTTTGACTTTTGTTGCCAATGATTCAATTGTATTTAAAAATGGCACCACATCCGTACTTTGCGCAAAGTGAGCATCAAGCAAAACTTTGTCAGCTTCTATGTCTTTAATGCTATTATTAAGCAATTTTATTTCTTCACGTTTTTGATACTTTTCTTGCCACATTAAAAAAGTATTTTCTGCTATTTTATTTTTTTTATTTATGAAATGATAAATAAAAAAGAAACTAAAAATAGAAAAAGCAAAAAGCAATGTTCCGGTTGTAATCATTAATTTTTTCTTAAAGTGTTGCATTTTTTATGAAGGCATTAAACTTAAATAAAATTCTATATTGGTTCCTTTGATAAAATTAGAAATTGGCAAATCCACTTCTGAAAAAGCTGGATTGTCTTCAAGTGTTTGCCTAAAAAGAAGCAAACGTTCACGATTAGGCGCTATGCCACGAATATTTATCTTTTTACTTTTGATTGGATTACTTTCATAAGAAAATTTATTTATTTTAATATCTGACATTTTTTTAAAAATAATTTCACCAATAACTTTTTGGGATACTAAGAATTTTTTTTGTTTAGCACTTTCAATCAAACCAAGCTTGTTGTTTAAATCTGTAATAATTTGCATTGTTTGCTGATCAATTTTTAACACAGGCTCTTTTTTAAATGTTTCAAACCTTTGATTTTCCCAATTTGCTTTTTCTGCAACTAAAAAATAAGAAGGAATAATAGCCACAGAAGCAATCAAAACTGAAAGTCCCAATGTCCACAAAAATAAAGCAACCAGACGAAAATGAAAGTCTCTGGACATCTTCTTCTTCTCTTCAATTGGAATTAAATTAATCATGATAAAAATCACCCAAAGCAAGGCCCAACGCTGTTGCAAATGAAAGTGATTGCTTAAAATCTATCTCTGGAACATCTTTTTTTATATCTAAAATATTAACCCAAACATTTGCCACATCCACTTGAGTCTTTATAACAACAGAAAAATATTCTGGAAGACCTATTAAATTTGAATCACCACCGCAAAGAATTATTTTTTTTATTGATGGACGATCTTTCTCTTCTTCATCCTTATGTGTATGCCAATATAAAAAGTGTCTAGAAATCTCATCACACAAAACAGACAAACTATTTAAAAGAACCTGAAATATTTCTTTGTCGGGAACATTGCGTTGAAGTCCATAATTTACTTTCAATTTTTCAGCTTCTTCAAAACTTATTTTGAAATTTTTTTGAATAGCGCGAGAAAGCATAACTCCACCCATGTCTAAAGTAGAAGTAAATACAACAACACCTTGAGAGATAACAGAAATACTGGTGCGATTATCACCAAAATCCACAATCATATAAGTTCCCAAATCACCCTTTTTAACAACAGCTCGACTAATAGCTTGCACTTCTGGTTCAAAAGATGATACTGATAATCCAGAATTTTTAAAAATAGATAAATAAGTTTCAATTATATTTCTTGGTATAACTGCCACTTGCAAATCAAAATATTCATCATATTCTTTGATAATTTTATAGTCAAAAATTGCATTTTGCGTCATTATCGGCACATGTTCTTCAAGAGAAAGTTCTATCCCCTCCCAAATACTTTTTAATCCTAACTTTTCTAATTTAAGTTTAAAAAGATATATTTGTTCCTCTGGCAAAGAAACACGAACTGACTTCAAACCTTCTTCTTTTCGCAAAGATGAAAGTATTTCTTCAAGACGCTTAGGTTCTTTTATTTTACCTGATTCAATTACTCCAGACGGTATTTTTCTTTCTCCATATCGTCCCACCCTAAGACCTTTTTTGGTAGCGACAAGCTCCACAAATTTTAATGATTCATCTGAAATATCCAAACCGAAAGAAGGTTCAGCAAGGAAAGAAGGCGTTGGAAAAAATTTATAATATAAATTTCTAAACATTATTTATATTATACGACAAAAGGACCATTCGCGCTATTGTTTTTTTTATGTTTTCTAGCCTCTCGCCAAAATTGTAAAGCAATAGGCGCAACTGAAATAAAAATAATTACTAAAACAATAGGTAAAATATATTTATCAACATCTTTTATATAACTTCCCAAAAAATATCCGCCGAAAGTCATACTTCCAGTCCACAAAAAACCTCCTAAAATATTCCAAAAAATAAATTTTTTATAATTCATCTGCCCTACTCCAGCCATTATTGGGGTAAATGTTCTTACGATTGGAACAAAACGAGCGAGAGTAATTGCTTTGTCGCCATAACGCTCAAAAAATTTTGCAGTTTTATCTAAATTATTTTTACTCCAAAAAAATGAATCAGGTTTAGAGAAAATCTTTGGTCCAATTTTTTTCCCAAAATAATAACCAAAAGAATCTCCTAAAATAGCGCAAATAAATGATCCTAAAAATAAAAGTCCAACATTAAAATATCCTGCTGAAGCTAAAATACCCGCGGTAAAAAGTAAAGAATCTCCCGGTAGAAAAAAACCAAAGAAAAGTCCAGACTCTGCAAAGATAAAAAGAAAGACTCCGATTATTCCAATTGCTTTTATTAAAGGTAAAATTTCAAAAAAATGCATACATTTATATTAACATATAATAAAAAAATCCCTCTGATTCAAATCAAGAATCAAAGGGATTAAGAAAATAAGTTTCAATAACAAAAGAGTTTCAAACTATCAGTTGCGGAACCACCACACGATGAGCGTTCTCGGCACTCCAAACATAGCCGTTCTTAAATTTGTCCACGTCGACACGCAAGCCATCAAAGCTCACGCGCACATCAGCAACGAAGAATCGATCTCTAACTTTAAAAAGAAAGAGAGTTGCATATCCGTCAGCGCGTAACCAATTAGAATGTTTTTTGCAAAAGTTTTTTATCTGATGTTGTGTTAAACACAATTTATCAAGATCAGTTCCGAATAAACCAAACATTTGCGCAGATGTAGCATCTTTTACCATTTTATGAACAACTACTACAGTTTTTTCTGTTGCATTACCTGGATTGTTGATCCCATAGTTTTCAAAATCTTCATCTATGCCAACTTTAAATATTTCATTTGCATTTGCCAATGTTTCAGAACCATCACAATCATCAATGATAATAGATTTACCTATTAACACTAAACAAAGAATCGAATTGTCTTTTTTGATGTGAATAAATTTACCCTCAATGATGTCTTGAAGTGCTAGTTGCACTAATTCAGGATCAATAGGACTTCCGCCTTTCAGACGGATCTGGCGTTGGATTTCTAGTATTTGTCCCGAAATACTAAAATGTTGTTCGCCTGTGACATTAAATTTTGCCATGACAAATTTTGTTCAGAATTAAACCCCTGTCCCCGGTTTTTGTTATTAAAATAGAAAGAAAATATCTACAAAAAGTATAGCATATTTAAGTAAAAAGTCAACAGCAAAAAGAACCTCGTTTTATATAGTTATTTTGCACGTGTGCCTGCTGGAATTTCATCATTTGGTTCAAGTAAAGAAAACTTTCCATCTTCTGTAGAAACTGCAAGTATCATTCCTTGGCTTTCAAAGCCTTTTATCATCCTTGGTTCTAAGTTTGCAACAAACATACACTTCTTCCCTACCAGAACGGAACAGTCAGGAAAAAATAAAGAAATGCCAGAAATTATTTGTCTTGGTTTTTCTTCTCCTAAATCAACTTCTAATTTCAAAAGCTTATCAGTATCAGGAACTTTTTCTACTGATAAAATTTTTCCAACTGCAATATCTACTTTTTTAAAATCTTCTATACTTATCATATTATTTTTTTAAATTTATTTTATCCAAATATCTTTGTAATATTAATGCTGCTGCTGATGCATCTATTCTTCCTGATTTTATTTGTTTTACTCTGCTATGTGATTGAGATTGATTAAAATCTTTCTTAGTATCTTTTGACTTTCTCGCTTCAACTGAAGTTAAAAATTCTTTTTGTTTATGAATCGGTAAATCAAATTTTTCTTTAAGCTCTAAAATAAAAACATCAATTCTTGCTGATAGCGCATTTAATTGTCCAGAAAAATCTACTGATTCCCCCACTACAATCTCTTTTATCTGCTCTTCTTTTATAATCTCCCCAATTCGCTTAAAAGTATTTAAATCATTTGGTACAATTTCTTTTGGAAAAGCTAAAGTCCCATTTTCATCTGAAATTGCAACCCCAATTCTCTTAGTTCCGTAATCTATCCCTAAAAACCTAGTCATATAAAGATACTAGCACAAAAAATAATTTTCTGATATTATTTTAATATGACAAATTTAAATATAGGAGAAAATTTATTAATGCTTTTATTAGTAGTTTGGACTATGCTTTGGAAGTGCTATTCTGTATGGACAGCAGCAAAAAATAATCACAAAAAGTGGTTTATAGCTTTGATTATATTTAATACAGTGGGAATTTTAGATATGATTTATATTTTCTATATAGCTAAGAAAAAATGGTCTGATGTAAAAAAAGCATTTCTTGGAATATTTTCTGTAAAGAAAATAAATGAAAAAGAAGTGGAAGAGAAAATAAAAAACAATACTGGGATAAATTATTACTTAATGACTTTCAAAAAATATGCCGTATTTAAAGGACGTGCTAGCAGAGCAGAATATTGGTACTTTTTTTTATTTAATATAATCATCGCTGTTGGACTTAGTTTAATTGAAAATATATTCACGAGTAATTATTCAAAAAATGAAAATACATTAGCTAGTATTTATCAGTTAATTATCTTAATTCCAAGTATCGCTGTTGCTGTTCGTAGAATGCACGATGTGAACAAAAATGGTTGGTTTATTCTCATTCCTATTTATAACCTTATACTAGCTCTTACTATTGGTACCAAAGACGATAACAAGTATGGACCAAATCCAAAATAAAAAAAACAAAAATACCCCTTTCGTGGGGTATTTTATTTTTTTGTTTTATGGTATACTGTATTAGTGGTTGAGTTGTATAAAAGAAATCCAAATACTGTTTGTTTTCTCTGTAAAAAACCAATTTATAGAAGGCCTACCCAAATGAGGAAAGGAAATGTTTTTTGTAATATGAATTGCTATGGTCTCTCCTGCCGAAAAGAAGTCCCATGTGCAGTTTGTGGAAAATTAATTTTAGCTGGTTTAAATAAAAAGACTTGTAGTAGAAAATGCTCAAATAAAAACAGAACCGGAATAAAATATAATATTGGTCGACCGAATGACAAAGCAAATACATTTCGTGTTTTAAAATTAAAATTAATAAAAGAAAGAGGAAAAAATTGTGAACGTTGTAATTATAATAGATATGAAATATTACAAATTCACCACAAAGACAGAAACAGAATCAATAATGATAAAGAAAATTTAGAAATAATTTGCCCTAATTGTCATTATGAGGAACATCTTTTAGAAAAAAGTTGGTTAAAAAATAACGTTGAAAAATAAATAAAAATATAGTAGTCTTATCATACGGAGGCGTGGCTGAGTGGTTGAAGGCACTTGTCCTGAAAACAAGAGACTCTTTACGGGGTCCGTGAGTTCGAATCTCACCGCCTCCGCAATTTTTCGAAAAGGGTTTCCGAACCAAAAATATGTATAAAAGAATTCTAGTAATAAAACTCACTGGTGCTGAACATTTTAAAAATACAGGAGATAAAAAAATCTCTGTGCTTGATTTTTGGCGTTATGGATTTTCAAATATTAATTCAAATGTTTTACGAGGGGCATTTGCTGAATTTATAATAGAAAATGCATTAAGAACAAACGAACAAATAGATGTTCGTAATCCGTGGGGCGATTCAGATGTGATTGCTCCCAATGGAAAAAATATTGAAGTTAAATGTTGCTCATACATTCAAGATTGGGATCAGGAAGATTATTCACGTATAAGTTGGGGTGGACTTAAAGCAAAGCCTCTCTTCTATGCTTCTACTGATAGAAGTTTGGTGGAAATAAAACTAAAAGACCGACCCATAGATTACAAATCAGATATTTATATACTTTCTCTTTTTAAACACCAAGACCACGCAACTCTTGATATTCTTGATATGGATCAATGGTGTTTTTGGGTATTAACAAAAGATAGGATAAAGGAGATAACAAAAGATGGGAATAGTATATCACTTATTAAACTCCAGAAATTTGGCATAGAACCTATTGCTTTTAACGATTTAAATGAAGTTATTTCAAATTTATAAAAATTTCAAGTAATGGATTTTTGCGTTCCATACTTGGATATTATTAATAATAATACGCAAAAGAAAAAATTATGAATGAAGAAATAAAAAAAGAAAAAGTTTGGTATAAAAGATGGTATGTAATTGTTCTTTTAGTTGTAAGCTTTATTATTGTTATAAGTGGAATGGGAGGCAATTCAGATAATAATTCAACACCCACACCAAAAACAAAAGAAACAGCAACAGTTAGTGAACCAACAATCTCTAAAGAACAAGCTCAAAAAGATTTAGATAAATATATGCCCATGGCAAAAACAGCAGGATTATTAACTTCTTATGATTTTTCTAAATTAGATGACAATACTTATCGTTGGGATGTTTTTGTAGGATCAAATTGGTACACCCAAACAGTACAACAGAAAAAAGATTTTATTGCTTATATTGGATTACGTAAAAAAGCGATAACTGGTTATTCTCATTTTGAATTACGTGATGGATACACAAATGAAAAAGTTGGAGAAATTACAGCTTTTTCACAATCAATTGAAGTGTATAAATAAAAATCGTAATATTTATCTTATACATATCTATGCGCCACTCCATCATGTCCATTGTGTCTATATGGGGATGTGATGCTAGTGCCTAGTTTTACCTTTCCAAAATGTGCTAAGATATCCTTACAAGAGTTGAACCTATTATTACTTAACTCGAGTGTCCCGCATTGTGAATAACAAAGACAAAAAAAATTACTCGCGAGGAATGGTTTTTGGAGTGTTTGACAATCTTCATGATGGTCATAAATATTTTTTGAAAGAAGCATCAAAAAAATGTGACAAACTTATTGTGGTTGTGACACCAACAAAAATTGTAAAACAACTTAAAAAACATCCACCCAAATATTCTTTTAAAGAACGTGTAGAAAAAATTAAAGAATTTAATCCAAATTTTTTTGTTATATCGGGAGATTTGACTTTGGGAAAATGGAATATATTAAAACAAAATTCTTCTGATATTGTCTTTCTTGGATATGATCAAAAAGAAATTTCTAAAGATCTAAAAAAGTTAAATATTCCTTATGTTTTTCTTAAGCCCTATTCCCCTGAAAAATATAAATCAAGTATTCTAGACATTTAACCAATATACATTTATTTACTATATATCCACCAAAGTATTAAATTAAGGTGTTTTTATTCTATTTGTTTGTTATAATAAATGTATATGGAAGAAACTATAAATTGGTCTGCTTTAGAATACGAAGAAAAAACACGAAGCACAGATTGGTTCTGGGCTCTTGGAATTATTGTTGTTGCAATTTCAATAACTTCCATTATTTATGGCAATTATTTTTTTGCTATGCTTATTATTCTAAGTGGCATACTGCTTGGATTTTTTGCAATTAAAAAACCAGAAATGATTTTTTATGAATTAAATAAAAAAGGATTAAAAATAAAAACTCGCCTCTTCCCTTATGACACAATAAAAGCTTTTTTTGTGCAAACTTCTCCCCAACCAATACTTTTCATAAAATCAGCCAGAATGTTTATGCCAATGCTTTCCATCCCAATAAATCAAGAACTAACTGAAAAAATAAAAAGCATTATGGTTTCAAATAACATAGTTGAAGAAGAAATGCATGAACATGCCTCTGATAAAATAATGGAATCTCTGGGCTTTTAAGTCAAACCAAGACTTTACGTCAAGGTTTAAAACTGCTAATCTAAAAATACAGCCCTCGTCGTTCAATGGATAGGACGTAACTTTGCGGAAGTTATGATGCAGGTTCGATTCCTGCCGAGGGCACCTTAAATAGTTTTCCACTTCTTCTTTTTTTATTTTTGTTATAATAAACTTATGAACAAAAAATCAATAATTATTATTTTAATAATCGCGTTTTTGGCCTTAGTCGGAGGTGGATACTATTATTGGAAAATAAAAACACAAAAATCAGCTACACAACAAACAGCTGATGATATCCAAAAAACAGTAGACAACATTAGTAACAATGTTTCACCAGATGTGACAACACCAGCTATTAATTTACCTAATACGGATGCTAATCCTTACAATAAAACTAATCCTTTTACAAATTTAAAAACTAACCCTTTTCAATAAAAAATATGAAAAAAAATACTTTGAGTTTTTTAATTTTATTTTCTGGAATTTTAATTTCCAGTGGAATAATCGGTTTTGCTAATGCCCAAACAACAGACCAAACAAAACCATCACAACAAACACGAGAACAAAAAAGTCTTAACGATATACAATATCCAATTCCAGAATTGGGTAATTGTAAGAGCAAAAATGACTGCAAAACTTTTTGTGATGATTCTAAAAACATTGATGCTTGTTTGACTTTTGCTGAACAACGTAATTTAATGAGCTCTGAAGAAATATCTAACGCTAAAAAATTTAAAGACGATGGAATGGTTGGCCCAGGTAGTTGTAAGGGACAAACTGAATGTGAACAATATTGTGAAAATTCAACTCATTTGGAAGAATGTATAACTTTTGCTCAAAAAAATGGATTAATGTCTGATAAAGAATTAAAAGATTCTCAAAAGGTTTTAACAGCTATTAAAAATGGGATAAAACCACCATCCTGTTCTGGACCTAAAAAATGTGATGCATATTGCAGTAATCCAAAACACATGGAAGAATGTATGACTTTTTCTTTGGCAGCCGATATGGTGCCAGATAACCAGAAAGAACAAATGCAAAAAACTCTTGATGTTATAAAAAAAGGAATTAAACCTCCAGCTTGCCAACCCAACCCACCATCTGATCAACTTGGACAATCTGAACAAACTGATCAATCTAGTAACGGTCTACCAGCCTGTGATGAATATTGTGGTACTCACATGGAAGAATGTATGACTTTTTCTTTGGCAGCCGATATGGTGCCAGATAACCAGAAAGAACAAATGCAAAAAATGCTTTCTGTTTTAAAACAAGGAATTAAACCTCCAGCTTGCCAACCCAACCCACCCGATCAATCTGGAAATGCTGGTGGTCCTAATGAAGGTCAAGGTTTTAATCCAGGCTCTGGCGTAAATGACAATGGTCCAGATCTTAAAAATAACTCTAGTCAACCAAATCAATCTGGACAGGGTCTGCAAGCATGCGACCAATATTGTGCTGATTCTACTCATGTTGAAGAATGTGTAAAATTTTCTGTGGCAATTGGAAATATGACTGAACAACAGGCGCAAATGTCTTTAAAGACTGGTGGCAAAGGTCCAGGTGGATGTATGGGCAAAGATGCTTGTGATACTTTCTGTAATAACCCCGACAACCAAGAAACTTGTTTTAATTTTGCTAAAGATAACGGAATGATTTCTGAAGAAGATTTACAAAGAATGCAAAATAATCAACCTGGCCAAGGAGGTTCAATGAAGCCTGGACAAAATCAAAATAATCAGGGACAGATAAATGAGCAAATTCAGCCATGGGCAGATATGTGTAAACCTGACGAAAATGGAAATCCAACAGAGTTAGCATGTGTTGACGAAAATGGAAAATTTATAGCATCAGCAAAAGTAGGTTCAGACAAAGAACCAATTTGTCCTACAGGATCAACGGCGAAGTGTGGTAATTATCAGCAAAATAATCAACAAAGACAACCAGAAGATAAATTTCAACCTGGACCAGGAAATATAAATTTTGGTGGACAACAAATGCCACAACAATCAGGTCCTGGTGGATGCAAAGGACCAGAAGAATGCAATACTTATTGCGAATCACATCAGGAAGAATGTAAAAATTTTCAGCCACAACAAAATCAACAAGGACAGACTGGCCAAGTGCAACAACAGCAACCCCAATTTAACCAAGGTGATCAACCCGGTCAAATGCAACCTGGACAACCCAATCAATTCAACCAACTTAATCAACCAAATCAACTTAATCAGCTCAACCAACCCGGACAACAACCTGGTCAACCAGGAGAATTCAATCAGCCCGGTCAAATGCAACCTCAGCAACAATTTCAACAACAAAACCCACCCGAACCTTCTTCCCCAAGTGGTTTCTTGCAAAGAATAGTACAAAAACTTTTAGCAAATGTGTTGAGTGCTTTTTAGAAAATTGAAAAATTCTCATTCAATGAATAAAACAAAGCTCTTTTAATGCTTTGATGTAAATTTAATTTGTGTTAAAAGGTGTGTTTGTAAAATTTAAAATTATATGGTATGATTAAAGGATGAATTTCACCCCAGAAAAAAATTTCAATAACAAAAAACTCAATCTTCTTTTGGATGAAAAAGCTTTGCTTTCTGAAATTATTAGTGAATCGGAAGAACAATTAAAAGATCAAACAAAGATAGAAAAAATATCAGAACTTGTAAAAGATCTTCTCATTGATGAAACAATAATCCGCCAAGAACAACTAGATTCTGAAAATCAAAATTTAGAAAAAATAAAAGCCGACGCTACTTTTGAAATAAAGAAAAAAATAAAATTTTACATTGAAAATGAAAAAACAATTTCCGAATGTAAAGAAATTTTTTCAAATGCAAAAAATTTAAAACAATTTTTAAAAATAAAAGAACCATTAATAGAAATAGCTGAAAAAATTGGTCAATATGACGCAAGTGGCACACCAGAAGCACAAAAACGCAATGAAGCAATGGCAAAGCAAAATAAAAAACTATTTGAAAATCCATCTGGAATTTTTAAATTTTTTATTGACCCAGAATATGTAAAAACAAAAAGAGAAGATCTCCATAATATAAATGGTCTTTATATGCCAGACAAAGAAAATCCAGATGGAGGCGATGGTTGGGAAGATAAAAAAAATGGAAATAAACAAATTAGTACAGTAATAGATACTTTTGGCCATGGAATCAATCAGGCTTATACAAAATTATTTATCGAAAAGACTTTATCTTTAGCCACTGAAGACAGTGATGATTTGTTTGAAATTGATAATTTTTTATTGAAAATAGATGAAGCATCTTCATTTCAATTTCAATTGAATGCTGCAATGATACGAACAGAAATAAAAGAGGATGAAAACGGAGAATTAAATATGAATGCACAAATAAGTGGAGATACTGGATTTTTTATTTATCGTCCAGAAACAAAAGAAATAATTATAAGCGGATTTGAAGGAGAATATCCTGGAGTTAAAATTAATAAAGACTTTAAAAGAATATCTGCTATGGGTACAGGATATAAAAATAAGACATCTTTTATAAAATCAACAAACATAAAACTAAACAAGGATGACAAAGTTTATTTATTTAGTGACGGAAGTAAAGGTGGCATAAAAGATGCATTTGAACAAATAGGTAAAACAATGTACTCGATAGACGACAAAACGATAATCGACGCAACTAAAAATCGTAAAATTCAAGGAAAACAACGAGACGACATAACAATGTTGAAGATTCGTTAATACAAACATATTCTCAAAAAACATAGATAAGCTGTGCTATATTTAAATTTATTACAATGACAGACAATGAACTTATAGAATTATATAAAAATGGGAATGACGAAGCGTTCAAAAAATTAATAGAAAAATATTCCTCATCTATTTATAATTTTACGTATCACATAACAGGAAAAAACAATGCATCTGATATAGTCCAAGAAGTTTTTATAAAAGTATGGAAAAATATTAATCGTTTCAACCCTTCAAAATCAAGTTTTAAAACTTGGATTTTTATTATTGCAAAAAATTCTATTACAGATTTTTTAAGAAAGAAAAAACAATTAAATTTTTCTGACATAAAAAATTATAATGATGATTATTCTTTTTCTGAAAATATTGCAGATGAAAATCTACTTCCTGACCAAATGCTACAAAAATTACAAGATTCTGAATTTTTAAATAATTTATTAGAGAAACTTTCTCTACAATATAAAACAATCTTAATACTTCATTACCAAGAAGAAATGACTTTTGATGAAATAGGAAAAACCCTAAGTAAACCGACAAATACAATAAAAAGCTATCATCGCAGGGCTATTTTAGAACTTCGTAATATGATTACGACAAAATAATTAAATAATTGCACCAAAGTATGTTTTCTATACGTATATATATGTATGGAAAAAGAATTAATAAAAGCATTTAATAATGCTAAATATCAATTAGACACTAATTTAACTGAAAACATTTGGCATACTATAATTAAACGTGAAAAACATATTAAACGTTTTAAGTTGTCTATTTTCTCAATAATAGGAATTTCATCATTAGCTGGAATGATACCAGCTTTTAATATGTTACTTAAAGATTTTTCACAATCAGGCTTCTATGAATATGTTTCATTGTTATTTAACGGAAATGCTTTATCTACATACTGGAAAGAGTTAACGCTTTCCCTTGCAGAATCATTACCAACTATAAATATTATTTTATCTCTTTCCCTTGTTTTTGTCTTTTTTTTATCAGTTCGTTTTGTTGCAAAACAAATTATTAATAATAAATATGTGGGTAAAGCCTATATAGCATAATTTTTATGAAAGATATAAATCAAAAAATAAAAAAAATATTTGAATCAAAAATTTTTGTTGGTATTTTATATGGAATTGGAATTGTAATAATTTTAGGATTTGTCTTTTCTGCAGGAATTTCTGTTGGTTTCCGCAAAGCTTCTTTTGGTCACGCTTGGGGAGACAATTACGAACGTAATTTTGGCATGATGCCTAAACCACCCTTTTTAGGTAAAGATAATTTTCCAAATGCACATGGATCAATAGGTAAAATAATTAAAATAGAATTACCAACACTTATAGTAGAAGATAAAGATAAAACAGAAAAAGTAATATTAATAAAAGAAGATACAAAAATACAAAAAATGAAAGATAATATTACAATAGATGATTTAAAAATAGATGATTTTATCATAGTAATTGGCTCACCAAACAGTAACGGCCAAATTGAATCAAAATTTATTAGAATAATGCCAGCACCAGATTTTCTAAATCAAACACAAACAAATGAAAAACTATTTTAGTAAAATTAAAACGTATATGGTTACGCACAAAATTAAAAGTGTAATTTTTTTAATAATACTTTTAGCTCTGGGATACTGGGGATACGGAAAAATCACAAGTACAGCTGGAGATACTCGCTACATTACATCAAAAATAGAAAAAGGTACAATCATTTCCTCTATTTCTGGAAGTGGACAAGTTTCTGCTTCTAATCAAATAGATATTAAATCCAAAGTTTCTGGTGATGTAATATACATAACTTCCCTAAACGGTAAAATGGTTACTTCGGGAACACTTATTGCACAACTAGATGCACGAGACGCACAAAAATTAATACGTGATGCGGAAATAAATCTAGAAAATGCTAAATTATCATTAGAAAAACTTAAAATACAAAATTCAGACGCTAATCTAAATTCCGATTTAATACAAGCATACGACGATGGATTTAATACTGTGTCCTCCACTTTTATTGATATGCCTTCAATTATCACTGGACTTGAAAATCTTTTTGCAAATCAAAATCTTTCAGAAAATAATGCAAGAAATAGTGGATATGTTGCATTAGAATACAGAAGAACAGCAGAAACATCATATTATAATGCAAAAGATATATTTGAAAAAAATAGAATAAACTTTAGGCTTCTTGATCGTTATTCAAATAAAAATGATATAGAAAATATTATTAATGAAACATACGAAACTACTAAAGCAATTTCTGATGCGCTAAAAAACCTTCGTAATTTTGTAGACTATATAGCAGAAGACACAGGAAGAACTTCTGATTATACTTCTTCCCAAAATACTTTATCAACATATATAAGTATAATAAATGGACATCTTTCTAATCTTCTTTCAATTAAAACAATAATAAAAAACAATAAAGATGCTTTCCCAAATGCCAGTTTAGATATTCAATCATCAGAATTGTCTGTAAAGCAAAAAGAAAATGCATTACAAGATGCAAAAGATAAACTTACTGATTATTTTATAAGAGTTCCTTTTGATGGAACCATAGCTTCAGTAGATATTAAAAAATCAGATTCTGTAAGTTCAAATACAATAATTGGAACAATAATTACAAAAAAACAATTAGCGGAAATTTCTTTAAATGAAGTAGACGTTGCAAAAATAAAAATCGGAGACAAAACTACTTTAACATTTGATGCAATAGATGGACTAAACATAGCTGGTAAAGTCGAAGAAATTGATTCTGTTGGAACTGTTTCTCAAGGAGTTGTAACTTACAATGTAAAAATAAGTTTTGATACACAAGATGAAAGAGTAAAATCAGCAATGAGTGTATCAGCAACAATCATAACTGCTGTAAAAGATAATGTACTAATTGCACCAAATAGTGGGGTAAAATCAAAAAATGGATCAAGTTATGTTGAAATGTTCAGTTCACCACTTGTCCCACCCACAGATGGATCTATCGGTTCAATTTCTATAATTATTCCTAATAAAATTTCTGTGCAAGTTGGTGTTTCTAATGACTCGCAAACTGAAATTATTTCAGGATTAAAAGAAGGAGATAAAATTGTTACTAGAACAATTCTACCAACAACAACCACAACAGCCTCAACACCAAGTATGTTTGGATCATCTAATGGAGGAAATAAAAGTGGTGGAATTCCTAGAAACTAGCAACTAATTCAATGATAGAAGTAAAAAATATTACAAAAACATATAAAACTGGTGATGATAGTTTTAATGCATTAAACAATGTATCTTTTACGATTACTGATGGAGAATTTGTTGCAATCATGGGACCATCTGGTTCTGGAAAATCAACATTAATGCATATCTTAGGTGCACTTGATAGTCCAACTAGCGGGACATATTTTCTTGACGGAAAAGATGTCTCTACACTATCTGATGATCAACTTGCAGATATAAGAAGAGATAAAATTGGTTTCGTTTTTCAAGCATTTAACCTATTACCAAGAACAACTGTATTAAGAAATGTTATGTTACCTTTAATTTATGATGGCATTCACGTAACACAAAGAGAAAAAAGAGCCAGAGAAGCCCTTGTTTCTGCTGGTCTTGATGAAGGACATTTTTATCACTTTTCAAATCAAATTTCAGGAGGACAAACACAACGTGTAGCCATAGCTAGAGCACTCGTAAATAATCCATCAATGATTTTAGCGGATGAACCAACGGGGAATCTTGATTCAAAAACTGGTGAAATAGTTTTAGGAACTTTCCAAAAATTAAATAAAAACTTAGGTCGCACTATAATTCTTATTACACATGAACAAGATGTGGCTGAACATGCAGATAGAATTCTTTTTATAAAAGATGGAATGCTCATTGAAGATAGAACTACACACATAAAGAGGATAATAAAAAATATATGAAAATATTAGATATTTTAAAAGAAACATATTCATCACTTTCTGCCAACAAAGCACGTTCCGGTCTTACTATGCTGGGAATTATTATTGGCATAGCCTCTGTAATAGCAATGATTTCTATTGGAAATGGAGCAAAAGCAAGTATTCAATCAAGTATAGAAGGACTTGGTTCAAATTTACTTACAATCATGCCAGGAATTGTTCAACCTGGACGAGGAATTGTTTCCTCTGGTCGTGGAACAGCTCAAACTTTAAAAAATGAAGATATTGATGTAATAAAACAAATAGAAGGAATTTCTGCTGTCTCACCTGAAGTTTCTCGAAGATTTCAAGTTGTTGCAAGTACAGGAAATAATACAAATACAACAATAATGGGTGCTACTCCAGATTATGTTTTTGTACACAATATTAATATGGAAAATGGGACATTTATATCAGATGCAAATGAAAGAGGAATAGGAAGACAAGCAATTTTAGGCGCAACAGTAGCAACTGATCTATTTGGAGACCAAGATCCATTAGGAAAAACCATTAAAATTAACAAGGTAAATTTTAATGTTATTGGAATTTTAACTTCTAAAGGAGGTTCATATTCAAGCCCAGATGATATGATTTTTGTGCCACTTTCAACAATGCAAAAAGTTTTATCTGGTGTTGATTATCTTACAACAATGTCTGTAAGCGTAACAGACAAAAACATGATGACTCCCGTTAAAGATTCAGTTATGAATGCGCTTTTAGAAAAACACAATGTTGCTGAAGCTGACTTTTCAATAATTTCTCAAGAAGATATTTTAAGTACACTTTCAACAATTATAAATACTTTTACAATTTTCTTAGCTGCTATTGCATCTATTTCACTTTTAGTTGGTGGAATTGGAATCATGAACATGATGCTCACTACTGTTACAGAACGCACTAAAGAAATTGGCTTAAGAAAAGCTATTGGTGCAAAAAAATATGATATAAACATGCAATTTTTAACAGAAGCAGTCGCTTTAACATTTGTTGGTGGAATAATTGGAGTTATTTTAGGTTGGCTTATAGGTTATGCTGTATCATATCTTGGAATAATTCAAACACAGGTTTCTTTGTCTTCAGTACTTCTAGCCTTTGGTGTGTCAGCTGGAATTGGTATAATATTTGGATATTACCCAGCGCGTCGTGCGTCAAATTTAAACCCAATAGATGCATTAAGATATGAATAATCTGTACCCAATGCGTATAAATAAATACTTAGCTTTTATAAAAATCTCTACAAGAAGAGGAGCTGATGAGTTGATTAAAAATAAAAAAGTTTTAATTAATGGAAAAATAGCGTCCCTTGGGGACAAAATAAACGAACAAGATAAAGTAGAAGTAAAGGAAAATAAAAATCCTAAAGTTTATGTTTATTTCGCTTACAATAAACCAATAGGAGTCATAACACATTCTCCACAAGAAAATGAAAAAGACATTAAAGAAAACATAAAAAATACTGGAATGCCTAAAGATGTATTCCCTATCGGACGATTAGATAAAAATTCTCATGGATTAATTATTCTTACTAATGATGGCAGAATTACTGATCAACTTTTAAACCCTAAATATATTCACGAAAAAGAATACACAGTTAAAACTTTAAATAAACTCAGGTCAAATTTCAAACAAAAAATGGAAGCCGGTGTAAATATTGAAGGTTATAAAACTAAAAAATGTAAAGTTAATATAATAAATGATTATACTTTTAAAGTAATGCTTACTGAAGGCAAAAAACACCAAATCAGAAGAATGTGTTCCGCATTATTTCAAGAAATAGCTGATTTGAAACGAATAAGGATAATGAATATTACTCTTGGTAATTTAAAACCAAATGCTAGTAGAGAAATAAAGGGGGAAGAATTAAATACCTTCTTAAAAGAAATAAATCTAAAATAAAAAACACTTTTTTAAAAGTGTTTTTTATTTATCTTGCGCCCATTTTTTAAATTCTTCATAGCTCCCCTCTCCGCAAATCCATTTTTTAGTTTTTGTATTATAGAAAAAAGGAACACCTCCACAAAAATCTTTATCTATTTCTAAAAGACGTTTTTCATTTTCTTTATTATGCCAAACTTCAAAAGCTTCCACTTTTATCCCTTCTTCTTTTTCAAGTCTAACAATTAATTCATGCATCCTCTCACAATGAGGACATTCAGTTCCATAAAATTCTAAAAGATGCGACATAAAAACCTAAAAATTACTTTACTAATTTAGATAAACGAGATTTTTTATTAGCAGCATTATTTTTCTTTATAACTCCCTTTTTTGCTGCTTTATCAATAGTTTGAAAAGCTGAACTTAAAAGTTTTTCTGCTTCTTTTTTCTCTGTTTTAGCAAGTTTATCTATTTTTTTGATTATCTCTTTCATTTTGCGCTTCCATTGATCATTTTGCGCTTTTTTTCGAGAAGATACTCGTATTGCTTTTTTTGCTGATTTTGTTATTGGCATAAATGTAATTTAACAGAAAACTCCTAAAAATGCAAATATGCTATAATATAATCATGATTGGGAGCATAAAAGGCAAAATAATACTTAAAACTGATAAATTTTTAATCGTTGAAGCAAGTGGCGTAGGTTATAAAATAAGCGTCTCTCCCGACTCTCTTTTAACATTTAAATTAAATGAAGATATATTGATTTGGACTCACACTCATGTGCGTGAAGACTCTTTAGAACTTTTTGGATTTAAACAGAGAGACGAATTAGAATTTTTTGAAATGCTTATAAATGTATCAGGAATCGGACCAAGATCTGCCCTAACTATATTAAGTATCGCTTCAATTGAAATACTCAGAAAGGCAATAAGCTCAAATGATATCGCATATCTAACAAAGATATCTGGCATAGGAAGAAAAACTGCTGAAAAAATAATAATTGAACTTAGAGATAAAGTCGGAAAAGAAAATAAAGATGGATCACTTAAAGAAGAATTGGATGCACTTGAAGCGCTAAAGTCTCTTGGCTATTCTCAAAATGAAGCTCGAGAAGCTCTTAAAACAGTTTCAAATAATTCAGACACCAACACAAAAATTCGTGAAGCTTTAAAAATTTTAGGAGGAAAATAAAATCTTATATAGAAAAAACCTATGGGATAAAAGAATTTTTAATTCCATTCGCTGTTAAAATAGCCATATTTTTATATGCTTGTTTTCTAGAATTAATTGTTCTAAATTTTTTCTCATAAATATAACCATATTCCACGAGCACAGAACCTACATTTGCCAATAAAGTATTACTTGCTCCAATGGCAATGAGTTTTTGATCAGGAACCAATCCATTAAGTTCTTTTTTATAATTACTAGAAATATAATCCCGAGAAAGTTCTGTATAAATATTTTTAGCAAGTTTTTCACTTTTTTTTGAATTTAAAAATTGCTTATCGGGCATATATATCGCAAAACCTTTATAGTGTCCTATTGTCCATTTTGTCTTGCGGGGATAATCGTTAAAGTGTATATGAATAATTGCATCTATGTTGTTTTCATTTGCCCATTTATTTATGCCATAAAGAACAATAGATGTATTTTCTTTTACAGGATTATGTTTAACATTTTCTTTTTCTAAAAAACTTCCATTATTAATTTTAATTTGTATTTTCTTTTTTGCATTTTCTTTAAAATTTTTAATATCTAATTCTTTAGAAGAAAAGTAATCAGAAAATTCCTTTATATAACCATTATTATCACGCGTGATAAAAACTTGAAATCTTTTATCTTCTTTTAAAATATTATAAATATTTGTCGCTAATGCTAAGTTCATATTAGCTTCTTTTATATTTCCATATTGTGAACCCCAAATTTCATTATCATGCCCTGGAACAATCAAAACTTTAATTTGTCTATTTGGTGTGGCTAAAGACGCATTCCCCTTAAAAGGTAACGTAAATAACATCAAAAAAACCAACATCAACACCAATTTTTTCATAGTATAATAATAACATGCCTGAACTGCCAGAAGTAGAAACAACTGTCAGAGGTTTAAGAAAGAAGGTTTTAAACCTTACTCTTCTTGATGTTTGGACAAATTTAAAAACAAAAGATAAACGTAAATATGACACCATTGCAAATCCTAATTATTTTTCTGTTTTCAGAAAAGAAATAAAAGATAAAAAGATTTTATCAATTGAAAGAAAAGCAAAAAATATTTTGATAAATCTGTCAGGAAATAAAACAATTTTAGTGCATTTAAAAATGACTGGGCATTTGCTTTACAATAATAAGGATAAATACGTGCACGTTCTTTTTACTTTTTCAAACGGAGACTTTTTGGCTTTCTCAGATATGCGAAAATTTGGAAAAATAACTTTACTAAACACTAAGGAGAAAAATCAATCGAGACATCTTTCAAATATCGGGCCTGATCCATTGGATAAAAATTTTGATTTAAAAAAATTAAAAGAATGTTTAAATAAAAAACCAAATGGAAAAATAAAAACAGTTTTAATAGACCAATCAATCATCGCAGGTATTGGTAATATTTATTCTGACGAAATACTTTGGCACGCAGGAATACATCCAGAAAGAAAAGTGTCTAAAATAAACGAAATAGAATTTAAAAAAATGTTTAAAGCCATAAAAGAAACATTAACAGAAGGAATAAACTTCGGTGGAGATTCTATGTCAGATTATCGCAATATTTATGGCTTGCTGGGTAAATTCCAATTACATCACGAAGCATATAGAAGAACTGGAGAAAGATGCAGACAAAAAGATTGTAAAGGTGTTATAATAAGAAAAATTATAAATAACAGGAGCGCTCATTTTTGCTCCATTCATCAAAAATAACATGGCTGGAAAACATTTAGGAGAACTTGTTGTAGTATTAATCTTACTTTGGTTTGTGTGGTTTTTTACTGGAGGACCAAATAGATATGAAGGTAAGGCTGGACCTTTCTTAAAACCACCTGCTCCAATAGATACTGGAGAAATCTATGGGCCTAAATAAATATTAGTAAAAAACTTTTATAATAAGTTTTTTATTTTAAATATTTAGAATCCTAAATAAAGCTACTCCAAGAGTCACTGAAACATTCAGTGACTCTTTCTTTCCTAGCATTTTAATCTCTGTAATTACATCACATTTATTTAATATACTTTTTGGTATACCAGAAACTTCCGTCCCAACAATAAAAGCATTTTTATCTCTTAATTTAATTTTCTTGTAATCTACAGAATTTTTACTCTGTTCAATTGCAATAATATAATATCCTTCTTTTTTTAATTTACTTAAAAGAGAAGTAATTGATTTTTTATATTCCCAAGGCACAAACTCTTCAGCCCCTAAAGCTGATTTCGCTATATCGTTGCGTTTCCTTCCAAAACGATCAAGGGGTGTAGGAGTATAGCCAGTTAAATAAATCTTATTTATACCCGCCGCATCAGAAGTGCGAAACATAGCTCCAACATTCTCTACGCTTCGAATATCAGGTAAAATTAAAATGTTTTGTTGATTTTTAACCATATTTGATATATTATCACAATATCCGCTTAAGAATGTATATGCGCCCGTAGCTCAGCTGGTAGAGCAGATCCCTTTTAAGGATAAGGTCCTCGGTTCGATCCCGAGCGGGCGCACAACGTTAAGAAAAATCTGCACTTCTGTAGATTTTTTAGTTGTGCGAGCCGGAGGTATGTTTTGTTAGCAAACAAAACAACCGAGGCAGGGTCGTGAAAATTTTGTTTTGACGAAAACAAAATTATTCCTGACCACAAAAATAAAAACAGCCAATTAATAAATAGTCAGCTGTTTAGAAATTAAATTTAATGTCCAAGTTTTTTAGCTTCCGAAAAAGCTTTGTGAATAAGGTCGTGTACTTCTTCTTCTTTTTTTAAGAACCTTTCAGTTTCTTTTTTAAAAGTATGACAACCTTTTAAGTTATACTGTATTGAAATTGATAAAAGATTCTTTAAATCTATTTCTTCAGAGTCAGCCTTTAAAATAACTTCACTTCCCCCATCGTGGAAAATAGAAACAACTAAAGGAAAATCAAATTCATTTTCTTTAAAAAACTTTAAAATAGACTTATAAGATTTTCTAATAAAAATCTCAACAAAAGAAAAAGGTACTTTTGAAGTTACAATTCCTAACTCATTAAAATTATCACTTGAAACCACTTCTACTGAAGTAGTAACAAAATCCTTGTCTTTACTAATTGTTTTCATAATATTCAATTTTAAATGAGCTAATTGCTCGGTTAATATTCAGAAATCTTTATATTAAAAGTATCATATCTACATTGACAAGTCAATAAAAACTTGTTAATGTGTAAGTAATAAAATTCTTTGAAAATATTGGTTTTGTTAGTTAATTTGGTGGATTATTTTAGCCCCTTTATGGGAGTTGAAATAATTCACTAAATTTCTAAATTTTAAAAACCAAAAAGTTATGAAAA